>Ga0079218_10000286_pt1 | contig 14043 bp, 31 predicted proteins | sample NCCompost_FD_77181 | JGI IMG/M metagenome (GOLD analysis project Ga0079218, IMG submission 77181) | Agricultural soil microbial communities from Utah to study Nitrogen management - NC Compost | ecosystem: Environmental > Terrestrial > Soil > Agricultural land | place: USA: Utah | collected... | reverse complement strand
GCCGCTACTAGACAGCCTGGTTCGCGCCGTACAATCCCCGCGCTTTCACGTCACGGAGAAACAGCGAAAGCACTTGGTCTGGCAGGCCCACTTGGTCGCTCAGCTCACCGGGCAAAGCGCGACCGAGCTTTGGGAAGAGATGCGATCGCTTGTTGGGTATAGAAGAGGGCGCCGACTCTTTTCGACCGTGCCGGGGGCGCTGTTCGTTCGATGGAACGACCGGCTCACGAAGAAGCTCGACAAGGCTAAAGCAGAACTTCCGAAGAGCGGGAAGATCGTGCACCTCGCAATCCCGCCCCGTACCAATTGATCAAGCCTGCAACGGCGGCGCGGGCGAGTTGAGTACCTGCAGAATCAGTTGCGCCTTCCACAGCTCCACTACGAGCGGCGCAATCTGAAGCCGCGGGTCGTAAACGAGTGCCATCACAGCCTCATCGGCGTTCGGGTACACGGTGCTATGGATGGCAAACGGACCGGCCTTCGTACGGTATAGAACGCACCAGTCGTGGGGCATCGCCCTTTTCTCGCTGACACGGAAGCTGCCGTCAACCGCGGTGTAACCGAGTCCAATGATCGATGTGGTTCTTTGGGTTGCAGCAGCCTCGATGGTGTTGCTTGCGGTGGGCATCCTCGTACGAGCTGCGCTAGCCAAGCGGCGGCAGAAACAGCGGGTCATCGATATGTACACCCGGTTGGCGTCCGAACCACCTCGATCGAGCCCACGCCCTAGAACCGCTCGTATGGGGAGCCCTAGCCCTGATAGGTCTCCGCCAAGGTCGCACCTCGCCACCCCCGACACGTCGGCAGTCGTGACGCCCGGCCTGTCGAGCTTCAGCAGCGATTCGACTTCCTCTGAAGACTTCCGTGGCGGAGGAGGTCAATTCGGCGGCGCTGGCGCGAGCGGCGGATGGCCCGACGCCGGCCCCTCCGCGTCGCCTGCTAGTAGCGAGAGCGGGGGCGGCGGAAGCGGGAACTGCGACTAGACAGTTGGAGCAAACGTTTGCATTAATCGTCGAGTGAGTGTTGACCAATACCGGGCTTGGATTGCCGATTATGAGGCGAGCCGCGCCCCGGTCGTCGGCCAGTGCCAAAAGGTCTGCAATGCGATGAGGACTGCGTTCCCCGAACTGGAGCTGCGGGGAGGCTGGGTTCGGACGCCGCTGGGCTACGACACCCACTACTGGTTGCTGACGCGGGACGGAGAGATCATCGACCCGACGGCATCTCAATTCCCCCAATTGCGACCCGAGGACTACGAGGACGCCGGCAGCACGGAGCCCATGGTCCTGCTACGACGATTCCTCGTGGTCGAGCCTGGCTGAGATCCTACTTGTCGCCTCGCGAAGGGCATGGTGGACATCGCGGAGCGCGTCGCTCGCCGGTACGAAGCAGCTCTCGTCGATCCGCTGGCACCGGAGGACGCCGAGGCCTATCTGGAAGAGGCCCTACGTCGAGTGAGAAGGTACGGCGACCGAACCATTCGCATCGCCAAGCGTCCGAGCCCTGCCCGAAACCCCGAAGCCTATGACTTGCGATGGGCAATTGACCTCGGGCACGGCGCGGTGCACGTGACCGTACAGGTCTCGTACATGGCGCGGCGCGGAGTTCACCTCCAGGTTTCGGAGCAGCGGCAGGGCGTCCTGAGGCGTCTAGTCAACGAGAAGTTCAAGAACGCCCGACAGTACAAGCTGATGATCTCAGCCTGTTTGGCAGAGTACTACGATCGAAAAGCCGGTCCTCGGTGACGCCCTCAGAAGGGCGAATCGTCGTCTTGCAGCTCTGGCTGCGCGCCTTCTAGCGCGTAGTCCACAACCAGAATGACGATGCCCCCAATGGTGCCGGGGTTCTCCGCCCGCTCCGCAGCGATGGCCGCCTCGTGGTAGGCTCGCTCAGCAGCCTCACTCTCCTGCAGCCGCGCGTAGTAGTCCTCCTGCTCATCCCGAGCTACCTCCGCCAGGCGCGGCGCGGGGACCACGCCATTCGCTGCACAGTGCGCCTCGTACATCGCGTGCAGGAAGCGAACCCCCTCCTCAAAGGACTCGCACTGCTCGACCGAATCGCATTCCGGAAAGGGAAACGCCGTCTCAGCGATGACGTCCCTGCCCAGCGCCGTGGCTTCACTCTCGTAGGTGAGGCTGCCGAGAACGATGTTGCCGCGCTGGATGGTTTCCTTCATGCCCCTGCTACGAGCCGGGCAAGGCCTGCTGATCGCTCCGTAGCGGGACACGCTGCCAGGGACGGTGTAGGGCCCTCACATGGTGAGGACGGACGACCTGCAACGGGCGGTCGAGTACCGGAAAGTCTGCGAACAGCTCGAGCGGCTCAAATGCCGGAAGGAAGAGCTGGAAGCCATGCTATTCCGGGCCGTCCCGCGCCCTCTACTGGGCCCCCTGCTGGGCCTGAGCGAGGAAGAGACGGAGGCGCTAGATGGCTTCGTGAAGGCACGCGAGCTGCGACAGATGGGACTCGCCGCGACACTTCGAGATTTCACCGTCGATACGTCGTGGAAGGACGCAGAGGACAAGGAGGGCGCCTGACCAGCGCGGGGGACGCGGACGAGGCGTTGGTAAGGGAGCTGCGGAGGCGCGCGAACGCACTCGCAGAGTGGTGGAAGCGAGGTGGGACGTCCTAGGCTACAGGCACGGTCTGAGTGACCCATGCTTCGCCTTCGAGGCGCGCCTCGATGGTGGTGCGCTGCTCGGGGTTCTCCGGCAAGCGCTTTGGCCACCAGGGCTTCTCAGCCCCTTCGAGTTCACGGTGCACCCAGAGTCTCAGCATGCGGTCAAACCCAACATTGTCGTCGGGATTGGCTTTTGGGTTCCGACCGTTGGCTTCCCATGCCTTGATGAAGAACTCCGATGTTCCCAGCTCCTCGGCGAGCTGCTCGAGCGTGTAGTCGAACCTCTTGCGCAGGAACTCCACTTCTGGCCCGAGCAGAAAGCGCGGTTGCTCGATGATCTCGCGTGCGATTGCGTCATGGAGCCGCGTCAGTGCGGGAAGGACGACTGAAGTCTCTTCGCAGGACGCGCAGCGGCGAATCTCGACATCCCGGAGGAGCACGTGCTCCAGGCGAGCTTCGACGTAGGAGTGGTCACCAACGCGGCAATCGAGGAATTCCGACCCACAGTTCGAGCACTTCATGGCCTTGGTGTCGTACTCGATTTTCGAGGAAATCGGTACGCCCGGCAAAGGCGCCGCCACCCGCGGTGTAGCGGCAATTCGGAGATTTCACCCATGAAGTACCGCAGAAGACCCACGATCGTCGAAGCCGAGCAATTCTTCCCCGACCGGCGTCCGCATCCGGTTGGCGTTCTGGACCACGGGGCTGACGACACGGGAAGGCATGTCTACACCGTCGCGACCGCCAACGGCCGAGTCGCCGTCGTGGCGGGCGACTGGATCCTCACCGACGTGACGGGCATTCCCTACCCCTGCAAGCCGGACGTATTCTCGGCCACGTATGACCCGGTGGGGGAGTCGTGAACCTGCCCAGCGACGCGGTCATCGTCCCCATCGCCTCTGGCTACGTCTGTGAGGCCCCCAGCGACCCTATGGCCTCTGCTCCATTGGTCTCGCCTGTCGTGGGCATTGCATACGACCGACGCAGGGATTGCTGGCGGGCCGTTGTGCTCGACCACAAGGGCCATGCGGTCTTTGCAGACGGGCAGGTCAACGCTGGATAACCGGCGCCCCACCCGGGGTCGGCTTGGGGACTTGGGTTGGCTGACGTGATGGCTAGCTATGAAGACCAGTCGATGAAGTGCGAAAGGCGGGTCTCCTCACTCTTGGTTTGCTCGCCTCCGCGCCATGGGTCGAGTCGCAAAGGCTCACGGCGGATGGTCGAGGTCCAGCTCATAGGGTGTGCAAGCGCTTTGTGCTCGAGGAGCATCAGCAGCCCCTCCCCGTCCTTGTTCTCTTCCACCCAGCCGTAGTGATGATCGTCGGGGGCCAGGCTCGCATCGGCGAACCAACCATCCATGGTGACGAGGACTCCTACCGCCTTTGCCGCGCGGGCCGCGATCCTGATGACCTTGCCGTAGACCCTCGTCATCGACGTGGGTCCTAGCTTTGCTCGGACATCGTCCGGCAGGGGACACGGTATGGCAGTCACGCGGGCGAGCCTGGCCCCCGTTCGCACCGCTGTCTCGACCGTCTCGGCGCCGATGTTCGCGCGGAAGGAGTGAGTGGCGAAGATGTAGATGAGCGGGTTCTTCGCGAGCCTACCGTCAGAGAGGTACTGCCGTCGCATCTCCTCCCTCCGCAACTCCGCGAAACGAAGAGCCCCTGCCCTGGTCGAAACGTCGATCCCCATGTCGAGAGGACCCGGACGTAGCACCCTCTGTGGACGATCGTCCAGGCCCCCTCACCCTATCAGGAGACGAGGAGAGGCTCGCGTTACACGGAGCCGGAGGATTCCTCCGCTAGCGCCTGGAGGATGCGCTCGCGGTCCCGATTGAAGAGGGCCGCGCCGCAGCCTCCGCCGAAGGCTGGCACCCACTCGCTCCCCGGCTGCTGCCGAATGAACTCGTAGCGTCCGCAGCGGTAGCGGGGGACTCCGAGGTCGTTGTCCTTCCAGGGCTCCAGATGCACGCACCACCCCGTCGCTGGGTCGGCCGAGCCATAGGGGCATGGCGCCATCTTGCAACACATCCCCGAGCCCACGCAGGGGCGGATGACCGGCAGCTGGAGCGTCATGACCCCCGCAGCCTACGCCGCAGGGGCCTGGGAGGTCAAAGCCCCAGGTCCCGGCAATGGGCATCCTGATGGAGAGGCGAGACCCCAAGCTAGGTACTCAGCCCGAGGCCTCCCCGTAGGCCTGACACGGTAGCCTACAGGGCGCAACGGTGTACCAGCGCCTGCATGAACGACCACGGATCTCACCGAACGGTGACGCTCGAATACCCAGTTACCTGCGCGCTGTGCCAGCGAGAGGTGCCAGCCGGCGAGCCCCACGACGCGGTGGGAGAGCGCGCCAAGGACGCGGGCACGGTCTACCGGCACTGTCACTTCCGGTGCCCGGAGACGCCCTTCGAGCCGCCAAAGAGCACGTTCAACGAGCCCGTGGGCGCAACCGACGGTGAAGCCCTGGCGATGCTAGGAGCGACCTTCCTGGTTGCTGGCGCCAGCTACTTCTTGGGGCGCTGGCGCCGAAAACACACCCGCTTGTAGAATCCGGCGGGCCTCCGCCGCGGCGGTTGCCCAACGGTCATCGCCATGGGGCCATTGCTGGTCGAGAACTGCGATGGCGATGGCCAGGCGGGCGTCGACTTCCTTTTGAGTGTCCCCCCGCAGCCTCCTCCACTTCCGGAGGTTGAGTATCGTCCAGATCCCGCAGCCCAGGCTGATGAGCGTCAGGGCCAAATGGAGCCACGACCAGACCGAGACATCTTCCATGTCCCGCGCCATAACACGGTGATGGATCCCTGTGCATCGGTAGACTGGTGGTGGGGGCCCCTGGCCCTTGCGTTCGGGTGGACGCTCGCGCTCGTTACCGACCGTTGGAGGGGGCGGTAGCTATCGAAGGATCGGCTCGAGCATCGCAACCTGGTCGGCAGGAAGCGCGTCCTGGCAGTAGTACGCCACCATATCGGCGAAGTTCTCGTCAGGGTCGGTGGCGGCGTACGGTGTGATGAAGGTCTGCTTGGCCGACTGAAGCTTCTCCGGGTACTTCTCGGCAATGAAACCTCCGAGCCCAACATCGAGGCGGTAGCCGGGATGATCGGGCAGACGGAAGATAGCTTTTAGGTTTGCGCGGCTGGTTATGTCGACCTTGTCGAAGATGAAGGTTTCCCCCTTGTACTCTTGGGTGTCCCCTTCCTTAGGCCAGAGCGAGCGGTCCATGAGCAAGGCGTCGAGCGAAGCTCTCTGCTTGTCCTTGAGCGCCCGGTAGAGCACGTCGATGTCGCGCTTCTTTGCGGCAAGGAAGCGGTACTGTAGCCGGTGGGCGAGTTCATGAATGACGCTGCGAAGCGCCGGCCCTACTTTGCCCTTCAGGTTGGCTCGGATGTACATGGTATCGTCGCCACGAAGGTAGAACGCGAGAGTCGTCGCCTTGTGGATGGTGTTGGTCACGTGCACCGGGCCGTAGCAGACCTTTCCGAGCCCCTTCGCTCTCAAGAGCTTCTCTGCCTTCTCGACGACCTTCCCACACTCGGCCATGGTCTTGTCGGGGAAGCCGCCCGTGTTGATGAGCGTGAAGGAGCCGACCGCGCGCGTAGTCGTCGAGCCCATGTCGACGTGCCGCTCGTTCCTGTGGAGCGCGGCGCGCGCCGTCTCGATGGCGGTATCGACCTCGTAGAGCCAATCTTCGTAGACGGCGAGCGCCTTCTCGGGCTTGATCACGATTCGGCTCTTGCTGAACATCCGGGACGCGGCCTCGATGACTTTGCGGTCGCGAGGATTCAGCTCGTAGAGGCGAATGATGTCGATGAACGCCTGCGCTGCCCCTGCCCGCTGCATCAGCTGGAAGGTCACCTTCAGCAGGGCAGCGACTCGCTGCGGCACGTAGTTGTCCTGCGGAATCTTCTCGACGATATCCCGGATCCGCTCTCGCGTGCTTTGCAGGATGCTGCCGAGCGCGACGATCGTCTCGTCCGTGTTAGCGACCTTGTTACGCCGGTCGTAGTCGTAGGTGAAGCCGTAGCAGAGCATCAGCGTACTCGGATCACAAATAGTCCTTACACAAAGCAGTGATAGGCTCCAAGATACCTGGATGGTGTACGGCTCAGCATGACGGAGCTCGAAGGACGGCAATACGTCGACGTGGAAGACTTCGACGAGGCGGTGGAGGCCCTCCGAGCGCGTCTCGCCGAAGCCACGAAGCTCATCGAGCGCTGCGAGAAGCACGCGCGGTTCCCGCTACCGAGCGACGACCCCCTGCTGTACCAGTCGATCAGGGAATTTCTGGGGCCGACCTATCGTCGCCGCGCGCTCGCGAATCGCATGAAGCGGTCGGTGAGGACGAAGGGGTGAGCACACCCGACGGAGCACCAGACTTCGCCGACTGCTGGGACACCCCGGAGCGGACCGAGGCCGAACTGCAAGCGCTGGAGACCATCCTGTGCCCGCGTTACGGCACGCCCAACCGCAGTGCGCTCATCGCCCTCGACGCCGCTGGCGGGCTGGGCGACGGCCCAGAGGAGGCCGACTGGAGGGCTACGCTGGCTCGGCTAGAATGGGGCTGAGATGAGCCGGCAATCGTGGGTGCCGCTATTGACGGACGCCTTCTGGCGGTGGGTCCCGTGGTTCACGACCTGGAGGGTCTACAAGCGATTCTTGTGCGGTTCGCTGCTGATTGGCGCCGCGGCAAGCCGAGTCCTTCATACGCCACCGGCCTATCGCTACTCAGGCTCGTCCCGGACCTTCACGAACGAAGTGGACTGCTGGAGGGCGCTTTCAACTGCGCGGCTGAGCGGGAAGACGACCGAGAGGTCGTGCACGCAAAAGTAGCCACACGTACCGGTGTAGGGATGCGGATGACTCAACAGTCCCTCGATCACGAAGCCGTCAGCCTACTCGCCAGCACCATCGGGAGTGTGCTTCCCAAAGTCACCTTCCCTCGCGAGCGGGTGAGGAAGCTGATCGAAGAGTTGTCGGCCACGTTCGAGGCAGCAGGATACCCAGCGTCCACCACCGCAAATGGTCTGAGCGTGCGGCTCGATCGGTCGACCCCTACAGCCGATTCCGTCTGGCTCGTAGTGGCCTCTTACCTAGAAGAGGAAGAGAAGCTCGCACTCGAAGTACAGACCATCGACGATACTTTCGTTCAGCACATCGCGCTTCGCGAATTCCATGTCGATCCGCCTACCGGGGTCTTGCTGGCTGGGAAGATCACGGCGGTCAGGTACGTCGTCATTGAACTGGGCAGGCTCCTGCACGACGAGGTGATGGTCCTGGACTCGAAGGGCGCGGCTGAGGACCTCGAGCGCGGATGCTCGATCCCCAACTTCGCGGCACGGCCCCAGACGTCCGGTAGCAAGGCGCCCGTCATCGTTGCTCGGATCCCGAAGGGCGTTGCCTTTCAGGACCTGCCGGAGAGCCTTCGGCAACCCTACTACCAGGGGTACCGGCTGAAGCTCGACTGGGTGTAGCCGGTGTCCTACGCACCCCCGCGCCGCTGGCCTTCCGTCACCCGGTGGACGTGGGCCTTACGGGTGCAGCTCGTCTTGCTCGGGGCGTCGTGGCCGCCCCTCTTCGTAGTGAGCTGGTGGCCGTGGCTGCTCGGCGTCGTGCTCTTGCTCGCCGGGGGCACCGTGTGGACGACCTTAGTCCTTCGGCGGGCACGCCTCGCGCTCGAGCAGAGGGTCGAGCACGCCCAACTCGGGCTCCTGTCCTGGTGGGAGATGACGGAAGACAGGGAACTCGCCGAGCGGCTGGAGAAATCGGGTGTGCTGCGTCCAGGTGAATCGATTCGCTAAACGGGTGTAGAATGTCGCCAATGACCCGTGAGCGTGAACAGACCCTAGAGAGCGACCCCAAAGCAAGGCTCACGCCCGTGGAGCTGGCGGAAGGCTGGCATTTCTGCAGCGAGTTCGATCTCCTGCTGACCCAAGGCGAGATCCTGCAGGAGGACGAAACGACCTGCCTCTGCGGCTTCGACAGAAGGAAGATCGGCGCTTGAGAGTACCGATCGCGGTCTGGAGTCCGAGCACCGTGGCACGTCCCCGGGGGCCTCACGTTGGGGAAACGGTTCATGCCCTCCAACAAGCCCCGATGCTCAGACACCAGACCGCGAAGACCATGAATACACCGAGCGCTCACCCGTCCAGCTCCATCTAGCGCTCCTTCGGTGGCGTCGACGACACGATGGGCCCGGGCCGCGAAAACTTCCGAACCGTAGCCTCGACGAGCGGCGCGAGCGGCTGGCCACCGACGAGCCCCGAGAGGGCTTGGGACGCCCGCTCTGCGGCTGCCCAGGCGTTGCCGTGCTGAATGGTGCCGGGGGTCGCGCGAGCGCCGACCAAGGCTGCCTGGAGGCTCTTGCCAACGTCCGCCAGGGCCTCGAGCAGCTGCTCGTCACGCGGCTCTGCCTCGTGGGCGGCGCGGTAAAACGCCCGCGTGATGCCCAGAAGGTCCCTGAGAGCGCCTACGGGGAGCTTGGGGTATGGATTCCAGGCAGCCATTCGGACGGCGGCAAGCGTAGCACGTGGGCCACGAACGCCGGAGGGGGGCGCACGGCGTGTGCTTCGACAGTGGCCAAAGCCCGAAGGCCAGAGGAAGGTGCCGTCCGACTGATCGGTGCTGCCGAGGGGTCGAAGGTTGCAGATCCGGCAGGTGGAAGAGCCCCTCCAGCGCTCGACGACGGGCGCGCCGCGCAAGTAGGCCACGACTTTGGCCCGCTCGGCGGAGTCCCAGCGTGCATCCACGTAGTCAGCGGGGTTTGGCAGCCAAAGATCGTCGTTCGACGGCCAAAATCCGATGAAGCGAAGCCTGGAAACTCCTTTCGCGCGTGTCGAGGCAGGCGCTGGACGATCATCGAGGCCGGCGGCGAGATGATGCAGTCGTGGGCTGGGCTTTCGACGGGGAAAACGCCGCCGTGAGCCGCGCAGAGGACCTTCCGGAGCTTGAACTTCTGGTAGAAATGCCCGTTCTGCCAGCCATCGCGGGGCGGGTGTTTGATGCTGCGTACGACGGCGTGTCCACACTCGTCGCAAACACCGGGTCGAGGCTGGCCGATGAGCTTCATGGGACTAGATTACCCCGTTCTGCCCCGCGCCGGGCTCGCAGCGGAGGTCACGGGGTAAGGCTCCTCATGACTTCATTCTACCCCGCCACGGCGCAGAGCTACGACGCCCTGAAGAACCAGCCGCCGGCTCACCTGGTGAACCTGGGCTCGGAAGACCGCAGCGTGCCCTACGAGCGCTTCTGGCTGGGCATGCCCGGCAAGGAAGGACGAGCGCTCGCCGTCGGAAGGGACGCACGGCACGGAGTCGAACTCACGCGGCACGGGAGCGACCAAACCAGCGTCTTGCTACAGGTGCTGGCGGACTACTGGGGCTGTGAAATCGTGAGCGAGCACGGAGACGAGCGGTTCGTCCCCGGTCTTTAGCCTTGCGGTAGGGCTACGCCCTGAGGCAGTAGAGATCTTGGAGGGACCATGGAGAAGCGACCGGGGGAATTCGATATCGTCACGGACCGTCTGGCCATGGAAACGCTGCTCGCCGTCCCGGACACCGATGCAAGCCCCTATCGGTTCGTCCACTGCGCGAAATGCGTCGGGGAGATGCCTGGGTACGTCAAAGGGCCAAGATACTGGATGAGGTTCGAGATCGGGCTCACACCGACGGGCCTGCTGATCCGCTGCGTGCGGCACGACATGCCCGTCGCCCACCTGACTCCGCGAGCGTTGAACGCGATCGTCGAAGCTCGCCCGCCGTGCAGCCACTACGGCTGCGACCACGATCATGGCTAGCGGGCCCCAGGTCTACAAGTCCGAGACTGGCGAGTGGCGGTGCGTCGACTGCTCGATGTGGGGCGGCCGAGATACGTTTGCGGCTGGATCCTCCAACGACATGCTCGAGCACCTGAGGCGGCACCAGCAACTCGGCGAGACGCTCCCGAAGGCGGAGGTCAATCAGCTGCTTCGGGAGTTCTGGGAGGCCACGCGCGTGGCACCGCAGACGCCGACGCGCTAGCGATCGACCCTCTTTCGGTAGGCCATGGCTTCATCGTAGCCGCGCAGCCAGTCCTGGCCCTTGGCTTTCACGCGGCGCCCCGGTTTGAAGTCTCCGATGGCTGCCTTGACGCCCGCAACGACGTCGCCCACGCGCTTCTCACTCTCGGCGGTCATGTCCTGGTCGACGCGGTACTCGGTGAGCGTCGCATCGCGATAGGGATCCCCTAGGATGACGTACTGCGTAGCCCCGCGGCTGACGACTTGCCCGTTGCCACGGTAGGAGCCCGTCGCCGGCCGGCCATTTTCATCGTAGAGCTGCCACTCGGCTTCGACTTCGACTGACGCTCCGTCGTACATCATGGGCACGTTGGCCATGATGACGGCATCCTTGGTCTGGATGAGCTTGCCCTTCTCCACCCAGACGCGGCTCGTTGCCGTGCGGTGCCGCTGGTAGTCGTAGACGGTCATGCTGAGGGGGGTTCAGCAAAGGAAGCTTCCGCGGGCTCGACGTCGGATGCCTCACGTAGCCGCTCGAGGAGCTGCCGCTGACCGAGATCCGAAGCATCATCCCAGGCGGCAGCGAGTTCGTCATCAGGATCACCGCCAATGATGGTGTTGACGAGCCGATCGAGGCGACAGTCATCGATGCCGAAGCGAGCGGAGACCAAGACGACGGCCCCCCGCAGGCACCAACACGAGGCGCTCGGGGCGAGCGGGTCTCTCGCTCGGCCCTTTCGGTCGCGGGCGAAGGCGTAGCGGCAGCGGGCCCCCTCCGGCGTGAGGAGAAAACCCAGGGTGCGGACGGCGTCTCGTTCGTGCGGAGTCACGCCAGGCGGTTACACCGGGGCCTCGGTGTACACCGGGGTCGTGTCCCTTCGCCAGGCCTTTGCCCTCGCTGCGGCCGTGCTCGTGGCCATCGCCTTTGGGCTCGCGATCGAGCGGCTGGCGGGTAACCGTTGGACCGCCCTGGTCATCCTTGTCGTGACCGTGGGGCTGCTCCTCTGGCTGCTGTCCTCCGCATTCGCGCGGCCGCGCCGCCCCTGACGGGTGTTACCGGGCTTCGACGTACTCTTTCGCCGGATCGCCCCCCGGGCGATTCCTACCGCTCTGCACGTGCCGAAACCACCCGTCGAGCGGATCTCCATTGCCGTCCCACGCGAGGATCGCCTGCCACGCGGTCTCGTCCGCGTCGTAGTCAAAGACGTGGTCGAAGACGGGAGCGACCGAAGGGCTCACGCTCACTCGGTAGAAATGCGGCATCTTCTCGAGGTGCAGGACGCGACCATCCGGCAAGACGCGGCGTCGAAGCCACCAACGGTCTCGGTCAACCTCGACGGCCGCCCGGTACGCTTCCCAGTCGGAGGCGATGAGGGCGTGGAGTTCTTCGCGGTCCATGGGAGGCAGAGGATAGCCCACCGGGGGGAAGAAGGGGCAGCCCCCTCGCTCCTAGAGGAGGAGGGGGCTGGATGGGGCCTCAGCCCTTCTGCTGCTGCTGTTGTTGACGCAGCAGCTCTTCTTGGCGCTTGCGCTCCGCCTCGTAGGCATTGTGCGTCTCGTGGTGGACGCCGTTCGGCAGATTCCACCCCTGGTGGCCTTGCCGGACGTCTCTCTCGGCCTGCTGACGCGCTTCCTCTGGTGTCATGGGTTGCCTTTCAGAAGGACGGGAGGGCGAAACTGCCCTCTCGCTCTACCTTCGACGGCGCGGAGCCCTCTTCCAGTACGAAAAAATTGAGCCCGCCCTCCAGAATGGACGACCGGTGTATCGTTTCGAATGCCCCGCGTGACCCTCTTCTGCCCGACCTGCGGGCACACGGCGCGGCGCGACCTGATGAGGGAAGCGGGCTCCCGGGGCGTCCACGAGACTTCGAGCGAGCCTGCCCTCTGCCCCCGGGGTCACGGGCTGATGAAGCGCCAGGACGGCGTACGGCAGGAGCGCTGGGCCTTCTGGTCGTGCTCGTGGCTCGGACTGTTGGGGCGGATTCGCCGGGCGTCGATGATCTGGCTCGCACATCCCGGGGATGTCGAGCGGAGCCTCGAGTCCCGCTGAAGGACAGATCACCAGCCGGTGATGAAAACGTCGTCGCCCGGATGGTAGCGACGGATCTCGGAGAGGACCTTCGAGCGGATGACGTCGTTGCCTTCGGCTTCCGTCGCAAAGGTCTGCGGCTGGGCGCGGTCGCCCTTGGATAGTGAATCGCCCGTCCACGTGTAGACGCGCATCTCGCCGCCGATGAATTTGGGAGCCAGGAAAGTGATGTCGAAGGGGTTCTTCGGGTTGTTGAAAGGCCGGCTCGTGTAGGGGTTCTTCCCGCCTGCGTGCTTGACGGCGGGGTCCTTCAGGATCCGCAGGATGCCGCGAGCGACATAGGCCAACTCCCTGGCATCGAGCCCCTTTCGCTGTACCGGCGTGAGGTGCTGCACCGCCCGCTCTTCTTCCGGGCTCAGATCGGCGGCCATCACGCCCCGAGATCGCTCGTAGTCGTAGGCTGCCATGCGGTAGAGACGAGAGTTCTCCTTCAGGAGGGTGCGTACGATCGTCTCGGACGCCGCGTCTGGGTGGGCGTTGGCCTCGAGCAGCCATTGCCAGTCATCGGCGTGCTTCTTCTTGAAAACGTCGAGGCCGTGTGCCGCCGCTGCGAGGCGATCCTCGGCTAGAAAGGGCCATTTCTCGTCCAGATAGCCGATCACGCGCAGCTCGTAGCCCGATCGGTGCCCTAGCGACGGAGGTATGCGTGCCATTAGGTGTCTCTCGCTCCCGAGAGTCTCGAGCTAACAAGCGCTTTCTTCCCCCGGGCGCTCGTGCTCGCCCGCGTCCTTCTCCGAGAGGATTCGGAGGCCCGCCTTCGAAAGCAGGGCCCGCAGCACGTCGAGAGGCAGCTGGGCGTTGTCATCGCAGCCGAACTGCAGCTCCAGATTGCCCGTGCGCCGGTGCACCCCCACCCAAAAGCCCTCGTCATTGGTCGCGCCCGCGCCGCTCGTCTCGAGCCGCCATTCGTTTTTGCTGGACGTCATTGGCTGAGGGTACACCGAGCGGCGTACGGCCCGAGCCATGAGCGAAAGGCGTTGCCGGAGGAGCCCCGCGAGCGGCTCCGGCGCGAGAAAGCCGCGACCCGACCCCGCAGGTAACTAAGGCGCTTATCGCCCCTTCATGTCCATGGCCCCACCGCGTAGCCAAAGGCTCATCAACTATCTACGGAAAGCCGATCTCGGCCGGGACATCGATCGGATGCTGCGCGGGATCGAGGACGAAATCGACGCGGCGGCGGTCGTGCCGATCATTGCTGGTAACGTGAGCCCCCTCACCAACGCGAAGAACCTGCAGAGCGGCATCCCGGAGCCTCTGATCCAGGTCGACATGACTCAGACCATCAGCCCGGGATTCACGGTGCCGGATCGCAGTTTTGGCTGCAAATTGTTCTTCAACATCG
>Ga0079218_10000284_pt1 | contig 14083 bp, 13 predicted proteins | sample NCCompost_FD_77181 | JGI IMG/M metagenome (GOLD analysis project Ga0079218, IMG submission 77181) | Agricultural soil microbial communities from Utah to study Nitrogen management - NC Compost | ecosystem: Environmental > Terrestrial > Soil > Agricultural land | place: USA: Utah | collected... | reverse complement strand
TCGTCGCTCCGATGAACGATCGCCACCAGGGGCCCGGCATCGACGAGAATCAACGAGAGCGCGCCTTGCTCCCCAGGATCTTCCGAACCTTTGCGCCCGTGTTCACGGAAAGATCCCGCGGCCCTCCGGATACACAGCCGATCAGGTGTGCGGAGCGCTCATACGGCGTGCTCTCATCCTGGCCGGGGCCCAGCTCCTTCTCGGCGGCGAGCAGGATCGCCTGCCGGATCACTTCCGACTTCGTGCGGCTCTGCACGCGGCCAAGCCTCTCGACGAGTTTCTCCGTTTTTCGGTCCAACCGAACGCTCGTGGGCATCGCCCCTCCTGTAGTACAAGAGTGTACTACAAGGGTTCAGATCGGGAGCAGCGTCACTTCCAGGATGTCCGACGTGCTGTTCTCGATGTCGCGCAGCACTTCCGCGGACGGCGCTTGGTTCAGGTGGATTCGCGCGACGGCCGCCTTCGCCCCGTCGAAGACGACGTTCTCGGTCTCCTGCACGTTGATGCCGGCCTGCTTGATCCGGTCGAAGACCGCGGCGAGAACGCCGACCCGGTCGCAGTGGCGAACGACGAGCAGGTGCGTGGCGGGCGACTTCTTCGCGAGGTTGACGACGTTCGGAGCTCGGCCGGTCTCCTTGTATTCGCGCACGATGCGCACGGTCTCCGCGGCGATCGCCTCCTGGGCCTGGTCGGTCGACGCGCCGATGTGGTGCGTGCCGACGACGCCGGGGATTTGGAAGATCGGCGCCTCGACGGAGCCGGCACCGCCCGAAGGCTCGCCCTCGAAGACGTCCAGTCCGGCGCGGAGGCCCTTCTCGCGCACGGCCCGCTCGAGCGCGGCGTGGTCCACGACCTCGGCCCGGGAGGTGTTGACGAAGAACGCACCGCGACGCATCGCGGCGAAAAACTCCTCGCCGATCAGCTTCGTCGTGTCGGGCTTCAGCGCGACGTGGACGCTGACGACGTCGGCCGATTCCGCGACGCCTCGTGGCGAGTCCTTCCGCTCGATGCCGAGCGCGGCGGCGCGCTCCGGCGTGAGGCTGCGGCTCCACGCGACGACCGGCATCCCGAGCGCGCGGGCGCGCGGGATCATCTCGCGCCCGATGCCTCCGACGCCGATGAGCCCGAGGGTGCGGCCGTACAGTCCGCGCGCGCGCGCGTACTCCTTCTTGTTCCACACGCCCTTCTCGAGGTCCCGCGTGTTGTCCGGGATGCGCCGGTCGAGCGCGAGGATGAGACCGAAAGCGAGCTCCGCCACCGCGATCGAGTTCTTCCCCGGACAGTTCGCGACGGAGATGCCCCGTTCCGACGCCGCCTCGACGTCGATCGTGTTGTAACCGGCTCCGGCGCGGACGACGAGCGACAGGTGTCCGGTCTCGAGCATCGGGCGGGTCACCTTCGTCGATCGGACGACGAGCACTTCCGCTCCGCTCGACTTCAGGGCCTCGGTGAGCGCGTCGTCCTTCGCGTCGGGCTGGTAGAGGACCTCGAGCCCCGCCTCGGCCAACCCGCGCCGGCCGGAGTCCTCGAACTTGTCGGCGACGAGCACCTTCATCGGCCGAGATTCTATTGAGTTCGCGGTAGCCCCCACCCCGGCCCTCTCCCCGGAGGGGAAAGGGATGAGCGGGCAGAGGAAATCAGATCTCGTGGATCAGCAGGCCGTCGCGGAGCTTCGGCTCGAACCACGTCGATTTGGGCGGCATGATGCCGTCGGCGTCGGCGATCCGAATGAGGTCGTCGATCGAGACGGGGAAGAGGGAGAACGCCGCGGCGGCGCTCCCGTCGTCCACGGCGCGCTCGAGGGCCCTCGTCCCGCGGCCGCCGCCGACGAAGTCGATCCGGGGATCCGTTCGGATGTCGTGGATTCCGAGGATGGGGTCGAGCACGCGATCCTGGAGGAGCGTGACGTCGAGCTCCGAGGGGTCGCCCAGGCCGATCCCGTACCACCGCCCGTCGAGGTAGAGGCTCACCTCCCCGCGCCGGGAAGGCGACGCCGGCGCCGCGTCGGACACGGGCAACTTCTCCCGGAGAGCGGCGAGGAACTGCTCGGGCGTGCGGCCGCCCAGGTCCTTCACGACGCGGTTGTACGGAAGGATGCGCAGGTGAGTGTCGGGGAACGCGACGGCGAGAAACGAGTCGGCCGCGTCGCCGCGCCCCTTGCCGGCGAGCTCACTTCTCGCGCGGCTCGCGCTCGCGGCGCGGTGATGCCCGTCGGCGATGTAGAGGAGCGGCACGCGCTCGAACGCCGAGACGAGGCGCTCCGCCTGCGGGCCTCCGACCCGCCACATCGTGTGCGCGACGCCGTCTTCCGCCTCGAAGTCGTAGAGCGGCTCCTCGCGGGTGGCGGCGTCGACGAGGTCGTCGATCTCCCCCCGGCTGCGATACGTGAGGAAGACCGGGCCGGTCTGCGCGCCGAGGGTGACCATGTGTCGGGTGCGGTCGTCCTCCTTGTCGCGGCGGGTGCGCTCGTGCCGGCGAATCGCGCCCGAGTCGTATTCGTCGAGCGAGTACGCCGCGGCGACGCCGGTCTGTTCGTGATCTCCCATCCGCAAGCGGTAGAGATAGACCGACGGCTCGCTCTCGCGAACGAGAGGGCCTTCGCGCTCGAGCCGGGAGAAGCTCTCCGCCCCCTTCCGATAGACCTCGTCGGAGTGCGGATCGGTTTCTTCCGGGAGATCGATCTCGGGTCGGGAGACGTGGAGGAAGCTCGCCGGTTTTCCGGAAGCGAGAGCGCGCGCTTCCGAAGTCGTGACGACGTCGTACGGAACGGCGGCGACGTCCCGCGCCCGCGCGGGCGTCGGTCGAAGCGCTCGAAAAGGACGGATCGTTGCCATGGCCCTCCCCGGAGCCGCGAATTCTAGTGTCCCCGGGCGGCCGGATCGCATTTATGATGCCGCGCGTCCGGAGTGTCCGGGAAAGGAGAGAGCTCGATGCGTCGAAATCTCGGGTCTGCGGCCGTGATCGCCCTGCTCGCCGCCGTTCTCGCCGTCGCCTGCCGCAAGGAGGAGGCTCCCGGTGCCGCGCAGGCCGAATCCACGCCGGCCGGCGCCGTCGAGCCCGCCGCCGCACCGGGTAGTGCGCCCGCCGGGGCGCCTTCCGCAGCGTCGGCCGAGCTCGTCGGGGGCGGGCGTTACCTCGTCACGATCATGGGATGCAACGACTGTCACACGCCGTACAAGATGGGGAAAACCGGGCCCGAGCCGGACATGACCCGGATGCTCTCCGGTCATCCCGAAGGCATGAAGCTGCCGCCGCCGCCCAAGCTCGAAGGACCGTGGGGAATGGCCGCCACGCATACGAACACCGCGTGGGCCGGCCCATGGGGTATCAGCTACACGATGAACCTGACGCCGGACGACAACACGGGCATCGGGATCTGGACCGAGGACATGTTCATCCGCGCGATGCGGACGGGCAAGCACATGGGCACGTCGCGCACGATCCTGCCGCCGATGCCATGGCCCTGGTACGCGAAGATGCGCGACGAGGAGCTGAAGGCGGTCTTCGCCTACCTGAAGTCGATTCCGCCGATCAAGAACCGCGTCCCCGATCCGACGCCGCCGGGCGTCGCGCCTCAATGAATCAGCGGGGGACCTTGTGGTCCCCCGAGCCCCCTCTTCAAGGAGGTCCCATGGCCAAGATCATCGAGTGTCACAAGGTGAACCCGTCGAGCGACTGCGACCACGTCGTGCGCGGTCGGGACGAGGACGAGCTCATGGCGAACGCGCGGGTGCACGCCCGCGAGCACGGGCTCGAGCCGACGCCCGAGCTGATGGACCAGGTCCGCTCGTTCATCGAGGAAGAGCCCGAACGGGCGTAGAAATCCTGCTGCCCGGGCGCGGCCGGAGTCTTCGATGAGCGAACCGGAGAAGAAACAGGCCGAGCAGCTCAAGAAGCAGGGGGACGTCCGGGAAGCCCTCGATCAGGCGACCCCCCCGCCCGAGGCGCACGAGAGACCGCCCCGCAAGAGCCTCATCGCGGGGCTCGTCGTCTATGCGGTCCTGATCGCCGTCTTTCTCGCCGTCCGGATCGTCCTGATCCGGTCGCCGCTCCCGCTCACCGACAGAGCTCTCGACATTCTCCAGCGCGCGAGCCTCGGCGCCGTCTTCATCGTGCTCGCCCTCCTCCTCGGCAAGGCCGTACAGATGTACTTCCTGCCGCGGTTCGACACGGTCACCCGTTACAACCTCAAACGCATCCTGAGGCTAGCGGTCTTTCTCGCGATCGTGATCATCCTCGTCTCGGCCGTGTTCGTCGGCTGGTACACGGCGCTCGTCTCGGTCGGAGTCCTCTCACTCATCCTCGGCTTCGCCCTGCAGACGCCCATCACGAGCTTCATCGGCTGGATCTACATCCTCGTCCGCAAGCCCTACCGCGTCGGCGACCGGATCCTGATCGGCGGCGCCGCGGGCGACGTGATCGACGTCTCCTACCTCGACACGACGCTGTGGGAGTTCGGCGGGCAGTACCTCTCGACCGACCACCCGAGCGGACGCATCATCAAGTTCCCGAACTCTCACGTCCTGACGACCCCCGTCTACAACTACTCGTGGCCGCTCTTCCCGTACATCTGGAACGAGATCAAGTTTCAGATCGCTTATGACAGCGACCTCGAGTTCGTCGCGAAAACGATGAGCGAAGTGGCGGAAGAGGAGCTCGGCGAGACGATGATGCAACGCGTGAAGGTCTTCCGGGAGCTCCTCGCCGAGACGCCCGTGGACCACCTGCAGGTCCAGGAGCGGCCCGTCGTGCTCTTCCGGGTGAGCGAGTACACGTGGCTCGAGGCGATCGTGCGATACCTCGTTGATCCGAAGATCGCGGGACGCACCAAGACGGACCTGATCCGGAAGCTGCTCGCGCGCCTGAACGCGGAGCCGGACCGCGCCGGATTTCCCAAGGGAAATCTCCGGTGAGCTCGGCTGCGACCTTGCCGGCAGAAGGGCGTGCCCCCGGCGCGGAGACCGGCGCCCTCCTTCAGGCCGCCGCCGGAGTCGTGATTATCGGGCTCGGGCTGTGGGCTCTCGTCGCGGACCTCGAAGCGTGGAACACGGTCTGGTATCTCCCCGCCTGGTACGGCTACCTCCTCGTCCTGGACGCCGCGATCCTCGCCCGCCGCCGGCGTTCGTTCATCGGGGAGCGGAGGGGCGAGCTCGTCCGGATGATGCTCTGGTCGCTGCCGTTCTGGCTGCTGTTCGAGGCCTACAACCTCCGGCTGCACAACTGGTACTACGTTTTCGGACTGAGGACGCTGTGGGGCTCGGTGCTCATGAGCACCCTCGCGTTTGCGACCGTGATCCCCGCCTGTTTTCTTCACGCCGAGCTTCTCGACGCCTTCGGCTTCCCTCGCGGGCGCCGATGGAGACCGGTGCGCGTGACCCCGACCGTCCTTACCCTCTGCTTCGCCGCCGGCGCAGCCTGCGCGATCCTCCCTCTGGTCTGGCCGCGATGGGCGTTCTGGATGGTGTGGGGAGGACCGCTCGGCATCCTCGAGGTCGTCAACTACCGCTCGGGGGCGCCGTCTCTGCTGCGCGACCTCGAAGCGGGACGCCCGGGCCGGCTCCTGCGCCTTCTGCTCGGAGGTCTTCTCGCCGGAGCCGCGTGGGAGCTCTTGAACTACTGGGCGCGCACGAAGTGGATCTACACCGTTCCGGGTTTCGAGGACTGGAAGGTCTTCGAGATGCCTTTCGCCGGGTTCGGCGGATTCCCGCCGCTCGCGCTTTCCGCTTTCGCGTTCTTCTCGTGGGTTACGGGCCTTCGCGGCCGATTGCGGCTCGTCACCGCCGGCGTCGCGATCGTCTTCAGCGCCTGGGCCTCGGTCGCGGCGATGGAACGGAACGTCCAGTCGATCCGGCCCGTTCTCGCCGACCTGCCGGGTCTCGGGCCCGCCGCCGTCGCGAGCCTCCGCGGGGCCGGGATCCCCACCCCCGAGCGCCTCGATCGCGCCGTTCGAAAAGAGGGCGCGGGCGCCGTGGCCGTTCGATCCGGCGTGCCGGTTCCAGCAGTCGAACGCGCGGCCCGGCGCGCCTCCCTCGCCCTCCACAAGGGAATGGGGCCGAGCGCGGCCCGTCTCCTCGAAGAAGCCGGGATCGACAGCGTGGACGATCTGCGATCGGCGCATCCCCCCGCGCTCGCGCTCCTCCTTCGCCGTCTCGCGAGGGCTCGCGGCGAGCCCGCTCCCCGTCTCGAGCACGTGCGCGTCTGGGTCCGCGCGGCGCGGGCGGACGGAAGGCCGCGGCGATGAGCGTCCCGGCCCGGCTCATCGCCGCCGCGCTTCTCCTGGCCGGAGTCGCCTGCGCGGGTGGCGCGGCGCGTCCGACGGCCCCGCCCCCTGCGGCATCGCCCGCGGTCCGATTCACGATCCTCCAGATCAACGACGTGTACAAGATCGAGGGGCTCCTGGGCGGGACGGTGGGAGGCCTCGCGCGGGTGAGGACGCTGCGAAGGGAGCTCGAAGCCGAGGGCCGGCCCGTCCTCGTCCTCCACGGGGGAGACCTCCTCTTTCCGTCCGTCATGAGCAAGTACCTGCGCGGGAACCCGATGATCCGGACGTTGAACCTCCTCGACGGGGATCCCGCCGGGTTCGATCCCTCGCTCGTCGTCGTCTTCGGCAACCACGAGTTCGACGACCGCGACCCCGGACTCCTTCTCGGCCGCGTCGCCCAGTCCGACTTCGCGTGGGTGTCGTCGAATACGCGCTATCGGACCGTCGCGACGGCGTCGGGCCAGCCGTTTTCCGCGCGGGTCGGAAACGCGCACGACGTCCTCGTGAAGGAGATCGGCGGCGTCCGGGTCGGCATCTTCGGCCTCACGACCGACGCGCAGCCGCGGGACTACGTCGGCTACGAGTACGAGCCCACCGCCCGGAACGCGGCCGTCTCGCGCGCGATCGACCGGCTGCGCGCCTCGGGCGCGACCGCAGTCGTCGCCCTGACGCACCAGGACCTCGAGGAGGACGAGCGGCTCGCGCGGGAGTTTCCGGCCGTCGCGCTCGTCGTGGGCGGGCACGAGCATTTCTTCCTCGACCGAAAGGTCGGCAACACCTGGATCACGAAGGCGGACGCCGACGCGAAGACCGCGGTCGTGCACGACGTCCGGATCTCCGCCGACGGGAGGTTCGAAGACTCGTTCCGCAAGGTTGCGCTCGGAGCCGACGTGGAGAAGGATCCCGCGGTCGAAAAAGAGGTGCAGGCGTCGCTCGTCGAGCTCGCCGTCGCGGTTCGAGCCCAGACGGGACGCGACCTCGAAGAGGTGATCGGAACGACCGAGAACCTCCTCGAAGGGGTCGAGCCGGCGGTGCGCGGGCGCGAGACGGCGCTCGGCAACTTCCTGACCGACGTGCTGCGCGACCGGATGGCGACGGACGTCGCGTTCGTCAACGGCGGCGCGATTCGCATCAACGACGACATCCCGCCCGGCCCCATCCGGAACTACGACTTCGAGGGGATCTTCTACTTCGACAACAAGATCGTTTCCTTCGAGATCACGGGCGCGGAGCTCCTCGAGCTCTTGAGGATCTCCGTCTCCAAGGTGCACGCCGGGCACGGGCGTTTCCTCCAGGTGTCCGGAATCCGCTTCCGGTATCGGGTCGGCGGGACGGAGGACGAGCCCGTTTACTCCGTGGACGCCGCGGACGTCCAGGTCGCGCCGCGCGGTTCCACGGCCTACCGGGCGCTCGAGCCCGATCGGCGGTACAGCGTGGCGTCGCTCGACTACGTCTGGGAGAACGGGTACCGGGACGGGTATCCGCTCTTCTCGAAGGGGCGGGGAGCGACGAGCCCGCGGCGTCTCGACTCAGGGCCGCTCCCTTGGCGCGCGACCACCGAGGCGGCGATCCGCGCGCTCCCCGGCCGGCGGGTGACGTCGAAGATCGAAGGGCGGATCGTCCGGGCAGAGTAGGACTTGCGGCGCGGCAGGGCGCTTGCACTATCGCCTCGCATGGAGCCGAAGACCGCCTCGCCCGCCGGGAACCCGATCGAGCGTTTCTCCACGCGCGTCTCGCAGTGGACGGGAAGCACGGCGGCCTTCGCGATCGCTCTCGGGTTCGTTCTCGTATGGGCGCTCACTGGTCCGTTCTTCCACTTTTCTCAAGCCTGGCAGATGGTCATCAACACCGGGACGACCATCGCCACTTTTCTGATGGTGTTCCTCATCCAGCGCGCACAGAACAAGGAGGCGCGCGCGATGCAGCTCAAGCTGAATGAGGTCGTCGCGGCACTCCAGGGTGCGAGCAATCGGCTCGTCGGCGCAGAGGACCTCTCCGAAGAGGAGCTTTGCGCGCTTCACGAGCGTTACTTGAAGCTCGTCGAGAAGGTCAAAGACCCCAATACGGGTCCCACGCTCCAGGAGGCCGTCTCGGTCGAAGAGACGACCGCTGCTCACGAGGCGCGGGTTGCCGCCTCGAGGAAGGAGCGGTGAGCCGGCCGCCTCTATCGCTTCGGGGGACGGGAGGGTCGGAGATCGATCCGCGAAGCGATCGCGCGGTCGGGGAACCGGATGAGGTCGACGACCGCCTCGGCGACGTCCTCGGACAACAGCATCCACGACTGATCCCGATTCCCGTGGGAGTGGCCGAACTCCGTGCCCACCGAGCCGGGGAGGATCGCGGCGACGCGGATGCCCTGGTGACGGAGGTCGAGCATCGATGCCTCCGAGAAACCGAGGAGCCCGAACTTGGACGCGTTGTACGCGGAGCCGCCGGCGAACGCGTTGACGCCCGCGAGCGATCCGATGTTCACGACGAAGCCGCCGCCCCCCTTCGTCATGAGCGGGACGGCGAAGTGCGTCGCGTAGTACGGCCCCAGAAGGTTCGTTTCGACGACGTCCCGGAACCGCGGCGGGTCGAGCTTCTCGACCGAGTCGAACTCGCCGACTCCCGCGTTGTTAACGAGAACGTCGAGCCGGCCATGTGTCCTCGCGACGAAACCGACGAGCGACTGCTGGTCCGGCTCGCTGCGGGCGTCCGCCGGCCGGCCGGCAAACTGCCCGCCTTCCACGCTCCCGGCGAGCCTGCCGACCGCGGACGTGACGCTCTCCTCCGATCGCCCCGAGATGACGACCGCGAAGCCTTCCCCCGCGAGGCGGCTCGCGATCGCGAAGCCGATCCCGCGAGTTCCGCCGGTGACGAGGGCGACGCGGTCTTTACCCGCCATGGTGGGATCGTATCGCCCCTCACCCCGACCCCCTCCCCGCGCGCGGAGAGAGGGAGTGAATCCGACGGATTCCCGAACCGCTCTGTTACTGTCCCGTGGTGAAGGCGGGGCGGAAAAGAGTCGTGATGGCAGTCTTCCTGGCGATCGGGGCGACTCTGGTCGTCGTCTTCCTGTTTCTGAACCTTTCCCCTTCCGAAAAGAAGATCAAGCGCCACATCGAGCCGCTCTACGCGGTCTCCGACCCGCAGTTCCTGCGCTCCATGGGCTCCCTCCTCGGTCCGGCGATCGTGGACGGCAATCGAGTCACCACGCTCTTGAACGGCGACCGGATCTTTCCCGCGATGCTCGAGGCGATCCGCGGCGCGACGAAGACAGTCAGCTTCGAGACGTACATCTACTGGTCCGGAGAAGTGGGCCAGCAGTTCGCCGACGCGCTCTCCGAACGCGCGCGGGCAGGCGTCAAAGTTCACGTTCTGCTCGATTGGGTCGGCAGCGGAAAGGCGAAGAAGGAGTACCTCGACCAGATGAGAGAGGCGGGCGCCGAGGTCGAGCGGTACCACCCGCTCCACTGGTACAACCTCTCGCGGATCAACAACCGCACCCACCGGAAGATCCTCGTCGTGGACGGCCGCGTCGGGTTCACGGGAGGGGTCGGAATCGCCGACAAGTGGACCGGGAACGCGCAGGACCCGGACCACTGGCGCGACTCCCACTTCCGGCTCGAAGGGCCCGCCGTCGCCCAGATGCAGGCGGCGTTCATGGACAACTGGATGAAAACGCAGTCGGAGGTTCTGCACGGCGAGGAGTACTTCCCGCCGCTCCCGCCCGTGGGGAGCGCCCTGGCGCAGGTGTTCAAAAGCTCCCCCCGGGAAGGGAGCGAGAGCGTCCGGCTGATGTACCTCCTTTCGATCGCGTCGGCGCGCCGCCGCGTCCTGATCGCCAACTCCTACTTCGTTCCGGACGACCTCGCCGTCGAGACCATGGTGAAGGCGCGCCAGCGCGGGGTCGACGTGGAGGTCCTCGTTCCCGGAACCAGGATCGACTCGGAGCTGACGCGGAAAGCGTCGCGGTCCCGGTGGGGGGATCTCCTGAAGGCGGAAGTGGAGATCTACGAGTACCAGCCGACGATGTACCACTGCAAGGTGATGGTCGTGGACGACCTGTGGGTTTCCGTCGGCTCGACGAACTTCGACAACCGCTCCTTCCGGTTGAACGACGAAGAGAACCTGAACGTCTACGACGCCGACTTCGCGCGAGAGCAGATCCGCCACTTCGAAGCGGACCGCGCAAAGGCCCGGCGGATCACGTACGCCGAGTGGAAGGCCCGCCCTCTCTCGGAGAAGATCCTCGAGCACACGGCGGGCCTTCTCCGCGGCCAGCTCTAGATGGCCCGGTCGGCGAGAGAAGGATGGTCCCCCCTTCGCGGGGCGGGCGCGCTCTCGATCCAGCGCAGGGTCGCGATCGGGTTCGTCGCTTCGGCTCTTCTCGTGCTCCTCCTGACCGCGACGTCCACCATCGCGCTCCGGATGGCCCTCGCCACGGATCGCGAAGCGATCCGACAGGCCGAAGACCTCCTCGAGGTGGGACTCCTGCGCTCCGGCCTGGAGCGCCGCGTCGCGAGCTTCCGCGGCTACCTTCTCATGGGAGAGGCCCGGTTCCTCGACAAGCTCGTTCACTCGCGAACCGAGGTCGTCGCCTCCCTGCAGCGGCTCCGCCAGCGCGTGACGGCCGAGGATGCCGGCCTCCTCGAGGCGGTCGAGCGCGCGGACCGCGGATACGAGGAGGCCGCCGCCGCCGGGCTCGCCCTCCTGCGCGGGGGCGCGAGCCCGCAGGAGCTCGGCCGCTACGTCGAGCAAATCACGAGCCCGCGGCATGACGCCCTCGATCGAGCGCTCGGGGACTACCTGGCCCACAAGCGGAGCACGCTCCGGGCAGCGGAGTGGAGGGCGGCTCGCGAAAATCTCTGGGCGTCGGGGCTCATCATCGCGAGCGGCGTCGGGGCACTCCTTCTCCTGCTCGCGCTCGCCGTTCCGGTGAGCCGGCGCCTCGCGGGCGCCTACGAGATCGAGCACCGCCAGCGCGAGAGAGCGGAGGGGGCCGAGCGGGAGCAGAGGCGAATAGCGGAAGTACTGCGCCACCTGGAGGCGAGGAAGAGCGCCGTTCTCGAGACCGCGCTCGAGGGGATCGTGACGATCGACGAGGGGGGCAAGCTCGTCGAGTTCAATCCCTCCGCCGAGAGGATTTTCGGGTACAGGCGCGAGGAAGTCCTCGGACGGGCCATGGCGGATCTCCTCATCCCCGAGCGCCTGCGAGACGCCCACCACGCCGGTCTCGAGCGCCACCTCCGCACCGGCGAAGCGCGGGTCCTCTCCCGCCGCCTCGAGATGCCGGCGCTGCGCTCCGACGGAACCGAGTTCTTGGTCGAGCTCACGATCACGCGCATCGCGACCAGCCCTCCTTTCTTCACCGGTTTCGTCCGCGACATCTCGGCCGCCAAGGCGGCGGACCGCGAACGGGCCGAGCTGCTCGATCGGGAGCAGCGGGCGCGGGCGGAGGCGGAGGCGGCGCAGCGCCGCTCCGCGTTCCTCGCCGAGGCGAGCTCGGTTCTCGCCTCCTCGCTCGACTACAGGGCGACGCTCGCGACGGTGGCCCGCCTCGCCGTGCCGGGGATGGCCGACTGGTGCGTCGTGGACGTCGTGGACAGGGAAGGAAAGCTGCAGCGGCTCGCCGCCGCCCACGTCGATCCGGCGAAAGTGGCCTGGGTCTCGGAGCTGCGGGAGCGATATCCCGAGGATCCGAAGTCCCCTTATGGAGCGGCGGAAGTTCTCCGGACGGGTAACGCGCAGGTCCTGACGGAGATCCCCGACTCGCTCCTGCGCCAATCCGCCCGCGACGAAGAGCACTACCGGATCCTGAGCGAGCTCGGGTTGAGCTCCTTTCTTTCGGTGCCTCTCGAGGCGGCGGGGCGTCGGTTCGGAGTCCTCACTCTCGTCTCCGCGGAATCGGGCATGCGCTACGGCCCGGACGACGTTGCGTTTGCGCGGCGCCTCGCCCACCACGCGAGCCTCGCGATCGACAACTCGCGCCTCTACGAGGAAGCGCAGGCGGCGGTCGCCGCGCGCGACGACTTCCTCTCGATCGCGTCGCACGAGCTGAAGACGCCGGTCGCGACGCTTCAGCTCCTCGTCCAGAACCTGTTGCGGCGGTTTCGCACCGAACCGTCGGCCGTGTCGACGGCAGCGGCGTCGGAGCGGCTCGTCGCGGTCGACAAGCAGGTCATGCGACTCACCAAGTTGATCAACGACCTCCTCGACCTCTCCCGGATCACGGACGGCCGTATGGAGCTCGACCTCGAAACGGCCGATCTCGCCTCGATCGTCCGCGACGTGGTTGCACGCCACGAAGAGGACGCACGCCGCGCTCACTGCACCATTTCCGTTGCCGTCGAGTCGCCCGCGCTCGGCGTCTGGGACCCGATGCGGGTCGACCAGGTCGTCGAGAACCTTCTCTCGAACGCGATCAAGTACGGGGCCCGCGGCCGGATCGAGGTCCGCGTCGACGGCGACGAGCGCGTCGCGAGGCTGATGGTCCGGGACGAGGGCATCGGTATCGCAGCAGAGGCGCAGGCGCGGATCTTTCAGCGATTCGAGCGCGCCGTGTCGGCCAGCGACTACGGCGGGTTCGGTCTCGGTCTCTGGATCGTGCATCAGATCGTCGCGGCGCACGGGGGCGAGCTGCGCGTAGAGAGCGAGCCGGGCCGGGGGTCCGCCTTCCACGTCGCTCTCCCGCGGACGCCGCCCGAGCCGGAGCCTCCCGCTCCGGAAGCGCCCGGCTATACTGGTCGCACGACGTGACGAGTCAACTGGAGCTACGCGGCCGGGTCTTGATCGTCGAGGACGACACGGATCTGCGCGAAACGTTGAGCCAGATCCTGACGGACGAGGGCTATCGGGTCTGGGCCGCCGAGCACGGCCAGGCCGCTCTCGATTGCCTCCGCGACGGAACCAAGCCCTGTCTCATCCTGCTCGATCTCACGATGCCCGTCATGAACGGCTGGCAGTTCCGCGCGGAGCAGCGCGGGGACCCGGATCTCGCGGCGATTCCCGTCGTCGTGATTTCCGCCGGCGCCAACCTGGCGGACCAGGTCGTGCCGCTCGGCATCCAGGACTACATCCGCAAGCCGATCCAGCTCGGCCAGCTGCTCGCGACCGTCGGTCGCTACTGCGGAGCGCCGGACGACTCTTCCGCCTCCGCGTGAGCCCGCCGCCTCCCCTTTCCCGCTCGTGATCCGCCTGCGCCGCTCCGACGAGCGCGGTCACTTCGATCACGGGTGGCTCGACACCCGCCACACGTTCTCCTTCGGCGATTACCACGACCCCGCCCAAATGGGGTTTCGCTCGCTGCGGGTTCTGAACGAGGACCGCGTGAAGCCGGGACAGGGCTTTCCCACGCATTCGCACCGCGACATGGAGATCGTGACGTGGGTGCTCGACGGTGCGCTCGAGCACCGCGACAGTCTCGGAAACGGATCGGTCATCCGGCCCGGCGAGGCCCAGCGGCTTTCGGCCGGAACGGGAATCACGCACAGCGAGTTCAACCACTCCGCGTCCGATCCTCTCCACTTCCTGCAGATCTGGATCGTCCCCGTCGCGCGCGGACTCCCGCCCGGCTATGAACAGCGGTCGTTTCCGGAGGCGCAGCGCCGCGGCCGGTTCCGTCTCGTCGGCTCCCCGGACGGGCGGGACGGCTCGGTCACCATCCGGCAGGACGCCGACCTCTTCGCGACGCTCCTCTCCCGGGGGCAGGCCGTCACGCACGCGCTCCGGTCCGACCGCCACGCCTGGGTTCACGTCGCGCGAGGCGAGATCGAGCTCGGGGATCAAGTGCTGAAGGGGGGAGACGCCGCGATCGTGAGCGGCGAGCCGGACTTCGAG
>Ga0079218_10000283_pt1 | contig 14098 bp, 10 predicted proteins | sample NCCompost_FD_77181 | JGI IMG/M metagenome (GOLD analysis project Ga0079218, IMG submission 77181) | Agricultural soil microbial communities from Utah to study Nitrogen management - NC Compost | ecosystem: Environmental > Terrestrial > Soil > Agricultural land | place: USA: Utah | collected... | reverse complement strand
GGGATTCCACTGCTCGTGCTCCTCCCGTTCGGCGTGATGCTGATCTGGCTGGTGGCGCTGGTTGGCTTTAGCGGCGTCGCGTATTACGTCGGCGGCCTGCTCGCGACTCGATTCGGGTGGGCCGATCGAAGCTCGTACGTCGTCCTGTTGCTAGGAGTGCTCGCAATTGCACTCATCACCGTCATCGCGCGCGCCGCGGCGATTATTGGCGGGGGCCTGCTGGCGCTTCCGCTGATGTTTGTCGGCTACGCGGTGGAATACCTCGCCTGGACCCTTGGATTTGGGGCCGCAATCCTCGCGTGGCACCGTCATCACCGCGCGTCACGGGAGGTGGCCGTTTCATAGGCATCTGCCCGAGGCGTCGACCGAAACCTAACCGGACGAGCGACTTAGCGGGAAGGGTCATTGGTGACACCAGAGCTTTGCTCTATAATGACGAGTGACGACGGACTCGTAATCGTCACCAAACCTTTAACCCTAGGCGGGCCGGATGTTCGAACGCTATACAGAACGGGCGCGACGGGTCCTCTTCTTCGCGCGCTACGAGGCCAGCCAGCTCGGCAGCATCTCAATTGAGACCGAGCACCTGCTCCTCGGATTGATCCGCGAAGGTAAGGGGCTCACAAGCCGCATTTTCGCGCGTTCGCATCTCTCCCTCGAGAACATCCGCAAGGAAATCGAAGGACGTACCGTGTTCCGCGAGAAGGTTTCGACCTCGGTCGAGATCCCGTTCAGCGCGGAAACGAAGCGTGTGCTGCAGTTCGCGGCGGAAGAGGCCGACCGGCTGCTGCACAACTACATCGGAACCGAGCATCTCCTCCTCGGCATCCTCCGCGAGGAACGGTCGGTGGCGGCATCCATCCTGATGGAGAAGGGGATGCGGCTGCACACCGTGCGCGAAGACATTGTCCAGCTGCTCAACGAGAAGACGACGCTGACGCGGGTCAAGGAGACGCCGCTGCTGGCCGAGTTCAGCCGCGACCTGACGGAAGCGGCGATGAAGAACCAGCTCGATCCGCTCGTTGGGCGCGATTACGAGCTCGAGCGTGTGCAGCAGGTCCTCTGCCGGCGCACCAAGAACAACGCCGTGCTGATCGGCGAGCCGGGTGTCGGCAAGACGGCGATCGTCGAAGGCCTGGCGCAGAAGATTGTCTACGGCGACGTGCCGCACTTCCTCGCCGACAAGCGCATCCTCGCGCTCGACATCTCGCTGATCGTGGCCGGCACGAAGTACCGCGGGCAGTTCGAGGAGCGCCTCAAGGCGATCATGAAGGAGCTCACCGAGAACCCGAACATCATCGTGTTCATCGACGAGCTGCACACGCTGGTGGGCGCGGGCTCGGCGGAAGGATCGCTCGATGCCGCCAACATCCTGAAGCCGGCGCTGTCCCGCGGCGAGATCCGCTGCATTGGCGCGACCACCCCGGCCGAGTACCGGAAGTACATAGAAAAGGATCGCTCGCTCGAACGCCGCTTTCAGGCGATCAAGGTCGACCCGCCCGCTGAGAAGGAAACGATCGAGATTCTCATGGGCGTGAAGGACCGCTACGAGCAGTTCCATCACGTCGAATACACGCACGAAGCGATCGAGGCGGCGGTCTATCAGTCGAGCCGCTACATCACCGATCGATTCCTGCCCGATAAGGCGATTGACCTCGTCGACGAAGCCGGGGCGCGCGCCAAGCTGAAAGAAGCGGGGTACAGCGAGGAGTTCGGCGAGATCAACAAGAGCATCCGCGTCGCCGTCGAGCAGATGGAGAACGCGGTCTCGCAGAAGGATTTCGAGCGGGCGCAGTTCTACCGCGAGCAGGAAGTCTCGGCGCGCGAGAACCTGCAGTTCGTGCGCGAGAAGTTCGACGTCAAGTCGTCGGCGCGGAAAGTCATCGTCAACAAGGCGGACATCGACGAGGTGGTGTCGAAGTGGACTGGCGTGCCGATCGCCTCGATCAACCAGGACGAAGGCGACAAGCTGCTGCGGATGGAGGCCGATCTCCACAAGCGCGTGATCAGCCAGGAAAAGGCGATCTCGGCCATTTCCCGCGCCATCCGCCGTTCGCGCGCCGGTCTCAAGAATCCAAATCGGCCGGTGGGCAGCTTCATCTTCCTGGGCCCGACCGGCGTTGGTAAGACCGAGCTCGCCCGCGCGCTCGCGAATTTCCTGTTCGGCAGCGACAACGCCCTCATTCGCTTCGACATGTCCGAATACATGGAGAAGCACTCGGTGTCGAAGCTGATTGGCTCGCCTCCGGGCTACGTCGGCCACGAAGAGGGTGGGCAGCTGACCGAGAAGGTCAAGCGGAATCCCTATTCAGTCGTGCTGCTCGATGAGATCGAGAAGGCGCACCCGGATATCTTCAACATCCTGCTGCAGGTGTTCGAAGACGGCCACCTCACCGATGGCCTTGGCAACCGGGTGAACTTCAAGAACACGATCATCATCATGACGTCGAACATCGGCGCCCGCTTCATCCAGAAGAAGGCGTCGCTCGGCTTCCAAGCGAGCGACGCCGGCGCGATCGACAAGAACGTCAGCGACATGGTGCTCGGCGAGGTGAAGCGAACCTTCAACCCCGAGTTCATCAACCGAATCGACGAAATCATCGTCTTCGAAGCGCTTACCGACGACGACCTGCGCCGGATTATGGCGTTGCTGGTCGAACAGCTGAACGCCAATCTCACCGATCGACGGATGAAGATCACGCTCGCCCCCGACGTCGTCGACTGGATCATCGACGTAACCTGCAAGGACCGGTCGTACGGGGCCCGGCCCCTGCGCCGCGCCATCCAGCGGTATGTCGAGGATCCGCTGTCGGAGGAGCTGATTCGCGGCAATCTGCGGGATGGCGAGGTCGAGGTCTTCCTCGAAGGTGGCCAGCTTTCCTACCGGCCGGCCGGCGAACTGACCGGGGGCCGGCGCCTGAACTAGCCCACGGGACGGCTGAACCATAGCCGTCTGCGTCTAAGATCCTGTAAACTAAGGCGTTTTACAGGATCTTGGAAATCATGATCAAGTACACCGTGCGCGTCCTGGCCCTTGCGGCCCTGCTGGGTGGGTGTGCGTCGAGCGCGTTTGCGCAGGCGACCGCCCCGCAGCCTCCTGCGGCAACGCAGGGCCCGACCATCTGCGGCGCAACCGTGCCGCTCCCCGCGAACCTGCCACCGGCAGGTTCCGGCCCGGTCCTCTGGTTGATTGCCCCCTGCTTCCCGACCCAGGGCAACGCCTACACCGTTGAACCTCAGACCTATCTCTTCTACATGGAGCTGGCGAAGCAGGTCAGCCAGCCTTCGCAGAACCGCTGGACGCCCTGGACCGAGGAGTTGGAGCGGATCGCCGTCGCCGACCACAAGCGGCTCTGGGCCACCGGGTTCCTCAGCGATCTCTCGATCGAAGCGCACGACTACACGTTCCCCAACGGGGTGATTGGCAAGCTGGTCACCTACAACATGGAGGAGCGCGAGCGCGTCAAGATCGTGAACTACGAGGGCATCAAGCCGATTGGCGATCGCGCCAAGGTGGACGAGCAGCTGCGCGCGCGCAGCATCGAGATGCGGCTCGATACCTTCGTCGACAACGGCACGATCCGGCGGATTGAAACGGTACTACGCGAGATGATGGCGGAGAAGGGATTCACCAACGCCACGGTCACCCACACCGTCACGCCGGTGGCCGGCGGCCCGAAGCTGGTGAACGTCACCTTCAACGTCGCGGAAGGACCGAAGATCAAGATCCGGAACGTGGAGTTCCTCGGAAACTCCGCCAAGAGCGACGGTACCCTCCGGCGCAAGATGAAGGACAACAAGGCGCCGAACCCGTTCTGGGGCTGGATCACCCGCGGCGGCACCTACCAGGAAGCGAAATTCGAAAGCGACGCCGACCTGTTGCAGGCGTATTACCGGAACGAGGGCTACGTCCAGGCCCAGGTCGGGCAGCCTGAACTCAAGGTGCTCGAGACGTCGAGGGACGGCAAGAACCAGTGGGTGCAGCTGCGCATCCCGATTACCGAAGGGGAGCGCTACCGCGTCGGCTCGTTCGCGATCGACGGCAATACCGTCGTCCGCAGTGAGGCGCTGGCGCCGCTCTTCAAGGTGAAAGTCGGCGATTGGTACAACGAGAAGCAGGTGCGCGACGGGCTGATCAAGGCACGTGAAATCTACGGCGCCGGCGGCTACATGGAGTTCACCGGCTTTCCCGACATCAAGCCGAGCGACGATGCCGACGCGGCGGTGCCCGACGCGCTCAGGGCCGCGCCGGCCGAGACCGGGGCGCCCACCGTCGACGTGACGATGCGGCTGCAGGAAGGGAAGCAGTACTTCGTCAACCGGATCACCTTCGTCGGCAACACCACCACCCGCGACAATGTGATCCGCAGGGAGCTGCGGCTGGTCGAAGGCAACGTTTTCAACACCGAGGCGCTGAAGTACAGCGTCCGGCGGCTCAACCAGCTTGGCTACTTCGAGCAGATCAACGAGCAGGATCAGAACGCGCAGAAGGTCGAGAAGACGCCCGGCCGCGACGGCATGGTCGACGTCACGCTCAACCTCAAGGAGCAGAATCGCAACCAGCTGACCTTCGGCGCCGGGGTCTCGCAGTACGAAGGCGTGTTCGGCCAACTCGCGTTCCAGACGGCAAACTTCCTCGGCCGCGGCGAGAGCCTGACGGTGTCGCTGCAGGCGGGCGACCGGGCGCAGAACTACCAGCTCGCGTTCACCGAGCCCTTCCTGTTCGACCGCAACATTACCGGCGGGTTCGACGTCTACAAGCGCGCGCTGCAGTACATCGGCTACTACACCCAGAAGTCCACCGGCGGCAACCTGACGTTCGGCTTCCCGGTCGCCGACTTCAGCCGGATGTTCATCAACTACGCCTACGAGTCGGTGCGGATGAGCGACATCAACGAGGCGTTTCTCGACCCGACCTGTATCTTCGATGCCGACGCCAACTTCGACCCGAACGGCTGTCAGGACATCGACCTCGGGAATCTCTCGGCATCCGGCCTCAGTGACGACGTGATTGCCAGCCTGCAGCGTAATCCGTTCATCTTCGATTCGCTCCTGCTCGGTGCCGGCGGCCGCCGCACCACCAGCAAGGTGATCCCGACGTTCGTGCACAACACGGTCGACAATCCGATTTTCCCGAACATCGGCAAGCGCATCACCCTGGCGATTGACCTGGCGATGCTGGGCGGGAACACGCAGTTCTACAAGCCGACCGCGGAGCTGATCAAGTTCTGGCGCCACACCTCGCGGACGTCGTTCGGCCTGCGCGGCCAGACGCAGTTCATCGCGCCGATTCGCGACACCAGGACGCTGCCGATTTTCGAGAAGCTCTTCATGGGCGGCGAGTACACCGTCCGCGGCTTCGATATCCGATCGATCGGTCCTTCCGACCCTCAGACCGGGTTGGTCCTTGGCGGCAACAAGAGCTTCCTGTTCAACGCCGAGTACATGGTGTCGATCGTCTCGCAGGTCCGGCTGATCTTCTTCTACGACGCCGGGCAGGTCGCCGACGAGCGGCAGTCGTTCGCGATGAACCTGTTCCGTACCTCCACGGGCGCTGAAGTGCGTTTCTTCATGCCGGTGCTGAACGTGCCGTTCCGATTGATCTTCGCTGCGAATCCGCAGCGGGAGGGCGTGCGTGACAACAGCCTGCGGCCGGCGAAGAGCTTCGTCTTCCGGTTCGCGGTTGGGTCTACGTTCTAGGTGATAGGCTACCGGCTACTGACTACCAGCTACCGGCTAGTACGAAAGGATAGCGACGTGATGAGAGTGTTTCTTGGTGCTGCGGCCCTCAGCGTGATGCTGAGCGCTGCTCCGGCCTTCGCGGCGCAGGCGGCGGCTCCGGCGGCCCCCGCGCCCGCTGCGGCGCAGGCTCCCGCGCCTCAGGTCCAGCGGCCGTTCCCCACCGGCACGAAGTACGCCTTCGTGAACATCCAGCGGATCGCTGCCGAGTCGGCGGCCGGCAAGACGCTGGCCGGCAAGGTCCAGGCGCTCAACCAGCAGAAAGTCAACGAGCTGAACGAGAAGAACAAGGCGCTGCAGGGGTCGCAGCAGAAACTGGAGGCGGGGGCGAGCGTGCTGAGCGCCAACGCCGCGGCGCAGCTGCAGAAGGACATCGAGCGTCAGCAGATCGACATCCAGCGCTTCACTGAGGACGCCCAGCAGGAAGTGACCAACCTGCAGACCCAGCTCCAGGACGAGTTCCAGGTGCGGCTGACGCCGATCATCCAGGAGATTGCCAACGAACGCGGCCTCCACCTCCTGTTCAGCGTCGTCGACAGTGGACTGGTGTGGGCGGATCCGGCGCTCGACATCACCGCCGAAATCATCCAGAAGTTCGATGCGGCCGGCGGCGGCGCGGCTCCCAAGCCCGCGGCTGCGGCTCCGGCGCCCAAACCCGCTGCCCCGGCCCCGGCCCCGAAGCCGGCCGCGCCGCCAGCGAAGTAAGAACCGTGAACTGACGCTGTCGATCAAACGTGCGTACCTGGTTTCGATTCCGTGACGCTTGATCTCCCAGCGCTGCTCGACCGCGTTTACTATCGCTATCCTTCCTTCCTGATCGACACGGTGGCTGACCACGAGCCGGGCAACCGGCTCGTGGCGGTCAAGAACGTCACCGTCAACGAAGAATTTTTCCAGGGTCATTTCCCCGGCTCGCCGCTGATGCCGGGCGTACTCATGATCGAGGCGCTCACGCAGGTCGCCGCCGTGCTGCTGCTCGATCGCGTCGAGTCCTCGCCGACCGCGCGCGTCTGGCTGCGCGGCGTCGACAACGCCAAGTTCCGGCGGCAGGTGGTCCCCGGCGATCGACTTCGTCTCGAGGTTCAGCTCGGTCGCATGCGCACCCGCCTGGCGAAGGCGCGGGCGATGGCGTTTGTCGACGATCAGCCGGTGGCGGAGGCCGACCTGCTCCTGGCGGTCGATCCCGGCGCCGCCTACGTGGACCCCACCGCCAACGTCCACCCGGCGGCGCGGGTCGGGATGGGCACGACCATCGGCCCGCACTGCACCATCGGATCTGAGGTCGTCATCGGCGCGAGGTGCCGGATCGGCGCCTCGGTGGTGATCGATGGCTTGACCGAAATCGGCGACGAAACGCAGATTTTTCCGATGGCGTCGATCGGCCTCGCGCCGCAGGACTTGAAGTACAAGGGCGAGCGCACGCGGCTCACCATCGGGCGCGGAAACACGTTCCGCGAATTTGTGACGATCAACCGCGGTACGCATGGCGGCGGCGGGCTCACGTCGATCGGGGACGGCAACCTGTTCATGGCCTACGTGCACGTGGCGCATGACTGCCACATCGGCAATTCGACCATCTTTGCCAACGGCGCCACCCTGGGCGGGCACGTCTCGGTGGAAGATTTCGCAACGATCAGTGCGTATTCGGGCGTCCATCAGTTCTGCCGGGTCGGACGCCATGCCTACGTCGGCGGCTACTCGGTCGTCACCAAGGACGCGCTCCCCTTTGGCAAGTCGGTTGGCAACCGCGCACGCATCTACGGCTTGAACAGCATCGGCCTCGCCCGCCGCGGCTTCACGCCCGATACGATCAGCCAGCTGAAACGCGCCTATCGCTATCTGCTCACCTCCAAGCTCAATACCACGCGTGCGCTCGCCCAGATCGAGCAGGATCCGGCGTTGACGTCGCCCGAGGTGCACTACCTTGTCGAGTTCATCCGCAGCGCGCAGCGCGGCGTTATCCTGCGGAAGCCGACCCGCCGCGCCGACGAGCTCGTTGCGGACGAATGAAGCTCGGTCTGATCGCCGGCAACGGCCGTTTCCCGTTCCTCGTGCTCGATGCCGCTCGCGCCCAGGGCCACGACGTGACCATCGTCGCGGCGAAGGAAGAGGCCTTCCCTGAGCTCAACGATGCGGCGGCCCGGCATGGTTCGTCGATTCACTGGATTTCGCTCGGTCAGCTGGGGAAGTGCGTGTCGGTGCTGCAGGACGGCGGTGTCACCCACGCCGTCATGGCCGGGCAGGTCAAGCACACCAAGATCTTTTCGGGCGGCATCGTCCCCGACATGCTGTTTCTCGGCGTGCTTGCCCGCCTGGCATCGAAAAACACCGACGGGTTGATTGGGGCGGTCGCCAATGTGCTGCGCGAGCGCGGCATCGAGCTGCTCGACTCGACGGAGCTGCTCAAGCCGCTGCTGGCGAGAGCGGGCGTGCTGAGCCGAAGGGGCCCCAGCGACGACGAACAGAAGGATTTTGCGTTCGGCTATCGCATGGCCGATACGATCGCCGGGCTCGACATCGGCCAGACGATTGTCGTCAAGCAGCAGGCGGTAGTGGCGGTGGAGGCGATGGAAGGGACCGACGAGGTGATCGCGCGCGCCGGACAGCTTGCCGGCCCCGGCGTTCGCGTCGTCAAGGTGGCCAAGCCGAAGCAGGACATGCGATTCGACGTGCCGGTAATCGGCGTGGCGACGATCAGGGCGATGCAGGCCGCCGGTGCCTCGGCGCTGTCAATCGACGCCGGCCGCACGCTGCTGGTCGATGGGGATGCCGTGGTCGCCGCGGCCGATGATGCCGGGATCTGCCTGGTTGGGCGCGCCGTGTCATGAGCAAGACTCGCGTCGCGGTGATCGGGGTCGGGCATCTCGGGCAGCATCATGCGCGGCTTCTCGCGGAGATGCCCGAAGCGGACCTGGTTGCTGTCGTCGATACCAAGCCCGATCGCGCAGCCGAGATTGCCACTCGCCACGCGACCGAGGCGCGGGTTGATGCGTCCACCCTGGTGGGGCAGGTCGACGCCGTGACGATCGCCACGCCTACCGCCTCGCACGTGGATATCGCGCTGCCTTTCATCGCCGCCGGCGCGGCGGTGCTGGTCGAGAAGCCGATGGCCGCGAGCCTCGCCGAGGCGGACAGGTTGATCGCAGCCGCCGAGGCGCAGGGTACGGTGCTCGCGGTCGGCCACACCGAGCGTTTCAATCCAGCGGTCGCCGCGGCGGTGCCGCTGGTGAAGGCGCCGCGGTTCATCGAGATCCACCGCCTCGGCACCTTTCCCGAGCGCAGCCTCGACATCGACGTGATCTTCGACCTGATGATTCACGACCTCGACATCCTGCTGGCGGTCGTGGGATCGGAGGTGGCCTCAGTCGAAGCCATTGGCGTGAATGTGCTGACTCCTCGCGTCGATATCGCCAACGCGCGGCTGCGCTTTGCCTCCGGCTGCATCGCCAACCTCACCGCCAGCCGGATCAGCCGGGACCGGGTCCGCAAGGCGCGTTTCTTTCAGCACGACTCCTACGTGTCCATCGACTATGCGGCCCAGGAGCTCGAGGTCTACCGCTTGGTGGGACAGAATGGCGGACGTCCAGCTATTCAGGGCGGCCGTCTCGAGGTCGCGACCGATGAGCCTCTGCGGCGCGAGCTGGCCGATTTCATCGACGCCGTACGCAGTCGGCGGCCGCCCGCCGTGACCGGCCGCAGCGGCCGGGCCGCGCTGGAACTGGCGACGCGCATCGCCGATGTCATGTGATGACCGCATCATCTGTTTTCGACAGCCTTCTCGAACGTGTGATGGCCGGCGATCGCCTGTCGTCCGACGAGGTCACCACGCTCTGGAATGCTCCAGACATCCTGCCGCTTGGCATGCTGGCCGACGCGCTGCGGCGGCGTCTGCGCGGCAACCAGGTGACTTACGTCCGCGTCGCCTCGTCTCCCTTTGACCAGTCGTTCGCCGATACGGTGCCGCCTGCAGCACGGGAAGTCCGGATCATCGGCACGCCGCCGACCCTGGAGGTGGCGATCACGGCGGTGCGAAGCGCAAAGGCGGTGGCGGGAGATCGCGCGGTATCGGGCTTCACCTGGAGCGATGTCGAACACGTCGCCTCGAGCGCCGGTACAGCTGTCTCGCACGTCCTTGGCGAGTTGCGCGTCGTGGGACTCGACGCGTTTGCGGCGTTGCCGCTCGATACCATGTCCGATGCGGTTGTCGGCACGCTTGCCGCCGCCGGTTTCCGGCAGCTTCGCCTGACCGTCGATTCCGCGTCTGCAGAGGCGCGGCGCGCGCTCGTTGACCGGGCCGCGGCGCTGCAAGCGACGCATGGCTGTATCCAGGCGTTGAACCCTCTGCCCGCCGTGCTTCAGACGTTCCGCCCCACCACGGGCTACGACGACGTGAAGGCGGTGGCGATGGCGCGACTGGCGGCGCCAAACATTCCCACCATCCAGGTGGACTGGTCGCGTTATGGACCGAAGCTGGCGCAGGTCGCGCTCACCTTCGGCGCCGACGATCTCGATGCGGTGACCGCCTCTGAGGATGCCCCCGACGGACGCCGCCGCGCGCCGATCGAAGAAGTACGGCGCAACATCGAGGCCGCAGGCTTCATTCCGGCCGAACGCGACGGCCGCTTCACCCTGGTCGTGTGACGGTCCGGCTCGGCGCGGTAAGTTACCTGAACGCCCGGCCGCTCACCTGGGCGCTCGATCGGTCGCCGGATCGGTGGCGGATCCGCTACGACTTCCCATCCGTGTGTTCGGCGCTCCTGAGAGCTGGGGAAGTCGACCTCGGACTCGTTCCCTCGGTCGATTACCTCGACGCGCCGGATTACCGGATGGTGCCCGGCGTGGGCATCGGGTCGCGTGGACCGATCGCGTCAGTAGCCCTCTTCACCCGCGTGCCAATCGACATGGTGCGGCGTATTGCACTCGATACCAGTTCGCGCACATCGGTCGCGCTCGTAAAGGTGCTCTGCCGTCACCGCTTCCACACCGACCCACAATTTGTCGCGCACGGGCCAGATCTCGAGTTGATGACGCGCACTGCCGATGCGGCCTTGCTCATCGGCGACCCCGCGCTCGAAGCGGATCCAGCCGTACTTGGTCTGCAGAAAATCGACCTGGGCGCCGAGTGGACAGCGATGACAGGCCTGCCATTCGTCTACGCTGCGTGGACCGGGCGGCGCGACGCGGTGACGTCTGAAGAAGTCCTGCTGCTGCAGGCCGCGCAGGCGGAAGGCGTGCAATCGACCGACGCGATCGCCGCGGAGTACGGCCGCGGCCACCCGGCGGTTACCGCCAGGGCCGCCGCATATCTAAGGGATAATGTGAAATACGGGCTCGGTCCCGCTGAAATCGCCGGTTTACAGACGTTTCTCGACTACGCCGCAGACGTAAACGCCGCGCCGCGCAAGCGCCGGCTGGAGTTTTTCTAGGCGGACCCGGGGTCCATTTCTAAAGACATGGTGCAGGAAATCGCCAGCAAGGTGTCAGCCGGCGGCCGCGTGAGTGCCGCCGAGGCGCTCGAGCTGTATCGTCGCGCCCCGACGCACCTGCTCGGCCGTCTCGCCGACGGCATCCGCGCCCGCAAGCATCCGGAGCGGATTGTCACCTACATCATCGACCGCAACGTCAATTACACGAACGTCTGCGTCGCCCGCTGCAACTTCTGCGCGTTCTACCGTACGGTCGGATCGGCTGAAGGCTACGTGCTCGGGTTCGAAGAGATCTTTCGCAAGATCGACGAGACCATCGCGGTTGGCGGCAACCAGCTGCTGCTCCAGGGCGGTCACAACCCCGATCTGCCAATTGCCTGGTACGAGGATCTGTTCCGCGCCGTCAAGTCGCGCTACCCCTCGTTCAAGCTGCACGCGCTGTCGCCGCCCGAGGTGCTGCACATTTCTCGGATCAACCAGATCCCGGTGCCTGAGGTGATCGCCAGGCTCGTCGCCGCCGGGCTCGACAGCATTCCCGGCGGTGGTGCGGAGATCCTGGTCGATCGCGTCCGCAGGCTGCTGAACTGCTACAGCAAGGCCTCGGCCGATGAATGGCTCGACGTGATGCGCCAGGCCCACCGGGCCGGGCTGAGGACCACGGCGACGATGATGTACGGGACCGTCGAGAGCGACGAAGAGCGCATCGAGCACATGATGCGTCTGCGGGACCTCCAGGACGAGACCGGCGGGTTCACCGCATTCATTACCTGGAGCTACCAGCCGGAACACACCGAGCGCGGAGGTACCGAAGCGACCGGCGTCGATTACCTCCGCACCCTCGCGCTGGCGAGGATCGCCCTCGATAATTTCGACAACCTCCAGGCATCGTGGGTGACCCAGGGCGGCAAGGTAGGTCAGCTCAGCCTCGCTTTCGGCGCCAACGACATGGGCAGCGTCATGATCGAAGAAAACGTCGTTCGCGCTGCCGGCGCTGCTTACTGCATGGATGAAGTCGAGATCGTCGTCAATGTCGAGGATGCCGGTTTCACCCCGAAGCGACGGAACATGCACTACGAGATTCTCGGCGACCCGATCTTCCGCGAGCGCGACGTGCCGCGGATGCTCGCCCTGGGCAAGGCGCGCGAGGACGGCGACACCTCCCTCCCGGAGGAACTTCGCCAGTACCCGGCTCGCAGCCGCTCCGGCAAACAGCTGCGACTCGCTCAGTAGGTGGCTGTCTACAGGGCCGAGTGGGTCCTCCCGATTGCGGCGGCGCCGATTCGCGGCGGCTGGGTAGCGCTCGAAGACGGCCGCATAGCGGCCGTCAGTGCCGCGCCAACCTCGGGCGCGATTGATCTCGGCCGCGCCGTTATCCTCCCTGCACTCGTCAACGCGCACACCCATCTCGAGCTCTCGTACCTGCGCGACGTCATCACCCCCTCCTCGAGGTTCCTCGACTGGATCGCGGGCATCATGGCGGCGCGCCGTCGCTACGCAAACCCGGACGATCCGGTCATCGTCGCGGCAGCGCGGGCCGGCATCGATGAGGCGCGTGCCAGCGGCACGGGGCTGGTCGGCGATATCTCGAACACCCTCGTCACCGTTCCGCTGCTCGAGCAGGCGTCCATGCCGGCGCGGGTCTTCTACGAGCTGCTCGGATTCAACGAGGGCAACCCGGGCGGGCGAGTGGCACAGTCGCGCGCGGCGATAGAGGGGCACACGACAGGCGGCGATGTCCGGCTCTCGCTGGCACCGCACGCCCCGTATTCCGTGTCACCGGAGCTGTTTGCCGCCATACGCGACGACCTCGAGTCGCATGCCGGCGGTAACTCGACGGTGCATCTGGGGGAGTCGCCGGAAGAAACCGAGTTTCTGGCGCACGGTACGGGGCCATGGCGCGAACTGCTGACCACGCTCGGCGCCTGGACCGATGCCTGGGGCGCACCCGGGGTGTCGCCGGTCCAATACCTCGCGGAACTCGGTTTTCTCGACTCGCGCGTGCTCGCCGTCCACGGCGTCCAGTTCGACGGCGGCGATTTAGCCCGGCTGCGAGCGCTGGGGACGACGGTGGTGTCGTGTCCCAGGAGCAATCGTTACGTCGGCGTCGGTGATCCGCCGCTCGAGGCGTTCTACGCGATGGGGGTGAAGGTCGCGTTCGGCACCGACAGCCTCGCGAGTGTCAGCGATCTCAACCTGTTCGGCGAGCTGGCGCGGGCGCGTCATCTGGCGCCGCGCGTTCCGGCGCGGGCGCTGCTCGAGAGCGCAACCCGCTGCGGCGCCGCCGCGCTCGGCTTTGGCGACGAATTCGGCACCATCGAAGTGGGAAAACGCGGCGCGCTAATTGTCGTGCGCGTGCCAGAGGAAGTGGAGGACGTGGAAGAATACCTGCTCACGGGGATCGAGCCGCCTGCGATCACGTGGCTCACGGATAATCCCAAATCCCAATGACCAAATCCCAAGTTCCTTTTGGGTTTTGAGCTTTGGTTTTTGGGATTTGACGAAATCATGACCAGAGTTCTTACGTATCTCTCGTTCATCCGCTTCAGCCACTCGGTGTTTGCGCTCCCGTTCGCGCTGATTGGGGCGCTGCTGGCGTGGCGCGAGCAGTCCTTCGCCTGGTCGCAGGTCCTCTGGATCATCGTCTGCATGGTCAGCGCGCGAAGCGCGGCGATGGGGTTCAACCGCCTCGTCGACGCGCGTTTCGACGCCGGTAATCCGCGCACCTCGATGCGGGAGCTCCCGCGCGGCGCGATGTCGATCAGGGAGGCGGCGCTGTTCGTTGCCGTGTCCGCCGCTGTCTTCGTCTACGGCTCCTCACGACTCAGCACGCTGTGTCTGCTGCTCTCGCCGGTCGCTCTGGCGATTGTCTTCTGGTATTCACTTGCCAAGCGGGTGACGTCGTATACCCAGCTCTTTCTCGGCCTGGCGATGGC
>Ga0079218_10000281_pt1 | contig 14128 bp, 8 predicted proteins | sample NCCompost_FD_77181 | JGI IMG/M metagenome (GOLD analysis project Ga0079218, IMG submission 77181) | Agricultural soil microbial communities from Utah to study Nitrogen management - NC Compost | ecosystem: Environmental > Terrestrial > Soil > Agricultural land | place: USA: Utah | collected... | reverse complement strand
GATCGTTTCCGTACCTATGCTGCTGCCCGTACCCGCCACGTTGCGATAATGATAAGCGGCGTACCCGCGAACGTTCGCTCCGGCGTTCAACCCGCCGATCGAATCGATCACGGTCCATCCGCTATACGGTGCATTGGGACTCCCGTTGTCGTCCGTATCAATGTCGTCTGTAAGTGTTGGCGCGGTGCCAGTTTGGATGAGCAGGAAGCTCACAGACGAGTCTTCGAGGTCAGTTGCCGCAGCGTCAGCCGAGAAGATCGCGCCAGGCAAGCCGCCAAAGCCAGCCGTTGTGCTGGTCAGCACATTAGTGCCTGCCGCGGTCGTGTAGGTATTGCCATTTTGCAGCAACACGAGGAACCCATTGGAACCAAACGACAAACCGGACAAGTTAATAATAGTTTGTACGTCGCCCGGATTCTCGGCGCTGTCGCCTTCGATCGCGACGAGATAGGTACCGGCAGGGATGGTCGCCGACGCTGGTCCACGCAACTCAATGTACTCATTCGGCGTGTCAGTACCCGGCGGATCAAACAGAATTTCGTTAATGAAGAACGCGTCGACAACGTTGATGTTCACCGTGCCAGAATCCGAGCCGAAGGCGTTGTTAGCCGTGTAAGTGAAACTATCTGCACCCGTGAAAACTGCTGTCGGCGGATTGTAAGTAAAGCTACCGTCAGTGTTCAGCGTCACCGTACCGCCAGCGGTTGTTGCGCCACCCGCAATCGCCGTAACGTCTGTTGGGCTGCCAGTATCATTGGCAAGCACACCCGGAGCAGCAACATTGAGGGGCGAGCCCTTCAAAGAACTGTAGTTATCGTCAACCGCCACCGGTGGCCCATTAACCTCATGCGGCTCCGTGTCGGCGCTGCCGATGAAGAGCGTGTCGCCACCATAAGTTGCCGTCAACGTCTTGCTTCCCGACGTAGTCAAAGTCAGGTTGCAGGTGCCCGTTCCGCCGGAAAGGTTACCGTTGCAAGTATCACCACTCACATCATTGACGGTGATAACTACGTTGCCACTGGGTGTTCCACTGCTCGGAAGATCAACGGCTACCGAGAAGTTCACGGTCACCGCAGCACCCGTAGCTGATGGATCCGGGCTGTCCAACGTGATTGTGGTTGTGGTCGAACCCTGGTTTACCGTAATCGTGCCCGTTCCCGCAGCACTCAACCCTGTGCCAATCGCATCAGACGCAGCTTGCGCGCTGAAACTGCCGGCAGCGATCGAATTAGGAGTCGGAGTGAACTTCAATCCGGCGTTGCCTTCTGCCAGTGTAATGAAGTCGTTGTTGTTGATCGCAGTCACGCCGTCGTTCTTAAACAGTGTGCCACCGGTGATGTTTGTGATCTTGAAGTGCGTGACGGTAGCGCCGTCGATGGCATCGGCAGTAATTACCAAACCAGAAGTGGTTTGTGCATTGACGACGGTGGTAGCCGGGGTAACAGCGGGCGCAGCGTTTACGTGTGTCGCAAATGTCCAGGGCGAGAACGTGGTAACGCCTGTCTTTTCGACCCAATTGTTTACCGCGTCTCGACTTGTCTGTTGTTCATCAATAAACGTCGACCCGTTGAACCGCCACAGATCGAGTTGGCTTTCAATATTGCCGTTTAGTTCTGCATCCAGATAGCGCAGTCGCAGCGTCCCGGAAAATCCGGCGCCCCCGGTCGGGGTAATCGTGTAGGTGCGTTGCACTGCGGACGGGAACGTTCCCGGCGCTGATTTGACGAGATTGATGGTGACGTCGTTCGGAGTGGTTCCAACAGCGTTAAAGGTGATGATGTTGTTCAAATTACCAAAGGTCATCGCCACTGCCGTGGGCAACGGCGTGCCAGTACGTCTTACGTTACCGACAACATCGAAGGCGCCGGCTGAAGAGGGCGCTGTGCCTGGTTGCGAGAGTGTATTAGCTCCAGTTGTAAGATCGCTGTTGAGCGTCAGCGTGCCGTTTACCGTCGCGTTTGTCGTTAGGCTAACGCCACCGCCGGTGCTGGCAATCGTCAAGTTGTTGAATGGGGTAACCGAAGAACCACCAATCGTCTGCGCCACTGAACCGTTGAATACAACTGTTCCAGTGCTTGCGTTAAACGTGCCGTTGTTGGTCCAGTTTCCACTTACATTGATAGTACTGGCGGCTGTGGCAGTCAGCGTTGCTGTGGCATCGATCTGAACACTGTTGTAAGTGCTGCTACTGGTAAACGTGCCCGCCTTTACATTAAGCAAACCCTGTACGATCAGACCTGCGAACCCGGTGACGCCCGCAGCGTTATTCAGATTCAGATTGTTGTAGGTGGTAAACGTCGCAGGCATCGTCTGAGCACTGGTGCCGTTGTATTCCACGGTGCTGCCGGTGATCGTGTACACATTGGTGCCCGGAGTGAAAACTCCGGCGATACCAACGATGCCTGTGTTCGGCAATGTTCGGGCGCCGACGTTGCTGCTGGTCAGGTTGTTGTAATTGAACGCTAAAATCGTCTGAGGGCCTGATCCATTAAAGTTAATCGTGCTGCCGGTAATCGTGTAGGCGTTTGTCCCTGGAGTGAAAACGTCGGCAATTCCGATCGTACCGCTGTTTGCAAGGGTGCGAGCGCCGACGTTGCTGCTGGTCAAATTGTTGTAATTAAACGCAGCAATGGTTTGCGCGGCAGATCCGTTGTAGTTAATCGTGCTACCAGTAATGGTGTACGTGTTGGAACCCGGCGTAAACGCGCCGGCTACGCCAACCGTCCCTCCGTTCGGCAAGGTGCGCGCTCCAGCGTTGCTGCTCGTCAGATTGTGGTAGTTGAACGCATTGATGTTTTGCGCTCCCGCACCGTTGAAATTAACCGTGCTGTTGGTGACTGTATAAGAGTTAGTTCCAGGAGTGAATACTGCCGCAATGCCGATGGTCCCACCGTTTTGGAAAGTGCGCGCGCCGACGTTGCTGCTTGTCAGGTTGTTGTAATTAAAAGCCGCTATTGTCTGCGAAGTAGCACCGTTGTAGTCGACCGTATTATTGGTGATGACGTATGCGCCGCCCGAAAAAGTGGCAAGTGGACTGAATGCCCCGGCGATGCCGATCGTGCCGCCATTCACCAGAGTGATGTTGTTGGCTCCACGGGCGCTGGCGGTAGACAGATTGAAATAATTGAATGCGGGTATTGTTTGCGCACCGGTGCCATTGAAATTGATCGTACTGCCGGCGATGGTATGGCCCACAGCAGTCCCGGGCGTAAAGGTGCCTGCGACAAAGATCGTTCCGGTTCCTGCTAAGACTTTGTTGAAGTTGCTAAAGGTGAGGTGACCATACGTCGCCGCGATCACCGACTGACCAGCGCTGCTTTGGTTGTAATTGACGGTGCCATCAGCGCCGCTGGTGAGACTTCCTGCACCTACGGAAATTCCGTTATTAACCACCAACACGCGCGGGGCAGTGCTTACGTTCAAAGCTCCGGCGGTTAGGGTCAACAGTCCGTTAACTGTTGACGTCCCCGAATCGAGAGTCACCCCATTCCCATTGTTAATCTTTAAGTGACCATAGGTAGTCGGGCTTAGGCCTTGAGCAGCCGCGCCAATATATTCCACCGTCAAATTGGTCAGCGTCTTGTTACTGATTGTGTATTGACTCAAGAAGGCATTGAGGCCAGTCCGAGTCACCCGAGCAGTGCCATTGCCGGTGAGGGTTCCGGTGCCGCCGATAACGGCCGCAGCCACGGGATTAAAAATAGCGTTTGCGCCATTGACGTTGAGACTACCGTTGACGTTCAAGCTGTTGTTGGCCGTGAGCGGTTGCGTGACGTTCGAATCCGTAAGGTTGAAGAAAGTAATAGTGCTGTTCGTAAGTGATTGTGAGGTTGTACCGTTAAAATTGAAAGTTCCCGTGCCTGCGCTGAACGTCGAACCAGCGCCGTTACTAAACGTAAAGTTCCCGGCAAGATTTACGGTCCCCGTTCCGCCGTTGAAAGAGCCTGCAAACAGATTAGTCTCGTTTGGACCAATAGAAAGGTTGCCGCTGACATTCATCGTGCTGTTATTCATGGTGAATGCGCCGCCGGCAACAACGACATCGGTCGGCGAAAGACTGCTACCGGTATTGTTGGTCCAACTACCGCCCCCGGTGATCTCAATGCTGCCGCCGATGGTAGTGTTAGTGCCAGACACATTAACAATCGCAGCCGTGGACACACTACTCCCTGCAGCTCCTGCTGTGTTTCCGGAAAAAGTAATACTGGGAGAGGTGCCATTTAAGAGCAAGCTGGCCCCCGCAACATAAATACCGCCGCCGCGATTCCCGACTGAATTGTTGGTGAAACTCGTCGTGGCGACGGTGGTCCCGAGCGACTCCACCACGATGCCGCCGCCATTCGCCGCCGGCGCAGAATTGTTTGAAAAGGTTGACGTGGCGAATGACGCGCTGCCGGAACCTATCCCGCCCGGCGCTCCGAAAGCAAAGATGAGCAGATCCGCGCCGCCGCCTCCGGCGGAAATCGAGTTGGCGACATTGCGGGAGAACGTCGTTCCTGTAACCGTCAGGACACCGGTTCCGCCCGTGTGCGCCGGGGCAGACGGCGTATAAGCAAGCCCACCACCCGAAGTCCCGGTCATGTTCGCTCCCGTGAGCGATGTGCGGTCTGTGTACGCCGCAGGGGCTGAGCTGCCGCCGAATGTGCAGTTGGTAATAGTAAGATCTCCGCCGGTGATCTGAAGGCCCCCACCACCTAGACCGGTCTGTGTTGCCTGGTTATTAACAAATGTCACGCTCGTAAGGGTTAAGGCGTTACCCTTCTCCCCGCCGATGATCCCGGCGCCTCCAAAGACATCAGGTGTTCCACCGTTAGAGTCACAGTCTCGCCCACCGGAGATGGTTATGCCCGAAAAATTGTACACAAGATTTTCTAGGAAATTCTCGTTCATGCATATTACGCGGTCGCCGTCATTGGCTGGCCCGGTGCCGGTCTGCCGAATGATCGTCGTCGCGGCACCTGCTCCAACGATCGACATAGTTTGATTGGCGCTAAGGTCACCGGTAGTGTTGTCGCTGCAGCCATTAGTTGACGCACCGTTGATGGATAAGACGTAGATGCCTGCCGGAAGACTAATCGTCGTGTTGTTGTTGGCAGGGTTATTGGCAAAAGCCATTGCCCCGCGCAAACTACAGTCATTCGCAGCACCCGTGCAGGCGGAGGCTGCTGTCAATGCGGCGCCGGAAGGGTCGTCAGTTCTATCGACAGTAATCGTAGTGTTAGCGGCGTTTTCAACAATGATCGATTCACTACTTTCCGAATTAAGCACCACGACATCTCGCGCACCGTTGAGCTTTCGTGGCAGCGCTAATGCTGCAACTGGAGCACTGCTTGTATCCAGACTCGCTTGGGCTAAGTTACTGCCTGACTGAAGCTCGTCAGAAGATCCTTTAGTAAGTGCTTTCTCACCAGGGCTAAGTTGGCGCACGATCTCGAGCTTAGGCTGATTTCCGCCAAGCACTACCAGGTTCTCCGTCTCCCGATAAGAGAGATTAGTCTTTAGCAACGGTTTTTGAGATGCGAAGCTCGATCCAAAACTGTTGGCGGTAAAGATGCTAGCTGTTTTCCAGCCCGCGCTATTCGAGGATTTCCAGCTCGGAATGGACTCTACATCCCGAGCGATGCTACCTTTTCGCGCCAATTTTCCTCTCGTGCGCTCCCCAGCTTCAGCTTCACTGAACGGCCGTGTATCTAACTGCTCATCACTGATCACATGCAAAGTTCCGTCGGTTGTCAGCGCGGCGATCTCGCTTCGTCCTCGTCGATCCCATTGAAACGCTCCAATTGCCAACCCGCTAATGCCTGATCCTAAGTTGATTCTCTCTAGACGTGATTCCGCGGAAACTTTTTCTTTACGTCCCCATCCGTGCACAACGATTATTTCGCTGCCCGCCGCGACCGCAACGTCCAAAAAGGGATCTTCGTCTAACCCACCAAACTCGATCGCAGTCGCCGGCGCGTTCAACTGATACTGCACAAAGGGCTCCGACAATGCGCTGGTCGCACCATCGAAAATCAACAACGACTCGCCCTCTGGGCCACTGACACCTACGGCCACATCTGTAATTCCGTCCATAGCCCGAAATTCACCCGCAGCCAATGCGGTCACGGCGCCCGGCAAAGTTACTTGCGTTGGAATAGCAAAGCGTCCCGTGCCGTCTCCAGTCATCAGGTACAACCCGCCGCCTTTGGCAGCAAAAAGAACATCCTTCACAGAATCGCTGGAAAAATTCCCCGTGACGAGGAAGTCAACCGGGACCGGTACGGCATAAACATCTGCTCTCGGCAACAAAGAGGGAGGGTTGTATCCCTGTTGCATGCGTACAAAAACTGAATCATCAGCTGGAGCAAAAGCGTCTGGATTTCCACGTTGGACAGTAATCAGACCCGTCCCGTTTAAGGCGTAGCCAGCTACTACATCCGGTGTTCCGTTGCGATCGAAGTCCGCCGAAGCCAACGCCCGCGGTTGCGCGGCACCGATGCGCAAAGACTCCGCCAACGCACTATCTCCACGGTAATCGATACCCATCTTCCGACCGTCCTGCAAATTCAGGTAGGGCTTACCGCGACCCGCCGCGTGAACCATAACCGGAGACTCTGACGTCTTCGGTTTGGATGGTTCCGACGTTGAACTCACCACTCGCGACAACGCAAGAGGCACTGCAGCAATCACTAAGCTTAGAAGCAATAACTTGATAGCTGATTTTGAAGTGGTTTGCAGGGAACGGGTTTGGATAGAAAAAGGGAACCTAACAAGCCCCATTGCGGATCTCCTTGGAGGATTAAATTGTTTCCGGATTACCGAAAAATCATATTGGGACGGATGAGCGGGCGTGCACCTTAGAGGATTACACCGCGCAGGATCGATTTTCGCGAGCTACTGTACGTTGGATTTGGCTTTTTGGTCAATGTTATACGCTCGCCAAACGCAGCGGCATGACGGGGAGAAAGAGTCGGTATCTTAACAGTAGAAACGTTCTCAATACTGAGACACACAAACGGGGCACGTTCCCACGCCCCATAAGCGTAATTATCTGGCGACCCAAAAAAGGGTTGTTTAGTTTCCGCAATCCGGGACTGTATCGTTCGTTATGGTCCAGGTGGAATCATCTTCACAAGACGCCGTCGTATAGAAGAAGCAGCCTTCGTGATCTTCGGCGATTACTTTGACGCTGCCACTGCAGTTGGCATTAATCGTCACTGAACCGCCCCCCGCTCCAATTACAGAACTCCCAAGCTGGTCTGGTCCCCAATTGTTCTGGTCCGGGGGCGACAGATAAACATGTCGAATCTCGCGGCTCGAGTTATTAACAATAGTTACGCTCGTTGCCGGAGCGTGCGCCCGTGAGAGCAAGGGCGCGCACACCAAGAGGACAACGAAAACACCCAATACCGCTAAAGAGGTCGTGAGAGGATTCGACTTTCTCATGCTGATAACCTTTCATCAAACAACATAGACCTGCGGCCTATGGACAGAGGCTATTTACCGTGTAGCCGGCAGCATCACCGTTATCTACCGCCGTGCCGTTGTTGTTCTTGGGCACAGAGATTTTAACTGTCGCTGTACCGGTGTTACCGAACGAATCTGTGACCTTGAACGTAATCGTGTAAACACGTCCATTGAGATTCCCGTCTCGCTCGCGCCGCAGCTGCACTGACTTGCAATCAGGTGCAATCACAATGTCGTTGAGCGTACTGCCGTCGGCACCGCTGACATTGTCCTCAGGCTCGTCGCTGCTCACCTGCTGGATTACCACACTATCGGTGAGGTCCTGCGAGGAATCACAGCCGCCAGTAGCGCTGGAGACAAAATCCGTGACGTTGAACGTCTGATATTGGTGATTTGGCGGCCACATGGTCGCCGAGTTCGAACTCAGATTAATCACAGGTATTGGGTTAGTCACTGTCAGGACGGCGGTCTGCATAGCGGTTCCGCATGCACCCGTTGTGGTAACCGTAACCACATGCGGCCCTTCTGACAGCGAACCTGTCGCAATCGTAACGTTCGGACTGTTTCCGCCGACTGGGGAGCCATCCAAAGTCCACGCATAGCTGAACGGACCAGTGCCTGATGCAGTCGTTAAGAAGTGAGCGTCAACTCCTAGGCAAACCGTTTGGTCGGGGGGATCAGTAGTCGCCGTGCCCGGGTTGACAGTCAAACTAGCAGTCTGCGACGACGTGTTGCAGTCACCGGTTGCTTCAACCGTGTATGCGTCCGCATCGGTGGTTATCGTATTGGCGATACTCAATGTACTGGTGTTGGTGCCGCTGGTGATCGTCACTCGGCCCCCGAGATCGCCGTTGTTCAGAACAGTCGAACCCTTCTTCCACACAAAGGTAAACGAACCCGGACCACTGGCCGTAGTAGAGAAGTTTGCGGTTTGACCCTCACACACTTCCTGGTCTGCAGGATCCGTAGTGCTATTAGTGTCTATGAGGATGGTCGCCGTGGCGGTTTGATTATCGGCTGTGACGTCCGCCCCGCCTGACCCCGATGTTCCGCCCGCTGTGAATGTCGCCGTCGCAACACCATCAACAAAGTTTGTAGCGCCGGCGATCGAACCCAGTACGGGGTTGCTGAAGATCGCTGGGAAGGCCGGAAGGCCATTAAGCTCAGTCGTCAAGGGTGAGCCCACATTCCGTTGCTTGATGTCAGCGGTCAGTGTCGATGTTCCGCCGGTGCAAATCTGATTCGGACTGGCAATCATCCTGAGCTGCAAGTACGTCAACGGAGAGACGGAGCCGGTGGGAGTGCGAAAGTCATTTGCCGATGGCCCAGTGTTTATCCCCCACCAGTTATCATCAGCTGTAAAAGTTCCTCCGCCGTTGAACAGTGTCAGACCATTTAATGGATTGGGGACGCTGTTACCGACCAATCTTGAATAGGAGACGGCTGCGCTGCTGCCGGAATAAATTGCGCCGCCGGCCACACCTGCGGAGTTGCCTGACAGAGAACTCGTCGTGAGAGTAAGTGGTCCACTCTCCACGATGATGGCGCCACCGCGGCCATTGGGTGCACTGTTGCCGGAGAATGTTGAGCTATTGATGATGTAATTGCCGTTCGAAGCGTTTAAATTGAACAGATCCGCCGCACCGCCACCTGCCGCGCCGGAATTAGCGACGTTACCGGAAAATGTCGAGCTACTGATTAATAGAGTACCGAGTGCTCCCGGTGTTACTGGTATAACGGGAGCGCCGGCTGAATAGCTCACGCCCGCACCGCTAGCCGTGGTTGAATTATTGGAAATCGTCGTGCCCGTTATCGCAAGGCTCCCGCCCAAGTGCGAAATGCCACCGCCGCCAAGGGTTCCCAGACCGCTGGCCGAATTGCCTGAAATCACGCAATTCGTTACCGACATCGTATTGTTGACCGCGCCGGAGATAATGCCGCCGCCTCCGATCCCCGTGGTCTCTTTTCCACCGGTCAAGGTGACGCCGGAAATAGAGAAATTGAAGTTAGCCAGTAAGTCCGGATTGATTTCGAGGACGCGATCGTTCGGTTGCGTTTGCTGAAAGATTGTAGTTGCGGCCCCCGCACCGACAATGCTCGTGTTATTGCCTCTTACGTCGACATCTCCGATCGAGTTGTTACCGGATAAGAATTCGACCGCACCACCTGGAATGGTTAGTTGATAAGTTCCAGCAGGCACATTAATAGTGGTCCCTGGGACGAGGTTGGCGAACGCAACGGCGCCGCGCAAGCTGCAGTCATTCGGCGCGACAGTACACGTCACCGCTGACGCATCATCGTCGGTTCGATCGACGTCGATCGTAACCAGAGGAGACATTAAGCTTGTGGATGCGACGGAGTTGTTCCGGGGTGTGGAGCCACGCATGCTAATGCGGAAGTTCTTTCGCTCACCTGATGTCGTTGGTCGGGTGGAGTCTGCTGCAGCTGAAGGTAGCGATCCGGTCGTTAACGCCAGCACGCTGACCGCAAGCAGGCTGAGGACAACTGCTACCCGAACAACAGAGTGGCAAGCCCGTTCACAATTGGATTTTTTGTCCTGAGGGTGAAGCATTTTCTTCGGCTCCTTGTTCCAGGTTAGGGGGCTCCCCCTTGAGCGTTCAAAGTGCGAGGCTGACTTCAGTCTGCAAAACATCAACAATCAACTCTGGCGACTGAACTCATGGTCGCTGCGGGAATACTCCCTGCAATGCTATGCAGAAATTAAGTGTCAGATACGGCTGCATATTATTGTGGGGCTGACCGCCGCCGGCTGGACTCAACGAGAGCAAATTTACTTTTCCGGTTGCGGGAGGTTCTTTATAAAGTGCTGCCGAGCCTCGACCAGCTCCTGCCTGGGCCCAGACAGCACCCACAGGCGTAATCACGTCGCCGGCTGCCGCACTTGCCCTGCCAACGCTATGGGCGTGAAATGGCATTTCGGAAACCAACAAAGTCACCGACTCCGACCCCCCTAATTCGCCCAGGTCGTGCAAGGACAAGCCCGGACCTTGACCTGGATGCATCGGAACGCTGCTCTGCATGTCAGGGAGAGCGAAGGTGCTCTTTCCGTCACCACCGTAGACCGTCCCGAGCAGCGAGAAGAGGGCAGTATTCTGACTTATCGGCATGAGCTGGCCGTTGCAAAACGCCCACCCTTTGGGCGGAAAATTGAACGGGAATATTCTGATTTCAGCAACAAATGGATCGGCCATGATTCTCTCTCTCTCTCCCTCTTTAGTTTTGCGACGGGAAAATGCCCTGAAGCGCGATACAAAAACTGAGAACCAGGTAAGGCTGCATATTCGTATGCGCCTGGCTGCCACCAACATTACCTACGGCACTCGGATGCATCGCGTTATTCGGCGGATCAGTAGAGTAGTGTGCTTTGCCGTTGTTGGCCCAGAAGTTACCTGCAGCGGCCCCCTGAGTTGCATTGACATTGGCATCGACGACCGCCAGATTACTGTTCAATGTGTGCAAGTGCTGAGGCATCTCACTGGTGGACAATGTATGAGCGACTTCGCCACCTCTTTCGCCCAGCGAGTGAGCGCTACTAAAATGATTTGGAACCCTCCCTCGCAAATCGGGCAACGCAAAATTCGTTTGCCCGTTCCCTCCATAGGTTGTTCCCAACAGCGCGAACAAAGCCTGGTTCTGATTAATTGGCAGCAGCTGCCCGTTGCAGAGAGCCCAACCTTTCGGCGGGAAGTTGAAGCTAAAGATCCTGATTTCGGACAAAAACGGTTCAGACATAGGTGCGACTCCTCAATATGCGTTCAACATGAGCGGCGGCTCAATGATCTTTAGAATTACTTGCCTAAGTTTGCGAAGGAAAGATCCCAAAGAGCGAAATGATGAAGTTAATGCACAGGTACGGCATGAAGTTCGTGTGGGGCTGCGAACCTCCTGCCGGATCGCTCAACATAGCCGGATTCCCCATTTGCGTGCCGTCAGACCCGGCAGTGCTGTACTGACTCAAATCTGAAGGCGAAGCTATAGAGTTCAGTGGATTACTTGAAACGGTTCCGCCGCCAGAGTGACATCCATGAGCATGGGTATGGATTGGGATTTGTTGCGTCGTGAGTGTCACCTCCTCGACGCCAGCTTGTTCCGCCAAATTGAATGTAATGCCATCACTAACGCCCTGGTGGATGGGCACGCGGCCACGAAGGTCTGGCAAATTAAAGGTGCTCTCTCCATCTCCCCCGTAAGTAGTGCCGATTAATTGAAAGAGTACTTCGTTCTGAGAAATAGGAAGACTCTGTCCTTCACAAAACATCCAGCCATTGGGCGCGAAATTGCCGGCGAACATGCGAATCTCGCCTACATACGGTTGGGCCATAATGCGTTCTCCTGCAGGTGTCTAGTAGCTATTTGCCGTGGCAATTTTATCGGTAAGCGACTGAGCGGACACCGATTAAAGGATCATTTTGAGGTTGAAAATCGGAACACGGCGTCTCCGGCAAACTGTCAACAAGCTCTCTATGGGATGAGCGGCGGGACTTTATACGTAACGTCAAAAGAATGCAAGAAATTTTTCATACTTTGAACACAGCTTGCAAGCGACTCATCCCGCTGAGAAAATGAGACTGCAATACGCGCGCGTTTTTTGTTGCAACTTTCAAAAAGAAGACATAGACTGCGACCTCTTTTCGGTAACCTTACGGAAGTTTTCCACCTTGGAGGCCGCTAAAATGTCTACTTCACGCCGAAACTTCATAAAAACCGGTACGATGGTCGCCCTCGCCGCTGGAGTGCCCCTGGGCATCGCGGAAAAGGTCACCGTTGCTTCATCCGGTTCTTCTGCGTCAGGTAACGTTCTCAACAAAGCAGCTTTTGAGAACGCCTTGAATACAAAATTCCTCATCAACGTCAATCGTTCGAAAGTGTCGGTAAAGTTGGTCGAGGTGCAGGATCTCGGTTCCGAAAGAACGGGTCGCCGGGAAGCGTTCTCACTGACCTTCCGTGGGGAAGATTTGAAATCGCTAAACCAGAACACCTACGTAATCGAACATGAGCGACTTGGCACATTCTCTTTCCTGCTCGTGCCTATGGGACGAGACGATAGAGATCGGCCTCGCTACGAAGCTGTCATCAACCGCCTCCACTGATACTTCAGTACTGGTCGTTGAACTAGTCTATTAATTTCGCCGGCATCGGCATCCATTCCATCAGCATGTGCATGCCGTGCTCTGCGATTCGACTAAATCCTAATCTTTCAAACAACTTGAGTGATCTATTGAATGTCTCTACATAAATGCGTAGCGGACGTGCTTTAGTAGTAGCTTCACTTATCAACTGCGTGAGCAGGTAGGTGCCGACTCCGTTCCCTCGATCCAGCGGCATCAAGGTGAGGTCGACTATGCGGATTTCATCCTCCAACCGAGCCACATAGATTCGTCCCACGGCTTTGTCGTCGACCAAAATAACGTCGTGGTTCGCGCCTGGATATTTCTCCGCATAATGACTCTGCTGGGCCTCGAACTGCATCTTCAGAAAGGCGAGTCGTTGTTCGTCGGTCCAGGGGACAAGCGACATCTCTTCGGCTCTAGTGCTTGCATAAATTTCGAAGAGCAGTTGTTCGTCGTCAGGTGTTGCCGGACGCAATTTCAATTGATCTTTTTTGACGTGCGATTGCATGTGAAGGCGTTCTGAGTTTATGAGATGGATGAGTTCTCCTCGGCCAGCCGGTTAAAAACTGCTTCATATTGATAGTCTTCGGCGCTTCTTTTGATTGGCACAATGAACAACTCAAACTCTCCCATTTGATCATGTCGAAAACGGTGCAGACCCTGCGACAATACGCGGTCTAACGGACCTCGAAACACGATCGAAAACTGTTCCTGTCTTTCCGTTTTCCTAAGGTCCGAGATTTCCGTCAAGAACAACTGAGTCTGCTCTCCGTCCCGTTCGACCTGAAATTCAGTGTTTAGGTAATTGGTAAAATTTTCGTGAGTCAAGGGATTGTCCATTTGGTGCTCCACGTAATGTTCAGCTCGGCTTATGCATAATTAGAACCTTGAATTCATTTAGCGGTGGACCGTAATGATAACCGTATCGCAGAGGAACAAAACGCGGGCCGGTAACATCCATTTGGTCCGAGCTGGCCTGGAACCTCGTCTCAAAGTCTGATTTAGTATTCGCCGCAAAAGGCAAGCTCTGATTGAAACGCTTCAAAACCTGGTTCAAACAAACTATATGCTGGTCATTGCCTGCCAGGATCGGAATGTCCTCGTCAATCTGTAAAAACTCAACCAGGGTTAACAGGCGGCACATAAATCCCATTTTTTCGGCGCATGTTTTCACATGACCGAAGTGAATGGAAAACTCTTCGTGATTCAAGTGGAGGATCTGAACCGGAAAATCGTCGATGTCGCCATATTCAGTTAATATCGCTGTTCCCCCAGGCCGCAGATGTTCCCACGAGCGTTCGATGAATTCAAATACCCCAGAATTTAATCGGAACGAATCGGGCGCACCATCCAGAGACAAATCGTATTTCTTCAGGTAGCTCGTACCCTCACCTTCCCATGATTCCTCATCTGAATGATCACTCTTACGGACCCATGAGATCGGAAAGTCCGCGATAACTTCATTGGCAATGAGCACATCAAACTTGCGATCTGGTATTGAAAACGAAATTGCATCCTGCTCGAAATGTTCAACGCTGAAGCCCTCG
>Ga0079218_10000280_pt1 | contig 14129 bp, 17 predicted proteins | sample NCCompost_FD_77181 | JGI IMG/M metagenome (GOLD analysis project Ga0079218, IMG submission 77181) | Agricultural soil microbial communities from Utah to study Nitrogen management - NC Compost | ecosystem: Environmental > Terrestrial > Soil > Agricultural land | place: USA: Utah | collected... | reverse complement strand
TGAAGATGAAAGAAGGCTGCTTGAGAAAAAGATAGGTCAGCTTGAGAAGGAAATCGAGAGGTTGGAGCCGGTCATCCAAAAGACACAAGAGCTTCAGAACTGCGAAAAGCTGCTCGTGCGCCATGTCATCGAAAGGCGCAGCCATCTTAGTACAGAGGTAGAACGGATGGAAAGACTAGTTAAGGAAGCAAAGAACTTGCTCGATGTGCTGAAAACCAAAGAAGAAGTGCAGATACGGCTCAAGATGATAAAAGCTGAATCAGAGGAGATCCATTCAAAGCTGGAGGAAAATGAGGGTATGATGGGCAAGCTACTTGGCTTTCTAGAGTGTGCTGGCAGACTGCATATAGCGGATGGCAAATGCCCCGTTTGCAACTCTCCCGTTACAGAGGTTAATGAAATGTTTAACGTAGACCATATTCAGCTGGAGATCAGGCGCAGATCGGAAGAAAAATATAAACTGCAAGTAGCCAAGGTTGAGCTCAAGAAAGAAGAGCAACAGCTGACAGAGCAGGATAAAAAGATAGTGACAGCAGAAAAGTTCCTGTCAAACAATTCTATGAGCTCTGAAAGCGACTTGGTCAAGATTGAAGGCGACCTCAATAGCAAGAAAAAATATCTGGCCAAACTTCCGCTGCAAATAGCCCATGTAGGAGATGATCCTTTCAAACTGGTAATAGATGGTGATGGCGTCTCAAAGACACTTGCGGAAGAGATTGCTGCATTGCGGAAGCAGATGAGTGGCTTGAGCCTCCAGCAATACACGGATAGAAAGCTAGAGAGGACAAGGCTGATACAAGAATTGCAGACTGCAAGTGTCAAAACTGGTGAGTACAGACGTGTAATAACTGATGCCCAGGCAGCCATAGATTCTGCCAAGCATGCAATGGAGCAGTTAATACATGCCTCTGAATTCTCCAAAATGCTGGAAAGGATACGCTCGATGATATTCAATAGGGACGGGATGGTGGGCATCAGCCTTCGCTCGTGGGCGCTCGGAGTTATATCGCAGAAAGCGTCAGAATATGCCTCGCTCTTCAACATTGGCATTTCGAGGATCGAACTTACAGAAGGAGCACGGGAAGTAGCAATAACGTGTTACGGCAGGCAGGGTGAAATTGATATGGACTCACTTTCTGGAGGTGAAAAGGTGGCTGTAGCCCTTGCACTTCGTCTTAGTATTGCCTATATGATGGGTTCAAACAAGCTTGATTTCATCATTTTAGATGAGCCGACTGCACATCTTGACGAAGATAGGAGGAGGGGGCTTGTCAGAATACTATCGGAGGCATTCAGAGAGGGTGTCGGACCCTTGGCCCAGCTGATAATAATAACTCACGACTCTGAAATTTTTGAAAACTCCGAAGTCGATCAAATATTTAGGTTTGTCATGACAGCTGATGGTTCGTCCGTCTCAAGAGAATAAGAAAGTCATCTATTGCAGTTCTCTTCCAACATCATGATATCTCTGCTTCTTCAAACTCGCCAATCGAAATTTTCCAAAATACTAATATCCGTGACAATTCCATCAGTTGATGGAGTAATTTCTAGATATATGGTTATTAATTTGCCCGTCTGTCATCTTTTGTGTCTCTTTGGCAATCTGCACCATGCTGACCTTTTTTATCACATGCTAGAATCTTAAAGCAGTTATTGTGAGAATCATGGATAACAATTGCCCTGTCGCCGTTGTTGTAACTTTAAGTAGTAGGTTTGCATAAATTCTATGCTTCAATTATGCTAGAATGGTGTCTTGCAAAAGCAAGAAGTTCAAGCAGTACTTCTCACAAGATCATTGCTGATGTGGATAGATCGATATTTCAAAAATTGATTTTCCTAGACCCGCATTCTATAGAATATTTCTTCGCAGACAATATAAGTTCGTATCTTGTTCTCAACTGTGACTTTAATGTCGTCGCACCATTTCGCTAATAGTGAAGTGCAACACATCAAAGCGAGGTGGCTATAGACTGTTGTCTTCTGCTCATTCTATACTGGTAGTTGATGACGAGCTGGATATAGTATTGATCTTCAAGCAGGCACTGAACAGGCAGGGCTATACCGTCCTTGGCTTTACTGATCCTTTGCTGGCTCTTGAACATTTTAAGTTAAACTCCTCAGATTATGGCTTGGTAATAACAGATGTCAGGATGCCGCGGATGAGCGGCTTTGAGCTTGCTGCAAACATTAAAGTTATCAAGCCGGATGCAAAAGTAGTGTTCATGTCGGCATTTGAAGTAAGTGACCTTGAATTTTCAATGCCTGGAGTCAAAATAAATGACTTCCTCCGAAAGCCGGTTGATGTCAAGACCCTTGTGCGAAGAGTCAAGGTGGCTATGGCAAACTAAGAATTATCTATTATAGATTATCTTTGCAATTGATTGCAAAAAGTGTACCAGCAGAGGTACAAAACATAGATCAGTAACTTGAGAATCTAGAGGCATAAGGGTCATGATCTGTTAATTCTACCGCTGAAAAATTTGTATGAACACAATGTCTACCCCCTCCGCCACGACTTGTCAGCATGTCGCGGCCGTGTGCCCTCAGAGATTATGTTATAGACATGGTGATCTTCAAGAGCAGATCGAAAAGATAGAGCCCATCTCTTGATTCGTGTATAACATATTGAAGTGACCTCGACACTATACCATGTTGGCAAGATGTATAACTAGAACCTCCTACTTGCAGACATCTCTGCAGCTGTTCAAAGCTGTATTTGTTTTCTGAAGCGTCCAGGATGCTTTTGTCTTTTCAGATCTGCATCAATGTCGCAACCTTGGAAGAAACTTGTACATGCCTCTATCTCCATGGTATGTATAAAAGCGTCTGAGAATTCTATCCAAGCCAGCAAACCCGTTTTGAGCACCAAGCCTCTATATTCTAGAATGGCTTTGCTACAAACAAACCGGTTCTCTAAGGTCAGGTTCGCCTATATAGTTATGCTCATGGTATGCAGACGCTCTATAGGCTACCATACACAATCAAAGAATACATCACGCTGCACTTAACACAAAGCGAATTTGCGATAACCCAAAAGAAGATATGCTGTGAGGTTTATCTTGATGTGCCATGTCTCAAAACGAGATTATGTATCTAAAATACCAGAACCTAGAAGACATGCTCAAGGTGATAATCTACTCCGCCCAGTCGATGCTTGGAGTCATTCCCATGCTCTATTATATTCACTACAACAGCAAGCATGTCCTTTTTATTCAGACAGGTACAATTGGAGGCGTGACGGTTCACTATGTTGTTGAGAATGAAAAGCCGACCAAAAAGTTCATTCAGCTAAAAAGGCTTTCTGGAGAATTCACCTTCGTAGATAGCCTAGGAACTGATGCACAGTCACTGTATGTTCCAATATTGGGGCTCGAAAAATCTACTCTTGCCTTTCCAACCCTATAGGGAGAAAATGTTTTAGGGCAAGGCGACACACATTTTTTATCAAACCCAGAAAACCCCACAGAAAGACAAGACCGGCAAATGAAGTTTCAGAAGATGACATTAACGCTTTTTTGCAAGCGATCAGGAATTTTGACGGCTATCCGAAGCTAAGAGACCTTCGCAAGGTACTTCCATCCCTAACGCCAGTCCAGATAAACGTTATAGCACACTACTTGGAAAGATCTGGGGCAATAGTTATTGACACTGATGGATACATCACGTGGATGCGCAATGAAGGGCTGGGGCAGCTGACGCTTGGCGAGGTAGCCGATATGAGTAGTGACCTCAAGAAACTGCTTAAGAAGCATATCCCGAATAGAGAGGATTTAACTTGATGTCTCAAGATCTTATGTTAAGTTTGCCTATCTGCTACCGATATCTTGAAGAATACACGTAGGACAGATATTGTAGATTATTGCAATATTATTTGAAGCTGCAAAAACTGTAGTGCAATCAAGACCAAAATAATGTACGAGGTTTATTCTCTTTCATGCTCGCAGCTAAAACGAATATTAATCAACACTATTTGAAAAACTGGCTTATGAAGTAAGAAGAAAAAGAACTAAACTACAACAAGAAAATGGGGTCTTCGGTTCAAGTGAACTTGCAATGAACTGAAGAGGGTTATTATCGAAGACGTCCAAATCTTGTTAAATAGTTTTTATGTTTGTCTGAATAGACCGTCATATGTGTTGTTGAAGCCGATTACTTCAGATCAGATGTATACTATAGAACAAAACGGCCATTCTATTTTTGGAATGCGACGTTTTCTCATGATGGAGAACGCTGGCCACGGGGTAGCAGATTTTGTTGTTCGAAAGTTCAAGAACTTGAAGAACAAAAAAATAGTTGCCGTATGCGGCACCGGCAACAACGGCGGTGATGGGTTCGTCGCATCGCGCCACCTTGCTGGGTATGGAGCCAAAGTAGTGGTCATTTTACTTGGGAGTCCTTCTGATTTAAGAAGTGAAGAGGCAAGGCTTAACTGGAGTATAATTGAAAAAATGGATTCAATTGAATTGATATTTGGCAAAGAGTTAACCAGCGAGATAAAGAACCGAATCGCCAGTGCTAACATTATCTTGGATGGCATATTTGGCACAGGCATTAAGGACGAGATCCGGCAGCCCTATGCATCTGCAATAGATGCAATAAACAAATCTAAGGCTTACGTCTTGGCAGTCGATATTCCTTCAGGATTTGACCCAAACACTGGGCAGATTCATAAAAAGTGCATCATGGCAGATGCCACTATTACCTTTCATCGATTAAAGGTTGGACTTGCAGAAAAGAAGAAGAATAAAAAGAAATACACAGGTCCTGTATATGTAGAATGGATAGGGATACCGCCGGAGGCTGAAAAGGGCATCGTATGAAGCCAACAGTATTGCAGATCGCAGTAGGCCAGATGGCCAATTTTACCTATATAGTAGCTGATGAGGAATATGGCGAAGCGGCAGTCATTGATCCTTCGTGGGACCTGGATAAAATATTCCAGACACTAAAAAAGAACAACTGGCAGGCCAAGTATATCATCAATACTCATACTCATTTTGATCATGTGATTGGGAACGAGCAGATGGCAGAGATAACCGGTGCCAAGATAGTGCAGCACAAAAACTCGCAGCTGAAAAAAGACATTGCAGTATCTGACGGGGATACGATCGAAATAGGGAGCATTAGACTACGGGTTTTGTATACGCCCGGTCACTCTAAGGACAGCATCTGCCTCCTACTTGATGATCAATTCATTCTAACTGGCGACACACTCTTTGTGGGCAACTGCGGCAGAGTGGATCTTCCTGGAAGTAACGCAAAAGAGATGTACGATAGCCTATTTGATAGGCTGACAAAACTGGACGAAAAGCTCATCCTGTATCCAGGTCACAACTATGGTCCGACTTCTATATCTACGATAGGAAATGAAAAGAAAACCAACTATGTGCTCCGGCCTAGGTCAAAACAAGAATTCTTGGAGCTTATGACCGCTGGTGAATAGATGCAGGACATAACAGCGTCTGATAGGCTTGCAGTCAAAAGTTTTGCGACGAAAAATCCTGTTTTTGTGTGTGTGATCTCGTACACTGCCACAAGCGAGATTTCGGGGCTTACGGTAGCAGGGGCAAACGCCGAACTAGTAAAATATACATCGCCGGCAGACGCGGAATTTCTGTATTGTGGACGCTGTAGCTGCATTGATGTTGTACCGGCTACACCTGATGGCAAGCCTACGCCGGCACTCATTACACGGACTGCGTTACAATTGGCAAGGATCCCCCTTCTAGTAGTTGATGCAGGGGCAAAGGTCAAGCCCTCAATACCATATGTATCGTTTGGAGTTGAACCGGGTAGAAATATCATGAATGAAAATGCGATGGACATCTCAAACGTCAAGCGTGCATTTGAGCATGGTGAGCTGCTTGGAAAACAACTGGCCATCATGTCAGATCTAACAGTAGTAGGCGAGAGCATTCCTGGAGGCACTACAACTGCACTTGCAGTGCTGAGAGCACTTGGCATTGATGCTAGGTTCAAGGTAAGCAGCAGTATGCCGGAAAATCCACACAATCTGAAAAACAAGGTAGTAGATTCTGCGATAGAGAGAGTCATTGCTGGTGGGATAGGAAGAATCAACTCGCCCTTTGAAGCTATATCCACTTTTGGAGATCCAATGATGCCTTCTGTAGCCGGTATTGCAAGCGGTGTGCTATCTGCAAGTGGCAAGATTATGCTTGCCGGAGGGACTCAGATGTCTGCAATCGTTGCAATATTGAAGCACCTCGGCAGGTCGCTAAACGGTCTTTATATCGGCACTACAACATATATCACAAAAGATCCGTCATCGGATCTGTCTGGTCTTGTAAGGATGGCTTCAGAGCAAGTTCCAATTTTATCTTGTGATCTTCATCTAGGCGAATCAAGCAAGCCAGGTCTGCAGGCATTTGCAAAGGGGTTCGTAAAGGAAGGCGTCGGTGCAGGCGGCGCTTCAATTGTGGCTATCACAAAGTCAAGAGGCAAAATAACGGGTAAAAAATTAATGAATGCAATTGAAAAAGAATACGAAGCTTCAATAGAAGCTGCGTGGCACTAGCTGTATTCCAACATTTCTATGTGGTCACAGCTACTAGCTTTTAGGTAAATTGTAGTATATTTATTAATGCAGCAGCAGCACCACCTAGAGTTTGACTCTAAGCTTGCTGTTGTCCTTTGCAAGGTGATAGTACGTATCCTTTAGTTTTGTATCCAGTGTGAAATCATCTAACAATAAAAACTATTGATGGATCTATAGCTTATCGTCACTAGTCATAATGACAATGATGATTTGATCTGGAATTTGCGTGATATAAAGGGACTCGATGGGTCGACAAAGCGCCACTCCTTGTCCATTGCTCGAGTGATACCGATCCTTGGCGTAGTGACAATACCCTTGGGCCTCTTACCCGACTCGATATAAATCTCCGATTCAGGATTGGTCATATCAGTTCCATTGAGCGATGATGTGATATTTAGAGCCTGTGTGAGCTTGCCAGGGCCAGAGGTAAGTGAAAAAATGTCGTCGACTGGCCGGAACTGCCTCATCAATTCTACGCCTTCTACTGGCTCAATCCCCCGAATCAGTACTGCGCCTGCCTCTGCCTTGCTTCTTCTTGCAGAGACATTTAAGCAAAAGTGGTTGCCGTAGGTGAAATACACGTAGGCCCTTCCAACGTTACCAAACATGACTTTGTTTCTGTCTGTTGGGCCAACATACGCATGGCTTGCTAGGTCATCACTATAGCCATATGCCTCTGTCTCCACGATTATGCCAGCTAGCCGAAAGTGCTTCTTGTTATTTCTTATCGTGCGGACAAGCTTCTTACCGACAAGATCTTTTGCTACGACTTCAGTAGGCCGCTGATAAAATGAGCTGTTCTGGCAGCTCACAAATAATCCTCCAATGACCCTTCACTCTCTTCTTCCTTATTGATTTCTACAGCCAGCTTTTTCAGATCGGCTTCCAGCGCAGAAAGAAGGCCTTTATTGTAAATAACAGCTGCTGGGTGGAAAGTCAAAAAGTACTTTTGGCCTGCCCTCTCCACTATCTTGCCCCTATTTGCAGTTATCGAACTGCCGCCTAAAAGCGAAGAGTATGCAGTCCTGCCAAGTATACAGATCACTTTGGGCTTGATCAGTGCAATCTGTCTGTCAAGATATGGTCTGCAGGCGGTCAGCTCGTCTTCCTTTGGCACCCTGTTGTTTGGAGGCCGGCACTTGACTATGTTTGTTATGAACACCTCCGACCTTTCGATGCCTGCTTTTTTCAGCAACTCGTCAAGGATTCGACCAGCGGCTCCTACAAATGGCCTGCCCTTTTCGTCTTCGCTACGACCTGGTGCCTCTCCTATGAACATTATCTTGGCAGAAAGCTGACCTTCGCCTGGAACAGCATTCTTCCTTGACCGTGACAGCTTGCAGAGGGGACAACCTCTTACATCGGCAGCAATCTTCTCAAGTGAGTCATCATGCTTTTGTGCCCCCATAAAATGTCGTCATCATCACTTCTTCTCCAAGAACATATATCTTTTAAAAAGCATGCATACTCTTTCTCCTTTTTACTAACCCTATTACTATAAGTATAATTCCGACAATGATGCCGTAGACAGAATAGACGTATGAATTGGTAATAATCGAGCAGTTCCTCTCCATTTCTTCTAAGCGCTCTGGAGTTAAAACAGACCTGTCAACTTGCACAAGATCTGACAGACATTTGACGCCCTGAAAATTAAGGTAAATAGCAACCACTCCACTTGCAGCAAGTGTTATTGCTCCAATGTACATGTACTTTTTATACAGTTTGAGCGAGCGTATAATAGCATCCGGCCTTACCTATTACTTATATCATGACGTCTATGATTGAGAGAGAATTTGAAATTCGGCAAACTTTGATAGTTATCAATGACCTCATAGACTCCGAGGTATTACCAATATCGCATATCATTGTGCAATACCTTTCCCATTAGTCGATTTACTCCACAATAGCAAATCAGTCGACTTTCCAACAGAACTCTATAGCTAGCCCTCAAATTTTCCAACGGATCAAACAAGAAGATGGAGAAGGCTATAGCCGTGTCATGTGACATTAAATGTACAGATGAGTCAATTGCAAATCTAAAATCCTCAACATCAAAAGTTCTTGTTCATGCCGAAGCGAATAGTCAGATTCTTCACTGAAACCATTAGCGTTATCATCACAGGCTCCTGCTGATGATGGTGGTCGTTGTTCTTGTCGTCGTTCGAAGCATCTGCCTCTGCTCTTCAAATAATATGTGTGTTGAATTATGTGCTTTTACTACTACCTTGTTGCCCTTCGTTTCCTTCGTCCGGCTCCCTATCATAATCTAGCTTTTCGTCAATCTTTTTCTGAAGCTGTTTATACTGCTTGTACTTTTTAGTCCATTTTGAAAGCATGAACCACTGCCTAATACCTATTCCTAACCAGAAGAGGATGGTTCCAATTACAACAGCTTGAACTATTCTAAATGCCGGGTTGTCTGGAGGGCCACCACCACCAGCACCGCTATCCCCAGATCGGTCGCCGAACCGGAGGGGCGGAGGACCTTCGCCAGAAAAGATTGTCTCTCCAATCAATGCAAAGGTGATGATATGCGTTACAGGCAATACAATGACGATGGAGACTATCATCAGGATGACCATCTTTTTGGTTTGGTTAAGGTGATGGACTATCTCATCCGTTATCCTAAAGATGTTTTCTACAGGCTTGTTATTGTCGTCCTTGATTGGATCTGCTGCCACTCTACCTATAAACTCCCATCCCGCTCATTATAAGAAATGCAGTAACTATGTTACCTGTAGTCGTAGTAATCGTAGTCGTTATTGTTGTTATCGTCCTCATCCGCATCATCATCATCACCATCATCATTTGTTTTCTCCCTCGACCCCTCTTGGGAACAATATCTCATATGGCTCCAGTATCTCTTGAAGAATCGCCCTTCCCTTTTCTGAAACCTTGTACTTGATTATCGTCTTGTTGCCCCATGGCTCTTCAAACCTTACTATCAAGCCCTTACCGACCATGTCATCGATTATCGCCCTATGCTTTACATTGTTTAGACCACAGTAACTCATTAGCTTGGTCTGGTTAAGCTCTCCATATTCTGACAGCTTTAGTATCACATCCTTCCTGATGTAGACCCTGTCACGGTATTCGTGAACCATTTTAATCAGGAGGTTTTTTGGGCTTGTACTTTGCAGGATTGATTAAGATTGATGAATAGCGAAAGCCTCCTACGCGCTGCTGCATACCTGTAGTCACTAGCACCATGGTGCACCCTTTCTAGATTGGCTACGTATGAAGCTATAGATTAAGGGTGTGGTAACTATGTTACGTGTCAATAGTGAACAATAGTTAAAATAATTCATTCCGAAGTCGAACCCATGACAAATTCAAAACACGTATTGGCAGTGGGACTGGCCGCAGCAACACTTGCTTTGGTTCTAACTGTCGTTGTAGGCGGTCCAGCGGTACTACAGCGAGCAGGACTTGCAATGGCCTTTGTCATAAGCGCTATTGCACTAGCGACAGCGGCATTCTTTGTATCGTGGAAGCAGAGGTCATTTCCGGTAGCGGGATTGCTGGCTGCAAGCGGCGTCATCCTCATGATACCCGGCCTGATAGCTACAGGATACCTATCAGTCATCGTGTTTCCGGGTCCCATCCTAGGGGTCATCTTCGGGCTAATCATTTTCGGGCTTGGGGTTGCAAAGGGCATAAAAACAGCAAGTACAGCAGTGGTAACCGCGAGATGGTGATATACGACAATGGTTAAGATTAACGCCAGCAAAGGGATCTCTGCACCCCTTGACCGAGTATGGGACATCATCTCCAACAGGGATGGTGAACCACGATATTGGCGAGGTCTGAATGCTGTCTACCATGTCAGCAAGAAAGGCAATGTCATCGAAAGAGAGGTAGCGGTAGGCCTTAGAGGCTTAAAAGGCCGCCAGACCGTGGTGTTGTATCCCAAGAAATCGATAGAACTAACGCTTAGTGAAGGGCCAATGATAGGTACTAGGATTATCACACTAATCCCCTCTAGCGATAACGAAAAAACAACAACAAGAGTCAATGTATCCTGGGATGTCAAGCTGTCTGATAACATTCCTCTATTGTTTAGAGGTATAGTAAGAGAACGAATTGCAGAAGCAACCGAGGAGGCTCTAGATAGAATTGCCAGAGCAGTCCAATAGTAGTGTTGCAGTACATACGGGCAAGCACGGGATAACAGGTCTAGCGATCCACTTGGCCGGATTTGCACTTGGGTTCATCGGCATAGGGCTAGTGTTGGGAGGAGTCATCGACATAGAATCAGGCATCACGGTACTAGTGCCTTTTGCAGACTTGCTGTACGGCCTTGGCCTTGTGATTGTCGTTGCAGTCGCGGCCAGAGCCGGCGTCCCGATGAAGTATTTACTTGTAGTAGGTGCCGTAATCGGTATAGGTCTCTTTTACAAGTCAGCACCCCATGAGATTCACATAGCTTCTGGCACCGGGTTCGGGCTTATCCATCCAGCTCACATCATGATTGGAACCATCCTGATAACCATATCCGTAGCAGCGCTTGCAGTAATGGCAATTCGCTATAACAGGTCCAAGGGATTCGGATGATCTTGCAAGCCATAATACCTGTGAAACTTTGTTGGCACTGTCTTGTGCAAAAGGCAGAGATTTTTCACGTGACCGGAGACTATCGCTTGAGTTGCTGGCAAGAAGAGACACATCCAAATGTTTGAATGGCAGCGGCATTGAGCCCGGATTACCTCTACATTCATTAGATAAGTGAAGTTCTCAACTTTTCGTGCCATTAAATATTTCACCTTTTTGCCCGATTTTTCGGAATTATGACACATGAGAGAGAGAAGACGTTATCAACAATAATCGCGTTGAAGCAAGGGAACCATGGATTAGACAAATTGGGATTATTATTACCTAACAAACCTAATACCACCCACTAGCCAAACTTAGTAATATGACTGATGACTTTTTGAAGTTGTAATCTGCTTAAGGAACACAAAGAAGGAGAGCAGAAGATAGAATAAGAAAGTTAAAGCCGTCTCATGTAATGTTATAAGTACTTTACAATCGTCGGCAAGCCTATTTCCTTCCAGATCTGATCTGGCGGATTATGTCAAGTACGTCGTCAGCATCCTCAGCCTCTGGATTAATCTCTAGATACGAGTTCAGAACTTTTAATGCTTCTGGAGCATCTCCCTTTTTAAGAAGCACGATCCCCTTGTCCCTTATTGCGTCAGGGTTGTACCGATCAATGGCAAGCACCATTTCATTCGCAATATTGTATCTGTCCATGTCCTGTGTTTCGTAGTAGCTTCCTTTAAGATTGTTCAGTATCCTTATCACAACTTGGGCTGCTGTTGCTTTCTCTACAAGTGCATGGGTAAGAGGAATGTTCTGTTGTGGATACGCCTGATCAATCAATGCTTTAAGTGAATAGTCGTCCATTATCCTACCTCCATTAAACGGATCAACGATGATCTCACCACTGTTGTCCTCGAGAATATGCTTGATCAAAAAATGGCCGGGAAAGTTCACAGGGTGCATCTTAAAGTTCACCGAGCGGGCAACTCTCATGTAAAGTATGCAAAGTGTAATAGGGATCCCTCTTTTGCGTTCGACTACTATGTTGAGGTAGCTATTGAGTGGATTGTAATAGTCATCAGTATTTGCCTTGAATTTTTGCACGTCAAAGAGATGATCATTTATCTTTTCTATTATCTGAGTTGGTCGCGGGGGCATATTGCCGCCCTTCTTAAGTATCCGCGCTACGTCCTGTCCCATTGCATCTATCGAGGACAAGTGCGCAGAGACATCGAGGCTAGGGTAAGCAAGTATCCTTGCAAGATGCAGAGCATACTCGACCAGCCTATCGGTATCATCAGACGATGTGATGTACGTGGCTACGTTACTTCTCCAATCTTGAATCAAGGAATTGATATCGGCGGCCAATTGTCTTCTCAAGTGGCTGGCACATATTTATGTCAATCATAGAAGTTCGGATTGCAAATCCTATATAAAACACCTTATCATAAAATTTTCCTTTTACGTTATTATTTTCACTTTCATAATGAACCAAAATATACTCCAGTTAATAAAAAATAAGATAAATGCTTTTATTCAAACTTTCCAGCCTTCAATCCTATGACAGACGGTAAAACGAAGAGTATTCTTGATAGAAAAATCTGTCTTATGAGTCTCGCTGCTATAATAGCGACGCTGGCGACCATTAATTTCTCAGGCACAGCGTTTGCCTATGCGCCTGGCGACCCAGCCGAGGTATACTCCTTATGGGAAACAGATGAGGAGGGGAACCCTATAGTAGACGAGGAAGGAAATCTAGTACCTGCACCAATTGATACTGGTGACCATGCATGGATGTTGACTGCCTCTGCACTCGTCCTTATGATGACTCCTGCAGGGCTGGCGATGTTCTATGGCGGTCTGTCAAGGCAAAAGAACGCTGTAAACACACTTCACATGGTATTCATTACTACCGGGGTTATTGCAGCGCAATTCGCGCTGTGGGGATACAGTCTTGCCTTTGGACCTGATGCGGGAGGATATGGATTCATAGGAACCTTCGATTGGGCCGGACTGCAGTATGTACTCCATGATGTGCCTTCAAACCAGTATGCTATCACAATACCTCATACAACCTTCATGGTATTCCAAATGATGTTTGCCATCATTACACCTGCTCTAATCGTAGCATCAGTAGCAGAGAGGATGAAATTCAGCGCGTTTATTATATTCATAGTCATCTGGGCAACATTCGTCTATGACTTTGCCGCCCATTGGACATGGCAAATTGCGGTACCTGACAACTATGGAAGAAACCCTGACTACTGTGGATTTGGATGGACAGGCTGTCTGGGATCACTTGACTTTGCCGGCGGAACAGTCATCCATATCACCTCTGGTTGGTCCGGTCTTGTGATCGCTCTCATGCTTGGACGCAGGCTGGGATATGGTAAGCTTCCGATGGAACCACACAACATATCACTTGTTGTCCTAGGTGCAGCTCTTCTGTGGACCGGTTGGTTTGGTTTCAACGCAGGTTCAGCTGGCGCAGCAGCGAGCAACGCCAGCAGTGCATTTGTTGCAACGCAAATTGCTACAGGCATGGCGGCAGTAACATGGTCTCTGGTATCATGGGCACATACTGGTAGACCTTCAACAGTTGGTGCAGCTTCTGGCGCAGTAGCCGGGCTTGTAGCCATCACGCCGGCATCTGGATTTGTGTCACCAATGTCCGCGCTAATCATAGGCATTTTAGCAGGAATTGTCTGCTATGCAGCAGTTATGTTCAAGAATAGGAGGAAGTGGGACGACGCACTTGACACATGGGCCGTACACGGCATCGGTGGTCTTGCAGGCGCTCTGCTGACCGGCATCTTTGCAGAAGCGCGGTTTACCTCATGGGGAGACAACGGCCTTGCCTTTGGCAACCCTGCTCAGTTGTACGAAAATGCGGTAGGCGCATTTGCTGCACTTGCCTGGGCGATGGGCATCACTGCACTCATTATCAAGATAATGGATGTAGTATGGCCAGGCGGCATAAGGGTCACTCCAAAGGAAGAAGAGATCGGTCTGGACCTTGTACAGCATGGCG
>Ga0079218_10000279_pt1 | contig 14172 bp, 9 predicted proteins | sample NCCompost_FD_77181 | JGI IMG/M metagenome (GOLD analysis project Ga0079218, IMG submission 77181) | Agricultural soil microbial communities from Utah to study Nitrogen management - NC Compost | ecosystem: Environmental > Terrestrial > Soil > Agricultural land | place: USA: Utah | collected... | reverse complement strand
TACCTCCACAAGCTTCATGAGAGGGACGGGATTAAAGAAGTGTAGACCGACAAAACGCCGCTGCCGCTCCGCCGTGGTCGCTGTCATCATTTCCGTGATCGAAATCGACGAAGTATTAGAGGCAAAAATTGTTTCCGGCTTACAAATCTGATCTAGTTGTTTATAGGTCGCCCGTTTCTCTTCGATGTTTTCAATAATCGCTTCAATGATGATGTCGCAGTCTGCGAGGTCATCAAAAGTCGTGGTACCGTTTAAGCGACCGCGAATTTCCTGTTGCTGCTCGGCAGTGATGGTTCCTTTCTCAGCAAACTTGGCGAGCGACTTCTCGATACCAGTAAAGCCTTTTTGAATGAGCTCGTCGGAAATTTCCCGAACGACTGTCTGAAATCCGGCGCTAGCCGACACCTGCGCGATGCCGGAACCCATTAAGCCGCAGCCCAGCACGCCTACCTTCTTTATCTCCATGCCTCTTCTCCTCTAATAATCAAACTTCAATTCGAACCCTGACTCTTATTGAGACTTTTGGGGTGCAACTTCAATCAAGCCTCGGTATCTCTTACCTGCAGACTTCAGCCATTCATTGTAGTCTTTGGTCCAGACACCAAATCTTTGGATCAGCTTTGCCTTTTTCTGATTGGTATCTTCGGTGTTTACTGCAGATCCCGGCGGATTAATGGTTGCTGCTTCCAGTAAGAGATTTCTAATAGTTTCGCGCAGCTCATGTGCTTTCTGATCCAGATACGGCGCGTTGTTTAGATTGTGTATCGCGCTCGCACTGGGTTTTAGATCGTCCTCCTGCATGGCTGCATAGAACGCTTCCTGAGCTTCGTTCATAGCTTTCACATAGACAACGAAGTTGTCGGTCGTTGGGCTGATCTGGATAGGAAGTCGGGCCAGTGAAGCCGGCGGCGGGTCGCGAAAGTGCCGGGCAACCTGCACGAAGGTGACTGCCACTACCGCCAGTAATAAGGCTCGTAACACCTGCCAGACAATCGCCACGCCTGATCTTTCGCCGGGGCGCCGGTAATCAACAACTAAGGCCAGGGCAGCACCTGCGGCCAACCCGCCGAGATGAGCAGCGTTGTCGATGATGCCGCGTCCGATGTAACCGATGAAGAGATTGAGCACGATCATCGGCAGCAGGCCGATCCCGAATGCTCGCTTAAAACCTTCGGGTAACTCGTGACGAAACTTGATGCCAAATACAAACAGCACGCCCACCAGGCCGAAAAGCGCGCCTGACGCCCCCACCGAGGGGTCGTCATTAATCTTAAAGATGAATCGTCCCAGGGCGCCAAACGGGTGGCCGGGACGAACTGTGAGATAACTGGCGACCATACTCGCAACGCCAGTCAGCACCCACAGAACTATAAACTTGGAGCCCCCGTAGAGTTTCTCCACGTACGGACCGATGATCCAGAGACTGTACATGTTAACGAGCAAGTGCAGCAGATTGACGTGTACGAAGATGGGTGCTACTAAGCGCCACCACTGACCGGCCTCAACCAGTGAATTGAGTTTGGCTCCATAAGCAACCAGGACCGGGCCGGGAAAAAAGCCGAGCACGCTGAAACTCATGCCGCTGGACTGCCACATCAACATGTAGACGAAGAGATTCGTCATCAGCAGAATAATTGTGAACTTAGAAGGGCGCTCCATGAGCGCGCGTGCAAACTTGAGAGTTTCCCGATCAGGCGTCGCCTGAGAAGTGCGTGTAGCAGGTTGAGCTGAGGTTGAGGCGCCGCAAACCCCACATGTGCTTTCTCCGGCGCCCACGATAGCGCCACAGCTACGACACATCGTGGGCCGTGGTGGAGTCGGATTGAGTTGGCTGGCTGACAAGTTTCTAAGATAACAAGCGTGATGCTTCGTATCAAAGCATCACGCTGTGAACTAATGCAGTTGCGCTCAGGGAACCAGGCTGGATCGTGATTGCGCGCCACGCGCAATCCGAACAGAACTAAGCGCCAACTTCCTGGAGCAGACTTACAAGATCGTCAGCGTGTTCCTCTTCCATCGCGAGTATCCCTTCCAACATTCTGCGCGTGGTGGTGTCGTCGTTGCCGACGTAGTTAATCATCTCGCGATAACTGTCGATGGCGATGCGTTCGGCCACTAAGTCTTCCTTGATCATGTCAACCAGACCCGGACTATCGTCGTATTCCGCATGGCTTCGCGTAAGCAAACCTTCGGGATTGAAATTCGGCTCGCCGCCCAATTGCACGATGCGTTGTGCGATCAAGTCGGCGTGACCTTGCTCTTCATTCGCATGCTGAAGAAACTCGGCCGCGACTCCCTCGGCATGAATTCCCGAAGCAGTGAAGTAGTGCCGTTTATATCGCAAGACGCAGACAATTTCGGTAGCGAGAGCTTCGTTCAACAGTTTGATGACGGTAGGTAAGTCCGCGTTATATCCCGGTGTAATTGCCCCTTTTTCGATGTGCTGGCGCGCGCGTTCGCGCAGAGTCTTGATATCAGTCAGAAATGGTTTGTCGGCCACGACTTTGCTCCTGGAGATCAGATTGTTAAAGGGGAGTTCGATATTACGCGTTGGTCGAGGCATGAGCAAGTGAGCGGAAAAAGTTTCGGAGATCTGTGAGCTGGCAATCACATGTTGAGGTTGATTTGTAGGTAGAAAAGTGAGCGGGCAAAAGTTTTTGCAGGTTAGGAAGTGACATGCCCAGAATTATTCGGAGGTTGGGAAGGGGGTCTGCCCCGCTCAAGCGAGCGTGCAAGGCACGCGTGCAGCGTGAAGCCCCAGGTACTGGTGGAAAAATTCAGCCAGCCCGCGCAGCGGGCGACAGCCGTTCACAAAATGCGTTCGTTTTTTGCAATTTCAGATGAGACTCCTTGCGCCCGCTTCGCGGGCTTGCTTGTGAGGTTGCTTCTGTACCTAGGGCTTGCGCCCTAGGCTTTAGACTTTACGCCTGCTCCGCAGGCTACCTTACTCAACGCCGACTTTACCGTACACCTTGATCTCGGTTTGCGCGGCGGGATCCCTGGCCACTGAAATCGGCGCGCGCCAAACAAGTGTTTTGATCCGGCAGGTGCCCGTGTTGTCTTCGCGGCAGTAAAAGAGTGTCAGTTGAATCCTTAGAAGTGATTCTCCAGGACCCGATGAGACGAATGGAATTCGTACCGGTAGCTGAAGCTCTTTTGATGTCAGTTTCACCTCGCGGCTCTTGTCAGCCGAACCGGTGCCCTTGGGTGTAAACAGCGCGAGTTGCGAAAAGCCTTCCTCAATAGAAATGCGGTAACGTTGCGGCGCCATTGGATTCAGATGGTAACCAACAGGTAGATCGACCTGGATGATTAATGCTCCGTTGCTTTCCGCGCGCACGCGCTGCGCCGGCAAAACAATCTCTTCGGCGTTTGGCCCAGAGTCGCTTTCATTAACCCTCGCCGTGACGGCGGGCGGCGTCAGATTTTTGATGCGCAGCGTTGCAGTTGCCTTCGTTCTCAAATCAACGACTCGGATCGCGTGATTGTTCGTATCAGCAATGTAAAGCTTGTGGTTCGCGACGCTCAAACCACCCGGCTCATAAAAGGACGCCGCGCTACCGTCGGCCTGTCCTGAACCGCCCCCGCCAAACAAAGACTTCACTGTTCGCTTCTCGGGATCGAGTTGTTTGATCTTGTGATTGTAGGTGTCCGCAATCAGCACCTTGTCTCCCAAAGCTAACAATCCGAGCGGGTGTTGCAATCGCACGTCGTTTCCCGTGGCGTCGACGTCGCCAAAATCAAAAAGGTCCCCGCCAACCAGGGTGATTACCATTCCCGTTTCAAATTCGATTGCTCGCACGATGTTCGACTCGCTGTCGGCTACAAAGAGTCGCTTACCATCGGTCGCCAAACCAGAAGGTTGCGCAAACCCGGCTTCCAATAACGGACCATCGCGGCGAGCTTCCCGACCCGAACCGGCATACGTTGAAACTTCTTCCTTCTCGAGATCAAGTTTCCAAATCTGGTGTGGGCCGGCCATTGCGATGTAAAGCGTTCTTCCCACCAATTGCAGATCCCAGGGTGAGTTCAGGGCGACAGTGCGCGCGGGACCGGTCTTAAAGTACTCATCAGACTGCTTGCCAGTTCCCGCGAGAGTCTTAACAGTGCGGGCCTTGAGATCGACTTTGCGCAGCAGATGATTCTCAGTATCGGCGACGTAAAGAGTGTCGCCATCGAGTGCGAGGCCCTGGGGTCTATAGAAATTGGCCTTGTCGTAAGCGCCGTCCGTTACACCGGGCGCACCTGTTCCGATAGTTTCGAGAAGTGTGCCATCGAGGCGCGTAATAACGATCCGGTTATGATTTGAATCGGCGATAAAGAGCCGATCACTTTGCCCGTCGGCGATTAACTTGCCGGGAAAGGCGAGTGGCAGATCACCTACCTTTGCTCGTTCCAGCGACAGCTTCAGGGGATCTTCGTTGAGCTCACCACGTTGGCGAAAATCAGCAACCGTCTTCTCTATGGCCTGATCGATTACGTCAAAGTTTCCCTCGCCGGAAACGGAGCCAATCACATAGCCGGCGGGATCGATAAGAATCTGGGTTGGCCAGGCTCGCACAGCGTAGCTTTCCCAAACCTTAAACTCAGCGTCGTTGTAAACCGGATGCTCGATCTCATAGCGCAGGATGATGCGCCGAATGTTCTCAGTTTGTTTTTCGTTCTCAAACTTTGCCGAGTGCACGCCGATGACGACGAGTTGGCGTGCATACTTTTCTTCAAGCTTCTTCAAATCCGGAATGATGTGGATACAGTTAATGCAGCCGTAGGTCCAGAAGTCGAGCAGCACAACTTTGCCCTTCAGCGCCGCGAGTGAAAGCGGCTTATCGATGTTGAGCCAGCCCCGGCCACCGCTAATTTCGGGCGCGCGCACCCGAACCTTTTCCTGTGCGGACATGACAGAACCTTTCTTTTTGTTAAGCGTTGTAGTCGCAGTCGGTGTTGAAAAAACCTGGAGAGACATTGTGAGCGCCAGTGCGGCCACTCCTGCCAAACTCATTCCGTAGACCTTTCGCAATTAAGACTCCTTAATATGAGACCAGCATTACCACGAAAGTTGGGGCCCTCTTAGGCGCCGCGGCTCTGGTAGTGGATCGACAGAGTCAGAACCGGGAGCGATAGCGACCGGGTCCGCGAATAAACTAAGCCAAGCGGTAACTAAGAAGGCAGAAATCCGATTTTGAATATCTGACCAGTCGCTATCGCTCCCGGTTCTGACTTTGACGACCCACAACTAATACGACGCGTAAAGGATGTCATGATAATGAACCCACACGAAACTCGCCTACAGAATGGGGGGCCCGCTCTCAACCAATTCAATCATGAACATGTGGAGTTGCCGTTTCACCCTCTTCGTCGGCAAGAACTTGATCGACGCGGTCGATCGCGCGACGCAAGTGCGGAATCGTAATCGATCCCCCAACCACCAGCGCCACATTGAACGCGTCCAGGAACTCTGCTCGGGTAATGCCAACGGTGGCGCACTGTTTGATGTGATAGGTAATGCAATCATCACAGCGGAGTACTGTCGAAGCCACGAGACCGAGCAACTCTTTGGTCCGTTTATCGAGCGCGCCGTCTTCGTAGGCCTGCGTATCGAGCGCGAAAAAACGTTTGATGCCGAGATGATTGCTGCCAAGAAGTTTCTCGTTCATCGCAGCGCGATAACGATCGAATTCGTCCATTACCTTTGCTCCTGCTGCTTACGGTGTTGTGCGACCTATCGTTTTGGGCCTTCGGGTAGAAAGATTCTAACTTGCGTCGATGTAGCCGGGAAGCGGGCTGAAGGATCGGTTTGTCAGAGTTTCTAACTATGCGACGGAAAAGCTGTGGTTTTGACAAGGTTTGACCCGGCGGTGCGCGACGAGTCTTTGACTTGCCGGTCAGCTATCTCCTTTAACGCTGGATCTCGGACCCAAGATTTCGAAGACCCATTTCAAGCAAAGGCACACTCGGCAAGTCAAAGACTTGCCGAGCACCAACAGACGCCTGTTTCACGTAGTAACCGTTTAACGCGTCTTGGTTATATGATGGTCACCGCAAAAATAATGGATATCGCAACAGAAGGACCGCTTGCAGACTCAGCAGGCGACCAGAATAAGCCGTTACTGCAGATCTTCAGGCGAGGAAACGCCCGCTTTGCAGTGCTTGCCGATGAGGTCGCTGCCATCGCTGAGTGGCGTCAGCCCACTCCCTTGCCGCAAGCGCCGCCCGCCGTGCTTGGTGTCGTCGCGGTTCAAGGACGTATTTTAACCGTGCTTGATCCTGCCATTCTATTAGATGAGCCTGCCGACGGCCGCAGCACAAACAATCTCATCGTTGCCTTACGTGGCGACGAACAGCTAGCCCTGCTCGTTGATGAGAAGGGTGAGACTGTGCCTGCCGGAGTGGGCTTGCAGAGCGCCGCAACCACTGGAGCGATGCGGGGATATATCAAGCATCAGGAAAACGAGATTGGTGTGCTTGATAGGACAAAACTTTTTGGGCTGGCCATTCGCGGGCGCGAGCGACGGCAACGTCGCTTCTAAGTTAATAATGAACGAACAGGCATTTCAGATTCTCGAATTCGACAAGCTGCGCGAGCTTTTAAGGGGCGGAGCGCAAACTCCGATGGGACGTGAGCAGCTCGCGGCGCTTGCGCCCAGCGGTGACCTTGCACAACTCAAGCGTGAACTGGCGGCTGCAGCGGAATGCGCGCAGCTAAGAAAGCGCGGCGTGAAGTGGTCCTTCGCGGACCTCAAAGATCCCTCGGAAGCACTGGCGCGTTTGCGTGTCGCCGGAACCGCGCTCGATCCGATCACCATTCTCGATCTGAGCCGTCTGGCAAGCCAGGCTTTGTCAGCTCGCGCTTCGATCATGGCTGAGCGCGATCAGTCGCCTGTCTTATCTGAAATTGTTGCGAACCTACCTCGAGAACTCAACAGCCTTGTTGCCCGCATCGCCAACAAGATTCTGCCAAGTGGCGAGCTCGATGACCGAGCCAGTCCGGAGCTGGCACGCGTGCGTCACGAGATTGCGCGGCTGCGTTCGAGCATAACGCGTTCCCTCGAGAACTCAATGCGCCGCTCCGAGGAAGCGGTTCAGGATGAGTTAGTGACGATTAGGAACGATCGCTTTGTTATCCCGGTGAAGGCGGATCATCAGGGACGAATCAAAGGCGTGGCGCACGGTTATTCATCCTCGGGGGCAACGGCTTTTGTCGAACCTCTGGACACGATTGATGCGAACAACGAGTTGCAGAGTTTGCGCGAACTTGAAACACAGGAGATCGCTCGCATCCTGTTTGGGTTGACTGAAGAGTTGCGGCAGGAATTTCCGGCGATTCAGAGCGCGGCCCAGGCGGTCGCGCAACTCGATGCTATCAATGCGAAAGCAGTGTTTCAGGAGAAGTTCAACTGTGTGATTCCGGAGATTTTGGAGAGCGGAGACGCATTTGAATTCACCGACGCCCGGCATCCGTTGTTGGAAGAGAGCCTGCGAGCCGCGGGCGGCGTTGTGGTCCCAGTTTCGTTTGGTTTCGACGAGCACAACGATTCGATGGTGATTTCTGGGGCGAATGCTGGAGGCAAGACAGTTGTTCTTAAAACAGCCGGGCTGCTGTCGCTGATGGCGTTATCCGGCGTACCGGTGCCTGCGCGCGCCGCCCGTCTGCCGTTATTCCGCTCAATTCTTGCGGACATCGGTGATCATCAATCGCTCGCCGCAAATCTCTCGACCTTCACATCACACGTCGCCAACATTTCCCGAATGATCGAAATCTGTAACGCGCCAGCTCTCGTGCTGTTGGATGAAGTTGGCACCGGCACTGATCCCGAAGAAGGTTCAGCACTGGGGGTGGCCGTCGTGAATCACTTCCGCAAGAATTGCGGGGCGCATGTAATGGCAACCACACACTACAGCGGCCTGAAGATGTACGCCGGGAATGAAAGCGGAGTGCTCAATGCAAGCGTCGAGTTTGATGAAAAGACATTGCAACCCACATATCGGTTGTTGGTTGGTGTCGCGGGATCTTCGTCAGGGTTGGAAATCGCCCGCCGCTTCGGCATAAAGCCGGAGATCATCGGTGCGGCCTCAGCAACGGTGAAAGAATCGACGCTTCAGGCGACCGAGTATTTACGCCGTATCAAGCTTGAATCGGAAGAAGCGCAGCAGCTCACGAAAGCCCTCGTTGAAGAACGTGCCGCAGTTGCGGAGAAGTTTGCGACCCTTGAGAACGAGGCGGAAAAACGCGAAAGCCAGCGGGCGCGAGAGTTTCAGAAAGAGCTTGAGCGCACGGTGGCCGAATTTGAGAAACGTGCAAGGGAGCTTGTAGCTTCGATTCAGGATCGTTCGGAAAGACTAAAGGTTGAACGCGAGGCGCAGCGTCGCGTTTCCGAATTGAAGCGGGAAGCGCAAAAGGCAGTCGGTTCCGGGCGTCCGCGCGACACTATCGCCGCAGACGCGTCAAACCAGTCACGCGGCGTAAAGATTGTCCGCGACGGTAGTGTGGTACCGACTAATCAAGCTGCTGCAGCCAAGTCGTCAATACAGAGCGATGATGAACGGTATGTCGCGGCGGTGGCTCGTGAGATTGTCGTGGGTGATAAGGTAAAGCTGCGCTCGTTCGGCTCAATTGGAATTGTAGACAGTATTAAGAATGGTGAGGCTGAATTGCGTGTTAAGTCGTTGCGGCTGCGTGAGAAGCTTGAAAATCTTGAACTAGTGGAAGCCGTTGCTCCTCCCAAAACAGGGGGACGTTTTTCGAAGTTGCGCGACACGCGCAGTCCGGAAATAAAACTTACCGCCCCGGAGACTACTGCTTCCGAGCTGAATGTAATCGGGAAGCGAGCGGATGAAGCGGTAGATGAGGTTGATAAATTTCTTGACGCTGCTTCGCTTGCCGGCACCAGTCAGCTAAGAATCGTCCACGGTCACGGCACGGGAGCGCTGCGCCGCGCTATCGGCGAACTATTGAAAGATCACCCGCACGTCGCGCGATTTGCCCAAGCGCCCCAGGATCAAGGCGGCAGCGGCGCTACGGTTGTAGAGTTGAGGCAGTAAGATTCGAGCTTCGCGGTTGACCGCTCAGACACTTCTAACGTTTACTCACATCCGTTTAAGATGCGTTTCCCGCAAACATTCATCGACGATCTCAAACGCCAGGCCGACATCGTGCGTGTGATCCAGGATTACGTGACCCTGAAGAAGAAGGGCGCAAACTGGATGGCCTGCTGTCCATTTCACAAAGAAAAGACTCCTTCATTTTCAGTAAGCCCGGCTAAAGAGATTTTCTACTGTATCGGCTGCCATAAGGGCGGTACGGTTTTCAACTTTGTCATGGAGATGGAGCGCGTCTCGTTTCCTGAAGCAATCAAGTTGGTTGCCGACAAAACTGGTGTGCCCTTGCCGAAAATGGAGATGGATAGTCGTTTCGAAGCCCGCCGTTCGGAAATTGACGACGTCATCGAGTTAAACAGATGGGCGCTTGAATGGTGGGAACAACAACTGGAGCAGGGCGGCCGCGACTCCCAAACAGCGCGCGAGTATCTTGCGCAACGAGAAATCAGCGATGAGACCAGAAAAACCTTTCGCCTCGGGTTTGCTCCGGACAGTTGGGAGGCGCTTTCTTCACACTTGCGCCAAAAAGGGGCAACTCAAATCCAGATTGATCGCAGTGGTTTAGTGGTCAAGAAAGACGAAGGAGGTTCGTACGATCGTTTCCGCGGGCGCTTGATGTTCCCGGTAATGGACATCCAGGGGAAGCCGATCGCGTTCGGCGGCCGCACTCTGAAGAATGAAGATGCGAAGTATATAAACTCACCCGAGACAGCCGCATATGTAAAAGGACGCAACGTTTTCGGGCTAAACCTCACTCGCGACGAAATTCGCCGGCAGGGTTATGCAATTCTGGTGGAGGGCTTCCTCGACCTCATTGTGCCGTTTCAATTTGGAATTCGTAACGTTGCTGCCAGCTTGGGAACGGCGCTCACACCTGAGCAGGTGAAACTCTTAAGCCGGTTTGCGCGTAAAGTGGTAGTCAATTATGATGGTGACCGGGCGGGTGTGCAGGCGGCGAAGAAAGCCATCGAAATCCTTCTAACAGAAGACCTTGAGGTTAAGGTTCTGGTGCTTCCGGACAACGCTGATCCGGACGAATTCATCAGAAAGTTTGGCGCAAACGAGTATCAGCAGCGGCGTGGCGAGGCACAACCCCACATACAATTCGTGATCGATCAAGCTGTACGGGATCGCAAACTTACCAATCCAGCCCATAAAGAGGCGGCGATTGAGGAGGTGCTCCCGTTTATTCGCGCTGTCCGCAGCCGGATTCAGAAGCGCGAGTACTTTGATATTGCGATGGATTCGTTGCGTGTCAGCGATCCGTCACTGCGGCGAGAGTTTTGGCAGACACTACGCGGCGGGGAGAGTGCGAGAACCGTCGTCAAGCGCGGGGCCAGCGGCCACGCGGAAGCTACACCCGCTGAGCAGCGTTTGCTGGGCGTGCTCTTTGCCGATGAGAATTTGCGCCGGCAGGTCTTACCGCTACTGCAAGCTGAAGACTACGAGGATTTGCCGACGGCCTCGATTTTCCGGGCGTTACGTGAACTCGAGCAGGAACAGGGGGCGATAAACTTCGAGAGTCTGAGCGCGAAAACGGAAGGAGATCCCCTGGCGACGCGGCTCTTGCCGATGTTGCTGATTAGTGAATCCCTGCACGCCTCGAACGAGCACTACGCCGCCGAGGAGTGTGTTCAGACATTTCGTTTAATGAAAATCAATCATCGGATTGAAGAGATCATGACAGAACGGGCCGCGGCAGAACGAGAGGAAGATAACGACAAGGTTAATTCATTGACATTGGAACAGGTTGAGCTCGCTCGTCGTCGGGCAGACTTAATGCCCAGACTGGAAGCAATGCAAACCAGTAACTGAAATTCTTGTATTTAAATCGCAATTTGGGACTCGCCCAGCGTTCTCTAAAACAATAGGAACGTTGGCAGCATCTTTTTGGAACGTTGACAGTGCTAGGAGCGAGGCCTCGCAAACGTTAATGGAGAGATAAGTTGGGTATTGAAGATAAAGATCGTGACGATGTGATGGACCGTCTACTGGAACTGGGTGGCGACAAAAAGTATCTAACGTTCGACGACCTCAATCGTGAGTTGCCGGACAATGTGGTCTCGCCTGACGACATAGAAGACGTCCTGCAAAAACTCGAAGGCTCAAACATTCCGGTAGCGGATTCCGACGAGCGACTTCTCGAGCAGGCGGCAGTTACCGTCCCTGATGACGATGACGAGGCAATCGACGAGGATGTCGAGCTTGATCTGTCGGCAGGTGCGCTGGAAAAGACAAATGATCCGGTCCGCTTGTACCTGCGCGAGATGGGTGTGGTACCGCTGCTGACGCGTGAAGGCGAAGTAGCGATTGCCAAACGTATCGAGCGTGGCCAACTCAAGACGCAAAAATCTATCGCCCGCTCACCGCTTGCGGTGAAGGAACTGCTGCGCATCGGCGAGCAGCTGGAAGCAGGTCAAGCTAATATTCGCGAGATCGTTTTGTTCTCCGAACAAGCTGAGCTCGCGGAGGATGCGGATAAGGCCGAGGAATATCGCAACTGGACGATTGAAGGCATTCAAAACATCCGCAGGCTGTATAAGAACGGCCTGAAAGAATGGGAGAAGCTTCGCGCCGAACAAAAGGCAACGCGCGGCAAGAAGAGCAAGAAGCTGATGCGCTTGCGGCGCAAAGTCGCGCGCTTGCGCCTGGAGATCGCGCAGGAAATCGGCCGGCTCAACATGACTGAGCGCGCCCGCCAGCGGCTAATCAATGCGATTCGCGCCGTGCAAAAGGAAGTGCGGGAAGCGGATCGCGAGATCGCCAGCTTTACGGAAAAGCTCGGCAAGAAGCGTATCAAGCCGGACGATCAAAAGGAATACAAACGACGAATCTCCGCCGCCAAGAAGCGGCTGGTATTGATCGAAGCCGAACACAGTGTCAGTCCGGTCGAGATAAAGCGATCGCTGCAAGCGATCACAATTGGCGAACAACAAACCGGCCAGGCCAAACGAGAGCTCGTCGAAGCCAACCTTCGGCTTGTTGTTTCGATAGCCAAGAAATATACAAATCGTGGTTTGCAGTTCCTGGATCTGATTCAGGAAGGCAACATCGGTTTGATGAAAGCTGTGGACAAGTTTGAATGGCGTCGCGGTTATAAGTTCTCGACTTACGCGACATGGTGGATTCGGCAGGCAATCACTCGCGCAATTGCCGATCAGGCTCGTACGATCCGCATTCCCGTCCACATGATCGAAACGATCAATAAGCTGATTCGTACATCACGTGCCCTGGTGCAGGAACTTGGACGCGAGCCGACCAGCGAAGAGATTGCTAAGAAGATGGACATTCCGGTTTCCAAAGTGCGCAAGGTTCTGAAGATTGCGCAGGAGCCAATCTCGCTGGAGACTCCAATCGGTGAGGAAGAAGACTCACATCTCGGCGACTTCATCGAAGACAAGTCCATTCTCAATCCGGCGGACGCAGTAGTCGCTTCGAACCTTCGCGAAATCACTGACGAAGTGTTGGCGACATTGACTCCCCGCGAGGAGAAAGTGATTAAGATGCGCTTTGGTCTCGGTACCACAGGTTCTGAGCACACGCTCGAAGAAGTAGGGCAGCACTTTGCGGTAACCCGGGAACGCATCCGGCAAATCGAAGCCAAGGCCCTGCGCAAACTGCGCCATCCTTCTCGATCGCGAACACTAAAAGCGTTTCTCGATGGTGCGCAACACTAACCGTGACAAGTGAAATGTCGAAGGGCGCGGGATTAAGATCCGGCGCCCTTTTTGTTGCAGCACTCTGTTCGGCCGTTCACTTGATAGTGAGAAACTCGGTACTCTTTGCGGTGTGATCGAATTCGTACTGATAGGTGTAGCCAGGAAACTCGATTGGTTTTGTGTATTGCACGCGAACCTGGATTCTCTGATCCTGAGGCGTAGCGGTAATTTCGGCATCGGCGGGAATTTCGTATTCAGGGGCACTCTTCTTGAGTTGATCGTTTACCCAGGTCGCTGGATATCCCTGCGTCGCAGCCACGTCAACTTTGTGCTGCATTAGATCTTTCCAAACGTAAGCATGGTAGGCGACGGGCAACGAAAGATATCCGACATACGCGCCTGAAATAACCAACGCCATAAAAAGAAGAAACTTTAGTCGAGCACTGCCGCGTTCGCCTGACTTTGAAATGCTCATCATGGCTGTCGTCCTCAGATGTTCCTCAGCAAGTGGAGCTCAGGCTACAACGCACCGCATCGCGAATTAAACGACGAGGAATTTCCTGGTCCGCGACGATGCGCGGGCGGCCAATCTCTTCGAGTAGTACCCATTGAACGTTTCCGCTGACTCTCTTCTTATCAGTCTGCGTCAGACGCAAGATCTCATTTGGATCGAGGTCATCGGCCGGCGGCAAGGGCCCACACAACTTAATGCCGTCGCACAATAATCTTAACTCGGAAGCCGCGAGCAGACCCATCCTTTTTGAAATCTCAGCAGCGACGTGCATTCCATGACCCACGGCTTCGCCATGACGAAAGCGCTTATAGTTCGTGGCGGCTTCCAGCGCATGGCCAACCGTGTGCCCAAAGTTAAGCACACGTCGCGATTGCTTGTCGGTTCGCATCGCGCTTTCGCGTTCATCTCCGGCAACAATGCCTGCTTTAAACTCACAATGAGATTTGATCAAACCTGCTAATTGGGGCGAGTTGATATTCCCTTTTTGCGATAGAAACATCACAGTCTGCTCAAAGAGTTTCCGGCTGCTGATTGCTCCGTTCTTAACAGCTTCGCACCACCCGCCCACCCACTCTCGACGGGGCAGCGTTTTGATCGTTTCGACATCGATAATCACCGCTTTTGGCTGGTGAAATGAGCCGATCGCATTTTTGGCGTGCGCTAGGTTTACTCCCGTTTTGCCGCCGATGGCGGAATCGATCTGAGCGGTTAATGTCGTTGGCACGTGAATCAACGGAATCCCGCGGAGGTAAGTTGCGGCGGCGAAACCAGCCAGGTCTCCTACCACTCCGCCACCCAGCGCGATCACTGCGTCAGTTCGTTCCAGACCAGTATTACTAAAAAACTGGAGCGCCTTTTCCGCAGTCCCTAATGACTTGAATCGTTCGCCATCCCCCATTAGCC
>Ga0079218_10000278_pt1 | contig 14174 bp, 11 predicted proteins | sample NCCompost_FD_77181 | JGI IMG/M metagenome (GOLD analysis project Ga0079218, IMG submission 77181) | Agricultural soil microbial communities from Utah to study Nitrogen management - NC Compost | ecosystem: Environmental > Terrestrial > Soil > Agricultural land | place: USA: Utah | collected... | reverse complement strand
GAGCCCGTTCTCCGGATCGAGAAGTGCCTGGCGGAGCGCCTCGAGCGCCGCGGCGGCTTCCTGCAGCACGCCTTCGATCGCCCCACGCAGATCGCTCGACAGCCGTTCGAGCTCGGCGAGCTGATCCCCGAGTCGATCGAGAAACTGATCCGCCCCGCGCTGCAGCGCGCCGAGATCGATGGCGCTCAGCGCCTGCTGCAGCTCCGCCATGGCGGAGCGCGTGAGCGATTCGACCGCGTCCTTCAGATCCTGGAGCGCCTTGAAGGGCTGTTGGATTACGTCCAGGAGGCTCCGCAGCAGATTGCGAATGCCGCCCAGATCGATCCGATCAACGGTCGTGCGCGCATGCCCGAATCCTTCGCCGAGCAGCTTCCGGAACTCGTCGAGCGTGAGCGTGGGATCGACGGTGAATCCGGCGGTCAGGTCCGCGGCGATCGTTTGAACGCTGGCCGCCAGCGCCTTGATCTGGTCGGTCTGCAGGGCACCCAGCGCAGCAGCGGTCTTCTCGAGGCTCGCCTGCAGCGCGCCGGTGTTCAGGACCATCAGCGAAGCTTCGCTGAACGCCAGATCGCGGACGAGTGACAGCTGGAGTGTCTCGAAGGTCTGGCGAGCGCCGCTCAGGCGTCCGTGCATCGCGGCCACCTGCGAGGCATCGGCCACGTCCAAGCCGGCGATACCCGCCGCGAGACCGTCGGGCCCCTCGCCGTACGCGCGAAGGACGTCCTGGTAACGCGCGTTCGTCGCATCCAGAGAGAACGTCGAGCCGATTACGCCGACGAGCCGCTCGGTCCGGATGACGGTGGTGGATACCGACGCCAGGCCGGTCACGGCCAGGATGGCCGCGGCCACGCGGTCCCGCAGCAGGGCCTGGAGGTCCGCCACGGCTGCCGCGGCATCGCGGGGAAAGCGTTCCGCATCCGTCGCCCCGAGCAGTGTGGCGACGGCGCCGGCCAGCTTCACGAGCTCGGAGCCCTGAAGGAAGGCGGTCACGTGCGACAGCGGATCGATCAGGCCGCGGACCAGCTCTTCCGGGCTCGCCAGAGACGCGGGCGTGAGCGCCGCGAGCGCCTCCTCGATGCGCTTCAACTCGTCGTTCACGGAGAATGCGAGGATGCGCTGGACACGCGCCAGTGGTTCCGTCAGTGGCTTGACCAGCGCCGCCGCGTCGGGAAGACGCTCGAGCGCCGCGAGGGCATCGCGCGGGATGGCCGCCGGCCACGACGTCGTATCGGGAACGGATATGGAAAACCGTCCCGCGAGCTCCTCGATCCGCGCGACCGGGATATCCGGCACTTGGACGGCGCCGACCTTCGTCTTCAGGTCCCCGAGCAGATCGGTGAGCTGCGACACGTTGGGAATGCGTGCTGAGAGGCTGACCGACACCGAGGCATCCGTGGGCATGTCCGTTCCGGTCTCCCGTCACCCGCCGAAAATTCTCGTCAGCGGCGCCGTCGCGCCCGCCAGGCCGCTCGTCGCCTGCCTGACGCCGTCCATCGCGCCTTTCAGCGGGACCGTCGGGTCCGCCACATCCGGGATCGAGACGAGCGCATCGAGCAGGTCCATCGCGCCGAGCGCGCCAAGCGCGTCGCCGAGGATGTCAGTGTCGAGCAGACCCGTTGACGGCGGCTCCGGCGGCGGCACGTACTTGCGCAGCCGCAGCACGTACCTGAAGCCCTGCCCGTCGCCCGCTTCGGCTACCTGCAGGTCCTCCACCACGACGTCAGTCAGGTCCGTCGCCGTGTTGATGTCGGCGACGAACGTCGTCGGCTCCCCCTTGTTGAAGATTTCCCGGACGCCCGTCAGGAACGCGTCGCGTGCGTCGTCGCCGAACCGGCTGCCCTCGATGACGATGGCGTCTGGCGCGCTGCCCATGTCCTGGAAGTAGTTGCCGGCGAGGCCGGGGACGCGGTGCTCGACGAGCGCCCGGCTCTCGAGCGCCTCCACGTACTCGATGCCTTCGAGCGCGAACTGGCCGAGCATCGGCTTCACTTTCATCGGCGTGGTGTCCTCACGTGATGTCGACGCCGTGGAGGATGGCCTGCTCGCGCAACACGTCCGCGAGCGACTCGGCGAGATCGCTGTTGAACGACGTGTGCCGGGCGGAGAACGCCGGGCGTGCCGACCCCGCCGCGGATCGCGCGGCATCGAGCGCGCCGCCCGGCGCGGACGGTGGCGATGCGCCGGCGAACGGGGCTCCCACGACGAATGCGTGCATGCGGCCCGCGATCAGATCCGGCGACAGCTCACCGGCTGGGCCCGCGGACGGGGGGGCCGGTTCTGCCGCGGGCGCAGCATGACTACGGTCCGGAGCGGCGTCGAGTCGTTCGCGACGCGCGGTCTCAGGCGCCGACAATGTCCAGTACTCGCGGAGCGCTCGCGCGAGCAGCGTCTCAACCGCGGGATCCCCGAGACGCGAAGGCGATGTCGGTGTATTCGTTACTGCGGCGGCGGACGAACCAGGTGGAGCGCCCGGCGGCCAGTTGGGGCTGGCGTCGTGTGCCCGCGGCGCGACCGTGGCGTGCGGCCACACGACAGGCCCGTTGCGACCGTGTGCGTGTTCTGCTTCCGAAGGTGCGCGGTGCGAGCCGGCGACGATCGCGTCCGCCGTCCGGTCCTGCTCCAGCAGCCGACGAAGCCTGTCGCTCAGGAATGCAGTCAGCGCGTCTCCGAACAAAGCGCCGGGGAATCTCGACTCCACGCCCGAGAGGGCAGCGGGCGCGCGCAGCACACGGCACACACGGCGTGCCTGCGCGTGCATGTCGCGCCGGAAGTGGGCGGGGCCACTGCCGACGCTGTGAAATGCCGCGAGGGGGTTGGTCGCGTTCGTCATCAGCCCTTCTTCGACTGGTTCGCGAGCTCGAGATATCCGAGCACCTGCGCGACCGTCATCTGCTTCACCTGGTCCGGGGTCCAGTGGAACTCCCGCGCGAGGACGAAGAACGCCTGCACCAGCGGCGCCGCCGCCATTTCGCGCAGCTCGTCGTCGTCGGTGCTGAGGCCGCTGATGCGGTTGATCCGCTCGACGAGGAATCGCACGAGGCCGCTGCGCATCTCGGAGATCTGGTTCTGCTTCAGCTTGGGCTCGACCACCGCGCGCTGGATCATCAACACCGACGTGAGCACGTCGTCGTTGCGCGCCGCCTTGGCGATGAGCTGCACGTCGGCGACCGACAGCGGGCGCACGCGGATCGTCTTGCGCAAGCCGGCGCCCGGGGGCGCCGGCGAACCGGGACTCGGGTCGAGCAGGTCGAGCGGGATCTCGACGTCGAACGTCTGGTCCCTGCCGAGCAGCAGCTCTTCAGCCGTCACCTGCATGCGCGATGCTCCCGGCGTCAAGCGCCGCCCCCGGCGTCGGCGATGCTGACGCGCTTGGCCTGAAACGTCAGGCGCTCGAGGACGAAGTCGTCCTCCGGCAGCTTGAAGGTCCAGCTGTCGAAGATCGCCCCGTACACGGTCAGCGCGCTGGTGCCGGCGTCGCCTGCCGGCAGCAGGTTGTCGAGGATGATCTTCATGTTGAAGCTCGGGATCTTGAATCCCGCGAGCTCCTCTTTCTCGGCGTAATCCCCTAGCATGACCTTCAGCATCGCGCCGTTGATGTACGCGCGCTCCACCGAGCCGCTGATGCTGAAGTTCCCCGCGCGCAGCTCGCGGGGCGCGCGCGAGCCCAGCTCGTGGAACGTCTTGAGCTGCGTCGTCACCGATACCGACACGTTGGTGACGCGGCCGACGGCCCCCCCCTCGCCGAAGTAGCTCGTGAACCCGCCAAAGCCGTCCACGTCGCTGAGCGCGATCGATCCGTCGGTTCCGAAGTAGGTGTTGCTGTTGAACGCCACGTGCTGCTCTCCGGTTCTGCTATCAGCTCAGGTTCATCACGACCCGGATGACGTCGATGCTGAACGTCGGCATCAGGTCCATGGTCACCAGCACTTCGCCGCGGATCTCCATCGCGCGATCGGCGAACACGGCGAGCTTGTAATCGGTGAGGAACTCCCGCAGCACCAGATCCGCGAGAAAGCTGTTGAGCGTGGTCTCGAGATTGCCGCGGACGTGCCGGTTGTTGAGCTTTCCGATGTACTGGTTCGCGCCGATTCTGGTGCCCTGCTTCGTGTAGTCCACGATTCGGCGCAGCGTGATCTGCTTGAACGCTTCGTCGTCGGTCGTGATGCCCTTGACCACGCGGACGCCGCGCTTCATCTGGAGCGCCAACACGCGGTTCTGCACGAGCGTCTTGAGTTCGCCGTAGTTGTAGTTGGTCGTCAGGCCGTCGATCGCCGCGAGCGTCTTATTGGTCAGGCTGATGTGGGGCGCCAGTGAGCTCAGCTTCCCGGCAACCGCCGCCGCGGTGTAATACGGCGGCAGGTGAAAGGTCTGCCCCGTTTCCGGATCCTGCTGCGCGAGACCGGGGACGACGAGTACCGCACGCTTGTCCGCGATCTCATTTGCGTTGTCGACGACGCGATCGACGTCGCTCGTGTCGGCGCCTAGGAGCGCGATGCGCTCACGGCCGATGTTCTCCGTCTTTTCGACGTGGCCCAGCACGTCTCCTTTGATCTGCGAGAACTTCCAGCCTGGCGCCACGACGATCTGGATGTCCTCGCCGACCAGATCTTCGAGCGCCTCCTGGAAATCCGCGCGCGACACGCTGCCGTTCTCCCCGCCGGAGAACGCCTCCGTCGATGCCAGCGTCGCGGGCAGGCCGTCGGCGGTCAGCTCCACCACCTCGACGAGCCGCGACGGCGACTGCTCGTCGGCGAGGCGCTGCATCAGGTACGACAGGCTGGGGGCGACGTAGACCTCACGCTGGTTGCCGTAGAGCAGCGTGATCTTGCGGAGGCCGTCCTGCGGGACCCAGTAATTCGCGAACACCTCGGCGGTCGCCCCCGGCGTCGATGGGAACGTCAGCGTCCGGTTCGTCGGGTTCACCTGCACGACGCCGACGGCGGGCGCGGAGGCCCGCAGCTGGAACTTCCGCACCAGCCCCTGCTCTTCGACGACGACGTTGCCCAGGCTCGATTCCGGCGTGGCGGCCGGAAGCAGCTTGGGGGCCGAGAGCGTGAATGCGCCGTTGATCGCTTTGAGCTGCTCGTTCGGCACGAACAGCTGCGCATCCGCGTCCTCCACGCGAATCTGCAGACGGTTGCCCCAGGCTCCGGACGTCTTCGCCCGTACCGTGAGCCCGCCGGTGTTGTTGTCCCCTGCGATGCGATAGGTCGACGGCTTCGCGGTCGCCGCGTTGAACGCGCGGCGCGCGTACACGGTCTGGGCGCCGTTGTCGAACAACAGCTTGAGCGCGCGTACGAGCGACAGGTTCCCGTCGTTGAGGCTCGGATCCCACCCGCCCGTCTCCCCGAAGGCCGCGCGTCCGTCCTCATAGCTCGACAGAATCATCACGGCGTCCCCGCCGCGCTCCGCGGTGCCGACGATTCCGACGTTCCCGGTCGCAATGGCGCCGATGGTGAGGAGACCTTCCGCCCTGACCTCGATGTAGGTCCCGGGCAGAATGGTTTCGGTGATCACCTCTGACATGTCGTCCCTTCCTTACCTCGAGCCGGGAATCGCAAAGGTTTCCTGCACCCGGCCGTTGGCGTGGACGTCGATCCGCTGAATCGCGCCTCCGCTGCTCGCCTCGCCGCCGAGGTCGGCTTCGAAGGCGAATCGATACATCACGGTCTGTCGCCATGCGGCGAACGCCGATCCCGAGCCCGGCTGCTGGAGGGCTGCCGCGGCGCGGAGTCCCGCCGGCACCAGGCTGGCGAATCCGCGGGGGCGCAGCTCCTCGCGCGGGCTCGAGAGCCTGCGCTGAACGCCGTGCGCCAGCGTCGACGCTTCGCCGGCGTCCTTCCCCCAGACATCGAGATCCATCGTGCCGCTGTAGCGGACGCTGACGATGTCGTCGCGGTAGGCCGTGGTCCAGTGCACGACCTCCAGCTTGTCCCCCGCGACCTGCGGCGCACCGAAGCGGATGAGCGCGGCGGCGGCGTCGAGCGCGAATTCATCGCGCGCGGCGGGACGACCCACCATGCGGTATTCCAGCGGACTGTCGTCCCCGGCAACCCGGCGGACCGCCAGGTCGGAGCCCGAGAATCCGTCGGACCGCGACGCAGGGTTCCGCTTCAGCGGCAACGGGAGCACGCGGAGCGTCTGGAGCGTCGTGAACGGTGTATCGCCGGCCGTCGTGACTTCGATCACCGCGGTGTGTTGCGTGGTTTGATGCGCTTCGCGCAGGAACTGCCCCACGCCGGTGCCGCGCGGGGGGTCGAGCGCGAGCGACACCGACACGGAAGGCAGGTCCCCGGGACCGGCCGGCGCACGGTCGCCGATGCGCCCCGCCGCGACGACGGGCGGCGCGGCGGCGAGCAGGTTGACGATTCCCTCGACGACGAGGCCCATCATGGTTTCTTGAGTACTCTCATCAGCTGCTCCGCCTCTGAGCGCTTCGTTGCGTTGAGTCGATACAGCGGCGGTGCCGCAGCGCCGGTACTCTTCTCGAGATACCCGTTCGTCACCAGCCAGCGCAGCGCCGTCTCGGTCTCCTCCACACGGAGCTGCACCAGCTCTTCCATGAGCCGCCACCCCGCGATACCTTCGAACGTGTCGGTCACGTGCGGGTTCGCGAGGTAGTGGTCCAGGATGTCCGTGGCTCTGCGGGGCGGAATCGTGTCGCCGTCGTCCACCGGAGCGGCCGCAGAGCAAACGCGAAACCATCGGGCGCAGCGGCGGATCAGGGCACAATTGCGAGATCCGGCGTGTCCCGTCGCGAGTGGCGCGACGGATTAGTCCCGGCGCGAACCGCCCTATGCGCGTGCGTCGGGGAAAACCAACAACCTCGAGTGGGATGTTTTGGTCCCGGGGTGGGCTGCAGGAGGCTCAGTGCGTTTCGAAGACCACCCGGTCGATGTGGTAGCGCTTCATCATGCGGCCGAACACACGTCGGTCCTTACGCGCTTCGGCGGCCGATCGCGTGACGTTGCCGTGATGCTTACGGAGCAGTTCCTCTATATACGCCCGCTCGAACGCGCGGACGGTGCGCTCACGGGCGGCCCGAAACCCACCGCCGGTGTCCTCGTCAGGGGAGTCGGCCGGCGGCTCGCCGGAGAGCGAAATATGGTGTGGAAGGATCGCGGGCCCGTCACAGAACACCACGGCGCGCTGAATCACGTTGTACAGCTCGCGCACGTTCCCCGGCCACTCGGCGCGCACCAGCGCGTCGAGTGCAGCCGGGACGAGGGTCTTGCGGCCGGTGCCCGCTTCGCCGCAGGCGCGCTCGACGAAATGGCGCGCCAGGAGCGGAATGTCGCCGCGACGGTGCCGGAGGGCAGGCAGATACAGCTGCAGCACGTTGAGGCGGAAGAACAGGTCCGATCGGAACCGCTGCTGCCGGACCATCTCGTCGAGCGAGCGGTTGCCAGCGGCAACGATGCGGATGTTCGCGGCGGCAAACCTGTTCGCCCCTAACGGCTTGTAGGTGTGCTCTGCGATGAGCCGCAGCAGCTTCGCCTGGACGGGCAGCGGAAGCGAGTCGATCTCGTCGAGGAACAGCGTTCCCCCTTCCGCCATGGCGACGAGGCCCGCCTGATCCCGGTGCGCGTCGGTGAACGCGCCCCGGACGTGACCGAACAGCTCGTTCTCGAGCAGGTGATCCGGCAGCGCCGCGCAATCGACCGGGATGAATGGGAAATGCCTGCGCGGGCTCATGTGGTGCACGGCGCGCGCGCACAGCTCTTTCCCGGTTCCCGTCTCGCCCTGAATCAGCACAGGGACCCGGCTCCGGGCGACCACTGGAATCTTCGCAATCGCGTCCACGAAGCGCGCGTCCTGTCCGACAAGTCTCGAGATAGCCACGCTATCGGTCAGCCGCTCGGAGATCGACTGCGCGTTCTCGCCCTTTCCAAGCAGCCGCGCGACGCGCTCGCGCAGTTCCGCCTGACGTTCGGCGCTCCAAACGATGAAGTCGTCGGCGGAGCGGGCGACACCGCGGAACAACTGAGCGGCCGTGCCCTCCCGCAGGACGGCCAGAACCGGCGGCCTGGTCGTATGCGACGCGATCGACTGGAACAGGTTGGCCCATTGAGGTGTGCTTTCAAACAGAGTAGCGACGAACAAGTCCCAGGAAGACGGTCGCTGCTCCCGTGAGGCGACGCTCCAATCGCAGGCGCGGCAGCTCACAACCTCGGCTTCGAACCCTCCGTCCGCCAAGATGGCCGCCAGAGGGAACTGATTGTCTCCAATGAGGAGCACCCGATGCGCCATAACACCCACCCGGCTCGTCGACGAAACAGAACTGCGGGGATAGATATCCAGATATAACGACGCCCCGCCTGGACCGAACAGCGGAGATCCTCGGCGGATTTGCTTGACTCGGCTGTGCGCGTTTTGGTCGGGAGGCCTGGTCGACGCCGTTCACCTAACGCTTGCCAAGGACGACGAGTCCGATGAACGGTATAACGTCGCCCGCATTGGCCGAAACCGTTGGGGATTCGGAGTCTCCACCCCATTGCCAACCCTTGTCAAACGGTTAGCGCGCCCCATCCGATAGTTCCGTGCAAATTGTGTCGGCGAAAGCTGAAATGCGGCCACCCACCGAACGCCTGGAAACCGGCTATGTTGATGACCAAGTACAAGTTGCCGAAAAGTCCCGAGTTCTCGCCCTTCTTGAGCTTGGCTGGAGCTATCGCCGATTCGAAGCAGAAACTGGCGTCGTCGCCTTCCTCGAGCCGTCCCGGCAATTGTCTCTGCGGCGGCGCCCCACGGCTACTCGTGCCGCAGCGCGACCAGCGGGTGCATCCCGGCCGCGCGGCGCGCCGGCACGAATGCGGCGGCGACGCCGACGATTGCCGTCACGACGGCGATGGCAAGCAGCGCGACCGGGTCGATGTCTGGACGATACACGGAGACGCTTCCGATCCCGATATCGCCCGATCCCGACGTTGCGCGCAGCGCCAGCATCGCGAGTATCGAGAGGAAGAGTCCGACGCCGGTGCCAACCCCGATCAACCCCGCCACGCCTCGCGCAATGCCCCACACCACCTGCTGACTGCGAGCGCCGAGCGCCATGCGGATGCCGATCTCACGCGAACGCCTTGCCACGGCGAACGAGACAACCGCGTAGAGACCGATGCTGGCGAGCACCAGGCCGAGGCCGCCGAGAACGCCGAGAAACGTCGCGACCGCTTTCGGCGCCACTTGCGACCCCTCGAGCCTCCGCGCCATCGTGCTCGCCGTCAGCACCGGTAGCGTGACGTCCACGGCGCGCAGCTCGCGCTGCATCGCCGCGACCAGCGCGGCGGCATCCCCCGACGACCGCGCGACGATCGTCGTCGGCGGCGCGCCCGACTGCGTGTACGTCCGGTAGTAGGCGGGCGCGATCGGATCGAGAACATCGTCGTCGAAGTCGCCCGTGCCGGGATCACGCACGACGCCAATCACTTCGGCCCACGAGTTCGGATCGTTCTGTAACCGGAATCGCCGGCCGACCGCATCCAGCGCGCCGAAGTACTGGCGCGCCATCCGGTCCGTGATCACCGCGACCCGGGGCGTGTCCGCGCGGTCGCGTGCGTCGAACACGCGGCCGTACAACAACGGGATGCGCAGTGTGTCGAAGAAGCCGGGTCCAGCCTCGAGCATTGCCGCTTCCACTTCCGATCCCTGTTCACCGGTGACGCGGTCGACGACGATCGGCACGCCATTGACTTCCATCGGCAGGCCGGGCAACAGCCCCGCGGACTCGACGCCAGGAATCGCCTGGATCCGGCGCAGCAGATTGTCGTACACGGCCCTCGCCGCGTTCTCCGAATAGCCGGCGAAACGCAGATCGGTCTCGAGCATCGCGACGCCGTTGACGGCAAATCCAACGCGATGCGTTCTTGTCGCCTCGAGCAGCTGAACGAAGATACTGGTGCCGCCGAGCAGCAGTACGGACACCGCAACCTGAACGACGATCAGTGCGTTCTTCAGCGTGAGCCGCCGGTGATCGACCGGCTGCAGCCCTTCGTCTCGCAGCGTTTGCAGCAGGTCGACCTTTGTGGCCTTGAGCGCAGGCGCGAGCCCGAATGTCACGCCGGTGACGAACGACAGCACGATCGCGAAGACGAGCACCCGGTAGTCGAGCGTCAGATCCACGGTAAAAGGGAGGTCGATCGATTGCACCGCCTGCATGCCCCACCACGCCAGGATGCATCCGGCGACGCCACCGCCCAGCGACAGCAGCAGACTCTCGGTCAGCAGGTGCCGGACGAGTTGACGCCGTGTCGCGCCCATGGCGAGCCGTACCGACACTTCCTTCGCGCGCGCGGCGCCGCGCACCAACAGCAGTGTCGCCAGGTTGCTGCACGCGATCGCGAGGACGAGCCCGACGATCACCAGCACCAGCGAGGCGATGGCCATGAAGGGCACGTCGGCCTGAGGGTGGATGCGCACGTCGGTCGAGGCGAGGACCGTGATGCCCGGACTTACAGCAAACTCGCCCGCGCGGCGGAAATCATCCGGATACTCGGCTTCGAGACGGCGCCCAAGAATGTCCATCGCCGCCTGAGCCCGCGCCACGGTGGCGCCCTCGCGCAAGCGGGCTTTCACGAACAACGGTGCGTATATCGCCGGGGCTGCCCGCGTCGCGGGGTTTTGAGAGGTGATCACCGGAAGTGCCGTAATCGGGAGCCACAGATCGGTGCCGAGACCGACATCGATGGTGCCGCGATGGTTCGCTGGACCGACGCCGACAATCGTCACCGGCGCACCCTCAATCCGAATCACGCGTCCGACGATCGACCGATCCGCGCGGAACACCCTGACCCATGTCTGATATCCGAGCACGCCGACGATCGGAGCCCCGGGCCGCTCTTCGGTCTCGTCGAACCAGCGGCCGAGCGAGGGGCGCAGTCCCAGAACATCAACGTAGGTCGCCGTCGCGAATTCGACGACCGCATTCCGGATCGCGCCGTCGTGTAGATAACGCGATGGATTGGGAATGCTTGCCGCCATCGTCGCCGCGAAGACGTCGGTGTATTCCGCCATCTCCTTGTAGGCCGCGTACGAGATGACGATCATCGGCTTGCCCGATCGGTCGTTCTGATAGATGTTGACGAGGCGATCGGGGTCGGCGAACGGCTGATCGCGGAACAGTACTGCGTTGACGACGCTGAAGATCGCGGTGTTGGCACCGATGGCGAGACCGAGAATCAGCACCGCAGCCGACGTGAAGCGCCAGTCGCGCACCAGGCGGCGCAGCCCCTGTCGTGTGTCGCGCACGAGCGCGTCCCAGGGGGCGGTTCCGCGCGCGTCGCGGGCCGCTTCCTTGATCTGCTCGACACCGCCGAACAGTCGAAGTGCCTGAAGCCGCGCTTCTTCCCGGGGCAATCCCGTGGCCTGCAAACGCTCCGTCTCGCGTTCGAGATGAAGCTGCAACTCTTCGCTCAGGTCTGATTCGCGGCCATCGCGAAACACGATCGATCGCACCCGGCTCCGCAGGATGTGCAGAAAGCGCACGACTATGTCCTCCGCAGCACGAGGTTGACCCCGGCCGACAGCCGCTCCCATTTTTCGACTTCGGTCTCGAGCTGCTTGCGGCCCGCCTTCGTCAGCGAATAGAAGCGAGCGCGGCGGTTGTTCTCCGACGCGCCCCACTCGGCCGTGATCCAGCCCTGGTGTTCGAGCCGATGGAGCGCGGGATAGAGCGAGCCCTGCTGGACCCTCAGCTGGTCGTCTGAAATCTGCTGGATACGTTGTGCGATTGCCCAGCCATGCATCGGTTCGAGGGCGATCGTTCGCATGACCAGCAGGTCGAGCGTGCCCTGCAGAACGTCGGTCTGGTCGCTCACCGTGCTCCCTTCGTCAATTGGGTCTCTTGTAGATTAGCCAAGGGAGGCGACGAGAGGGTGTCGGAAAAGGTTCCCGCCGGGTCACGTTCCTTAAGACTTGGGGCTCAGTCCCGTTAGGGGCCGGCGCCGCTCGCCGCGCGTCGGGCGAGATCGCGTACCGAAAGCGGCGTGGCGTACATCGTCACTGAGCTCATCGATGGCGTGTCGATGCGTGGGGTGAGCTTCCCTCTCCGGAAGGTCACCGACATCGGGCGCAGATCGGCGACGCGCTCGCAGCCGTGCACGCCGCTGGCGGCACGCACCGCGACATCAAGTTAGTTGCGTGACCTTTCGGCTCTGGATGATCGTCTTCAGGAAACCCGTGGGCTTTACGGCGGCCGTGGCGAGGCCGGCCCAGGTGCTGCGGTACCCTATTCCAGTGATCCCGCGCGTTCGCTTCGCCCCCTCCCCCACCGGCTTTCTTCACGTCGGCGGCGCCCGCACCGCGCTGTTCAACTGGCTCTACGCCCGGCGCCACGGCGGCGTCTTCGTGCTGCGCATCGAAGACACCGATGTCGAGCGATCCTCGGCCGACATGGTCACCGGCATCCTCGACGGCCTGCGCTGGCTCGGGCTCACCTGGGATGAAGGGCCACTCGCCGGCGGGCCGCACGCACCCTACTTTCAATCGGAACGGCTCGAGCGATACCGCGACGCCGCGGCGCGGCTGCTCGCAAGCGGTCACGCCTACGCCTGTTACTGCCCGCCCGAGCGTCTGCGCGCCGAGCGCGAAGGCGCCGAACAGCGCGGCGAGGCATGGCAGTACGACCGTGCCTGTCTTCGGCTGACGGCGGACGAGCGCCGTGCCCATGAAGCAGCCGGCACACCGCACGCCCTCCGATTCAAGGTCCCCGAGGGCCGCACGGGGTTTGACGATGCGGTGCACGGCCGGATCGAGTTCGATGCCGCCAACATCGAGGACTTCGTCGTGCTTCGCTCCGATCGCTACCCCACCTACCACCTCTCCGTCGTCGTCGACGATGTGGACATGGAGATCACGGAGGTGATTCGCGGTGACGATCACATCTCGAACACGCCGAAACACGTGCTGCTGTTCGAAGCGCTCGGCGCGCCGGTGCCGCGCTTCGCGCACGTGCCGCTCATCCTCGGGGCCGACAAGAAGCGCCTGAGCAAGCGCCACGGCGCGACGTCGGTCATGGAGTACGCGCGACAGGGGTACTTGCCGCAGGCGATGGTGAACTTTCTGGCGCTGCTCGGCTGGTCGCCCGGAGACGATCGCGAAGTGATGTCGACCGCCGAATTGATCGAGAGCTTTACGCTCGAGGGCATCAGTGGAGGGAACGCCGTCTTCAACACCGAAAAACTCGACTGGATGAACGCGCAGTACCTGGCGCGGATGCCGCTCGATCAGCTTGCGGACGCGGTCCGTCCCCTGGTCGCCGAGGCGGGCCTCGACGAGAGCCCGGTCGTGCGGGACGCCGCGCGGTTCCATCGATTGCTCGAGCTGGTGCGGCCGCGGGCGAAGCGTCTCGGGGACTTCGTCGAGCAGGCCCGGCCGCTGCTCGCACAAACGGTCGAGTACGAGCCTGAGGCGATTGAGAAGCATCTTGCCGCGACAGGCCTGGCCGAGCACGTTTTGTCCTTGGCCGAGGCGCTCGGCGCGACGAGTCCCTTCGATGAAACACATGTGGAAACAACGGTGAGAGGAACGGCAGCGCAGCGGGGCGTAAAAGCCTGGCAGCTTATCCATATCGTGCGGGTTGCGTTGACCGGCCGCACCGTCAGTCCCGGCCTCTTCGAGATGATCGTGCTGCTCGGCCGGGACGAAACGATCGCGCGACTGGCGCGCATGCTCGACTTTCTCGCTCATCAGAACCCACGGATTTCCTAACAAAAACCCGCGAGATCGGCCGCTTGCGTACCGGCGCTCGCGCCCGTCCGCACGTCTGTCCGATCGGCGGCCGGTGCAGCTCAGTTGGCAGGTGTGTAGCTAAGTTCCTCTATTGCTGAGGGTTACGGATCTTCCACTCTTGAGCCGTGGCACATCCGTTGCAGCCACGACCCAACGGACGAACGGGCCGTTCGGCGACGCCGGATTGTGTGGCGCTGTCGGCCCTCGTGGAGGCCCTGAGAGCCGATCAGCGGCTTCAGGAACGGAAGGTCTTTCCGACGCGATGTGGCGCGGGGAGAGCGAGCGGAGTGAATCAGGGAGGGTAGTGTGGCTAAAGAGGATCGCGGATTCGCCTCGATGGATCGCGTGAAACAGCGCGAGATTGCCAGCAAGGGTGGCAAGGCGGCCCACCAGAAGGGCACGGCCCACGAGTGGACCAGCGAGGAGGCGCGCGAAGCCGGCCGCAAGGG
>Ga0079218_10000277_pt1 | contig 14199 bp, 16 predicted proteins | sample NCCompost_FD_77181 | JGI IMG/M metagenome (GOLD analysis project Ga0079218, IMG submission 77181) | Agricultural soil microbial communities from Utah to study Nitrogen management - NC Compost | ecosystem: Environmental > Terrestrial > Soil > Agricultural land | place: USA: Utah | collected... | reverse complement strand
CGCCCGCCGTTGATCTCAGCTTGCAGTTTGATCATTTCGCCACATCTCCGCGTACCGCACTACGCTCGATTGTGCTTCGTGCGTTAAGCCCGGTGATGCGTCCCATCATCTTCCAACGACTCTGAACAAGTTCGTCGTCGTGGTTCTTCCCCGCACGTTTTTGCGACTGCAGGTAGTGGAGGGCAGCGGCAATCAAAGCCATGTCGACCAACTCTGTTTGCGGTTCAGATTTAAGTTCATTCCGCTGCCGCTCCTGAAATCTTTCAATGAAACCGGTGTCGAGATTGCCGGCAGCGAATTCTTCGTCGCGAACGATCTGGCGAAAGAAAGGCAGCGTCGTTTTAATACCCCCAACGTGATATTCATCGAGGGCTCGTCGCAGGCGATCGATCGCTTCGTCGCGGTCGTGTCCCCAGGCTGCAAGTTTCGAGATCATGGGGTCGTAATGGATCGAAACTTCCGAGTTGGCATCCACGCCGCTGTCATCCCGGACGCCGGGACCCGACGGAGTTTGCAAACTTGTGATCCGGCCGGGCGAAGGGAAGAAGTTGTTCTCGGGATCTTCAGCGTACACGCGGCATTCAATGGCGTGGCCGCGCCAGGAAATATCTTTCTGGCTGAACGACAGAGTCGCGCCGGCTGCTACTGTGATTTGTTCCCGCACCAAATCAATCCCGGTGACTAACTCAGTAACCGGGTGCTCGACCTGCAAGCGCGTATTCATCTCCAGGAAATAAAACTCACGCGTTGCATCGGCTACCAGAAACTCCACCGTACCGGCTCCGGAGTAGTTAACTGCCCGAGCAATCTTCACGGCTGCCGAGCCCATGCGTTCACGCAGCCCGGAATCGTTAATTGGAGAGGGACATTCCTCGATAACTTTTTGGTGGCGACGCTGGATCGAGCATTCGCGTTCGCCGAGGTGAACAACGTTGCCGTGAGTGTCCGCAAAGACTTGAATCTCGATATGACGTGGCCGCTCGATCGCCTTTTCCAGATAGAGTGCCGAGTCGCCGAAAGCTCCTGCTGCCTCGGACTGCGCGGTGTGAAAAGCTGAGTGCAATTCCGCTGGAGTAGTCACGAGGCGCATACCTTTGCCGCCGCCGCCAGCTGAGGCTTTCAACATCACAGGATAGCCAAACTTTTCCGCTGTGGCGCTTGCGTCGGCAAAAGAAGTTAACGCTTCAACTGTACCCGGCACGACAGTAACTCCAGCGGAAACGGCAGCTTTCCGAGCTGAAGTTTTCGAACCCATTAAATCCATCGCCTCCGCGCTCGGGCCAATAAAAATCAAGCCCGCTGCGTTGACAGCACGGGCGAATTCAGGATTCTCGGCTAGAAAGCCGTAACCGGGATGGATCGCCTCAGCCCTGGTCGCAGCCGCAGCCGCTGTGATCGCTTCAATATTCAAATAACTTTGATTTGAGGATGCGGGACCAATGCACACGGCTTCGTCCGCGAGCCTGACGTGGAGGGCGCCCGCGTCTGCTTCGGAATAAACCGCCACTGTTGCGATCTGCAGATCACGACACGCGCGACTGATGCGAATCGCGATCTCTCCTCGATTGGCGATTAAGATTTTTTTGAACAAGGGTGGAAGCAGGAGTCAGTAGACAAGTTAGAAGTCAGTAGTCAGTTAGTCAGTAGCGTGAACATCCAGTTAAACCAAACGATAGAGAACTGCCAACGGGTCGCCATGTACCCCACGGCAGGTAGTGCGGCACTGCCTCACGAAGTTCGCTACCACAGCCTCTGCCTACGAATAAAAAATGGAAAATGAGTACTAAAGGAATGTTAGGGGCGTGCGGTTTTTGCACCATTCGTGCGACGGACGACTTCCGAAGCTTTAGTGATCACTCCATCACGGACGATGAAGTCGTCTTCGGTGCCGAAGAGCTTGTCCTGGCCCGCGAGGGGCAATTCGTAATTGGTGAAGGAAACGCCTTCGGAAGGTAAATCATCAGTTGCGGAATTGATGGATGCATTCATGATCACGGCGCCACGCAAAGGTGGACGCTTCTTTGCCGGCAACGCCGCCAGGTCAGCAGTAGCCTTGTAGCCAGTGACGTCGACTCCCGCCAACGCAGCAGCGATTGAACCATCCTTGTCTGGCAGGCGAGTAAGGTCTTTCAAGTCGGTCGGCAGCGTTCCAAACTGGATGCGGTACTCAAGCAGCGCGCGGTCAATTGTGTATCCCTGCGCGTGGACGCCGGCATCGATGGCGCGTTGCCGGTTGCGCAAACGTTCAGGTACGGTCACTCCAATCAGCAGCAAGACAAGCGCGGGAACCAGAATCGAGGTTAACAAGCCGGCGCGGGCATAACGCAGACCGCAAAAACGTAATGGCTCATCGAATATCGAGCGGTAAAGCTTTCGCCCAGCCCAGAGAACCAGAATCGTCACGGGAATCGCAACCCACTTCAAACGCCAAGCTGCGGTTTCCGCTGCGGCCACGACACTCCAAAAACCGATCGAAGCAGGAGCTTTCTGCACCAGAGCGATAATTGTTTGAGTCACGAATGCAACCAGCATCAAGGCGCCGGCGACCGTCAGCAACAAGGAACGCCCAAAAGCCGGAAGTTCGTTTTCAGGGCGGGGAAGTGCCTCGCCGACGGACTGTGCGCCGCAGCTTTCACAACCGTCTGCCAGCGATCCCACGAACTTAAAACCACAGCACGGGCAAATCGTCATCAACTTGTTTCTTAAAATCGGAGTAATGTGTCGAAGTTCTTGCGTCACCATAATCGGGTCTCGGTTCAACCTGCCTTGTGTGTCAGCGGCTGCTCAGCTCGTCGATCAGAGCCGGTGTTAGATGCAGAAAGCGAGGCTGTGGCGCTCTTTTTCTCAGCTTCAGTTGCGACTTTGTTTAGTTCTCGCCACGTGTGGTACATGCGGTGAGCGAACGTCCAATATGAACCCACGGCCAAAACCCAAAGGACCGCCGGCATCCGATTAGCAAAAAAATTGTTTGAACCTGGATGAGTGCTTAAAGCGCCAATAATAAAGAGAACCACTCGCTCCGGGCGCCTGAGAAAGCCAACGTCACACTTGGGAATTAAGCTCTCTGCCCGGGCGCTGGCGTAGCTTACCATAACTGAGCCCATTAGTCCGGCGCCGGCGAGAAAAACGTTTAAGGTCGAATGAAACGCTGTGTCGCGGGCATAAAAGACCATTAGACCAACAAAAACCACCATGTCAGACAGGCGGTCCAAAGACGAATCCAAAAAACCGCCAAACCTCGTGACGCGGCCCGACAAGCGGGCCACCTGACCGTCCAGCATGTCAAAAAGGTTGGCGATTATGAGTACGATTCCGGCCCAAAAGAATTCGCCAAAGCCAAACAACAGGCCGCAACCCACATTCAGGGAAACGCCGATTAAGGTCAGTATGTTCGGGTTGATATGGCCGACAGCGAGCCAGCGAACCATCGCATCGATGATTCGTTGGGCGCCGCGACCGATACCATCCACAAACATCTGCTGTAAACGTCTCCTTATATTTCGAAATGACCCGGGGGATAAGCGGCGGATTTTAGGAAGCCTGGCGGCGTGGTGTCAAGATTTCCCCATGCGCCTTTGCTTTCGGCCTCTCCGGACTCTTCATTCACTGCCGCTTGCGAGCTCATCGTGCAATGTTGTTAGCTGACGGATTTCAAAGTTGCGCGCTCCCGCCGGAGTGCGAACAACGACTTCATCCCCAGGCTGTTTCCCCATCAAGCTTCGTCCGACAGGCGAGGTTGTCGAGATGAAACCCTGTTGGGGATCGCTTTCTTCCGGCGTGACGAGGCGGTATGTAACTTCCTCGTCCCGTTCGCCATCGTAAAGAATTAAAGTTGAGCCGTACGATGCTTTATCACGCGGCACCTTGCTGACATCGATGGAGGCTATCTCACTAATGCGCTGGCGCAGCTCCACAATCCGCGCCTTAACCATATTCTGCCGATCAAGTGCAGCGTGATACTCCGAGTTCTCGCGCAAATCGCCAAACTCGAGGGCGCGCTTGATTTCTTTCGGCAAGTGAATTCGCAACTCCGCTTCGAGGCCGTCAAGTTCGGTCTGAAGTTTTTGCTTTATTTCAGTGGCCAACGAAGGTCTCCCCTATTAACTGATAGGCTCGTATTCTAGACCAAACGGTGATACTTGGCCTCATCCGGCGCGCCAAATGAGATTCCCGTATCGCGGGCCGTCGTCACCATCTGGCCGTTCGGCGGAACAGTTTTCACATTTGCCACAGCTTCGGAGATAGGCACTGTCACCACGTCGCCTGCTTGCAACGCCACCATCACGCCATGTTTTCCCTCACCGAAAGCCCGTACAGCGCAGGCGCCATACGTGGTTGCCAGCATGCGATCGAACGCATTGGGCCTTCCCCCTCTTTGCAAGTGACCCAGCACCACGCAGCGAGTTTCCTTCCCAGTGAGTTCCTCCAGTTGACTCCGGCAGTACTGGCCGATGCCGCCCAGTCGGGGTGCATGCTGCAGGTCACCGGTGTCCTGAAAAATCTGTTGATGGCCGCTCTCGATCGCTCCTTCAGCCGTAACAATGATGCTGAAATTCGATCCACCCTCTTCGCGCGCGCGAATCTTCCTGGCGACTGACTCCATCGAAAAGGGGATCTCCGGAATCAGGATGACATCTGCGCCTCCTGCAATCCCGGAGTGCAAAGCGATCCATCCGGCATTCCGTCCCATGACTTCTAAAATCATGACGCGGTCGTGCGACTCTGCTGTGGTGTGCAGGCGGTCGAGGGCCTCTGTAGCGATGTCGAGGGCCGTGACGAAGCCGAATGTCAGCTCCGTGCAGGCGAGATCGTTGTCGATCGTTTTGGGCACGCCGACAACCGGAACCCCACGGCGATCGAATTCAGCACCGATGGTTAAGGTACCTTCGCCACCAAGAACCAGAAGGGCACTGATGCCGAGTTTTTCGATGTTCGTAACCGCTTCCGCGTAGACCGCTTCGGAAGTTGAGGAGACGCCGGGAGCGGAGTGTTCTACAAATTTTCCCCGGTTGCGCGTGCCTAAGATAGTGCCACCCCGTGGCAAAAGACCGCGCACTTCAACATGCGAGAGCGAGCGGGTCCTCGTTTCGCCGAGCAGTCCTTCAAATCCGTCTTCGATTCCCACCACCCGCATGCCAAATTCCCCAATCGCAGTTTTCACGACAGCACGAATTACGGCATTCAAGCCGGGCGCATCGCCGCCGCCTGTCAGAATTCCGATTGTTTTCTGCATCACTTGTTCGGCGTTACTTTCTTACGTGTGGTGGTTCGTGATATTCGCCGTACTCGGGAAAGTCGTGAGTAATAATTGACCCGGGTCGCGTATCGACCGTCAGCAGTTTAAGAGCATCTTGCAAAACGGCTTTCTGTAGTTCGCGCATTCCTGGCTTACCGAGACTGTTACCAATTTTGAAGCCCTTTGGATACAAAGCCCGCGGCGGCCGCATTTGTCCTGAAACTTCGGGGCTCACTGTGATCAAGACCGTGGGAATCCCTTTCATCTCAATTTCTCGTTGGACCGCGACGACCGTGCGGTGACAAACGCTCGGTCAACCGCCAGTCAGAATCACAGCATCGGCGCGTGAGCCTTTATCTATTTCATTTGCAATTTCGCGTGCCGTCCCTTCGTACATCGCTTTGAGCTGCATGGTGTAGCCCATGTAGCCGATGTGCTTTTTAGCAACGTCGCGAATAAAGCCTTCGGTTTGTAAGTCTCTTAAGACGTCGATAGGAAAGACTACGTTGATGTCCTGATCGGCGTCCGAATGGTCGTAGTGATGATGGGTAACTTTCAGATCAGTCGACGCAACATCCTCAAGAAGCACTCGATAGGTTAAATCGCCGAGCTCGTCTGAGATATTGAAAGGCTCCTGATCCTTTCTATGGACGCCCCCCGCGCTAACGATCGCGACAGTACTTTTCGCTAACTCGCCGTCGAACGGTGTGAATGGAACGCACTTTCGGGCAATGGCCATGACCCTAGTCTCAAGTCCCAAGTCTCAGGTCCCAAGTTCCAAGCATCTAATCACGGTACGAACTTGAGATTGAAACCTGGGACTTGAGACGTCGGTTCAAAGCTTCCGCAGCACTTCAAAAAGTTCTTCATTGTCTGGCTGATCAGAAATGTCGTGGATATCCTTGAAGACGAGTTTGCCTTCTTTATCCACAATGAAAATTGCTCGCTCGCTGATCCCATCATTTTGCCGGTAAGCGCCAAAGAGGCGGGCCACTTCACCTTTCGGTTCGAAGTCGCTTAACAGATCGTATGTAAGTCCTCCGAGACTCTTGGCCCATGCTGTATTGCATGGCACGCTATCAACAGAGATGCCCAGAACCTGGGCATTGTAGCCTTCAAAGCGTTCGAGATCGGCCTCGTACGCCGGCATTTGCGCCGTTCACACCGGTGTCCAGGCGAGCGGATAGAACACCATCACCACGTTTTTCTTGCCCCGAAGATCAGAGAGCCTTACTTTCTTACCTTTCTCCAGATTGCTTGGCAGCTCAAAATCAGGGGCCATATCTCCAACTTCAGGCATTAGAGATTCCTCCTTCGTTTCGCTGATCGGAATGGGGGTGTCACCAAGATAGTTGACGCTAGAAGCGATTTCAAGCTAAGCGGTAACGAAAGTATCCTGATTGACCATGTTTTATCGGGTGGCGTAGCATGCCGGGGATGGGGACTTGATGGACAGAATAATTTTAAGGGGATCAACGAACTTTGGAAATTGACGATCAAGCTAAAGAGATTGTGCGAGACATTGGAACGGCAATCAACGAGTCCGTCGAAAACTCCACCAAAGTTGCGGAAGCAATCGAGCGCTTGCGCGATGCCGGTTACGAAATGGAATTAACCCTGCGTCTCGAAATTGGCCTTCGTCCCCACACGGATGAGACTGACGAAAGCGATGCTGGTTTGAATCTGACTGAAGAAGACGTCCAGATCCTGCAGCGGATGAAAATTAGGATCGACTCGGAAGAAAAGTCTTAAGTCTCAAGCCTCGGGTCTCAAGTCTCAGGTCTCAGGTCTCTGGTTCTCAATTAAGAACATTTTCCATTTGTCATTTACCATTTTCTTTTTTCATTTGAACAGCCCAGTGCAGCACTTTGACTTGCCGCCCTCACATTCTATAAGCGAGATTCGTCGTTGCACGCGGCGCTGCTAAATGAGAAATGCAAAATGAGAAATGGAGAATTTTCTTAATCGTAGACCTGAGACGTGACTCGTTATTTGCCGCATCTTCGCCGCTCATGTTATCTTGACTGGCTCTTATCCAACCCAATTTTTGCCCTGCTCGGGGCTCGCAAGAGGAGTTCAAAGACAGTATGGCTACGCCCAGTGAGAATGTTACGAACGGCCAGGCCGCCGGCCGCGTTGTCCAGATTATCGGACCGGTAGTCGACGTGGAATTTGAAGAGAAGCACCTGCCGCCAATCTATCAGGCGCTGCGAATTGTTTCCGATGGTTTTGACGTACCGACGCCCATAGATGTGATTGCTGAAGTGCAACAGCATCTTGGTGAAGGACGCGTGCGCACAGTTTCGATGGTGGCCACCGATGGCATGGTGCGTGGCATGAAGGCGATCGACACGGGCGGGCCGATTACGATGCCGGTTGGGGAAGGAACGCTGGGCCGGGTACTGAACGTTATTGGTCAACCGGTAGACACCCTCGGCGATGTTGTCCATACCGAACGCTACCCGATTCATCGACACGCGCCCAGTTTCGAAGAGCAATCGACCGAGCTGCAAATGTTCGAAACGGGGATCAAGGTCATCGACTTGATTCAGCCGTTTGTGCGCGGCGGCAAGATCGGCTTGTTCGGCGGCGCCGGCGTGGGCAAAACCGTCATCGTGATGGAGTTGATTAATAACATCGCCAAGGCGCGCTCGGGTTATTCAGTATTCGCCGGGGTCGGCGAGCGCACACGCGAAGGAAACGATCTCCTCCGTGAGATGGTTGAGTCTCAGGTGATCCAGTTTGGCGACACCTTTAATAAGCACATGCACGACACCGGCGAGTTCGACCTGACCAAAGTCGACATGAAGACTCTGGCGCAGTCGAAGGTGGCGTTGATTTACGGACAGATGACCGAACCGCCAGGGGCGCGTCTGCGCGTCGCGCTGTCGGGATTAACGGTGGCTGAGTATTTCCGCGATCAGGGTTTGGACGTGCTGCTCTTCATCGACAACATCTTCCGCTTTACTCAAGCCGGTTCCGAAGTGTCAGCGCTTTTGGGACGTATGCCTTCCGCCGTTGGTTATCAGCCGAACCTGGCCACTGAGATGGGTGAGATGCAGGAGCGAATTACGTCGACAAAGACTGGCTCGATCACGTCGATCCAAGCGGTTTACGTTCCCGCGGACGACTACACAGATCCGGCGCCGGCAACGACCTTTGCGCACCTAGATGCCGTCACCGCGCTTTCGCGACAAATCGTCGAACTGGGAATTTATCCCGCCGTCGATCCTTTAACTTCGTCGTCGCGCATTTTGGATCCACGCATCATCGGCGACGACCATTACAATACTGCTCAGGACGTGAAACGAATCCTGCAGCGCTACAAGGATCTGCAAGACATCATTGCTATTCTTGGTCTGGATGAGCTTTCCGATGAGGACAAGTTGATTGTGGCGCGCGCGCGCAAGATTCAGCGCTTCTTTTCGCAGCCGTTCTTCGTAGCGGCCCAGTTTACTGGTCTGGAAGGGAAGTACGTGAAGCTGGAAGACACCATTAGAGGTTTCCGCGAGATTGTCGACGGTAAGCATGATGATCTTCCGGAGCAGGCTTTCTACATGGTGGGCACCATCGAGGAAGCCATCGAAAAAGCAACAACGGTGGCAGCGGGATAATTGGAGACGGGGAGAAGCGGAGAAAGGGCGATACGGAGATGAGAAACGAGCGTACCATCAAAGTTTTGCTATATATCACCCTGTCACCCCGTCGCCCTTTCTCCCAGTCCTAACCAACCAAACACTCAACTATCGCGATCATGGCGCAACAGTTACAACTCGATGTCGTGACGCCCGAGCGGCGGGTGCTTTCGGAAGCGGTAGATACAGCCACTATTCCCGGCTTGAATGGTGAGTTGGGTATTCTGCCGGGACACACGCCCCTTATCTCGCAACTCAAAACCGGTGTCCTTTCATATACGAAAGACGGCAGAACATCGCAGCTGCATGTTTCCGGCGGTTTTGTTGAGGTGAGAGACGATCACGTCTCGGTGCTGGCAGAGATCGCGGAACGTCCTGAAGAGATTGACGCCACTCAGGCGCGTTCTACTCGAGAGCGAGTTGAGAAACAATTAAGTGCCTGGACAGGCACTGAAGAGGAACTTGAACAAGCGCGGGTTGATTTGGAGCGGGCGCAGGTTCGCGTGCAACTCGCTTCCGGAAAAAACTAGCTGGCCCAAAAAATTAGAATTTCTCCGGCCGCGCCCCGTTGCGTTGGCTGCCTCCCGAAATCACCTCTTTCATTTCGCGGACGGCACGCTCCAGTCCCACAAAAATTGAGCGAGCAATAATGTTGTGACCGATGTTGAATTCGGTTATCTCCGTAATGGTGGCAACTGCGCCGACGTTTCGATAGGTCAGTCCATGCCCGGCTGCTACGTGCAAACCATACTGTGCAGCCAACCCAGCGCCATCACGCAATCGTCTTAATTCTTTAGCCGCAGCGCTGGCGCCTTCACCATGAATACCTCGAGCGCCCAGCGTTGCCTCGGCATAAGCGGCGGTGCATAGCTCCACTTGTTGCGCCCCAATATCATGTGCGGCCTCAATCTGACGCGGCTCCGGATCGATAAAAAGACTCGTGAGAATGTTCGCTTGTCGCAACTTACTTACAGCGGCGCGCACTATAGCCACGTTTTCGACAACGTTTAGTCCACCCTCGGTTGTAATTTCGTTTGGATTTTCCGCGACCAGTGAGACGGCGTCGGGCCGTGCATCAAGAGCGATCTTTAGCATCTCTTCAGTCGCGGCCATTTCCAGGTTGAGATAAGTCGAAATTGAGCGACGCAAGATCGGCAGATCCTGATCCTGAATATGACGCCGATCACCGCGCAGGTGAACAGTAATGCCGTCAGCGCCTGCTTGTTCACAGATCATTGCCGCTGCCACGGTGCTTGGTTCAGGAGCACCCCGCGCCTGGCGCACTGTGGCTACGTGATCGATGTTTATGTTTAAACGGGCAGTCATTAACCCGAGTCCTCAGTTAAGAACACTTTCCTTTCTCATATGCCATTGTCTTTGTGCTAACCGGGAAGGCTTCCACCATCTGGATTCAATTCGCTGGTGATTTAATGATAAATGGAAAATGACAAATCGAAAATGTCATTAACCACAACTTTCAAGACTACTGCGCACTTATATCGCGGGCAGCCCGGATCGCCTGATCGTAAACGCCGCGGCGCGCTTGCTGTCGAATCAATCCAACTTCGCTCAACATCTTAAAGCTGTCGCTAAAGACATTCACCTTGCTGCCTTCGTAATGGTCCCAACGCACTGGCACTTCGCGCAATCGCAGTCCGACACGGTAAGCCAGGTAAATCAGCTCGACATCAAATCCAAAGCGATCGATGGTTGCGCCTTCAATCAGGGGCCGGCAAACCTGCATGCGAAACGCTTTGAAGCCACACTGAGTGTCCCAGAAAGGCAGGCCCGTCGCCAGCCGGACGGCGAGATTAAAAACTCTTCCACCCTGCTCGCGGCGCCAGGGTTGATGGACGCCAATCAGCCCACGATCGATGGCGCGCGAACCAAAAGTCAGATCGCATTCGCCGTTGATGATAGGTGTTATCAGCTTCGGCGCTTCGGTGATGGGCGTCGATAGATCCGCGTCGGTAAACAGCGCCACGTCACCGCGGGAGGCGAGCAATCCCAGCCGCACTGCGCGGCCTTTGCCTAGATTCTGTTTGTAACTGAGGACTCCGGTTCGAACGTCGCCGGAACTCGCTAAAGACTCGCGGGCAACTTCCGCCGTGTTATCTGTCGACCCGTCGTCAACCACAATCAATTCGGAACCGGTGAAGTGCTGGTTCAGATAAGCCAGAATCCTCGGGAGCGACTCTCGCAGCCGAGCGCCTTCGTTGTAGGCTGGAACGATGATGGAAACAAAAGCCTGCATTCGTTGACCAGAATAAATAGTCTGAAGGGCAATATATCACAGCAAGAGAGCCCAGACTGTCAGCGGAGATCGGCGAACACTGTGCTAATATTTCCATCGTCGCGGCTATCAAAATCGCAATTGCGGCATCTAATTCGGCTGAAATCGAAATGGCAAAGAGATTTATCATTATTGCAGGTGCGCTGATTCTTGTGACCGCAGTTCTGGGCGGGACGATTGGCACTTCCAAGCGCTTGCGCCGCACGGTAGCAATCGGCGGACCCGTGAGTGATCGCCCGGCGGAAGAGATCGAAAAGGATTACAACGAGGCCGTAAGTACTGTTTCTGCCAATTACGTTCGCGAAATTGACTACGAGAAGGCGACCCAAGCCGCCGTGCAGGGGATGCTCACTACTCTCGATCCCCACTCAACTTACTTTCCCTATAACGAATTCAAGAAGCTGAAAGAGGATCAAGATTCACGCTTCTACGGCATTGGCGTAACAATCGTGCAGCACCGAGACGGTGTTTATATTCAGTCGGCGGTGGAGAACACACCTGCAGCTCGCCTCGGCCTGCGGTATGGCGATCGCATTTTGGAAGTCGACGGTAAGGACGCGCGCGAGTGGTCGAGCGAACAAGTCTCGAAGAACGTGCGCGGGGCTTTAGGCAAGCCAGTAACAATCAAAGTTGATCGCGCCGGTTCGGAAGCGCCACTTGATTTCACCCTTGTCCGCGATGCGGTGCCCCTCCCTTCGATTCGAAATGCGTATATGGTGCGGCCGGGGACCGGCTACATCGGTTTGACGGGCGGCTTCCAACACACAACTGGCGAAGAGTTGCGCGAAGCGATCACGAAACTAAAAACTCAGGGCATGCGCCAATTGATTCTGGATCTGCGCGGCAACCCTGGCGGCCTGCTCGAACAGGCAATTGACGTCTCCAGCGAGTTCTTGCCGCGCGGTCAAGTAGTGGTTTCGGTGAGAGGCCGGGGCGATTACAACGAACCCATAGTTTACAAATCAAGTGGTTCTGTGCCCGAGGATGTACCTCTCGTTGTGCTGATCAATCGCGGCACGGCGTCAGCTTCTGAGATTGTTGCGGGTGCAATTCAGGATCATGATCGCGGTCTCGTGGTGGGCGAAACAAGTTTTGGTAAGGGCCTCGTTCAACGTGTTTACCAACTACCGTTCAATACTGGGCTAACATTGACTACTGCACGCTACTACACACCTTTCGGTCGCTCGCTGCAACGAGAGTACGCGAGTGGTTCGTTTTACGACTACTTCGTGAAGCACGACGAAGAACAAAACAAAGCGAACTCGCCGGCCGCGGGTGCAAACAGCGGCGCGCCACCTGCTGCAGTGTCGCCCGTGGCTATGTTGCAAACCGGTCCCGCGGTGAAGACTGCGGCTGGACGGGTCTTTTACGGCGGTGGCGGTATCAGTCCTGACATTGAGCAGAAGCCTTTAAACTTCACGCCGCAGCGCGCGCGAATCGCTGAATCCGCGTTCCAATTCACGCGTCTACTTGCGGCCGGTCTCATTCCCGGATTGGAGACGTTCAAAATCGAGAAGGTCCAGTACGGGCGAAATCCAAAAGCTTCTGACTTCGCCATCAACGACCGCGTCCTGGAAGCGTTTCGCGCTTGGGTCCGGCTCGACGCGGAGTCGCAATTGACGCCGGCGCAGATTGAAGAAGAACTCGATTTCGTTAAACTAAGACTTCGCGAAGAGATCGTCACCGCGGCATTTTCTAACGATGCCGGAGCCCGAGTGTTATTGGATAGCGATCCCCAGGTTCTGCGCGCGCTCGAAGCCCTGCCAGATGCCAAGCGCCTCGCCGAGAGCGTGCGCGGCGGCAGCACCAGAAGCTAAGCCACCGATAAAAGACGAAGAGCCGCTCTTATGAAAACCTTTCCCGTACTATGCCTGCTGTTGTTTGTCGTCAGTATCGCTTCAGCATTTCAGACCAGCGATTGGGTGAAATTTAATTCGACGGTCGGAAATTTCTCGGTATTGCTTCCGAAACAACCTACCGAACAAAAGAAGACTACCCCGACTCCTTATCCCTCTTACACATCGACTGTGTATACAGCTAACGTTACCGGCCAACTGTACCTCGTCGGGTGGGTCGACTACGAACCAAGTTACGTTTTCAACACGGTCAAGGAGTTGGAAGCGAACCGCGACAACATGGTAAAGGCTATCAAGGGCAAACTTCTCACTTCTAACAAAACTACTTTTGGCACTTATCAGGGCTTGGACTTCACGGGTGAGTTTTTGGTTCGGGATCGGCAGTTTCTTTTTAAGGCCAAGGTTTTCATCGTAGGAAAACGGCCCTACATGCTCACTTACGTTTTTCCTCAGGGCCAAGAAAGCATTCCAGACGGCAATCGCTTTTTCTCATCGTTTCGCATCGAGCCCAAAATTAGTTAGCGAGCTGCATCAGCCTTCGACTACGCGCGCAATTACACACTTCAAGTAGTAGGTCTCTGGCATTCCTAGCAGGATCGGATGATCGCTTGCCTGCGTGCGCTTCTCGATAATCTGCACCCGGCGGTGAGCATCGTTGGCAGCTGCAGCCAACAACTCCAGAAACATTTTTTCTGACATGTGGTAGGAGCAGGTGCAGGTGACGAGCACGCCGCCGGGGTTCAGTAGTTTCAAAGCCCGCAGGTTGATTTCTTTATAGCCGCGCGCAGCAGCCTTTACACTGGCGCGATTCTTTGCGAAGGCTGGCGGGTCTAGAACGATCGTGTCGAAACGCTCGCCGGATTGTTCCAATTCTCTCAACGCGTCGAAGACATTCGCTTCACGAAATTCAGCATTAGTAATGCCGTTGAGTTCTGCGTTGCGGCGCGCGATCGCGAGCGCGTCTGCCGAGATATCGATGCCGGTAACGGTTTCGCAGCTGCCGGCGAGGTGCAATCCGAATGCGCCGTTGAAGGTAAAACAATCCAGGCCACGCCCGCGCGCGAGCTCGCGTGCAGCCAATCGATTCTCTCGCTGATCAAGAAATGATCCGGTTTTCTGCCCCGAGAGTGGCGCTACTAAAAAGCGCAATCCGTGCTGCAGGATTTGCAGCTCTTCCGG
>Ga0079218_10000276_pt1 | contig 14203 bp, 13 predicted proteins | sample NCCompost_FD_77181 | JGI IMG/M metagenome (GOLD analysis project Ga0079218, IMG submission 77181) | Agricultural soil microbial communities from Utah to study Nitrogen management - NC Compost | ecosystem: Environmental > Terrestrial > Soil > Agricultural land | place: USA: Utah | collected... | reverse complement strand
TGAGCTCGCGCCGCGACTGCGATCCGGTGATCGTGATCGGAACGGTGGTCTCGATGCGGCCGGAGCTGCTGCGCAGATCGAGATCCATGCCGCCCTTCGCCGGCAGGCGCAGGCGCACATCGCCCGAAGAGGCGCTCACTTCCCAATTGGACGACGGCGTGCCCTCCAGCTGGATGTCGCCGCTGGACGCCCGCACCCGCAGCGGGCCCGTGATGCCGGTGAGCTCGACGTCGCCGGATCCGGTGGACACCTCCACCGCGCCCTTGCCCTCCTGGCTGACGATGATGTCGCCGCTGCCCGAACGCGCCTCGAGATCGCCACGGACTGCCATGGCGGTCACGTTGCCGCTGCCGGTGGACGTTCGCGCGGCGGCGGCGCCGGCCAGCTCGATGTCACCTGACCCCGTGCGCGCCGTGACCTCTTCTTGAACGCGGCCGACGCGGATGTCGCCGGAGCCGGTTGACGCTTCGACCGGACCGGTCACATCGGCCACTTCGAGATCGCCCGACCCGGTGCGCGACGTCACACGGGTGTTGGCGGGCACGATGATCTCGTAGCTGATCGACACGCCGTTCCAGCCGTTGTTGGAGCGCCGTGTCCCAACCTGGACATGGTTGCCCATCTGCTCGATGGGCGGGGCTTTTTCGATCTCACGAATGAGGTCCTGGGCGCTCTGGCCGCTGAAGCTCACCCAGCCACCGTGTGCCTTTATCCGCCCGTGCACGCGCACGGTGCCGGCCGGACCGGTGCGGACGTAGATGTCGCCGGAGCCGCTCGTCACCTCGAGCTCGAGCGGTCCCGTTACCGTGAGGTCCCGGTCGAACCGGCCCTCGATGCCGACGGCCGAAATCCCGACGTCGCACCCGGAACCGGCAAGGGCCACGGGCAGCAGGCAGGCGAGCAGGCGGGCGCGAGCGGTCATGGAGCCTCCTTCGACGGTTACGTGACCCTTAGACGGACCCCCGGGCGGCGAAGTTGCGGGGCGCGGCCGAGCCAGCCGCGAGCGGCTCAACTCTATATCCAGGCGAGGTACACTGGCCGGAGCCGTTTACTTACCCCATCCCCCGAACAGGAGGAGCACATGCAGATCCGACGTTCGGTATCGATGACGTTGGCGGCGTTCGTGATGGCCGCCCTCCCGGCTGCGGCGCATCACGGCTGGGGAGGCCAGGCGCAGGACGAGATCCAGCTCAATGGCACCGTGGAGGAGGTCGTCAGTCTTGCCGGCCCGCACGCCACCATGAAAGTCCGCGCGCAGGGGCAGGTGTGGGAGATCACGCTGGCGCCGCCGGCCCGAACGTCGGCGGCGGGGCTGAACGAAAAGGCCATTCCCGTCGGCGCCCAGGTGACCATCCACGGCCATCGCAACAGCGATCCCAAGCGCTTCGAAGTGAAGACCGAACGGGTGACGTTTAACGGCAAGACGTTCGCCGTGTACCCGAACCGGTAGCACGCCGTTCCGAGAGACGTGCAGGACCTGCTGGCGTGGCTCGAGAGCTCGATGCTCGGCCACGCCATGCGGACGTCTGGCGTCTGGACCTACGGCGTCGTCAACCTCGGCCACATCCTCGGCGTTTCGACGCTCTTTGGCGCCGTGCTCGTGCTCGACCTGCGGCTGCTCGGCCTGTGGCGCACGGTGCCGCTTCCGTCGATTGCCGGCCCCACCGTGCCGGTGGCGACGACCGGCTTCGTGATTGCCGCCCTCACGGGCCCGGCGCTCCTTGCGACCAACGCCACTGAGTACAGCGACAATCCGTTCCTGCTCATCAAGTTCGCGGCGCTTGCGGTGGCGCTCGCGAACGTGGCCGTGGTCAGCTCGCGCCCCGCGTGGAAGACGATGGGCCGCCGGGAGCCGACGTCGGCCGATCGGCAAACGCTGGCGATCGGCGGCGCGATCTCGCTGGCTGCCTGGCTCACCGCCGTTGGCGCCGGCCGCATGATCGGATATTGGTAGACGCGGGCGGGCCACCGCTCGCCCCGACGACGATGGCCACGCCCACCGACACACCTCGCGCGCCTCGCGCGCGCACTTCACGCGATCGCTATCGCCGCTTCGTCTCGGACTATCGGGCCGGGCGGCTCGACGAGGACACGCAGGCGCGCGTCGGCGCCCTCGCGCCCGCGCCGGCCGAGACGCCGGCGCCCGAGGCCGTCACCGGCTGGGCGCTGAGCCGCCTGTTCGGCGGCTCGCGGCGCCAGTACGCGCGCGAGTATCTCCGCTGGCTGTGGCCGCACCGCTACGGCGTCGCGGCCGTGTTCGCCCTCGCCCTCATGGTGGCGGGGCTCGAGATGGTGCAGCCGCTCTTCATGCGCGCCATCATCGACGGCGTGCTGCTCGACTCGTCGCTCGACGCGGCGGCGCGCCTGCGGCGGCTGAACGTCATCGGCGGGCTGTTCCTGCTCCTGGTTGTCTCCGAGCAGGTGCTCAACATATCGAAGCAATACCGGCAGCGTCTGCTCAACACGCGCGTCATGCTGTCGCTGCGCCGGGCGCTCTTCCACCGCCTGCTGCACCTGCCGCTGCCGCGGCTGTGGGACATGAAGACCGGTGGCATCCTGTCGCGCATCACGGGCGACGTGGACACCACCACCGGCCTGCTGCAAATGGCGGTCGTGTCGCCGGCCATCGCGGTCGTGCGCCTGCTCATCGCCATCGTCATCCTGTTCTCGCTCAACTGGCAGCTGGCGCTGACGGCGCTCGCCATCATCCCCGGCGTGATGCTCATCAGCTTCGCGTCGGCGCGCCGCGTCCGTCCCATCTACCGGTCGCTGCGCAAGGACGCCGAGGAGATCGACGGCCGCGTCGGCGAAACGTTCTCGGGCATCCGCGTCGTGCGGGCGTTCGGCCGCGAGATCCGCGAGCTGCGCGACTACATGCACGGCCGCCACGCGGTGTTGCGCAAGGAGCTGTTCGCCCACCGGCGCGAGCTGATCATATGGACGTCGTGGGGCCTGCTGCTCGGCGGCGTGAACGTGGTGATCGTCTGGTACGGCGGGTATCTCAACCTGCAGGGCCGCGCCTCGATCGGCGACATCATGGCGTTCCAGTGGTACACGTTCCTGCTGCTCAATCCGGTGTGGAGCATCGTGAACTCCTTCTCGGAGCTGCAGCGGTCGCTGGCGGCGATGGAACGCGTGTTCGAGGTGCTGTCGCTCGAGCGCGACAAACCGGATCGCCCGGGCGCGCATGACGCGCCGGCGATCGTGCGCGAGCTGCGCTTCGAGGACGTGGAGTTCGAGTACCGTCCGGACCGGCCGGTGGTGCGCGACTTCGACGTGACGGTGCCCGGCGGCTCGGTGGTGGCGCTGGTAGGCCGCAGCGGCGCCGGCAAGACCACCGTGACCGATCTCGTGGCGCGGTTCCACGACCCGACGCGGGGCCGCCTGCTGCTCAACGGCGAGGACATCCGCGATCTCCGGCTGGCGACCTACCGCAACCTGCTCGCGCTCGTGCAGCAGGACGTCTTCCTGTTCGACGGCTCGGTGCGCGACAACATCGCCTACGGCCGCCACGACGCGAGCGACGCCGAGGTGGAGGACGCGGCGCGGCGGGCCAACGCGCACGAGTTCATCGAGCGGCTGCCCGAGGGCTACGAGACGTTCGTGGGCGAGCGGGGCGTGAAGCTGTCCGGCGGGCAGCAGCAGCGGCTGGCGATCGCGCGGGCGCTGCTGGCGTCGCCGCAGATCCTGATTCTCGACGAGGCCACGAGCAACCTCGACACCGAGAGCGAGCAGCTCATTCAGGCCTCGATGGCCACGCTGCTGGCCGGGCGGACGACGTTCGTCATCGCCCATCGGCTGTCCACCATCCGCCGCGCGGATCTGATCCTTTTGATGGAAGACGGCCGTATCATCGAGCGCGGCACCCACGCCGAGCTGATGGCGGCCGGCGGGGTCTACGCGGAGATGGTGCTGCGGCAGATGGCCTCGCACGGCCACGAAGACGAGCCGGTGCTGCGCTGAACCTGGGCAGAGTGGGCAGAGTGGGCGGAGTAGGGAGGGTGCGGATGGAATGCATTCGTCGGCCGTGTCTGGCGGTGGTGGCCGCGATTGCGGCCGGGGCCCTGGCGTCCGCGCAGAGTCCCGCCGGCGGCCAGCCGCAGCAGCCCACGTTCCGCGGCGGCACCAACGTGGTGCGGGTCGATCTCTATGCCCTCCGCGAGGGCGGCACGGTAGACGACCTCAAGGCGGCCGAGGTCGACGTCTTCGAGGACGGCGTCAAGCAGACGATCGACTCGTTCGAACGGGTCGTCGTGCGGCCGCCGGTCTCGCAGGAGCTGCGCGCCGAGCCGAACAGCGTGGCGGAGAGCCGGCAAATGGCGGCCGATCCGCGCGCCCGCATCTTCGTCATCTTCCTCGATACCTATCACACCGGATTCGGCAACGCGGCGCGCCTGCAGGGCGCGCTGCAGCAGTTCATCGATCGCGTGGTGGGGCAGGACGACCTCGTGGGGCTGATGACCCCCGAGATGTCGGCCCGCGACGTGACGCTTGGCCGCCGCACGACGGTCATCTCACGGCTTCTCGACGTCAACAACTGGGGCCGGCGGGGCCGCCTTGTCGACAACGATCCGGACGAGGATACCTACGAGGCCTGCTACGCCTTCGATCCCCCGGACATCGTCCGTGCCATGAAGGCCCGGCGCCGCGAAAAGCTCTCCCTCGATGCGCTCGACGATCTCGTCGTGTATCTGGGTGGACTGAGAGACGAACGGAAAGCGGTGTTTGCCGTCAGCGAAGGCTGGCTCGAGTACGGCCCTGACCCCAATCTGGCCCGGCCGCTCGAGAGCAACAATAGCGGGCCTATCATCGCGAGGCCACCGATCGTGGATCGCGGCACGCGCGACCAGCGGTCCGCGGTGACCGATCGCGCCAAGTGCGAGGCCGATCGCGCCACGCTCGCCACCATGGACAACTCGGATCGCCTGCTCCGGATGGCCGAGACGGCCAACCGCGTGAACGTCACGTTCTATCCGGTCGGGGCTCAGGGGCTCGCCGTCTTCGACTCGGACATCGGCCCCGAGCCGCCGCCGGGGCTGCGGGAGGACGCGGCCAATCTCCGCAACCGGCAGAACGGCTTGCGGCTGCTCGCCGACATGACCGACGGCGTGTCGATCGTCAACACCAACAACGTCACGCCTCTGTTGAAGCGGGTGGTGGACGACATGTCGTCGTACTACCTGCTGACGTATGCGTCCACCAACTCGAAGCTCGATGGCAGGTTCCGGTCGATCAACGTGCGCCTGTCGCGGCCCGGCGTGCAGACGCGATTCCGGCGTGGCTACCGCGCTCTGACCGCGAAGGACGTTCCGACGACGATCAGCGGCGCCGCCGCGGCGCCGGTCGTGCCGCCGGCGCAAGGGGCGGTGCTCACCGCGCTCAACGCGATGGCGTTCAACCCGCGCGCCGAGCTGCGGCTGCGCGCATCAGCCTATGCGCTGCCCGCCGCGGCAGGGCAGGGTGCGTTCTGGCTGGTGGGCACGCTCGACGATGCGACGCGCCGCGGCCCGGAGTGGGGCAAGAGCGCGACGGCCGACGTCGCGGTGCGCGGGAGCGATGGCCGCACGGTGCTGACGGCCGCGGTGCCGCTGGGCGCCGATGGCGGATTTGCCGTGCAGGTGCCCGAGACCGGCGGGCTCATCCCGGGCGACTACGCGATTCGCGTGCGCGCCAAGGGCGCGGCGGGCGCGACGATCGATGAGACGGCGCGCGTCACGATCGGGGGCGAGCCGCCGCCGATTGGCGACGCCGTCGTGTGGCGGCGCCGCCCCGCCACCGGGCTCACGTACTTCCGGAACGCCGACCCGCGCGCGTCGCGGACCGATCGGCTGCGCCTCGAGTTTGCCACCGCCGCCACCGCGGCGCCGGCCGCGACGCTCCTCGATCGGGCGGGCCAGGCGATGGCGGTGCCGCTGCAGGTGAGCGCGCGCGACGAGGCCGGCGTGCGCTGGATTGTCGTGGACCTCACGCTGGCGCCGCTCGCACCAGGCGACTACGCGGTAGAGGTCAAGGCCGGCGACGCGACACGCACTACGGCCTTCCGCGTCGTACCGTAGGGCGGGCTCCAGCCCCGCCGTCTTAGTTTTCCTCTGGCCGCTCGGCCGATTCGATCACCAGCACCTCGGTGGGTGCCGTGGCCGCCTGCAGACGCAGCCCGAGCTGCTCGCGGGCGGCAGTGAAGACTTCCGGCGGCGCGTCGGCCGGCAGGCCCGCGCCGTTGTCGGGCGACCAGCGCAGGTCGATGCTGTAGACGCCGGCGAGCCCGGTCCCATCGATCGTGCGTCGTCCCGCGACTGTAAGCTCCGACGCAATCATGGACAGCGTGCCCATGCCCTTCAGCACGCCGTCCTGCACCGTGAAGCCGCAGCGGACCGGCGGCGCGGTCCCGGCCGCGGCGGGCTGGGTGCCGGGCGGCGTGGGCGGCGGGCATGCGTCGGCGACGCGGGTAAGCGACGGTCCCAGACGGCCATCGGGCCGCGCCACCCGCAGTTCGTAGACCGGGAGCGCGCGCGTCTCGGTGTGCGCGCGCAGCTTGAACCGGTCGGCCAGCATCGCGCGCATCATCGCCAGCATCTGCGGCTGCGACGCGTTGGCGCTCGTGGCCGCCTCCACGTCGAAGTGGTCGCGATCCTTCCATTCGGGCCCGCCGCCGAACTCCTCGATCGGGCGGTAGGCCAGCCGGATCAGGCGCATCAGCGTGACGTTGACGCCCACGTAGCGGCCCGGCTGCGCGCGGCTGGCGCCGCCCTGCGCGCCCGAGCGGTTGATCTTGATCGACACGGCGTCGAACGACGGTGCCTCGGGCTGCTGCCCCACGAGCGCGCCCGTAGACGCCATCACGATCGCGACAATCGTGATGAAGAGGGCCTTCACGCTCCCTCCCGCCGACGTCCGACGAAGTAGACGACGATGTGTGAAATCCCGATGCCGATCGGCGCGAGGGCCAGCGGGCGCAGGCCCGAACGCACGTGGACTGAGGCCCAGGTGAATCCCGATGCTTCGACGCCGATCGGAAACGAGAGATCTCCGCCGGCCAGCTCGTTGAGCGTCATGAGCAGCGCGACACCTACCGAAATCCAGCACAGTCCGGCCAGCAGCAGCAGGCGCTGGACATTCCAGCTGCCGCGCCGAATCTCCTGTTCGACCAGGGGCGGCACCTCGACGCCTTTTTCGAGCGCCGCCAGGCGTTCCTGGTGGATCATGAGCCGGCGCTGGTGGCGAGTCCAGAGCTGGAACAGATAGGCCACCAGCAGCACGACAAGAGCAGTGGCAATGAGGGAGAGCGGGTGGCTCACGGCATGACCTCGACCTGGACGTTTCTACTCGCCGCGGGCCCGCGCGGTTGCATCTCCGCCGCCGGAGAGGCGGTGCAACCGCCCGCCGCCGTCGCGGGTCCAATGCGGGAGATGCAGGACGACATCCAGCAGCTGCTCCAGCGGCGGATGTTCGACGAGGCCCTGCAGCGTCTGGTCGAGGCGTACCAGCACAAGGTGTTCCGCATGGCGGCCGCGATGCTGAGGGACTCGGGGCGGGCGGAAGAGGTGACGCAGGACATCTTCCTGAAGGTCTGGCGGGCGCTGCCGTCCTACGACGGACGCGCGCTCGTGTCCACGTGGCTCTACGCCATCGCGCGCAACGCCTGCCTCAGCGCGATTCGGGCGGAGTCCTACCGGCGGACCGACTCGCTCGAGACCGTCACCGAGCCCGCGGCGCCGGCGTGCGCGGGCGGCGACGTCGATTGGGATCGCCTGCTGTCGCGGCTGTCCGACATGCAGCGCCAGGTCATCACGCTTTACTATTTCGAGGAGCGGGACGTGAAGGAAGTCGCGGACCGGCTCGGCCTCGCCGTCGGCACGGTGAAGAGCCATCTCTACCGGGCCCGCCAGGCGCTCGCGGGAATGCTGGAGTAGCGCGATGGACTGTGCGCGCGTTCGCGAGGCGTTGCTGGAGATGCCCGACTGGCCGGTGGACACCGCCCTGCGGGGTGGCGTCGACGCGCACCTCGCGGGTTGTGAGGAGTGCCGGCGCCTGCGGCAGGCTCTGACTCGTCTGGATGATGGCCTGGCGCGTCACCTCGTGCCGCCCGCGCTCGATGGCGGGTTTCGGACGCGTCTCCAGGCCCGTGTCGCACGCGAGCGCCGCCAGATGTGGGCCGAGTGGATTCCGGCCGCCGTTCACTTCGCCAGCTGTAGTGCCGCAACCGCCGTCCTCGTGGCGTACCTGCCCAACCGGGCTGGCGTGGTGATCGCCGCCGCGGCGGCGATCACGCTCTTCGGGCACTTCCTCCTCACCGCGGCGCAGGGCGCGCTCGACGCCGCGGGCGACGGCAGGTACTGACGGCCCGGGCCGCCTCAAGGCGGCCCTACGTGTGTCAGCGCGCCCGCGTGAACGTCAGCGGCAGCGAGCCGCGCGACTGCGTCCAGGTGCCCGTCAGCGCATCGCCGTCGAGGGTGCCGGTCCACGACCCGGACGTCGCGGGTACCTCGAACGAAACCGCCGTGCCGTTCTCTTTCAGCGCCGCGTCCACCAGCGCGTTGGGCTGCGCCGCCTGCCCGATCTGCACCGACGCGGTGCCGTCGGCGCGGTTCGCGATGGTCAGGATCAGCCCGAGCTGCGTGCCGCCGACGTCGAGGCTGCCGGTCCAGCGCCCTGCGAGCGCCGCGCTGACCGCCGTGTTCTTGATCGGCTTCGGCATCACCGCCTCGCCCGTGCGATACATCATGAACGGCGCCGAGCCCAGCGGCGAGCTGGCCTCGCCGCTGATCGTCTTGCCGTCAGGCAGAATGTCGCCCTTGAACGCCCCGCCGCCGGCGCCGCCCCCGAACAGCACGAACGTGAGCGTGCGGCCGGTGAGGGTGACCGTCAACGGCAGGCCGCGTGCGCCGGTCGCCTTCTGGCCGTACACGGCGACCAGTGTTCCGGAAGCATCCCGCGCGACGTCTACCTCGAAGTCGATCTGGCCCATCGGCGCAGTGACGGTGCCTTCCCAGTGGCCGCTCGGATCGGCCGGGGTCTGCGAGAGAGCCGGCGACGCGAGGGTCACGGCGAGAGCGACAGCAACAGGTAGGAGAAGAGCGCGCATGACTGCCTCCTTGTCCGCGATGGAATCGTGCTTAGAAATCCTGCCGGTCGATCAAGCGAGTCCCGGCATAGAGGAGCGCCGCCGACACGCCGGCGCTGATCATCAGGGTCGGCCACGGCAGCCCGCGGCCGTAGTAGTACGACTCGCCGTGCATCATCTGGAGCAGGCTGAACCCGCCCGTGCCGCCGGTGATCTGGTCCAGCGCGCTCAGCGCCGCGCCGGCGCAGAGCGCCAGCACTACCGGGGGCCACATGCTGCCGAACATCGACGAGAAGAAAAAGGCCAGGCTGAAGAAGACCGCGCAGCCGGCAAAGGCGCACAGCGCGTACGCCAAGGCGTCGAGCACCGGAAAGCTCTTCGCGATGAGCGGTGAGACGACGACGATGACGAGCGCTGGCACCAGGCTGAGGAACGCCACCTGGCCGAGGCCGGCGGCGGCCCGCGCGCCGAGCAGCTGCCGGCGGGACACCGGCAGCGACAGCGTGAACAGCCGTGCGGCGGCGCCCTGTGACAGCAGCCCGCCGGTGCCGATGATCACCGCGAAGAACGCTCCCAGCTGCGCGCCGTTCTTCTGGAACCACTGCGACCACACGTAGCTGTCGAAGCGCTTGGCCATCTCCAGCGCCTCCGCGATTTCACGGCCGAGCACCGTGTTGCCCGCCGGCGGTTGCGCGAGTCCTGCGGCGGTGGCGGCGACCTGCGGGTAGCCGAGCGCGACGAGCGCGGCGCTGAGGGTCAACAACACCAGGCCGCTCCAGAAGCGCCATCGGGTCTCGATAAACGCGTGCTGCCAGAGCATGGCTCAGTCCTCCACGGCGACGGCGTCGAGAAAAATGTCCTTCAGCGTGACCGGCGCGCTGTCGGTGGACAGCGGGTTGAGCACCCGCGCCTCTCCGAGCACGCCGTCGATGCCGGCGCTCGACAGCACCGTCATCACGCGGCCGGAGCGCTTGACGCGCTCGACGCCTTTCGTCTGGAACGTGTAGTCCGGCGCCTCGCCGTCGAAGACGAGCTGGATGCGGCGGTAGTTCTGCCGCAGGTCGTCGAGCACGCCAGCCACCGCGATCCGGCCGCGGTCGATGATCGCCACGTGGTCGGCAATCTGCTCGACGTCGGCGAGCTGGTGCGAGGAGAAGAAAACCGTGGTGCCGTGGTCGGCCGCATGGCCGACCAGCGCCTGCAGCACCTCTTCGGTGGCGGCCGGGTCGAGCCCGGTGGTGGGCTCGTCCAGGACGAGGAGATCCGCGCCGCGGCAGAGGGCCAGCAGCATCGCCAGCTTCGTGCGCATGCCGCGCGACAGCGTCTTGATGCCGCGCGCCGCCGGCAGCTCGAACCGGCGGAGGTAGTGCTCCTCCATCTCGCGGCTCCACTTCGGGTAGAACGACGCCGTGTAGCGGACCATCCCGCGGACGGTCATCGCATCGTAGAGCCCCTTGTCGTCGCCCACGAACCCGGTGCGGCGCCGTATCTGGACGCTCGCCGACGGGGAGTCGGCGGCGAGGCCGAACACCGTGGCGCGGCCGGAGGTCGGCGCCGCCATGCCCAGGAGCACCTTGATGGTCGTGGTCTTGCCGCTGCCCGTGCGGCCGAGGAACCCGCAGATCGATCCAGCCGGCACGGCGAGCGTCAGCCCACGCAGCGCCTCGACGCCGTCGTAGCGTTTCCGCAGGTCGGCGGTCTCGATCACGAAGCTGTCAGACACGCTGGTCTCCTTTGGTGGCGGTGAGCCGCGTCAGCTCCGCCTCGAACAGCCGGCGGATCTCGGCTTCCGTGACGCCGCGCGACCGCAGCTTGTCCACGGCGGCCGCCACGATGGTCTGGCCGGCCCGCAGCCGGTCGGTGAGCTTCTTCTCGCGCGCAGCTCCGCTGACGAACGCGCCGGCCCCGTGCCGCAGCTCGATCACGCCCTCGTGCTCGAGCTCGCGGTAGGCCTTGGCAACCGTATTGGGATTGATCACGAGCTCCTCCGCGAGCGGCCGGATGCCCGGCAGCTGATCGCCCGGCCGCAGGGCGCCCGTCTCGATGGCGTGCTTCACCTGCTCGATCAGCTGCAGGTAGATGGGCACGCCCGATGCGGCATTGGGCCTGAAAATCACGCCGGCCTTTCAAACTGTACTACTGACATAGCACAGTAAGACTGTGTACTACGCGGCCGCGGACTGTCAAGTGGCGGCAGATGTAGGGAATTGTTCAGCGAGCGATCAGTTCGGCGGCGGGCGACTCGGGCCACGCGGGCGCCGGCGCCGCGGTGTAGCTGGCGTGCGCGAGCTGGGATTGGAAGAGCGCGGTCTGCGAGGCGAGGAAGTGCAGCTTGATGGCGAGCCGCCCGAGAAGATACAGCTGGCCGGCGGCAAACGCGGTCCACATCGCGAGGCCGGAGCCGTAGACGCCCGGCGCGGCGACCGACCACAGCGCCAGCAGCAGCACGAACCCGGCGGCGTTGAGCGCATAGAGCGCCGTGACCTGCAGCGGATGACGCCAGAGGAAGCGGAGCGAGGCGCGCAGCGCGCCGAGCGCGCTCCGGCGATCCTCCACCACGAGACGGATGCGAGCGTAATCGACTGCCAGATTGATCGTCAGCAGGACGGTGCCGAAGACCACGTAGAAGAGGAGCCGCCACAGAAACGACGTGCGCTCGACGCCGAGGCCGCGCGTCAGATCGCGCAGCACGTCGAGGAACAGCCATGGATGCACGTACTTGAAGAGCAGCCAGTACGTGATCCCGGCCATCGCCGTCAGCCGCGCGAGACGGAAGAACAATCGGCCGCTGGCGCTGAAGAAGCCGTGCGCGCGCGTCGGCCGCTGCCGGGCATAGCGGTCGAGGATGCCGCCGCTCAGGAAGGTCCACAGCGCGAGATAGCCGCCGAGCAGCCACATCACCGAGGGCGGTGGATAGCGGGCATCGAGCACGCGGCTCACCGTGTCGAGCGTCGACGCAAAGCCGATGATCGACGGCGTGAAGGTGGCGCCGAGCCCGCTGGCCTGCGCCGTGAACTCGCCCCACCAGTCGTTGTTGACGCCGTCGGCCACCGCGCCGGCCGCCAGGCTGGATCCGAGCTGCGCCGCGATCTGATCGCGCAGCGCGAGGGCCAGCGGCAGCGCGAGCAGGAACGAGAGCGCGTGCACGCCGAGCACCAGCCCGCCGGTCTGCGCGACGCGGCGCCAGCCGCCCATCCAGCTCGCCAGCGCCGTCATCAGCCGAAGAACCCCGCGGTCATCATCAGCTCCTGCAGCCACACCATCCAGGTGAGCGACCACTTCCGCGCCGCCGCCGTGGCGCGTGGCTGGGTGGTGCGGGAGTTGTTGGTGCGGTTGACGTCGAGCAGCAGCACATGGCCGGGGTCGATCTCGACGCGCGTCACGCGCGACGAGCGCTCGTAGGTGTAGACCGCGCGGCGATCCCTGCCGTCCCAGTGCTCGGTCACCTGCTGGCCGTCGGCGAACGTCGTCACGACGTCCACCGGGAAGGTGGCTTCGCCGAGCCGCTGCGCCACCACGATGGCGCGCGTGCGCCCCTCGCCGGCCGCTTCGTTCTTCATCTCCTGCACCGCGTAATCGAAGGTATTGGAGCCGCCCACCACCTGATCGAAGAACCAGGTCAGGTCCTGCCCCGAGACCTCGTTGACCACGTCGAAGAAATCCTGCGGCCGCGGGTGCCGGAACTTCCAGCGGTCGTAGTACGCCGCCATCACGCGCTGCAGCACCGGCCAGCCGAGATGGCGCTCGAGCGTGTGCATCCAGAGCGCCGTCTTGTCGTAGGTCTGCGCGTTGGCCGAGCGCGGCCAGTAGCGGAAGGTGGGCGTGGCCGGTACGTCCGACTCGGCGTCGGGGCGGTAGGTCGGCATGCGGTTGCCGTTGACCTCGCGCGAGAGCGCGACGTCGAGCGTGTACGGGATGAAGGTGCCGAACGTGCGCACCGCCAGCATGTTGGGCCGCCGTGTCTCTTCGATCACCCGCGCGGTGGCCCAGGTGGTGAGCCCTTCGTCCATCCAGCCGTCCTCGAACTCGTTGCTGGCCACCACGGCGTACCACCACTGGTGGCCGGTCTCGTGGATGATCGTCGAGTCAGGCGTCGTCGCCACCTCGTCCGGCGACAGCCAGTTGGCGCGCCCGGTGAAGAGCATCGGGTACTCCATGCCGTCGCTGCCGCTCTGGTACGCGGGGTCCACGATGGTGAGGTTCCCGTAGGGATACGTGCCGAACCACTGCCCGAAGTACTCGAGCCCCGCCGCCGCGGCCGCGAACTGGCGTGTCTCCTGGCCGCGGTGCTCGGGGCGCAGCAACAGCCGCATCTCGACACTCGGCAGCCTCGGGTGATTGAAGGCGCGCCGCTCCTCGATGAACGAGGGGCTCGTCGTCCAGCCGAAGTCGGCCACGTCCTCGGCGTGGTAGCTGTGCGTGGTGGTACCGTCGGGGTTGTCCACGCGCCGCATCTCGCGGCCGGTGGCGCCCACCTTGTAGCCGCCGGGCACCGTCATCTGCACGTCGTAGACGCCGAAGTCGGCGTAGAACTCGGTGGCGTAGTGGAACTGGTGGGTGTTCCAGCCGCTGTCCTCGAGCACGCCGATCTTCGGGAACCACTGTCCGAAGAAGTAGTAGTCGGCGATCCAGCCGGTGCGCGACGCCGCAAACGGAATGCGGCCCGTCCACTCGATCTCGATCTGCACCGACGCGCCAGGCGCGACCGCTTCCGGCAGGGTGAGGGCCATCACGGTGCGATCGGCGGCGTTGCCGTCGTCGGGCGCGATGTAGCGGATGGCCTTCGTCAGATCGACCAGCGCGCCGCCGGCGGGCGTGACCTTGATCGACGTGACGTCCGAGGCGCCGGTCTCTTCGGGCCGGCGCGCCGCGTCGCCGGGGCGCAGCGGGGCGGGAGCGCGCAGGCGCTCCTCGCGCAGCCACGTCGCGTCGTTGTTCCGCCAGCCGTTCCAGTAGAGATGAAACTGGAGCTCGTTGGTCGTGGCGCCGCTGATGTTGCGCCAGCGGATTGTCTCGCGGCCCTTCAGCTCCTTGCGGACCGGGTCGAGCGTGACACTGATGTCGTAGCTGGCGTTGCGGGGCGACAGCGCATCGGGAAGCGGCTCGTCGAACGCCTGGGCGCCGCCGCGCACGGCGCGCTCC
>Ga0079218_10000273_pt1 | contig 14251 bp, 10 predicted proteins | sample NCCompost_FD_77181 | JGI IMG/M metagenome (GOLD analysis project Ga0079218, IMG submission 77181) | Agricultural soil microbial communities from Utah to study Nitrogen management - NC Compost | ecosystem: Environmental > Terrestrial > Soil > Agricultural land | place: USA: Utah | collected... | reverse complement strand
TTGGCGCCAGGAATGAAAGCGAAGGGCGGAACTAATCCTGTAGTCCTGATCACCCTTAACGATCCTTTGGGCTTCGATGATCCTAATCGGCGCTCGGGGACTCTTGTGGCCGGTTCCTCGACGACCGGAGCTACTGATCGGAATGAAGAGCGGTTTCAAATGCAAGAGACACTTATGCACTCTGCTGGAAATCACTCCGTAAAGTTCGGCTTCGACACTCAGCGAATTCGCTCGACCTTTGTCGATCTCTCTGATGCGTCGGGCACTTTTAGCTTCGCCAGTGCCGGAGATTTTCTCGCAAACACCCCGAGTCGTTTCCGACAAAACTTTTTAACGGAGTCGACGCAACGAAATACCTATGTCGGCGCTTTTGGTCATGACGAGTGGCAAATCCTTCCCAATTTGCTACTGAGTTACGGCTTGCGCTACGAGCGTGAAAGCATCATTGCCGACAACAATAACTTTGCTCCACGGTTCGCAATTGCATTCGATCCTTTCAAATCAGGGAAGACAATTCTCCGCTTTGGTGCGGGACTTTTTTACAATCGAGCTCTTCTAAGGACCATTGATGACTTCACGTTGGGTAATCGCCAGCTATTTTTTGATACCAACGCGTTAAGGGATCCAATCACCGGGAAACTCATGAGTGCGGCACAACGTCGCTCATTTATCGCCGCCCATCTTAGTTTTCCCCAGACGTTGTCGGTTAACTCTCCGCTAGTGCAGCAGTTTGGAGAACTCAATACGGAATTTTCGCGCAAGCTGGATCCTAATCTGCGTATTCCGGAGAGCTACCAGGCGAACTTTGGAGTTGAACGCGACTTGGGCTCTGGTTTCGTATTGGAGGCAAACTACACCCTTAACCGGGGCATTCACTTGTGGCGTGAATTCAATGCAAATGCTCCTGTGCTTCCGCTTGGCTTTAAGAATTTCTCGGAATATCTGGTGTCGCGTGACTTCCCTAATTTCCGCCGCGGGCCTGGGACGGATCGCCCCATCTACAATGCGTCGACAGCAGGTGAGCTCGTGCGGTTTGTATTCACCTCGCCGGACACTTCGAATCCTAATCTGGTTGGTCACAGGAATGAATTCGGAATACCGGTTTCACTGATCAATTTGAACAGTTTAACCTCAACGACATCGATCGAAGTTGCCTTGGCAGCTTTAAATGATCTTAGGCCTGATCCCACGCGCGCCGAGGTCGAACAATTGATTTCGGCGGGCAACAGTTTTTATCAGGGGCTCACGATCGAGCTTCGCAAAACATTTACGCAGGGACCGCGTGGACTCGGCTTCTCATTTCGAGGCGCCTACACACTGGCTAATCTAATCGACGATGGGGTAGTCAATACTTCCGACGCTCTTACGCCCGGAGATTTTCGACGCGAACGCGCGCGCAGTCTCCTCGATCGCAAACACAGGTTTGTGTTGTCGGGATCATTCAACCTGCCGACGTTTCTGGGCAAGCTGAGCCTTTCGCCAGTAGTGCGTCTGGCATCGGGCGCGCCATTCAATATTTCGCTCGGCGGCGTTGATCGTAACCTCGATGACGTCGGGAATGATCGACCTAACTTCTATGGGAACGCTACGCTATTGCGTTGGAGAGGACCCAACGACCCAGTTGATCCAGCTATCGTCAATCTATTTACTCTACCGACTATTGGACAGTCAGGGAATCTTCCGCGCAACGCCGGAAGCGGACCGGGCTTTTTGATCTTCGACCTCAGCGTGACGCGCGAATTTCACTTCACCGAAAGGATCCGGTTAAGACCGGTCATAGAGTTCGACAATGTTCTAAATAAAACTGGCTTCAGTTTCGGTGCGGAGTTTATTAACTTCAGCGCGCTGGCTCCATCAGCGAGTGCTGAACAGCGACGGGCGTTTCTGAATTCTTTTCTAGTTACGTCGCGAACACTTCGTCCGCGGCAGATTCGCGTGGGAATAAGGATGGACTTCTAAGCTGAGCTGGCGTGAGTGTTCTTGAACGGCGGCTAATTGAGTAAGTTAAGCCGTAGCAATCTCATCGTCTTTCGACAGAAGTCTCAGTCGAAACTTGTACCGATTCTCTTTTTGAGGGTCCAACACGCTGGGCCACAGAACTATCCTTCTGTGAACTAACTGCCCTCTGGCAGCGTGCACGCGAGCGTTGAATTCTCCGGGTCATCCATCTAGCCATTTCAGTCACCTTCCAATTGTACCTATCAACCATACGAGGCCTTCGGGAATTTGGTTTTAGGCTTTATTTCGAATCCCCCAAAACATTCGCTTCGCAGCTTGCGTGCCGCATATCCGAGTCACATCTGGGACAGAGCATGACCCAGACAGAGATACGTGCAGCGCGTAAATTCTCGATTTAGCGCTGCTTTTTGCCCTCAAAGCCGGCCTCCAACGATGTGTTTTTTACATGGTCAAATATCGCCTTTCTACAGCCCAAGCCGCAGAACTTTCCCGACATACGATATGGTGAGCCTTAGATTCCAAAAGGATGCCCGGAACGGTCCGAATCTCCTGTGATAAACTCCGCCCAGAACCCCGGGGCGCCCCAGAAGCACCATCCGGAATTCCCGAACATCAAGCAAACTATGGTCAACTCCCAATCTGAGTCAGAGCATGTAAGTGACGTCGACACGGCCATCCTCGATGCCGAGTTATTCCTTAAATACAAAGCGCCGGACAAGGCTATAGAACGGCTCCGCACCGCTCTTGAACGTAATCCACGATCCATTCCGTTGCGCGAGCGTCTGCGAGAAATTTCAATCACCGCGAAACAGACTGCCGAGGCGGCACGTCAGTGTCTCGGGCTCGCCAGCATTTACATTGAACGGGAAGACTTCAATACAGCCCACGAGCGACTGCTTGAGGCTAAGCAAATAGATCCGCGAATAAATATCGCCGGAGGTCTGGAAGCCATTCGCCGCGCGCGACGACCTGATTTGAGTCCTGCCCCAACTCCTACTGAGCCGACAGTCGGTCGAACTTACGCAACGTTGGCCGGTGACTTGGCCTCAATAAGTGTGTTCGATGCCGTTCAGGTCCTGGAGAATGCTAAGCTAACGGGCGAGCTGGTGCTCAAGGGGAATTCCAAAACGGGTCGTGTGTTTTTTAACGAGGGACGAATTGTCGATGCCGAATCGGCTGGAGAAAAGGGCGAGGCAGGTTTTCGTCGTATTGTTGAAATAACTAACGGCAGTTTCGAATTTCAAAAGTCTGCAGATACTTTTCCTATTACCATCCAGTCTTTGAGCAATACTAACCTCATCCTCGACACGTTACGGGTAATGGATGAATCGGTGTTGGGTGAGGCCTAGTCTACAAGTACGCGCGTTGTCAGGGCTTCAGCTCTTTCGATGGCTGACAGCAGGCGAATAAACTGCGAGTAGTTCTTGCTGCGCGTGGTAAGCCGTGTTATTTCCAGTTGGTTTACGTCATTCCTGAGGACGTGGTCGAGAAAGTCGTAATAGTCTGCCGTCGCAGCAAAGGGCAGTTCGCGAGTGTAGGTAGTTTGCTCATTATCTTCGGATCGGAATCCCGCCAGCAGATCGAAAATATTATCCGTCGTTATTCCACCCGCCTCCCTACTCAGGCGAATTGGAAGCCTGAGTTCATAGAAACGCAGTCCTTCCGCAGTAGTGACTCGACGCAGTTCTTTGGTCGCTTCGCCGTCAAATGGTGATTCCGGATCAATGAGAATACGAAGCAAGCGCGGCTGGTCCTCCTTGTCGACAGTGTCGATACATAGTTGCACGCGATCAGCCAGGAATTTTTCAAACTGTGCTTCGATGGGATAAGTGATACGGCCGAGGCATCCTACTGCCTCGCCTTCACCAGCGGCAGCCACTGGCAAACATGAGGGGCAATTTGGACACACTACGGTCTCGGCCTGCATAAGCTCGACTTCATCGCTAGCATTTTGTACCCACCTGAGCTTGTCATCCGAAGGCGCACTGTTGTCACCGGTGGTCAGCAGAGTATGTAGATTACTCAAGCGCCCCCAATCGCGGAGGTGCTTCTCGGAATAGCGCGCGCGCAGAACGCAAGGATATTGGACAGCAAATTCAAGTGACATGTCCCGCAAGTTTAGCAGAAGGAGTCAGTGGTCACTACTTAGTGCTTTGTACTTAGTGCTTTGAGCTTTGTAACCGCTATTCGGAGCTCTGTAACTTTTTGATCACCAGTTCTTACTTATCTGATAGGCAAACTTCAATTACACATGCAAAGCAAAGCATTCCCAAAACTATTGACTACTGACCCCTGACCACGGGGTTGTGATAAGCTTAATTCCTCTTAAGCGCTTCTTTTCAGCACACCTGTGCGTAGCTATCCCCGAGCACTGGAGAGTTCCTGTCATGGCGATTAGTCAAGATTTGTTGGAGATACTCGCCTGTCCCGCATGCAAGGCGAAAGTCGAATTGAAACCTGATGGCAGCGCACTGAAATGCGTGGAATGTAAGCGAGTGTATCCCATCCGCGATGACATTCCAGTGATGCTAATTGACGAAGCGACAATAGAAGACGACAAACCGGCGCCTAAATGAAGGGTCTGCGAGAAATAGTTGAAGCCTCTCCACAGATGCGGTCCGTTGCAATGCATACATTGCGCGCCGAAAACTCAGCACAGCCCTTAGGTCCCGCCCTGTGGGATTGGCAAAGCGTACGGAGCGTTCTCGTGGTGCGGCTTCGCTCGATTGGCGACACGGTCTTAGCTACACCTTCTCTGTTTGCGCTAAAGCGCTTTCTACCGAATGCACGTGTCGATATTCTCCTCGACGACTGGGTTGCCCCTGTACTCGAAGGTTTTGAATACATTGATAACATCATCAAACTGAAACGCGGCAGCACCACTGGGCGCGCAGCAGTTGCGCGCCAATTACGAGCTGCCAGATATGATGTCGCGTACAACCTGCACGGCGGAACCACCTCAACTTTACTAACTCGAGCGTCTGGAGCGACACATCGGATTGGCTATTCAACCTATCAATATGGGTGGTTACACAATCACCTTTCGCCTCCCTCGTCGGCTCTATGGGGTCGAGAAAAGACACATTCAGCTGAACAGCAACTTGCATTGCTTGGCTGGACAGGTGTGCCGGTCACGGATCGACCTGAGACTCGCCTGGCGGTCACGAATCAGGCTGCGGCCAAAATCTCGGCGCGGCTGGGGGCTGCCGGTTTTGACACATCCACAAAGCCTCTGGCCGTAATTCATCCGGCGGCTGCCTTCGACACAAAGCAATGGGCCACTGACAAATTTGCGAGAGTAGCTGAACATCTCGCATCTCGAGGGCTGGCAGTCGTTGCGATCACAGGCCAAACAGAATCCCATCTCGCTGAGAGATTGAGCGAACAGACTACTACGCCTTTGTTAACCTTTACTGATTTCTCGTTGCCGGAAGTCACCGCACTTCTTTCTCAGGCAAGGCTATTCGTCGGCAACGACAGCGGGATTGCGCATATTGCTGCCGCGGTTGCTACTCCCTCAGTAGTCATCTTCGGATCCTCAAACACAGCTCATTGGCGGCCCTGGGCCAAAGCTCCAGCGGAGATTGTGATCGAAGAGATGGAGTGTCAGCCGTGCCATGGTTACTTCTGTGAAAAGTTTGAACTACCGGAATGTATTAAGCGCGTCCCGGTTGATCGAGTTGTGGCTGCGGTTGCGAGAGTTCTGAAAGAGAGTGAATAGGTAGATTTAGTTTTAGACTCGCGCGTTGTAGCGCGGAAGTTTGACAGGCATGGACCACTTTTCTCGGGAACAAATTCAACGGCTGACTCGAGCGTTCCGCGACCGAAAGATCGTAGTCCTCGGCGACGTCATGTTAGATGAATTTGTGTGGGGTGACGTGTCCCGCATCTCCCCAGAAGCCCCGGTACCGGTGGTGGAAATCCGACGCGAATCGGTTCATCTCGGAGGTGCTGCCAATGTACTCGCGAACCTTGTTGCCCTGGGAGCACAGGCTTGCGTAGTCGGCGTGGTGGGAAAAGACACAGCCGGCGAACGCCTACGCGCGAGTTTGCGCAACGCCAGCCCGTTGCAGTCCGACGAACGCATTGTGATTGACGAAAGCAGACCTTCTACCGTCAAAACCCGAATCATCGCGCATAGTCAATTAGTGGTCCGCGCTGATCGGGAGTTAAGAAGCTCGGTAAATGGACGGACAGAGGAACGAATTATCAGCATCTTGAAGGAGGCTCTGAAGGACGCGGACGCTTTCGTTGTGTCGGACTATGACAAGGGGGTGGTAACTCCTCGTATCCTTACTGAAGTACTGCCCCTGGCTTACAACCGAATTCCCGTTCTCATAGATCCAAAGATTCGCAATCTCGCGTCGTACCGACCCGCTACGCTGGTGACTCCGAATCACCATGAAGCACTTCGGATGACTGGCCTGGAGGAAGACTCAGATTCGGGACTCCATCGGGCCGCCCAACTCCTCCGAGAGAAGCTCAATTGTGACGCTGTTCTAATTACCCGCGGGCCAGGCGGCATGATGCTGTTAGAAGGTAACGGCGAACCAGTTTTTGTCGAAACGGCGGCACGCGAGGTTTATGATGTGACTGGCGCCGGCGATACGGTGATCGCGACTCTGGCCGCAGCCATGGCGGCTGGAGCGTCTATGCTTCAAGCAGCCAACCTCGCAAACCATGCTGCTGGCATTGTCGTCGGGAAAGTTGGCACGGCCACGGCAAGTTCCGAGGAGTTGATCTCCTCGTTCACATGATTGGCAAGAACCTAAGCAACTATCGCATTCTGGAAAAGCTCGGGGCGGGCGGGCAAGGCACGGTCTACAAAGCCACCGATACCAAGCTTGGCCGCACGGTTGTAATTAAAGTTCTGCCAACGGAACTCACTGCCAAAGAAGCAAACCTCAAGCGCTTCGAACGCGAAGCGCGACTCGCCTCGTCACTTGATCACCCAAACATCTGCACTATTTTCGATCTTGATGAGGCCGACGGCCTACATTTCATCGCGATGCAACACATCGAGGGCCGGAACGTGCGGCAATTGGTAGGGGGTCATCCATTGGAATTGAAGAGCGCATTGCTGATTGCCCTTCAAGTAACTGATGCTCTGGCCGCAGCGCATGCTCGCGGCATCATTCATCGCGATATTAAATCGGGGAACGTAATGGTGTCGCCCGGAGGTCAGGTCAAGATCCTGGATTTTGGCCTCGCGAAATTGCTTGATGACACAGAGGCGGCTGCCACCGGCATCCACCGCACCGAACTAACCGAGGTCGGTGTGCCCTATGGGACAGCCACATATGCGGCACCCGAGCAAGCGCGTGGCGATCGCGTTGATAAGCGTGCTGATATTTTTTCGACGGGTGTCCTTCTTTACGAGATGTTGACCGGCACTTGGCCCTTCCGTGGCAAAACTACTATTGATGTGCGTCATGCAGTCTTACACGACGCGCCTCAGCCGGTCGCTGAAATGCGGAACGAACCCATTCCCCCGCGCCTTCAACAGATTCTCGACCGTGCTATGGCCAAAGAGCCAAGAGATCGGTATCAGAAAATGGAAGAAATGCGGGACGATCTGCGAAAGGTATTGCAGGACCTTTCGCTTTTCGAATCGGCTGGTCAGCCGTACGTCACAGTCACGCCTGAGCCTCCGCGTTACCTGGGAGGAACAAGCCCCGTATCACGAGCCATGCGTTGGTTCAAGTCCATCACCAAGTCAGATATTCAAACCACCGCCCCCACATTGCTGACTCCAAAGCCCGGTGTACACGAAACACCGTCGACCACTCAGACTGATCAGGAAAAACAGAGTCTTGCAATCCTGCCTTTTCGAAATCTAAGTAACGACTCTGCGTCGAGTTTTTATGAGTTCTCTTTGGCTGATGCGGTCATCACCGAGTTGGCGAGAGTGCGATCGCTGGTCGTGCGGCCTTCATCTGTCATTTCCAGGTACCAGGGCCAACAAATCGATCCGCGTGAGGTGGGACGAGACCTGAACGTTAACGCCGTTCTGGCTGCTGGATTCATACATGCGGGTGAGCGATTTCGAGTAACCGCGCAACTGCTTAATGTCGCTTCGGGTGAGATTCTCTGGAGCGACCGCATCGACACCTCAGCGTCCGATATCATCGCGGTCCAGGATACTATCGCCCAACGCATCGTTGAGGGCTTGCGGCTCGAGCTTAGCCACGCTGAGCAAGCTGGCATCGCGAAACCATCTACCCAAAACGCGGCAGCTTACGAACAGTATTTGCGCGGCCGAGACCTTTTTGCTCGTTTTATCTTCCGCACAATTGCTCCCGAAGATTGCAATGCTGCCATCGAACACTTCCAGCGAGCTGTTGAGCTCGACCCGAATTTTGCTCTGGCTCACGACGGTTTGGGCGCTTCATATGTCAATCGCGTTTTTAAAGGGCTGGGTGGCGCAGAGGACTTCGAACGGGCGGAGGCGGCCTTCGGCAAAGCGTTGTCGATTGATCCACATCTGATCGAGGCTAGGATGCTGATGGTCTTTGTCTACATGTGGCGTGGACAAAAACAAAAGGCCCGCGAAGAGGTGGCCCGTGCAAGGAAAGAAGCTCCTGATGAAGCAGTGGTGCATTTTGTCAAAGCTACTTTGCACCGGCTAGATGGCGAATACGGACGCGCGCTCCGCAGCTATGACCGGCTGGTGCGACTAGATCCTGCGGCACACGTGGTGGCGAGTTATAACCGAGCCATCGTTCACATGTATATGGGCCACTTCGATGAGACCATGCGCCAACTGGATAATGCCGGCGAGCCGGATAATCCACTAGTAGCCACGTTCAGGGCACTTGCGTTGTATTACACCGGCCATACCGACGATGCCGCCGAACTCATGCAGCAGGTAATCAGACGCCGGCCAAATATGCATGGGGTGCGACCCTTTCTCGCTATGTTTTTGAGTGCCCAGGGGAAACACGAGGAGGCGCGCGCGCAAATAAGCGATGCTGTCATTCGAAATGCAGAAGTTGATCCGGATATTGCATATTCCGTCGCGTCAGTCTATGCCCTTGAAGACATGCCGGAAGAAGCCTTCGAATGGCTGGGACGTTCGATCTCTCTCGGTAACGAGAACCGTCCATGTTTCGAGAACGATCCAAATTGGAGCTCCCTGCGCGACCACCCAAGATTCCAGGAGCTAATGGCCCGAGTTAAGTTACTGCATGAAGCTCAACATTCTCAGTCTACTCCGAAGCAGTTCTAATCAAACTTCAGCATAATTAAAATGATCAATCAGACGTATTTAGCGAAGATAGTCAGTCTCATTCTGGTCTTGACGTCCACTCTCACCGTCGTCCCGGCGCGTAATGACCAGCAGCAACCGCAGCGGGATCGCAGGGTTTTGGTTTCGCCACCTCATACACCTACGCCGCTTCCCTCACCTACTCCTGTCGCAAGTCCGACTCCTCCGGTAAGTCCGGTCGAAACGCCGGTAACGATCCATCCGGTGCGAAATGGCGCCAGAACTATTGACGAATTACAGGCCCGCATTTCTGAAGTCTTGGCCAAACCGGAATTAGCACCCGCTATGGTGGGAATTAAAGTTACTTCGTTGGAGAGTGGAAAGGTTCTGTTCGAAGAAAATGCCAGCAAGCTTCTCCGACCTGCTTCCAACATGAAACTTTACACAGTGGCTGCGGCACTTGATCGGCTTTCTCCTGACTACAAATTCGCCACTTCTGTGTACGCCACATCTCGGCCTGACTCCGCAGGAATTCTTCGTAGTGACCTGACTGTTTATGGGCGAGGCGATCCGTCAATCGCGGCCCGGTTCAACAGTGGCGACTACTTCAAAGGAATTAACGAACTGGCTGCGCAAATCGCAGCGACCGGAGTCAAGCGAATCGAGGGCGACCTCGTCGGGGACGAAACCTATTTTATAGGACCGCAGTATGGTTCAGGTTGGAACTGGGAGGATTTGCAATGGTGGTATGGTGCTGAAGTCAGCGCGCTTACTATCAACGACAATGCGCTGGATCTGTCTGTTAAGCCCGGCTCGGCGGTGGGCGCACCTGCGGTAATCACAACCGGTCCGCCCGATCCGCTGCTGGCGATTGTCAATCGCGTAATCACTGGGTCAAGAGGAAGTAGACGAGAGTTGACTCTGCATCGCAGCTTGGGCGCGGATTCGCTCGAGATACACGGAACCATTCCAATTGATGACCGCGGTTACTCAGCGGGAGTTGGCATCTCACATCCCGGCCTCTTGTTCGTCTATCTATTGCGCTCTTCGCTGGCCCAACGTGGAATTACCTTTACTGGTAAATCGCGAACCGTTCCCGCACGTGCCTACGCGAACGGTCCTCTGATATCAATACCCACTAGCGCAATTGAAATCGCCAGCATGCAGTCACCACCGCTACGCCTGATTGCCGCTCAAACGCTGAAGCCCAGTCAGAATCTATACACTGAATTGATTCTTCGAACCTTGGGAAGAGTTGTACCCCCTCCACCGGGCTTGCCGATAGCTAACCGGACCAGCGAGGAAGCAGGGCTCGAGATCGTCAAAACCTTTCTTAAAGAAGCAGGAGTCAATACAAGTGGGTTAGCGTTATCTGATGGATCAGGACTTTCGCGAAATGACATGATTACAGCCGAAGCGTCTGTTCAGTTGCTGACATATATGAGTCGGCATCGTTATGCCGCGGTCTTTCGCGAGGCCTTGCCCATCGCCGGAGTCGACGGCACTCTGAGAAACAGAATGAAGGGCACGCCTGCTGAGAATAACGTACGCGCCAAAACCGGATCACTTAGTTCAGCCGCGAGTCTGTCGGGCTTTCTAACAACCGCAGCGGGCGAAAACCTGGCGTTTTCTATTATGGTCAATAATTATCCAGTGGACACTGATGTCAGATCGATCTGCATCGATCCGATAGCGGTTTTGTTAGCCTCATTTTCCGGAAAATCCTAAACCACAAATGCCTATTCGTTTCATCAAGTTTCACGGCTTTGGTAATGACTATATCGTTATAGAGTCGGATGAACTTAAAGATCTTACCGACTGGGGCGACTTTGCTCGACGGATCTGCAACCGCCATTACGGAGCCGGCGCTGATGGTATCGCCGTGGTTGGGAAAGACACACCTGCAGAGGCGGACTTTCGAGTACGGATCTTCAATCCGGATGGCAGCGAAGCTGGACTCTCGGGAAATGGCACGCGCTGCGCCGCCGCCTATGTTCATTATAAGAAACTCTGGAGTGGCGAAGAACTTCGCTTGAGTACTCGTTCGGGCATTAAGCGTTATTTCTTAGTGCGGAACTCCGAGCCAGGCAAGTATCTGTTTGATTCTGAACTTGGCCAGCCAGGGTTCGCCAGTGATGTAATCCCAATGGTTACCGACCAACCATTGGAGAAAGTGATTGACTACCCCCTAAGTGTGAATGGAGATTTGCTTGACGTAACAGCTCTCCAAATGGGTAATCCAAACTGCTGCATTTTTGTCGACAGCTTCGAGTCGCTCGACTGGCGAGGCTTAGGAAAGAAAATAGAAAACCATAAACAGTTTCCCGATCGTACTAACGTTGTATTTATTTGCGTGAAAGATCGGCATACAGTAGAACTTCGCATTTGGGAGCGGGGTGTTGGAGAAACTACCGCCTCGGGCACGTGTTCATGTGCAGCTGCTGTAGCGTCGATGGTTGGCGGAAAAACGGAGCGATCCATAGACGTGCACATGGTAGGCGGCACCGCGAAAATTCAATGGCGTGAGGACGGAGAAGTGGTAATCAATGCGCCCGCAGAGCTGGTCTATGAAGGCGCGTGGCTGGCATCTGTGGTAACTTAACAACCGAGATTCTTGGGCTTGACTGCCCTTAAGCTGCTATCCGCTGAACATTTCGATTCAGCCCACATTTTGATACTCTCTGGCAAGTTCGCGATAAACTTAGAACAAAAGAATTGCCCCAATGCTCTCCGCCTTCCCGACATACAGAAGCTACGCTTGTCTCCTAATCCTTTGCATTGGTCTGTCATGCGCGGGGTGTGGAGGCAATGTCGTCAAGCAAACCGAGGCGGAACCTCGCCTGGCGGTGAATGAGCAGGTTCCCCCTACGTCTGTTTCCATGTGGCTCGGCACTCCGGCTCGTAACTTTTACGGGTCGGGCCCGTGGCCGGATCGCCCACCAGCAGTGATTTGGGAGTTTGAAACGGAGCTGATTTCAGGCCGTTTGCATAAAGACGGGTGGGGAGGATCGAGTTGGCCGGGACAACCTTCCGTTTCAGGTCAACGTGTTTTCTTTGGTTCCGCGGATGGTTATGTCTATTGCCTAAATAACCAGGATGGCCGACTCATCTGGAGTTTTAAAGCCGCTGACAGCTTGAAGACAACCCCCACAATCGCCGGGAATCGACTCATTGCAAGTGGTCTCGATCATTACATCTATTGCCTGGACGTAAACGATGGTTCACTCATTTGGAAGTACAAAACCGGGTTCGAAGTAGACAGCTCGCCAGCTGTAATTGACGGACGGATATACTTTGGAGGGGAAGACGGTTACTTCTATTGTCTCAAGCTCGAGGATGGAACTCTCGTATATAAGACCGCGCGCTTGGGTTCGATGGAGGGAAGCTTTTCAGTAGTCGCAGGCCGTGTCTACATCGGTACAGAGCAAGGAGACTTGTATTGCCTAGCTCTTGCTGATGGGTCGGTCCTGTGGAAATCCACTATCGGCGCAGATTCAAATTCGACCCCGGCAGTCGCAAATGGATTTGTGTACACCGCAGCCGAAGACGGCTATGTCTACTGTTTTAGCCAGGTGGACGGCCAATTATCTTGGAAGTTCAAGGCCGACGGTGGACTAAGTAGAATCTATAAGGAACGCAGCGGCTTTTGGGCTAGTCCTATTGTCAAAGGTAGTCGAGTTTACATCGGATCGAATAATGGCTTGCTTTATTGCTTGTCGTCAGAAAAGGGTGAAGTTATCTGGCAGCACCAGGTACGCGGTCCGATCTGGGGCACATCGCCTGTAGTTGATGGACGGGTCGTGTTTGGTGATAAGGCGGGATGGCTGTACATGCTTTCCGCAGAGGATGGTCAACGCCTTTGGGAACTTAAGATTGGCGAGAACGTCAACGCTACTCCCGCAATCCTGGGTGGCCGCATTTATATCGGGGCATTTAACGGAAAGCTCTTCTGTCTGGGCTAATAGCTTTAATGGGACACTTTCACTGGAATGCTGATTTATTTAGTCGACAATACGATCGATGGTCGCGGCGAGAGCCCCAGAGAGTTACGAGCGGTTCTCGGCCGACTACGCCCTGACGCGGAGATCTTAACCGAACCCTTCCCCGACGTTTCGCTGGAAAGAGTTCGCCGGCTCAATCCCTCCCACATTATCCTCAGCGGCCAAAGCAACCCTTGGGAAGATTACTCCTCGGATTCACTACGTGGAGTCTTTGAGGTTATCCATGAAGCGTCCCAACCGATTCTAGGCGTTTGTGGGGGTCATCAACAGATTGCTCTCTCTTATGGAGCCCGAGTCGACTTAATGGAGCGTTTAGAGCCCGGCAAAGGCTATGAGGGCGCTAAAAGGGAGCGAGGTTATTTCGATGTCGAAACTAACGGAAATGGGATTTTCAGGGACTTGCCTAATAAAATTACCGTCTGGCACTCCCACTGTGACGAAGTGAAGGAACTTCCCGACAGCTTCAAATGCACTGCCTCTAACGAAGTTTGTAAAATCCAGGCGATGCAGCACGAGAATCGACAGCTGTTTGGAGTTCAGTTTCATCCCGAACTTTTTAATGAAGAATTCCCCGCCGGCAAGAGCGTGATCGAAAATTTCCTAGCTCTATGAGAATCTTTGGTTTTTTTGGAAACTCGGCGGTCGGCTTCCAGGAACCAGGGTTCCAGCTTTCCAGGCGGTTCCCAGCCCCTCACGGACCCCAATTTCGATATTATTAGAACCTCGAGGCGATCACTTTTTTCTATTTTTAACCTTAACTATTTCTTAACTTACAACCCGCCAGCTATCAAATCTTGCGCTCCTGCCAAGCCTCCGCTAGACGCTCTTACCCTGGTATGCTAGCCTCATTCTGCTTGTTATAGCCTCACTGGTTCTTTCAGCGCCTGCATCAAGGATGCAAGCCCCCAACTTCGGCTGACATGTCATGTAAGACTCCTAGAGCCGGAGGTCGAGTACTAGGAAAGAACGGACTCGCGCGGCGCGCTGAAAGGTAGGTAATCAACTTCGGTAGGAGACCCGATAATATGAGATCCCTCTTTGGCGGAAGCGCTATCGCAGCCGCCGCGCTCCTTTCAGTTTTATT
>Ga0079218_10000271_pt1 | contig 14255 bp, 13 predicted proteins | sample NCCompost_FD_77181 | JGI IMG/M metagenome (GOLD analysis project Ga0079218, IMG submission 77181) | Agricultural soil microbial communities from Utah to study Nitrogen management - NC Compost | ecosystem: Environmental > Terrestrial > Soil > Agricultural land | place: USA: Utah | collected... | reverse complement strand
TCCAGCGTCTGATCGGGCGGCCGGTAGAGGTCGAAGAACACCTGCGACGCCCACACGAATATGACGACCGAGATCAGAAACGGAATGACCGACCAGGCGAGCTCGAGCGGGATTGAACCGGTAATCGGGGCTCCGACCTTGAGCGGGTCGTCGGTGCGATACCGCACCGCGAAGTAGACGACGAGGACGCATACCAGGATGCCGAAGAACGCCGTGACGCCGACGATGAACCAGTACAACTGGTCCACGTCGGCGGCCATCGTCGACGCCTGCTCAGGGATGAGTTTGAAGATGGACGACATACAGGCTCAGGCGTGCCTTTCGACGGGAGCGCGCCCTTCGCGGCGGCGCATCATCACTACAAAGCCGAGCACGGCAGCCACAGTGAGCAATCCTCCGAGACGGACCAGCGTCATCACCGCCCAGCCATAGCGGCCGGTCGTGGGGTCGTAATGGAAGCAATAAAGCAGCAGCTCCTCCACGGCGGACCCGATGCGCCCCTGGCCGGATTCGACCAGGGCGAGGCGCAGCTCCTTCGGTGAGTACTCGACGCCGTAGAAATAGCGCGCCAGCCGGCCCTCCGGCGTGAGCGTCAGCAGGCCGCTCACGTGCGCGAACTGGCCGGTCGTCTCATCCCACTGGTACGAGAACCCGGCCGCGGACGTAAGCCGCTTGATCGACGCTTCGTCCGCCGTCAGGAAATGCCAGCCGGCCGCCGTGTCGGCCGTCTTCCAATGCGCGAGATGCGCCTGCTTCTTGGCGTTGGCTGTTTCCGGCGTATCGCGTGGATCGAAGCTGACGACGACGATCTCGAATTCATCGCCCGGCGTAAACGGCACCGCTTTGAGCGCCGACGAGATGCCGTTCAGCGTCAGCGGGCACAGCATCGGGCACTGGTAGTACACGAATGCCAGGACGACCGGCTTCTTGCCAAAGTAATCGCCAAGCTTCACAGTCCGGCCGGTTTCGTCCTTGAGGACCGCGTCGAGCGGCATCTGCTGATTCAGCCGCTGCGCGAACGTGACGGACTTGAACTGCGGCGGGACGTTCGAAGCAACGATGCCGGTCTGGTGGCCCATCTGACTGGGCACGCCAGGCTGGAGCTGGGCACTTGCCGGGGAAATGCAGAATGCAGAATGCAGAATGCAGGATAGGAACGCGACCCGACCCCAGCGAAGCGCGCGCGCCTGAATTCTGAATTCTGAATTCTGAATTACTGAGTCCATTCCCCTATTGCCTTCTTCTTTCCATCGTCCTGCCGGCGCTTGAATCCGCCGGCATCAGGCCGGGCAGCTGCCGTGGCGGGGCTTCGACCGGAGGCGCAGCCGCCGGCTGCGCGGGCGCTGGTGCCTGCGCCGCGCGCGCGGGCAATCCACGTTCGACGGCCAGCCGCATCGCCTGTTCAATCGGCATCCTCACGACGCCCGTTTCCTTGTTCACCCACCCGTACTGATGCAGCACCGCTTCCTCGCGGAGGCGGAAGTCGTGGAACTCGTTCTCCGGGAACTGCTGCAGCCGCGGCGCGGCGGGGAGGCGATGCTCCTGGCCGGCCAGCGGGAACTCGACAACGGTTTCCTCGCTCTGCTTCACGAACAGCGCAAACAGGAAGCCGAGCCCGACGTGAATCACGATCGCCGAGATCACCAGCCACAGGCCGAACTTGACGATGATCCAGACGTTGGCGTCGGTATGCTCGTGGCCGCTTCCCGGCGGCGTGACGAGATACTCGTGATCTGCGGACCCGTGCCCGCCGACGCTCGCGTGCGAGGCGGGGTGAGGGGTGTGCGCCATCAGTGATGCCCTCCCGCCGTGGCCAGCGATTCGCGCAGATAGGGATCGCCGACCGCAAACATCTGGCGCTTCTTCAGCTCGGTGAGAAACATCCAGAACCAGAGACCGCCGATCGCCAGCGGCGCGGCAAGGTCGAGCCAGTGCACGAAGAAGTGGCTGACGGCGTACTCGCCTTCAACCAGATGCACGTTCTGCCCGGTCGACACGAACTCCGGCGTGATCATCATGTAGAGATCGGCGTAGCGCGCAAACAGCAGCCACGCGGCGATGAGGACGAGCCGTTCCGGCGTGCGCTTGGTGCGGCGCGACAGCAACAACAGCCACGGCACCGCGAAGTGGAAGGTGATCAGGAACAGCGCCAGATACTGCCAGCCATGGCTGGTGCGCGTGATCATGTACGGGATTTCTTCGATCAGGTTCGCGGCGTACGTCAGCAGGAACTGCGAGAAGTTGAAGTACGCCCACAACATCACGAACGCGAACATCAGCTTGCCGAGATCGTGGAAGTGGTTCGGCGTGAGCAGGTTGTTCAACGGCTCGCGCTTCACCAGAATCGTCGAGATCACGATGGTGAACGCGAGCGCCGCCAGGCCCTGGCCGCCCATCATCAGGAAGCCGAAGAGCGTCGAATACCAGTGCGGGTTGAGCGACATGATCCAGTCGATGCCCGCGAACGTGACGGTCAGCGCGTAGAGCACGAGTCCGGCTCCGCTCACCCGCTGAATCGTCGGGTTCACCGCCACGTCGCCGGTATCCTGGCGGGCGGACAGCTTGTTCAGCACGAGCGAGAGACCGATCCAGATCGCGAAATACAACAACGCCCGGCCGATGAAGAACGGAATGTTGAGGTACGGAGCCTTGTGACGAAGGATCTCGTCCGCCTGCACATGATCCGGATGCGTCCAGACGTAGAGATCGCTCAGTCCGAGAAGAACGGGAATGAACAGCAGAGCGAGGAACGGAATCGTCCGGCTCGAGGCCTCGAAAATCCGGCGGAAAACACCCCAAGTGCCGCCGGACAGGTGCTGAATCATCATCAGCGCCAACGATCCGAGCGAGATCCCGAGGATCAACAGATAGGCGATCAGCCACGACCGGAAGAAGTGGCCGCGGTCGACGACGAATCCCAGAGCGCAGACGGCCAGGCCGACGACACCTGCGATCAGGGCGACCGATCGGCGACGATCGATATCCGCAACGGGCGGGGTGTAGGTGGTTTCCACGCTACCGGTTCTCCTGCACGGGACGCTGGGCCGGCACCGCGGCTGCCGGCGTCGTTCCTGCCGGTGCACCACCTGCCGGTGCGCCCGTAGGGGGCGGCGGCGGGGCCGGCGTCACCGGGCTGCGCTCGAGCTCCTCGCGGCGATCGGCCGGCACGTCGTTCACGGTACCGCGGCGGCTCAGCTGCAACGCCCGGATATAGGCGGCGATCGCCCATCGATCCGCAACCGGCACCTGGGCGGAATAGTCCTGCATCGCGCCAAACCCGTTGGTCATGACGTCGAAAAAGTGCCCGACGGGCGCGTTCACGAGGCGCTCCTCGTGATACGACGGCGGCTGCCGGAATCCGCGCTGAACGATCATGCCGGTGCCGTCACCCCTGCGGCTGTGGCACGGTGAACAGAACACGTTGAACCGTTCCTGCCCGCGTGCCATGACCTCGGTGGTGACGGGCATCGGAAACTCGGTGGCAAGCTGTCCGGCAATCTTGCCGGAGTACAAGTGCTCGTCTTCTTTCAGCTGGCCACGAGCGACGGTGTTCGCCACGAGCATGCGCGACGCCCGGCCGTCCGTGAAGAACGCGCTTGCCTCGAGCGGCTCGTAGCGCGGCGCGTCGTGCATGTCCTGACGGCACGCGGCAAGTGCGCCGGCAAGCGCGGCGACTAGAATCGCTGATCTACAGCGCAACTTCGGATACTCCAACGGGGTGCAGTCCCTCGAGGAACTGCCGGGTGCTGCGCGGATCGAACCGCGCATCGGTCGCCTCGATGCAGAGGAAGAACCGATCGGTTGATGCGCGCGCAAACTCGGGAACGTTGAACACCGGGTGATAGGGCTGCGGCAGGCGGTTGAGCGCCCACATGCCGATAAACGCCGTCAGCGCCGCGCCGAGCACCGTCGTCTCGAACGTCACCGGAATAAACTGGGGCCAGCTGTTGTACGGGCGCGCGCCGACGTTCATCGGATAGGCGAAGACCTGCGTCCAGTACGCCAGGCCGAATCCACCGAGACAGCCGAACAGTCCTCCGAGAAAGACCAGAATCGGCAGCCGCGTCCGCCGCAGGCCGAGCGCCTCACCGAGCTCTTCGATCGGAATCGGCGAGTACGCATCCATGTTGCGATAGCCGGCCAGACGAGCCTTGTCCGCCGCCGCGACGAGCGCCTTCGGCTGATCGAACTCCGCCATCAGGCCGTAGAGTGTCGGTGTCGGTGCGTCGTGCGCCATCACACCATCCCCGGGCGTTCAAGTTCGTGCGTTTCCTCCTCCACGAGCGTCCGCATTTCGAACATCGCGATCGCCGGCAGGAAGCGGATGAACAGGAAGAAGAGCGCGAGGAACAGTCCGATCGTTCCCACGAACATGCCGAAGTCCCACCGCGTCGGCGCATACATGTCCCACGACGAGGGGAGGAAGTCGCGGTGCAGGCTCGTGACGATGATGATGAAGCGTTCGAGCCACATGCCGACGTTCACGAAGAGCGACAGGATGAACAGCAGCGCGATATTGTCGCGGACCTTGCGGAACCAGAAGAGCTGGATCATCACGGCGTTAATCGCAATGAGCGACCAGTAGAACACCGCGTACGGTCCCGTCATGCGGTTGTACATCATGTAGGACTCGTAGGGGTTGCCGGCGAACCAGGCGAAGAACGCTTCGTTCGCATACCCATACGCCACGATCATCCCCGTCGCCAGCATGACCTTCGTCATGTTGTGGATGTGGCGCATGGTGATGAAGTCTTCCATCCCGTAGAACTTGCGCAGAGGGATGGCGAGCGTCATGACCATCGCAAAGCCTGAGTAGATCGCGCCGGCAACGAAGTACGGCGGGAAGATCGTCGCGTGCCAGCCCGGCAGCACCGACACCGCGAAGTCGAAGCTCACGACCGAGTGCACGGAAAGGACGAGCGGCGTCGAGATGCCGGCGAGGAGCAGATACGCCATCTCGTAGCGCTGCCAATGCCTCGCTGAACCGCGCCAGCCGAGCGACAGCATCCCGTAAATCACCTGCGCCGCACGCGACTTCGCGCGGTCGCGCAGCGTGGCCATGTCGGGCACCAGGCCGGTGAACCAGAAGAGGGCGGAAACGGTTCCGTAGGTGGACACCGCGAAGACGTCCCAGATCAGCGGACTGCGGAACTGCGGCCACAAGCCCATCGTGTTCGGGTACGGGAACAGCCAGTACGCCGCCAGCCACGGCCGTCCGGTGTGCAACAACGGGAACATCGCCGCACAGGCCACCGCGAACAGCGTCATCGCTTCGGCAAACCTGTTGATCGACGTGCGCCACTGCTGCCGGAAGAGCAGCAGAATCGCCGAGATCAGCGTGCCGGCGTGGCCGATGCCGATCCACCAGACGAAGTTGATGATGTCGAACGCCCAGCCAACGGGAACGTTGTTTCCCCAGATGCCAATGCCCGTGAGCAGCAGCTTGCCGATGGTCATGTTCAGGACCATCAACAGCGCGAAGGCGATGCCGAATCCGAGGAACCAGCCGAGCGGCGTCTTCTTGCTCAGTACGGTGTGGCTGATCGTTTCCGTGACCGAGTCGAAGGTGTGACCGGGCGCGATGACCGGCGGCGTGCGTGCCAGCAGCGCGTTGACCTGCTCGGCGCGCGCGTCCTGCTTGGCGCCGATCCGGTGCTGCGGATGCTCGTTGGCCATGATCTAATGCCCTTCGCCGTCTCCGGCGGCCGCCGGGGTCGGTTCGAGCTCGGTGTTCGGATTCCGCACGACCGCGAGGTATGTCGTTCGGGGCCTGGTGTTCAGTTCGGCCAGCAGCGGGTAGTTGAGCGGGCTCTTCTTCAGCTGCGACACGCGGCTGTTCGGATCGTTGATATCGCCGAAAACGATGGCGTTGGTCGGACACGCTGACTGGCAGGCCGTCAGCACTTCACCGTCCTGGATCCGCCGATCCTCGAGTTTGGCCGCCACGCGCGCGTGGTTGATGCGCTGCACGCAGTAGGTGCACTTCTCCATCACGCCGCGGCTGCGGACGGTGACGTCAGGGTTGCGCAGCGGCCACAGGCTCTGGGTGTTCCAGTCGGAGTAGAGCAGGAAGTTGAAGCGCCGCACTTTGTACGGACAGTTGTTCGAGCAATACCGCGTGCCGACACACCGGTTGTAGACCATGTCGTTCAGGCCTTCGTCGCTGTGCACCGTGGCCGACACCGGACACACCACCTCGCAGGGCGCGCTCTCGCACTGCTGACACGGCATCGGCTGATGGTAGGTATCCGGGTTGTCGATCTCGCCTGTGTAATAGCGGTCCACACGCAGCCAGTGCATTTCGCGGCCGTTCAGCACCTGTGACTTGCCGACGACGGGAACGTTGTTCTCGGCCTGGCAGGCAACCACGCAGGAGTTGCAGCCCGTGCAGACGTTCTGGTCGATCGCCATGCCCCACGCGTACCCGTCGTACTTGAACTCCTGGGTCAGCATGGTGACCTTGCTGAGCGGCAGGTGCTCCATCTTCTTGACGAAGTCGCGATCCTGCTCGAACTGCTCTCGCGTGCCGACGCGGACGATGTTGCGCCCCTCGAGCGACCAGTGGTCCTGTGTGCAGGCGAGCTCGTAGCTGTCGCCTGTCTTCGTCAGCTCGACGCCCGTGAGGATGTGCGGCGCCGCAGTCGAGCGAAGCGGGTTCACGTTCACGCCCGTGCCGTTGCCGACGCGGCCGGCGCGCGTGCGGCCGTACCCCAGATGCACCGTCACCGTGTCAGCAGCGTGGCCAGGGTTAATCCAGACCGGGATCCGGATGGAGTTGTTGCCCTGCTTCAGCTCGACGACATCGCCGCTGACAAGGTTGAGGCGAGCTGCCGTCGCCGGTCCCACGAGTGCGGCGTTGTCCCATGTCAGCTTCGTCAGCGACTTGGGGAGCTCCTGCAGCCACGCGTTGTTCGCGAAGCGTCCGTCGTAAACACTCGGATCGGGCAGGAAGACGACGTCAAGGCCCTGGCCGCGCGGAGACGCCGGCGCTCCGGCAATCGCATTGGCTTGAACGGTCACCGGCCTCGGGGCGAAGGCGGTGTTCGGCATGACGCCGTCGTGCAGCCAGCGCCGCCAGTCGCGATCGAACGTGGACGCCGCCGGTGGAGCCGCCGCTGCGGGCTGAGCACCTCGCGCAGCCGCCGGCGCCGGCGCCGGTGCAGCTACCCCCCGGCCGGCGGGTGCAGTCACGGGCTGACGCGGCGCCACGCCTTCCCCGTTCCAGAATGCCCGAAGGAGGTCGTACGCGGGGCGCGGGCCGCTTTCGCTGAGGGCCGCGACGACTTCGTGGAACGAGCGGCCGCCGTAGAGCGGGGCGATCAGCGGCTGAATGATCGAGACCGTTCCGTCGGCCGCGCGAACGTCGCTCCAGCTCTCGAGGTAATGCGCCTGCGGCACGTGCCAGTGGCACTGCGCGGCCGTCTCGTCCTGGTGCAGCCCGACGTGCGCCCGCAGTCCCACCTTCCCCAGCGCCTCCGTGAACTTGAGGTCCGCCGGCGCGGTGTAGACAGGATTACCACCCAGAATCAGCAGGAAGCTGACCGTGCCGGCGTTCATCTCGCCGACAAGTTCCCGCAGCGCCTCGACCTGGTTGATGGGGCGCGCTTCCGCTGTCTGGGTGTAACTGACCGTGGCGCCTACATTTCCGAGCGCCTCGTTCATGGCATGCGCCAGCGCGTGCACCACGGGCGGCTGCGAATCGCCGGCAATCACGAGGCTGCGGCCGCGCGCGGCCTGCAGGTCCTTCACCAGCGCAGCCATCCAGTTCTGCGCCGCCGCAGGAGCCGCCGCTTCACCGGCCGCGGTTACGCCAACCTGCGCCGCAACAGCCCGGGCAAATGCCTCGATTTCCGACGCGCGCAGCGGCAGGCGGTGATCCGCTTTCGTGCCTGTGTTCGACGGCGACGACTCGACCGCGTAGAGGCGGATGAAAGCCGCCTTGTCACCCTCGAGCCTCCGCCGTGATGCAAACGCGCGCGCGTGCGAGAGCCCGTTGCCGCCGGCACACAGAAAGTCAGAATCGAGCGAGAGGACGACGTCCGCCTTGTCGATCGCGTACTGGGCGTCGACATACTCGCCAAACGCGAGCCGGCTGCCCTCCCGCGCGTTGTGCCGCGAGAACGGCTCCCACTGCACCCATTTCGCCTGCGGGAAGCGTCCCAGCAGCTCGTCGATCTGCGCGTTCAGCGTCGGCGAGGTGACCGTCTCGCTGAGGATTCGCAGGCCGGAGCCGCGCGACGACTGTTGACCGGTCAGCACTTCCTTGAGCGCGCCGGCGAATGCCTCGAACGTGCGGATTTCACCGAGGTGCGTGATCGTCTGCGAGCGATCCGGGTCGTACAGGTCGAGGATTGACGCCTGCGCGAAGAGATCGGTGGCCCCCCGGCTGGTCGGGTGATCGGGGTTTCCCTCGATCTTCGTCGGCCGTCCCTCGTGGTTCTCGACGAGGAGACCGATGCCGGCTCCGGCAAACGGCATCGCCGTCGCATAAAAGAGCGGCTTTCCCGGAACGAGTTCCTCGGGCTGCCGCACGTAGGGAACGATGGCCTCGTCCGGCTGACGCGTACACGCGCTGACTCCGGCAAGCGTCAGTGACGCGCCCATCAACTTCAGGAACCCGCGGCGGCCAACCGGGTCGAGCCACTCCGAGGCGTTCTGCGGGAACTCGCGATGCAGGAATTCCTTGAACTCGGGCGTCTCGGATACGGCCTCGAGGCTGCGCCAATACTCGCGGCCGCGGCTGCCTTCGAGCCTGGTACGGAGCGACTGGATGTCGATCGGCTGCGTCATGAACGGGTCACCGATGGCACGTCGAGCAGCTGGTGTTGCCGCGGATTCCGTATTCCTTCACCAGCTGGGCGCCGATCACCGACTGCGGGACGGGCGGCTTGTAGCCCATCGTGTAGATCTCGCTGCGCGGCCGTACGTAGTTTTCGGGATTGCGGTGGCAGTTGACGCACCACTCCATCTGCAGGGTGTTTTCCTGCAGGGTCAACGGCATCTCGTCGATGCGGCCGTGACACGTCTCGCATCCCATGCCCTTCTTCACGTGAATACTGTGGTTGAAATAAACGAAGTCCGGCAGGTCGTGCACCCGGATCCAGCGCACCGGCCGATCCTCGCGGAAGCTGACGCGGATCGGTTCGAGAATCGGCGCCTGCGCCCAGATCTGCGAGTGGCAGTTCATGCACGTCTTGGTCGGCGGAATCCCGGCGAACGGCGACGTTTCGACCGAGGTGTGGCAGTACCGGCAGTCGATGCCATCGTCCTTGACGTGATGGCGATGGCTGAACTGGACGGGCTGCTCGACGAACTCGTGCGCGCGCGTGACGTAGCTGGAGCGCGCGACGACAATAGCCGTGAAAATCAGGCCGCCGACCAGAATGAGAAGGCCGGCAAGACTTAGCTTCGAAGTGGTGTTGGCGCTACGACGGAAGATCTGCGGCATTGGAAGCTAGCGAAGCGGGACGCCCGACCGCAGGTCCGGTCCTTTCCTGCGTTTCCCCGTGGGCCAGTCACGGTTTGTACCATGTTGTGAAAAAAGGATCAAGCAAGTCGCCCCCCCGGGCGGCAGACATTCTTATCCACACTCGGCGTGGATCTATCTCAGGCGGCAAAAGAGCGTAAGCTGATGGTGCGATGAGCGACCGCAAATATCGCCAGCGGGGCTACCAGGACGACGACCGCGACCGGCCGCAGACACCCAAACCCAACCGGCCAGCCCCCGAACCGGGCGCACCCGCGGGCACCCGGCGGATCTCGCGGGATGCACCCAAGACAATCAACATGCCCGGGTACCGCGAGGTCGTCCGTTGCGCACAGTGCGGCAACGTCGGGTCCGCAGACATCGGCTTCGACGCCCGGTGCCCGCGCTGCGGGACCGATCTCCACGCCTGCGCGCAATGCACGTCGTTCGACCCGGGCAGCCGCTTCGAGTGCATGGAAACGATTCCGGCGAGAATTTCACCGAAGAACGCCCGCAACAGCTGCGATCTCTTCTCGCCGCGGACGACCGTCGAACGCGAAACCACGACGCCGCGCACCGACGATGCGCGGAAGGCATTCGACGATTTGTTCAAGTTTTAGCCCGTTCCGGCAGGGTGCCCCGTGCCATTGCTCTCTGAACAGGACCGCCAGACCGTTTCGGTCCGCCTCGCCGAAATAACGAACCCGGTCACCATCCTCTTCTTCACGCAGACGATCGACGCTCCTGAAACAGCCCTCATCGCCCGCCAGGTACTCGACGAAGTCGTCGGGCTCAACGACCTGATTTCGCTTCAGGAAGTGAACTTCATTCTGGAAAAAGAGCGGGCTGCGCAGTACGGAATCGACCGAATCCCGTCCGTCGTGCTGCTTCGTGGCGAGGAAGATACCAGGATCCGCTTTCTCGGAGCCCCCGCGGGCTACGAGTTCGTGTCGCTGATTGAAGCGCTGATCCTCGCGGGCACCGGTGAGTCGGCGTTGACGCCGCAGAGCAAGACACTCATCGCGACGCACGTGACGGCACCCACCGAGATCCTTGTTTTCGTCACCCCGACCTGCCCGCACTGCCCGAGGGCAGTGACGATGGCGCACCGGATGGCGGTCGAAAGCCCCCTTATCCGCGCCGCCTCCGTGGACGCGGCCGAATTCATGGATTTATCGCAGCAGTATCAGGTGACAGGCGTGCCGAAGACGGTCGTCCTCGGCGCGAGCGACGGCGGTATCGAGATGTTGGGCGCCCTGCCGGAGGAAGCCTTCGTCAGGACGGCCGTCGGCGCGCCGGAGCCGCCGGTCCCGCCGGAACAATCGTCGCCTTCTTGACGAAGTCGAGCTGCGGAAACTCCTTCAGGTACGCATTGCCCTCTCGCAGAATGCGTCGCTGATCCGGCTCGTTGTCGCGGGGCGGGCTGAAGATCTTGTCCACGACTTCCATGCCGGTGACGACCTCACCGAACGGGGCGAAGCCCTGTTCGTTCAGATAACTGTTGTCGGCGTAGTTGATGAAGATCTGGGTGAAGCGCGTGTTCGGCAGGCTTTCCTTGGTAAAGGACACGTAGCCGCGGGTGTTGCTTTTCATCGGCGGCTCGTCGCGCAGGCTGGCGCGCTGCCAGGCGGCCTGGATGGTCGGGTCGCCGTTCAGCCCGAACTGGGCCATGAATCCCGGCCGTACCCGGAAGAAGCGCGTGCCGTCGTAGAAGCCGTTCTTCACCAGGTTGTAGAAGCGGTCGGCGCCAAGCGGCGCCCATTCCCGATGCACTTCGATGACGAACGGACCTTTGCTGGTTTCGAAGCGCGCCCGAAAAACGTCCGGAGCGGTTTCGGTCAGCTGCGACGGATCGGCCAGTTTGCTGGTCTGCGCAGACAAGCCGAGCGTCGCGGCAAGGACCAGCACGAGCGCCCCAGCGAGGCGGAAGCCTGTCTCGCCGAAGCCTGGCGAAGGCGGATTCCTACGCACGGCCGGCAAACTCACGCGTTTCGGTGTGAACACGGACACGTTCCCCTTCCTTGATGAACAGCGGCACGCGGATTTCGAGCCCGGTGTCGGTCCGCGCCACCTTGGTGACCGTCCCGCTCGCGGTGTCGCCGCGCGTTCCAGGCTCGGTTTCCTTGATCGTCATCTCGACGAGCGGTGGAAGCTGCAGGCCGATCGGGTTGCCGTTGAACTTGTTGATCTGGACGATCAGATCGTCGACGAGCAGATCGCCATCGTCGCCGACCATGTCCGGACGCAGCGTCAGCGTCTCGAAGCTCTCCTGATCCATGAAATGAAATCCGTTGCCGTCGGCGTACTGATAGATCGCCTCGACGCGGGCGAGATCGGGTTCCTTGAACTTTTCGCCGGCCTTGAAGGTCTTGTCGAAGACGGCGCGTGTAAGCAGGTTGCGCATCTTCAGGCGGACCAGCGTCTGGCCGCCGCGCGCCGTCGGCTTCGAGACCTCGACATCGAGGCAGTGGTACGGCGCCCCTTCGTGCTCGAAGTACATCTTGCGTTTGATTTCGATGGCTTCCAGTTGTGAGGGCATCAGGTTGCTCGGGTTGGGATTCTCGCACGCTGTGCTTTGCCGTCGGATTGTTCAGTTCTCCGTCGGCGGTTCGAAGCGATCGATAAAGAGTGCCGGCAATATGGCGCGGGATGGCACCAGCTTCAGGCCGAGTTGCTCTTCTACCGCGGTGAACACAGAAGGTACATCGCCACCCTCCGTCGTTGCGCCGGGAGTGGGAAGCACTGCAGGCACCGCAGTAAGTAGAAGGTGGTAGGACCCCGTCAAGCCGGTTTTGTCCACGACGGGCCGCCCAGCCAGGCCCCGAAGGATCACCGGCAGGACCGCCATCGGGATCTCTGCTTCGGTTCGGATGCCCGGCCGGATGGTGCACGATGGAAGCGGCCCGCTCGATGGCGTAGGGTCGGGCCGAAGCAACCGTCCTTCCGCAAGCGCGGCCGCTTGCTCCTCGCGCCGCTGAGCCATGACCTTCTCACAATCGGTCCCGGACTTCGTCAGCCCGTTCCCAAGCCGGCGATCTCTGCGCGCATGCACAAGGTCGAACACCGGCATCTCGCGCGTCCCGCGGTGCCACTCGAGCTTGAAGCGCTGAGCGAGCATCGCTCTCGTCATGTTGCGACGCTGTTCCGGCGTCGGCGTACCACGCCCGGGAACCGCATTGGCGATGACGTCAAGGCGCGTTGAGAACGCCCATGGTGGGACGCCGATCATGTCGCCTCCGCCATCCGAAAAAGCGCGACTCAGCAGCGAGACGGCTGACGACGCCGTGATTGTGAACCCGCCATCGGGCCGTTCCCGCGTGGTGAAAACCGCCGCCGTGTTCTTGTTGATCCTGATCGAGACCGCGTCGAATGCCGGTTCGGGCTTCTGTGCATCAAGCTGTTCGGCCGCCAGAACGGCGGCGCCGGCCAGCAGCGCCGGAAGCCAGAGTGGCGAGACAGGTGACGCTGCCATAGCTGACGGATGTTACAGCCTGCCTGGACGAAGCTCGGCGAAGCCGAGCGAAGTCTGGCGGAGGGAGAGGGATTCGAACCCCCGATACCCTTTCGGGTACAACGGTTTTCAAGACCGCCGCCATCAACCGCTCGGCCATCCCTCCGCGGTCTGGTCCTTTGATCGTACCCGAATTAGAGAAGTTCTTCGTGGTCTTCGCGTCCTTCGCGATCTTCGTGGTTAGGGCCGGCGTATCACCGTCGCGCCGTTCATAAACGGCCGCAGCGCCTCGGGGATCACGATCGAACCATCCGCCTGCTGGTAGTTCTCGAGAATCGCGATGAGCGTGCGGCCGACGGCCAGGCCGGAGCCGTTCAGCGTGTGGACGAACTCGGCCTTACCGGTCCCCTCGGATCGGAACTTGATGTTCGCGCGCCGCGCCTGGAACGCCTCCGTGTTGCTGCAGGACGAGATCTCGCGATACGTGTTCTGCCCGGGCAGCCACACCTCGAGGTCGTAGGTCTTTGCCGAGGCAAACCCCATATCGCCGCTGCACAGGAGCACGCGCCGATACGGCAGCTCCAGCCGGTTCAGGACTTCTTCGGCATTGGAGGTGAGCCGCTCCAGCTCGTCGTAGGACTTGTCCGGCGGTGAAAACGCCATCAGCTCCACCTTGTCGAACTGGTGCTGCCGAATCAGTCCGCGCACGTCCGCGCCGTAGGACCCCGCCTCGCTGCGGAAGCACGGTGTATACGCCGTGTAGCGAATCGGCAGCGTGCGGCCGTCGAGGATCTCGCCGCGATGCATGTTCGTCAGCGGCACTTCGGCGGTGGGTACCAGATAGAGGTCCCACTCGCCTGCAATCTTGAACAGGTCCGCCTCGAACTTCGGCAGGTTGCCGGTGCCGGTCAGCGACGCGGTGTTGACGAGGAACGGCGGCTCGATCTCCGTGTAGCCGTGCGCCGTCGTGTGCAGGTGGAGCATGAAGTTGATGAGCGCGCGTGCGAGCTTCGCGCCGTCGCGCACCAGCACGGAAAACCGCGCGGCAGCGATCTTGGTTCCGCGCTCGAAGTCGATGATTCCGAGCGCCGGTCCGAGATCCCAGTGCGCCTGCGGCGTGAAGTCGAAGTTCCGCGGGGTTCCGCGGCGATGGATCTCGACGTTGTCGGCGCTGCTCTTCCCCACCGGCACGCTGTCGTGGGGAATATTCGGCAGGTTCAGCAGCCCGCGGTCGCGCCGCTGCTCGATGACGACGAGCTCGACGCTCAGCTGCTTGATCTGCTGGTTCCGTGCGCGGCTCGCGGCCTGAATTCCGGCGATGTCGAGGCCCTGACGCTT
>Ga0079218_10000269_pt1 | contig 14258 bp, 10 predicted proteins | sample NCCompost_FD_77181 | JGI IMG/M metagenome (GOLD analysis project Ga0079218, IMG submission 77181) | Agricultural soil microbial communities from Utah to study Nitrogen management - NC Compost | ecosystem: Environmental > Terrestrial > Soil > Agricultural land | place: USA: Utah | collected... | reverse complement strand
CTTGGTCCCGGTTTTGGACCTTGGGGTGGCCCACTGGGATTATTGGGTTGCTCTGCGTGTAGATCGGCTCCTACTACAAATCCGAGGCCGTTAGTTGCAATTAATTCGTTGGGCACCGCGAATACGAGAGACGACAATAATTCGTCGCTAATGGGTTCGCCAAATTCACGAAATACCTTCGATACGGCGGCTAAAGATTCAAGCCGCAAACGGTTATTCATCTGAAATCGGAATCGCAGGTTTTCAGCTTCTCGCACAGATTCAAGTTCTTGCATGAAACATTATCTCCTTTCAAGAGACAGAAGGTAGGACGTCTGGGCGCTAACCGTAACACGCGCGCTGGTTGGATTGCGGCGGAGTCTATACGCAACTTTTGATTTTTTCAACCAAATTGCCGTACCGAGCGAGGCGGGACTACGAGCAGCTAGTTGAGACCTGTAACTAAATAGAGATCCGTAAGAGATCGAGTAAAGGCATAGATGTATCCCCTGCCATCAGGTGTGATCAAAACGTTAATAGGGCCCCGGATACCCGCGAGATCGGCTGGAACTATCTCTTTACCGAGTTCTTTTTGTCCTGTCGCAATGTTGAGTTTGAAAAGCTTCAACGGCCGTTCTCTGGGACGATAGACATAGAGAGTTTGCCCGTCGGGTCCCCAGCGAATTACTCGATCCTCGTCCTCAAGACCAGGGATCTGACGCGGCTCACCGCCTTTCAAAGGATAAATTGCGATAGCTTGTTTTTCCTCCAGGTCTCGTGCCAGGAGGAATTGCCCATCAGGGGAAACCAGCGTTCCCGTAACGCCTTCCGGTGTCACGGGACGCGGTGGTCCACCGTCAACATTTTGCAAATAAGTGCGATACAAACGTCCGGGTTCTTTGCCATTGAAGACGATGCTTTTGCCATCGGATAACCAGGAGGTACTGTAGCCAAATTGCTCGATACCAGAAGGATCGAGACGCTTCTCCTGACCGGCGCCGGTGGGCAAAAGCAGTATCTCAGCCGGCGAAGATCGAATGGATGAAACCCACCTACTGTCCGGCGAAAAACTACCCCCAAACCCATCGCCGAGCTGGATCGCAGACGTGCCATCAGTTCTGCGAAGATAGACGTGGTAGTTAGTGCCGCTACTCTGGCCAAAGTGTGTAAATATGAAAGTCTTGCCATCGGAGGATAGATCGTTAATCCTGACCGAATTTAACCACGAGAGATCACGCTCCTTGGTTTCGTCGGGAACCAGACAGGAAATCGGCGTCGATTGATTTTCTCCAGTCAGCAAAACTTTTCCCTCGCGAGAAATATCCTGAAGGTGCAGACTTATCGGTGCTCGCGCGACAACTCTTTCTTTTCCCGCGAGCGTCACCGCATACAATGCCTGCGCTTCTCCGCTCTTCGTCGCGGTAAACCAAACCTCGTTACCGGCGGGCGACCAGGCGAGGCCGTCCTCCCCCGCCCAATCACCAGTTAGCTTTTTCTTTTGACCGTTTGAATCGACAAGCATCACTGAGCCGCGATCATCGCCGGGAACTGGATGATCTAAAAAAGCCACCGCATTACCTTCGGGAGAGACGCGCGGGTTACTGATATACCCATCCGTTTCGTACAGAACTTTGCCAATGGGATACTCAAGCTTATTGCGGTCCTGCGAGAAGCGAACGACTGCAAGAGAGCCATCGGGACCCCAGTCGGCTTCCTGAACATCTTCCAGCAATTCGCGAGCGGCGCCTCCGCCCAGAGGCATGCGCGCCAACGTTCCGCGTCTGACCGAATGGTAAAGATGTTGACTATTCAGAAGCACTGCCATCTCACTGGTAGAGGACACGGCCAGCATATGAGCATCCGTCAGTCCAAAAGCTTTCGAGTCAGGAGTCCCGGATCGCATTTCATAAATATCAAGAGGATTGCCATTCCACGTTGCACTAAAGAGTACCGTATCGCCATCCGCAGCGAAGCGAGCTGAGTAGATCGTTCCTCGCCGAAAAGTGAGCTGGTGGTATGAGGGTGGATCTCCTTGCCTGACACCGCTCTTCCCCAGAAAGTAAGCCGCGGCCAGTGCAATTAGCGTGAGGGCGATGGCCGCAGTCACCCAAATTCTATTGGCCACAGGTTTGGCCCAGGGAGCTTTCGCTACAGGTCGTGTTGTGAGGGTAGCTCCCGAAGTGGTAACGGTGCCGGCTAATGATTCAAGATCGAATGCAAGATCTCTCGTTGACTGGAAACGATTCTCAGCTCGTTTCTCCAAACAGTGCCGAACAATGCGCTCAAACCCGGGAGCGATCGCGCGCTCGGCTTCCGCTGGCTCGGGCGGCTCCTTACTCAAAATCGCACTCATGATCTCGATTGGTGATTCCCCGCGAAATGCTCGCTTTCCTGTTAGCATTTCGTAGAAGACCACACCAAAAGAAAAGATATCAGAACGGTAATCGACCGCCTCACCCTTTACTTGTTCGGGCGACATATAGCCGACGGTCCCCATAATGGCGCCGGCGCGAGTTTTCACGCGGACGGTTTCTGCTTCTAAGTCCTGCTGAAAGTCAGCAAGGGGATTGGTAAGTTTGGCGAGGCCAAAGTCGAGGATCTTAACGTGCCCGTCTTTCGTGAGGAACACATTTTCCGGCTTCAGATCGCGATGAACGATTCCTTTGGCATGTGCTGCGGCTAGACCGCGAGCAATCTGCAACGCGTAATCGAGAGTCTTCTTAACCGGAATAGTCCCACCTCGAATTCTGTCGCGCAGAGTTTCACCTTCGAGCAACTCCGAGACTACGTAAGACAAGCCTTCGTGCGTGCCAACGTCGTAGATCGCCAGGATGTTCGGATGATTTAGCGCGCCGGCCGCACGTGCCTCCTGCTCAAAGCGTTGGAATTGTTCTGAGCCTGGGGTGATATCGGGAAGCAGGAGTTTGATAGCAACGTCCCGGCCAAGTGTTGTGTCGGTCGCGCGATACACTTGCCCCATGCCCCCTTCGCCTATCAGCGAACGGAGCTTATACCTGCCGAGACTCGTGCCGGGTTCGATCTTCACTTGTATTGGTTGTACCGTAATGTGCTGGCTGGCCTGGGTTGAAACTGACGCAGGGATTCTAGTTTACTTCGGCTGGACAAGCCAGAGTAGTAATTAAACTTTGAAGGCGTAGCGCTAGATCATGAGACTCTTTTCGTTAACTCTAACTTCCCTTGTTTTCTTGCTGTCAGCGCTTTCTGTCGCTACAGGGTTAGAGTCTCAGGGAACGCCAAAGCCGGGTCAGATCGAAACGATCTACGACGACAAAAGAGACAAGACGACCGTGCGACTTAAGCCAGTGCAGATCGGAAGCAACAAAGCGCAATATCACAGTGTGCACATTGCGCCCGCGTTTAGTTATCCCGGCCACGAGTTTAAGAAACCAGAGTCGGTCGATTTTGAAGTGCAGACGGTGGTAAAGACAAAGCTGAAAATCGATCTGTATGTGGTGTTTGTTATCGATGGCGAAACGATTTTTCTCAGTTCAGCTCGCCGGGCAGTGAAGCGAACTGTGCCAGGCAAGCGTTGGGTCGGCGAGCGGCTCGTGTTTCGAATGCCTTACGAGACGTTAATGAAAGTCACGAAAGCGAGGGTTGTTGAGATCAAAATGGACGGAGTGGTGTTTCCGGTCACGGAGCAGGCGCTGGAACACATCCGAGTTTTCGCAAAGCAGTTAGAGAGTTAGTAGACTTCGCAGGGGACAACCCTAATGGAGTGCGCCGCCTTGACGGCGCTTTGGATTTCCTGGGTGGCAGATTTAACTTTGAACTACTGGTCGAGCTTCAATTCACGCTTGAGAAATTTTTTGAAATGCAGCCAAAGCGCCGTCGTCGCTGCGCTTTGCCGGCGCACCCCAAAAAGCTTCACTCTTCATCCAACTCCTTCATTACTTCCGCAAACTTCTCCACATCAGCCCGAGTCCGCTCGAGTGTGCGCCGGCTTTCGAGATAGGCAGCCCAATTGGGAGTCTGCGTTAAGGCTCGCTGAGTGTCATCGTCAAGCGCCTGAGCCATCACCGCCACCAAGTCGCTCACGATGCGCGTGTGTTCCAGCAGCGACTCAATGATCGAATAAGCCAGCCGCGCTTGTTCGAAGTCGAGATCGCGGGTAGCCAATGGCGAGTCGTGCAGCGTGTCTTTTTCATCGTCCACGGATTACCCCAAAGAGATTGGTGATTAACGATTGCCGCCAATTGCCCGATTACCTGAAATCAATACTCGATGAGCCGCGCGGCGGCTGGCCCATAGCAGTTTCGATAAGTAGTGGCTTGTTGGACGCCAGCCAATCGGCAATTGGCAATCAGCATGGCAACGCCGATCGTCAATATCCCTGGTTTACAAAAGGAAGATCGACCACTCGGGCTGGAACCCCGTCGCTTGTTTTGACCTCAGTGGCGGCCGCGATGTAATCAAACTTCACATAACCGAGAGCCAACCGCCTCCCCAGATGGGGTGAATACACCGACGAAGTAATCTGTCCAATCTCTTTGTCGTCCTTCGATTTGATCGAGGTGCCGCTCGCAACTTTTGCCGGTTTTTCAAACGCGAGCCCTCGCAGTTTTTTGGCGACGTGACCGCGATACTTAATGCGCGCAATGATCTCTTGCCCGACGTAACAGCCTTTCGTGTAGCTAACCGCCTCGTCGAGGTTCGTTTCCGTAACCACCGTCGTATCGTCCATGTCCTGGTGATAGCGCGGAATCCCAGCTTCAACACGCAAAATCTCCTGAGCGTCGTAGCCTACCGGCCGCGCGCCGGCCATTAGCACCGCTTGCCACAGTTGCTCCGCATAAGAATTTCTCAACAGCAAGTCGAATCCATCGGCAGCCGTATGTGTAGCCCGGATGACGAGAATTGGATTGTTCTGCCAAATAATTTGGGTCACGCTGCCCACGTCAATGCCCACGTCGGATGCGCCCAGGACATTTGCGAGTTTTGCTGCCGGAGCCCGCCCCTGCACGGAAAGCAGGACAGTTTCCCCGGTCAGATCTGCAACGTGAAAATCTCCGGCCAGCGTGAACTTCTGAATTGTCTGGAACACACGATCGTGTGACGCCGGCTCCGTATCAATTATGAAAGTCGGCTGAGCAGTCTTGCCTGCAGTGTCGTCAGCGGTGCGGATAATTCGCACACTCGCCAGAAGGCGACCCTGGACATTGGGAAACACTGCCGGCATCCATTGGTTCTCGGCAAGTTTCTTCATATCGTTGGTGATCAATCCATTCAGAAAGGCGATAGCTTCGGATCCTTTAACCAGCAAACGCCCGCGCGCCGACAGATCTAATAAGCCTACTCCGCCCTCGCGCACCGCTGCATACTCAAGCAACTCGTCACCATACGAAGCTGGCACGGACCATCCGTCCTGTGCCGCCATCAGCGCGCCAGACCCTCGATGGATCTCGTGGAGCGCCAATTCTCGAAGCGGAACTCTTTGTACTTCACTCATACGCAATCGGCCCCGAGGAGATTTAGGCCACAGATTTACACAGATGAACGCGGATCAGCCTACTGTCTATTGCCTGATGCCTACTGCCTGCGGTCTACTACCTACTGCCTCTACAGCTTCGCGCACGAGCTTGTAATCCTGCAGCTGCGCCTGCTCGCGTCGATGCGAAGCGAGCACCTGGGGACTGGGATGGTAGATCGGAACCAGCAGACGTCCATCCCAATCGTAAACTTTCCCGACCGCTTCCTTCAGAATCAATTCATGACTCCTGATTCGTTTTAATGCTGCGAGCGCTACGGAACCCAGCGTTACCACTACTCGCGGATCGATGAGCGCGACGGTTCGCTGCAAAAAGCCAGAGCAATTATCCAGTTCGGCTCTACTGGGCTTGCGGTTTGTTCCGGAAGGATTTCGCGGATTACAAAGCGCTGCGCTAGTGATGAAGATTTCGGCGCGTGTTAAGCCAATAGCAGCGATGAAACGATCAAGGTTCTTCCCGGACTGATCGCCGCTGAACGGAATTCTCGTGCGGTCGGCGCCTTTGCGGCCTGGCGCTTCACCGATAAAAAGTATCCGCGCTTCAACTGAGCCGTTAGCTCGACTCAACACCGCGGTCCGTTCACACATCGCCGGGCAACGTGTGCAGGTCGCTGCCTCGGCGATTAGTGCTGCAAAAAGTCTTTCTCGTGATGCTTGAGATGCGGGCACGCAGCAATTTCATCACAGACGGCGAATAGTCCCAAGTCTCACGCCTCAAGTCTCAAATTTCTCGTCGTAAACGGCGCAAAGACGCCGCGGCGCGAAGACGCAAAGAACTTAAGTAATACTTGAGCGAACCGACGTTCAGCGAGCTATTCGCCTTCGTAACTCCGTAACCTCTCTCAATCCCCTACATCTTTGCGACTCTGCGTCTTTGAGACTCCCGTCATCTTAAGACTTGAGAGACTATTTAACGACCGTAATCTCGCGCGACGTCGTATTGAAAGTTCCATTCGCTACCGGCAAATCGTTCTTGTCGAGTAGCTCCAGGCGCACCGTGTGTTTTCCGGCTAGCCAGCCCGACAACCAAATCGGTTCCCACTTTTCGATGAAGCGCGGATCGTCATCGTCGACAATGTAACGCACCCGATACTCACCGCCGTCGCCTTTTAACTTCGCATTCGTCAACCAGAAATCGATCATAATCGGATCAGCTTCAGCGTCCTTGTATTCACCTTTGGGGCGACTGTAAGTCAGCAACGGCTTGGCGGGATCAACTTCGCCACCTTGACTGGTGCTCATGTCTTTACCTTCACGATCCGGACTGGGACTGGCGGCCGAGTTGTTGTTAGCCATCGTCTGACCAGAGTTAGTTGTCGTCGGCTTACTGGCGTCGCCGCCACCTTTGACGGTGAAGCTTACCATCTGAAATGCGACGTCGTTTTTGTAACTCTCATGCCACGGGCGGGAAGCGAAAACCCGCAAAGTGTGTTTGCCCGCCATCAGGTTCCGTAACTGAAAAGGCTGGTCGAGTTCGTAGTACGCTTCGTAAGGTTCGTTATCGAGAATGACGTGGATGTGATTACCTTTATCGGTGGCTGGGTCTTTATGAGGTTTGTAACCACGCAAGTCGCCGCTCAACTCGAGTCTGACGTCTACAGCAGCGCCATTCACCACAGCATCCTGAGCCGGAGTAATGATCCTCAAAGTTGGCTGCGCTTCATCCTGCTCGCCACGCTCTTTCATCAGATCCATGATCGATTGCGGGCGTGCAACCAGGGTCAGCTTCTGAGCGGGCGGGGGTGCGACAACGTTGGTTGCTGTCGTATTCGCGTTATCGGGGTTGGTAGCGCACCCGGCAAAAGCGAGTAGGGCTAAGATAACAAGGTTCAAAACTAGCCGACGTACAAATGATTCCATTGGTTCCCTCCGGATCTATTTTTTGCCAAAGAGTATGCGTTGGGAGTGTGGCAAAGATTGGACGAGAATGCGTCGAATGAGTTTCCAAACTCTTAATGGTCTCAGGATTCGCGTGCGATTTGGGGGATCGTATGTTTTGACTAGGCAGAAGAGACGATCCACCAGGTCACCCGAAACAACACAAAAAAAGATCCAAGCCTCGCCAAAGGCCTTGCGGCATTCATCGGTACTCTGCGACTTAAGACTTCCGGTAGTGTAAAATTCGCGCGCACCTGACAACTCATAACGAAGGAGAGCTCCGACGCTGGCTTGATCATGAGAACGAATCCCTCGCGCAACCTTTACGTTGCTGCAGCCATACTCGCAATCACTTCAGTCTTGTCCATCAGTTGCAACCGTACAAATCAATCAGCAGAGTTCCAACCGGAGATTCTGCCGCTACCGCCGCAACTGAACACTTACGAGGCAATGCCGATTCCCGCTGATAACCTCCTGACTCCGGAGAAGGTCGCACTTGGCCGCCAGCTATTTTTCGATGAGCGTCTCAGCGGTGATGGCACGCGCTCGTGCTACTCGTGTCACGTGTGCGAGAAGGGTTTGACGGACGGACTGGCGAAATCCATTGGAGCCTTCAACAAGCAATTGCCACGCAGCAGTCCCACGCTCTGGAACATCGGCTATCACAAAGAATTTTATTGGGACGGTCGCAGTGGTTCTTTGGAGAAGCAGGCAATGGCGGCGTGGACCGGCGCAAACATGGGCGCTAAAGCTGACGAAATTGCGACTAAGCTTAATGCGATCCCCGGCTACCGATCCCAATTTCAAACTGTCTTTGGCGGCGAAGCGACACCTGACAACATCGTTAAAGCAATTGCTGCTTTTGAACGAACTATCATCAGCGGCGATACGGCTTTTGATCGCTATCGTGCGGGCGACACTGCAGCTATGAGCGAGAGCGCCGTGCGGGGTTGGAATATCTTTCAGGCGATAAAATGCACCAACTGCCACGATGGTATGCTGTTCACCGATCAGCAGTATCACAATGTGGGAATCGGTATGGATCAGAAGGACCCTGATCTCGGACGTTTCAAAGTTACGAACAAACCGGAAGATACGGGTGCCTTTAAAACACCCACGCTTCGCGACATCGCAAAATCAGCGCCTTACTTTCACGATGGCAGCGCGCAAACGCTGGAAGCAGCTTTAGACATCATGCTCGGTGGTGGAAAAGAGAATCCACATCTGGACAAGAAGAATTTGCAGAAGCACGACGTGCTACCGGATCAGCGCGAGTCGCTGCTGGAGTTTCTAAAGGCACTCAATGTTGACTGCAAATTAGCGAAGCCACAATTACCAAGATAAGTTTCGAGTTCCGAGTTCCGAGTTCGAGTTCCACGTTATTGGTTTACAAGTTCCGAGAAGAACTCGAAACTTGAAACTCGGAAAGCGAAACTATTACTTCAAAGTTCGCTTAAGTAAACTCCCAAAATCTTTGATATCTTCTTCCGTCGTATCAAATGACGTCATGAACCTCACTTCCGATGTGGCTTCATTCCAGACGTAGAAGAAATACTTCTTCTGAAGAATTGGCACAAATTTCTTCGGCACCATCGCGAAAACGCCATTAGAGTCTACCTTCTGCGTGATCTTGATTTGGGGAATTTGCGCGATTTCGGACGCTAATATCTGGGCCATGCGGTTCGCGTGTTCAGCATTGCGCCGCCACAGATCCTTTCCCAGCAGCGCAGTAAATTGCGCCGAGATGAACCGCATCTTCGAAGGCAAGTGCGTTCCCTGTTTGCGCAGATACTTGAACCCTTCCGCGAGCTTCGGATCAAAGAACACTACGGCTTCGCCGAACATCATGCCGTTTTTAGCGCCGCCGAAAGAAAGGATGTCAACGCCGACATCACCTGTGATTTTTCGCAAGTCGGTATGCAAGCTTGCGGCCGCGTTGGCGATGCGAGCGCCGTCCATGTGCAACAACATTTCATTCTTGTGCGCAAAATTCGCAAGGGCCTTGAGCTCGGCGGCTGTGTAAACCGTTCCCATCTCGGTTGCCTGAGAGATCGAGATGACGCGGACCTGCACGTGATGCTCAAAACCGAGGTGCTCTAAAAACGGCTTCACTTGCTCAGCCCTTACTTTCCCATCAGGAGTCGGCACGCTCAGGAGCTTACAACCAGTAAACTTTTCCGGCGCACCACACTCATCAACATTGATGTGTGCCGTCTCCGCGCACACGATCGCATTGTAAGGACGCGTCGCGGCTTTCAAGCCGAGCACGTTTGCACCCGTGCCGCCGAAAACAAAAAACACTTCCACGTGCTTGCCAAAGTGCTTCTTAAAAATCTTTATGGCCTCGTCAGTGTAGGGGTCCGCACCATACGCGACGACGTGGCCATCGTTGGCCGTCGCAAGCGCTGCCATAATTTCCGGATGAACTCCGGCATTGTTATCGCTGGCGAAGCTACGGGATGGCTTGTCTTGTTTGGTCATGACAAATTGAACTTATGTCGGCACGCCTGATTTTCGTACTTTGTACTTTGAACTTTGAGCTTTGCGCTTGGTGTTTGGTGTTTGGTGTTGGTGATAGCTAAATAATCCCAGTACGTTTGAAAGAAATCAAAGTACAAAGCTCAAAGTACCAAGTTCAGAACCGCGGCTCAGTTTTTTCTCGACCGGAAATCTTTAATTATTTCCTTTGCCGCATTCGCGCCACACTGGCCCGTGATCTCTCCACCTGGATGCGTGCCAGCGCCGCAGAGATATAGCCCTTTAAGAGGCGTGCGATACTGCGCCCAACCAATCAGTGGCCGGAACATGAAAAACTGATCCAGCGATTGTTCGCCGTGAAAAATGTGACCGCCCGCTAATCCATATGTCTGCTCAAAGTCCCATGGCGTGATCACCTGCCGCTGCACAATCAACTGTTTCAAATTGGGAACGTAGTCAGAAAGTGCTGAGACGATCGCGTCGGCAAACTCCTCCTTGCGAGAGGTCCAATCACCTTCCTTCAGTCGGTAGGGTGCGTATTGCACCTGAATCGACATGACGTGTGCGCCGGGAGGCGCGAGCGAAGGATCATTGAGTGACGGAATCGTTAGATCCAGATACGGTAGCCTGGAATAGTCGCCATACTTGGCAGCGTCGAAGGCGCGCTCGAGATAATCAATCTCGTGTCCAAGTTGAATACGACCAGACAGTCTTTCGGAGTCACTATCCGTGCCCTCAAAGGCCGGCAAGCCCGAGAGCGCCAGATTAATTTTGGCGACGCAGCCCAACGCGCGGTAGTTCTGCAGCTTCAAGAGAAAATTGGGATTGAGATCGAGAGGGTCAATTAACTTCAGAAAGGTCGTACGCGGGTCTGCATTCGAGACAATAGCTCGCGCAGCCAGCTCGTCGCCGTTAGCCAGCGCAATCGTTGTCGCTCGATTAGCCTCAGTTTTAATTTCAGCAACCTCAGCTCCCGTTCTGATCTCAACTCCGCGATCAATTGCTGCCTGGGCCAACGCGTGGGTAATCCCGCCGAGTCCGCCCTTAGCCGCTGTTGAGCTCCCGATTGCCTGACCGTCTCGGGCAGCTTGCATCAACAAACCGGTGCTGGTTCCCGCCGACCACGGACCGGCGAAGACGCCAGAGATCCCGCGCGCTGCGACCGCCGCTCGCAAGATTTCGCTTTCAAACCACTCCGCCGCCAGATCCGCAACCGCCATCGGTCCCCAGCGCAACAAACGAAACGCATCCTGTTTACCCAAACCGCGGAACGATAACCCCAGCTTGCCGAGGTTCCACAACTCGCCTGCCGCGGGTTTCTCGATTGTCGGCGGTGTCATGGACAGCAAGGGCGCGAGCACGCGGCCGATGCGCTGGAAGCTGTTTGCGAATTCGCCGTAGCTTGCGGCGTCGTTTGCTGAAATTGTGTTTAGCGACGCGACGGTGCGTGCGGTGTCGTCATAGATCGTCGGTGATGGGCCATTGGGATTCAAGACGGTCAGCCGAGCCGCCGGCCTGGTGAATTCCACACCATGTCGCGCGAGGTCAAGATCGGTTGCAACTGTCTGGGAGAACGGTCCGGTTGTATGTGCGAGAGTGGAACAACGAAACCCGGGATGAATTTCTTCAGTGATTGCGCCGCCCCCAACCTGCGCCCGGCGTTCAAGCACAAGGGTCTTCAATCCAGCTTTGGCTAAGTAACATGCCGCGACAAGACCGTTGTGACCGCCACCGATGACGATAAGGTCGTACATAAGACTAAAAACGAACTTTGTGCTTTGAGCTTTGAACTTCGGTCTTAGCTTTTTGGTCTTGGGTTTTGGGCTTTGGATTCTTGACACCAGACACCCGATACCCGACACCTACCTTCTTCGTTTCCAATCCTTCAACAGTTGCAGCGCGGCGTTGCGGCCGGGTGCGCCCATGATGCCGCCGCCGGGATGAGTTGCCGAGCCGCACATGTAGAGACTGCGAATGGGTGTTCGGTACTGCGCCCAACCCGGCGCCGGGCGCAGGAAAAAAAGCTGTTCCAGCGTCAGCTCTCCCTGGAAAATGTTTCCTTCTGACAAACCAAAATCGCGTTCGATATCCAGCGGAGTCAGTACCTGACGATACAGGATCAGATCGCGAATGTTCGGCGCATGCTCGGCAATAGTGTCAATCACGGTGTCGCCAAACTCTTCACGCTTTTCGTCCCAATTTCCCTCTTTTAGGTTGTAGGGCGCGTACTGCACAAAACACGACATTACATGTTTGCCGGGCGGCGCTACCGACGGGTCCGTCAAACTGGGAATCACAATGTCGATGTAAGGACGGCGCGAGTAGCGACCATACTTCGCCTCGTCATAGGCGCGCTCCATGTAATCAACCCCAGGGGAAATTGAGACGGCGCCACGAAGATGCGGCCCTGCACCAGGCTTCGCTGTGAAGTTCGGCAGACCCGATAAAGCGAGATTCACTTTTCCCGATGAGCCGCGATACTTGTAGCGCTTTAAGTCTCCGGCGAAATCGTCCGGCAGGTGCTCCTCACCGACCATCTTCATAAACGTCAAGCGCGGATCGACGCTGGAGGAGATAACGTCAGCGTAGATCTCGTCCCCATTTACTAGCACCACGCCTTTTGCCTGGCCATTCTTAAGTAGGATTTTTTCGATCGGCGCTTCAGTGCGGATTTCCGCACCCGCTTCGCGCGCCGCATCCGCGATCGCGTTCGAAATCGCACCGGTACCGCCGCGGGACAAGCCCCAGGAACGGAATGCGCCATCAATCTCGCCCATGTAGTGATGCAGCAAAACGTAGGCGGTCCCGGGTGAACGAACGCCCAGAAAAGTGCCGATGATTCCCGATGCCGACATCGTCGCCTTCAGCACGTCTGTCTCGAACCACTGATCGAGGAAGTCGACGGCGCTCATCGTCATCAACTGCACCTGGTTGTACTGATCCTCGGCCGGAAGATTTTGGAAACGTTTACCCAGGAAATAGAGATCCTTGAGACCTTTGGGTTTCAGTGAGGTGGGATCAGGCGGCGTCATACTCATGATGGGTTTGACGAAGTGGGCCATTTCCAGCATCGCCTTGCCATATTCATCGTAAGCTTCCGCATCGAGCCTCGAGTGGCGGGCAATCTCGCGGCGCGTCTTCGCATGATCATTCACCCGCCAGAGGTAATCGCCATTTGGCATGGGCGTGAACGTGCCGTCGAGCGGAAGGATCTCTAAGCCATGACGCGGCAGATCGAGCTCGCGAATGATCTCGGGACGAAGCAGAGAGACTACGTAAGAGCAGACCGAAAACTTGAAGCCGGGAAAGACTTCTTCCGTTACGGCGGCGCCGCCCAGCACGTAACGACGTTCGAGCACGAGCACTTTTTTGCCCGCGCGCGCCAGATAAGCAGCGTTGACCAGACCATTGTGGCCGCCGCCAATCACGATGACGTCGTAACGACTGTTCATTTTGTAATCGTTATTGCAGCTTGCTGAAGATTCGTTAGCATACTTATAATCGCTCGCCCTGACAAACAAGTAGTTCGAGATTGGTGGAGCCGTAATATTCAACGCAAGCTGTAAGCTTGCATACGCAAACTGACAGTTTGCGTAAAGACAACCTTTGAGGATTGAATGCCTGTCGGAACTGCATTCCACGAAAGAACATTTCCGCTTTGTGAGAGCCTGAGCTATCGCGAGTGGTCTGGTTACTACGCGGTCAGCTCTTATGAGCCGCATCACGAGCACGAGTACAACGCGATTCGCAATGCGACGGCGCTGATCGATATCTCACCTCTCTTTAAGTATCGCCTGAGCGGTAAAGATGCGACACGTCTGGTGGATCGCGTGATCACACGCGACATGCGCAAAGTCTCTGTGGGCCAGGTGATCTACACGCCCTGGTGCGACGAGAGTGGGAAAGTAATCGACGACGGCACTGTTTCGCGGCTTGAAGAAAATACCTATCGCTGGACAGCCGCCGATCCCAGCCTCCGTTGGTTTACGCAAAACGCTACCGGTCTCGAGGTGCAAATCGAAGACATTTCTGAGACAGTCGCCGCGCTTGCGCTGCAAGGCCCAACTTCCGCTCGCCTCCTGCAATCCGTAGCTGGGCGTGCGGTGCTGGAAGGGCTGAAATATTTTCGGGTCACACTCGCAAACATCGCCGGTGTTGCGGTTGAGATTTCGCGAACCGGATACACGGGCGACCTGGGATATGAAGTCTGGGTTCCTGCCGAGCAGGCCCTGCAAGTTTGGGACGCGCTAATGGTCGCCGGTCGCGCGTTCGACATTCATCCTGCGGGAATGCTGGCTCTGGATGTGGCGCGCATTGAAGCCGGGCTGTTGCTCATCGATGTCGATTTCAATAGCAGCAAGAAAGCGTTTATTGACGAACAGAAGTATTCGCCTTACGAGATGGGACTGGGACG
>Ga0079218_10000267_pt1 | contig 14315 bp, 16 predicted proteins | sample NCCompost_FD_77181 | JGI IMG/M metagenome (GOLD analysis project Ga0079218, IMG submission 77181) | Agricultural soil microbial communities from Utah to study Nitrogen management - NC Compost | ecosystem: Environmental > Terrestrial > Soil > Agricultural land | place: USA: Utah | collected... | reverse complement strand
CCGCACGCTGCCAGCGTGATTCTGAGGCCCATATGTACGTGACGCACGACCGATCGCTCGTCGACGGCGGCCAGAGTAAAGGCGCGTCGGATTGGCCGCTGTTATTCCCCTTCGGTGGCGAGCTGGGATATCTGAGGGCCATCGTGGCGAGTGGTTACGCTTCCCTCGTCCGGTGGTCGTCCCGACTGCCAGGCCGCGACATTCATGTGTCGTCGATGAGCGATACATGGCTGCGCATGCACGACGCTGAGCACAGCAAACATAGGGCTGAGATGTGACCGGGACCCAACTATTCGACCTGACGTCGACGGGGTCGATTCTGAGCATAGCGACCAATCAGATAGTCGACCGAGAATACCCCTGGCCCGCGCGTCAGCAGCAGCACGAGGATCGCGCCCCACGCGAGATGCTCGTTGTACGCGTTGGGGTACACGAACGTTTGTATCACCGCGATCATTCCCAGGAGCGGCAGCGTCGCGATACGGGTCGCGAGGCCCAGGAAAAGGAGAATCGGGATCGTTAGCTCCTGCGTCATGGCGATACGTGCCGCGACAACCGGATCCAGCAAAGGGACGCGATACTCCTCCTGGAACAGTCTGACGGTGAATTCCCAGGACTGGTACTTCAGCACACCGGCCTTGAAGAACGTGGCTCCGACTCCGATGCGTCCAGCGAGTTGAATGATCGACAGCGGAAAGCGCCCAAGCCACTCGCGCGGGGCATCGAGCCAGACGAAGCTCGTCGAGCGCATCGCCGGCGCGGCCAGTGGCTCGCTCATGAGCGGACACCTGCTGGTCGCGGTGATACTCGACGGGCGAACTCATCGCCGGCAAGGCGAGTCATCTGCAACTCTCCTCGAAGGCCTCTAATCTCCAGCCACGCGTCCTCCCGGCGGAGGGCGTACTCGTCTGGCGCGGTGTCGGTCAGGTACAGGCCAATCAGCTCGTCGAGGGCCCAGTCCAAATGGACGTACTGCACGTTCGCCGACTCGTCGGTGGCGAGTGCCAGGCGTCCCAGGTGCCACTCCAGTTCGGCGAACTGCGCCAGATATGGCAACGACTGACCAGCGGGATGGGCACCGAGGTAGCGAGGAAAGCCGTCGCCGTACTCAGCGATGCAGGGTCTCGACGGCGGCTTCTCTCGAACAAAGGAGGTCGCGGCGTGCGTCACCAGCTCGGAACCGACCAGCCACACAGTGGCCGGGAACCGTTCAACCAAGGCGCGTGTCAGGCTCGCTATGTAGTGACGCCGATGAATGGCCAGTCGCTGTTCGGGTTGAGTCCCTCCCAACAGGACGGGTGCCACCGCCGCACTGTTCCCGTTGACGACCGCATCGCGAATCCCGGCCTGTATGTCAGCCAAGGTGCGCATGGCGCTCCTCTGTGATCCTTTCTTGGACGCGGTCGGCCTTGGCGGCCTCTCCGAGCAGAACCGCGAGCGCGGGCAGATCGTTGTCCCACTCGACCATCGTGGGCTGCTGGCCAAAGCGGTGTATAGCGTGCGCATAGAGCTCCCACGCCGGGGCGGCCACGGCGTGGGCGTGTGTATCGACGAGTAATGTCCCGCCTGGCGTCGCGTCATCGTCTTCGGGTGTAAATCCCCCCAAATGAAGTTCGGCGACCGCCGCGGCCGGGAATTCGTCGATGTAGCGGTACGGGTCGTATCCCATGTTGTGGCCACTGAGATGAACATTGCTGACGTCGCATAGCAGGCGACAGCCGGTCTCGTGCACCAACGCGTGCAGGAACTCGAGCTCGGTCATCGTCGACGTGGCCAGCGACACGTACGACGACGGGTTCTCGATGACGTAGGCGCGGCCCAGGCCTTCCTGAACCTCCGTCAGCTGCGCGACCACGACACGAAGCGTCTCCACCGTGTACGGCAACGGCAAGAGGTCGTTGAGATATGCGCCGCCTACCGTGGACCAGGCGAGGTGTCCAGACACGAGGACCGGATGCAGCCGATCCACCAGTCCGCGTACGCGCCTCAGGTGTTCGCGGTCGATGCCGTCGGCGCTGCCGATGGAAATCCCGACCGTGTGTACGGAGATTGGATAATCACGAGCAAGATCCGTCAGCAACTCGAGTCCGTGCGGATTCGCGAGAAAGTTCTCAGGGTGGATCTCGAGCCATCCGACGAGCGGGCGTGTGGCCACCACCTCCGCAATGTGCGGAAGCCGAAGACCGATGCCGGTCCGTTCAGCCGTGTGTGGTCGAGCGTCACTGGTGATGGCCACGTTCCCTCCTCGTTACTTCGGTTGAAGGGTGCCGCCGACGATACGGTCGCCGTAGCCCGCACGCACGCAGATCCACGCCTTGGCATCGCTATTCAGCTTCGACGATCCCCCGCACGAGTTGTTGCCAGTCGATGCGCAGTCGTTCTTGCCGGCCTTCGCGATGCCGTAACACTTCTCGGTCTTGAATGCGGTGGGCGGCGGGACCGGTTTCTGCGCAGACAGCGCGACGGGTGCGACGATGGCCACGGCCAAAGCGGATGCCACCAGATAGCGAGTGTTCATGCGTACGTCTCCAATGAAGTGCGGCGTCGAGATTCGACGACCGGGCGGCCGGACATCGGCCGCCACTCGTCTATTCGGAGAGCGCGCGGGAAAGGTTACGATGGCGCTTTGATGGACGAGCCCCTGGCGTCAGACGAGCACCTCGCCCGTCTCATGGCGCGTGCCCAGCAGGGCGATACCAACGCCTACATCACGCTGTTACGTGCGATCACGCCCCGGATCCGGCAGCTCGTCCGTGCACGGCACCGCTTCCTCGGCGACGGTGACGTGGAGGACGTCGTCCAGGAGGTTCTGCTGTCGGTCCATGCCGTACGAGCCACCTACGACCCGGCTCGCCCTCTCATGCCGTGGCTCTCCGCCATCGTGCGTCATCGACTGGCTGACGCCGGACGGCGGCATGTTCGCCAAGGAGCGCACGAGATCGGTGTTGACGATCTTGACGTAACCTTCCAGGCTCCGGCAGCGAATAGCCGTGAGGAGACGTTCGGCGATCCGGAGGCCTTGTCGCAGGCCATTCAGGCGTTGCCGCCGGGACAACGCCAGGCCGTGGAGCTGCTCAAATTGCGCGAACTCTCTTTGAAAGAGGCATCGGCGCTGACGGGGATGAGCATCGGCGCGTTGAAAATCGCGACGCACCGGGCCATCACGTCGCTGCGACGCGCGCTTCGTGCGGGTAACGACGAATGAGGACCGACGAACTGATAGACCGGCTCGGTCGCGATGTGGCCGTGGCACAGCCCTTGCCGGCGCCGGGGATCCGAACCGCCATGTGGACGGTCTGGGCGGCGAGTTGCCTCGTGGTGGGTGGCGTGGTGATGCTCGCGATCATGTCGTCGGCCGGAGTCACGCCTGGCCCGCTGCATCTCGTGCAGCAAGGTGCCGCGCTGGTCACCGGCATCCTGGCCGCCCGCGCGGCGTTTGTCTCGGTGATTCCCGGCTGGAACAACCGCGTGTGGCTGTTGCCAGCGATCGGCACAGCGGTCTGGGGCGTGTTGCTGTTATGGGGGGGCCTGCGTGATCTGCGCGCGCTTGGGACGCTGGGCCTGACCAGTCAGAGCGACTGGCCCTGCGTCGTCTCCATGACAGTGGGCGGTCTCGTCGTCGGGGCTCCTCTCGTCTGGATGCTGCGGCGCGGCGCTCCGTTGACGCCCGGCCTGACGGCCTTCCTCGCCGCGTTGGCTGCATTGAGCTTCGCCAATATCGAAGCGTGCCTCGCCCGCCCTCACATGTTTGCACTGACGGTTCTCCTGTGGCATGGCGGCACGGTCGGGGCTGTCGCGGCACTCTGCGCCGTGACCGGCCGTCGTTGGTTGCGCTGGCCCGATCTGACGACACAGTGAGAAGCGCCAAGCCGTGACCAGCACGCCGCGCGTCATCGTCTGTGATGTCAATGAGACGTTGTTGGACGTCGGTGCGCTGGAACCGTACTTCAAAGAGGCATTCGGAGACGGTCAGGTGTTGCGGGACTGGTTCGCAAACGTTCTGCTTTATTCGGAAGTGGCCACGCTGGCGGGGCCGTACTCCGACTTCGCGAGCATCGGCGGGGCGTCGCTCGACATGGTGGCGGCCGCTCGCGGTCTCGCGCTGCCGTCAGCCGACCGTAGCCGCATTCTCCAGGGCATGCTGACGCTTCCAGCACACGCCGACGTGCGAGATGGTCTGCAGATGATGCGCGATGCCGGTCTGCGCCTGGTCACTTTGACCAACTCGGCTCCATCTGCCGTCGAGCTGCAGCTCGCCAACGCCGACCTCGCCTCGTTCTTCGAGCGATCGTTCTCCGTGGACACCGTCCGCCGCTTCAAGCCGGCGCCCGAAGTGTACCGTTCCGTCGCCGACTCGCTCGAGGTCCCGATCGGTCGGCTGCGCCTCGTGGCTGCGCATGCCTGGGACATCGTCGGGGCACTTCGCGCTGGATGCTCCGCGGCGTTTGTTGCCAGGCCGGGTAAGGTTCTCTATCCCCTCGGCCCGCAGCCTGACATCACAGGTCCCGACTTTGGCCAGGTAGCGCAAGCCATCGTGGCAGCCGAGCAAATGTAGCCCGCTAACCCGAGTGCCTTCGACTCGCTGGTCGGAGACGGCTTCTGGGGCGGCTCTTCCCCGGTCGTGTGGCTTTCTCGTGTGTGACCCCCTCGCCGTAGGACAAAGCACGGCCGTAGTGTCGATGTGGACTCGGACCATCAGGTCATTCCCCACAATGCCGCAGCACACTCGCCACTGATAGAGAAAGGCCAGACCGCCGAACATCTGTCGTTCTGTGAAGTCCTTCCGATCGGCCAACGCTCGGCGGATGCGGTTTGCGAGCCGTTCGTCGTACGACATGAAAATCGGTGTCTCAGCTACTGAGCGTCTGCCACGTGGCTGCCAGAGAGCCCGTCACGCCGCGGCAAAGGGGTTCTCGTCTGCGGCCGCCCCGTAGATGGAGGGCACAAGCACATCGAGCAGGCGCTGATAAACCACGAGCTGGCCACGGTGGTGATACCTGTGATTGAATAGAAGCGGACGCCAGCGTTGTGCGCGGCGCAGCCAAGAGTTCACGCTCCCCAGCGATGAAGATAGCAGGGTGTGAGGTGTCTTGCGCTGCCCCGCGCAGCCTCTGACCACAACAGGGTCGCCCGTGGGCGTCTTGAGAAGGGCCGACGACTCGACCGAAGTTGCTGGCCCGCCCCTCGGCCCCTTGGCGCTCGAGGCACCCTGCTCCAGGAGAGTGAGCGCGAGGCCGCCGAAACCGGCTCCCACGTCGAGCACGGTGGATCCCAGTGCCTTGGATCGGACGATTCCCTCGATGAGAAGCCGGGTGGTGTTTCCAGGCCCGTGTTCGTGGAAGCGCTTCAGTTCTGGCGCCACTTTGGCCTGGTTGAACTGCTGATTGGCGTTACCCGCGAAACCGCAACACCCCTGCATCAGCGCTCCTGTCGTGACGGCGCGAGACGGCGGACGTCCCGCGTCTCCGTCATCCGCAGAGCGACGTCGACACCTGAGACGAAGGTGAGTGCGGAGACGACCCAGAGAGCACTATTCAGGCCAAGCGCGTCGGCAAGTACCCCGGCCACGATGGCGCCGATGGCGTAGCCTAGATCTCTCCAGAAACGGTAGACGCCAATCGCAGTGGCGCGCCAGGTTGGGGCGGCCACATCCCCGATGGCCGCCAATAGGGTGGGGTAGACCAGGGCAGTCCCCAGGCCGAGCAACACGGCGCCCGCGGCAAAGGCGTAGAAGGCCGCGGCAACAGCGATGAGAGCGATCCCGACGGCTTGAATCCACATGCCGGCTGCGATCAGCCACTTCCGCCCGGTGCGATCCGAAAGCGCTCCCGTGGCGATCTGTGCGACACCCCAGGTCATTGGGTAGAGGGCAGTCAGCGCGGCCGTTTGCTTGAGGTCGAGCTGGGCCGCTGTGAAAATGAGCGGAAAGAGTCCCCACGCCATGCCGTCATTCAAGTTGTTGACGAGTCCTGCTTGGCTAACGCTCGACAGGTTGCGGTCCGCGACTGTCGTGTGCCAGAAGACAGAGTGTGCCAGTTCTTTCGGATCACCGTGGAGCGCTGACTCAAGCCGCACGTGCGATCCTGTCTCCCGCACGAGAAGAACCGACAGCGCAAGTCCACAGAGCACAAACAGAACGCCGAGGTAAAACGGTTCAGGTCGCAGGCCCCATCGTGCGGCGACATAGCCGGTGGCCAGCGCCGCGCCGGCCAGGGCCACGTACCCCGCGAACTCGTTAAGACCCATTGCCAAGCCTCGTCGCTCCGCGCCCACGAGGTCGATTTTCATGATGACCGTCGTAGACCACGTGAGGCCTTGGTTGACACCGAGCAGCGCATTGGCGACGAGCACCCAACTCCAGTCGGGCGCCCACATCAGAAGGAACGGGACCGGGACGGCGACGAGCCAGCCGGCGATCAGGAGGTGTCGGCGGCCAAGGTGATCGGCGAAGCGCCCGGCGAGGTAGTTGGTAGCGGCTTTCGTGAGGCCAAAGACGACGATGAAGGACAGGATCGCGGCTCGACTGGCGAGGTGGAATTCGGCTTCGGCCAAGAGCGGCAGGATGGTGCGTTCCATGCCGACCATCGCGCCGACGAACGCGTTCACGATCACCAGCAGCGAGAACTGCGCGAGGTTTGCGCGAAGTCCCAGCCGAATCCCGACCGGCCCTCGGTCGACAACGGCTTCGGTCACACGTGCTCTTTCAGTCCCGGCTTGCCGTGATTGGATGCGAGGATACGCTCCATATCGGCTGGCTTCGGCGGCACATCGGCCAACGCTTCGATGAAGGCCTCCTCGTCCTTCGCAAGCATCGGGTTCCACTTACGCTCGAACCCGATGGTGCTCATCGGTTTGCCGCTTAGGCCGGCACCGCACACCGAGCCGGAAAAGTGACCGGGGTAAAGCTCGAGGTCCTCTGGAAGCGTGAGAAGTTTGTCGTGGATGCTCTGGTAGAGCAGCGCGGCGTTCTCGCGCGCCCGGCCTGGCAGGTCGGGGCGCCCGACCGCTCCAACGAACAAGGTATCCCCCGTGAGAACGAACCATGGGTCGGTCCCGCGCCTGAGGTCGGTCACCACCAGGCACACGCTTTCAGGCGAATGCCCGGGCGTATGAAGAACCTTAACGTGCGTGTTGCCGAGCTCGATGTCTTGGCCGTCCTTGAGTGGAGTGAACGAGCCGGTAAAGTCGGCGGATTCATGGAGGCAGTACGCGGCCTCGACCCGACGCGCGAGTTCTGGGCCACCTGACAGGTGATCCGCATGGACATGGGTATCGATCACATGCGTGATCCGCATGTTCTTGGTGTGGGCGAATGCAATGTACGAATCGACGTCCTCGGCGCGCGGGTCGACCACGGCACAACGGCTGAGAGTGCCGCAGCCAAACAGATACGCGGCGCATCCCTTGTCGAAGTAGTAGTAGGGCCTGAAGATCATGTGTTACCTCCCGTGAGCACGGCCGGCCGACGCGTGTGTGTCTGGCCTGGCCGAGCTCGTGTGCGTGCGTGCGGTGCTGGCGGTCGGGGCCTCACCTGAATTCACGGGAAACCCGGCAGCTCTCCACTCTGGCAATCCGCCCATCAGGCGTCTGGCACGGCGACGGCTGGTGAGGAGCATCGCGACGGCGCGGTCTGCATAGACGCAGTACGGCCCGCGACAGTACGCGACGTACTCCTTATCTTTCGGTAGCGAACGCAGGCGGTCCTGGAGCTCGTCGATCGGCACCGAAATCGCGCCGGCGATGTGCGCCGCTTGGTACTCGCTGGCGGGTCGTGCGTCGAGGATGATCACCTCGGACGAGCGCGCGCGCTCGAGGAGCTCCTCCATCTTCACCGGCTCTGGTCTGGACCGGTCCCCGAAGTGCGCGCGCACAAGCTGCTCGAGTTCCGCTAATCGGCGCTCGGCTACGCGACGAACCGCGAAGCCAAGATCGGACACGGCCGGATCCGCCAGTCTGTAGTAGACGAAGAGCCCCTCTTTGCGACTTTCAACAAGCGAAGCTTGTCGAAGCGCCTGGAGATGTTGCGAGGCGTTGGCGATCGACAGGCCAATCTCAGTCGCGAGCGAATCCACCGTGCGCTCGCCCTGAGCCAGCAGTTCGAGCATCTCGATTCGATGCGGGCTGCCGAGGGCCTTACCGATCCGGGCGAACTGGGCGTAGAGGCGATCCTTGAAGTCGCGGTGCGAATTGACCATAATCAAGTAATTAATATATTACTTGATTACTTGGCGTCAATCCAGACGCCGTCAGGTAGCCTCCCGCGCGCGGGACAAGGAGATGACCATGAGCCTCGGCACTATCGACCGTGTGGCCCTCGAGCACAAGGTCAAGAGTATGTATTCGGATGTGGCGGCCAATCCCCACGGCGAGTTCCACTTCGAGATGGGACGCGCGATGGCGGAGCGGCTCGGGTACTCACCCACGGACCTCGATCGCGTCCCCTCGGAGGCCATCGATTCGTTTGCAGGTGTTGGGCACTTCTTTCACCTTGCCGACCTGCGTCCGGGCGAGCACGTCGTCGATCTCGGGAGTGGTTCAGGTATGGACAGCTTCATCGCCGCCCTCAAGGTGGGCACGACCGGACGCGTTGTGGGTGTCGACATGACCGACGCGCAGCTCGAGAAGGCGTCAAGCCTGGCTTCGGCGCAGGCGATCGGAACGGTGAACTATCGGAAGGGGTACATCGAAGACACGGGCCTTCCAGGGGAATCGTTCGACTGCGTCATCTCAAACGGCGTCATCAATCTGGCGGCCGACAAGACGAAGGTCTTTCAGGAAGTGGCGCGGCTGCTGAAGCCGGGTGGGCGTTTGGCGTTGGCTGACATCGTCACCGAGGTCCCGCTCCCTGAGAACGTCGTGTGCAACACCGATCTCTGGGCAGCCTGCATCGGCGGCGCCGCTGAACAACAGCACTATCGCAGTGCGATCGAAACAGCGGGGCTGGTGGTGGAACGAGTCGAGGAGAATGCCGAGTACCGATTCATCTCAGAAGGCGCCCGAAAAGCGACGGCTAAGTGGGGGGTGAAGAGCGTGTCGATCCTGGCGCGAAAGCCATAGGCGGTGTGCGCGCACCGTGGAATGGGCGGAGGGGAGGCCCATGGCTGAACTGCCGATCGCTTGCACGTTGACGCCTGAGGCGTTGCGGACCCGTCGCGAAGGCCTGTTAATGGAGCTTGTGCGGCGTGCGGCACGCCGCATGGATCTCGACGACGGACTGCGTCTTGAGTTTGCACCGTCGGCTGACACGATCGCTCTCATCGCCCGAGCCGTCGAGGCGGAACGTCACTGCTGCCGGTTTCTTCGATTCGGCATGACTGTGGAGGCCGATGGCGGACCGGTGTTCCTCGAGCTGACCGGACCTGCAGGAACTCGAGAGTTCGTTAGCGCATTGATCGAAGGGTGACGGCCAACGTCGTCATCGAGTACGCGGGCCATGAGGAGAACTACAGCGTGCTCAACATCTTCAGCGCCTCTCGGGCCGCGGACTCGCTGATAGCTAATTAGGATGCACCTCTGGGCGGCCTGGCCGTATTCAGCGTGACCCGGCGAGGGCCGCGGCTGACGTGGGATTCCTGAGGGCAGTCGACCAGTTCGACACGACGCGCAGGAGCTTGCACTGGCTCGTCTCAGTCGTGTCTTCGATCATCAGGAAACGCTGGCCGTCGGCAGTGATGTCATAGTTCGACGATGTGGGGCCGGACATTCCGCAAGACGATCCCACGCCGGCAACATACTGCCCGGGCCAGAGTAGCTGTGGGGCTGACGCCTCGAGCGTTTGTCCGAGCCTGATGTTGACGCTCATCATCTGCTCGCCATTCCGGTAGAAGAACTCGCGCCCATCGGCGCGCCACACCGGATCGGTGCCTCCCGATGTCGAGATCTGAATCTTCGGACCTGGACCTGGATAGGCCATCGCATACACTTCTGGCCTCCCCGATTCGTTCGACGCGTACGCGAGCCACCTGCCGTCCGGTGAGAACTTGGGTGACCCTTCCGAGAATTTTGTTCTGACGATCGGAAACGGTTTCCGATCCCCGACGGTCGGCAGGATGTAGATGTCCGAGCCGCTCTCCGGATCGTCCATCTGGGTGAACGCCAGATGGCGCCCGTCAGGCGACCACGACTCGGGACTCTGCATGCTGCCGATGTCGGTCAGGAGCACCGGCGCGGCGCTCCGATCGGCCGGCATCGACCATAGAGTCATGCTCCCGGTCTTCCATGACCGGAACGTCAGGTTCCGCCCGTCCGGCGAAAAGAGCGGCCAGTGGCTGGCGCCGTCGAAGCTCACCTTTGTCAGCGCGCCGCGCGCGATGTCATAGGTGAAGATGTCGTGCGACGCACCTTCGACTTCAATCGCGATAGACCGGCCGTCGGGCGACAGGCGCGGATGAAGGTAAGCTCGAGGCGGCATCGCAAGCCGTGTGGCGCGCCCCTGCCGATCGACCCACACGGGCACACGCGCGCCGCGCTCGATCGGTCCGGCCGCATAGACGAGATGCCCGTCGTCCGAGATGGAGAACGCCGCCATACCGGTGTTGGCACTCATGAATACGCCGTTGGCCACAGGGAACGGCGCCCCGCGGACCTCAAGCCGATCGACATCGAAGGCTGCAGCGAGGAGCTGTCCGCCGCGCGCATACACAATGTGGCCGGACGGCGAGTACCGCGCGCTCGAGCCACCCTCGAGCAGGATCTTCTTCTCACCGGTCTCGAGCGACACCACCCCAATCTGCGCGTCGTCGTAGGAGTAATTGTCGGCCATCCCGATCGTGAACAGGACGGCCTTTCCGGAAGGCAGAAACGCCGGATGACGATAGAAGCGCTCGCCGCGCTGCTCGTCTACCTTGAGCACCAGCGACGGCGTGCCCCCACTGGCCGGGACGATGAACAGATCGAACCATGCGAACGCGATCGTATCGTTCGGGCCCCAGGCGGCACCGGCGATGCCGCTGACGGCGTCGGACACCTTGGTCGGGGCGCCACCGGACAGGGCCACTTTCCGCAGCGTCGCGGTTGGTGCGTGCCAGAAGCCGAGCCACCGGCCGTCAGGCGAGAAGAACGGTGCGCCACCAAGTGCGCCGCCGATCGGCCGCGCGTTCTCCTGGCCGAGCTCGCGAACGTAAATTTGCTCGGTCATCGTCATCGCCGGCATCGCTGCGGTCATGCCCGGCGCATCCGGCGGTGCACCCATACCAGCCATGGATGACATGTCTTTCGTCGTGGCATACGCGATCAGACGCCCGTCGGGGGACACGGCGACCTCAGACGAATGACTGGGGGCGATAAACTCGTCTCGCGCAAGGTTGACCTCAAGCTGCTCCCTCGCAGGATTCCTCAGCAGGATGGCGCCAACGACACCGATGACCGTTACAGCACCGGCGACGAGTGTCGCGGCCCACCGCCGCCGCAACAGCCTGTGGCGCGGTGGACGTATCACAGCGACGCGCTGTGAGCCTGTCTCTTCTGCGATAGCCTGTTCGAGGACGCCGTGCGCATCCTGAATGTCGTGAACGCGCTCGTCGGGCTCCTTGGCTAGACACCGCTGAAGCAGCGTCACGACCGAAACCGGCGTAGACGCGGGCAGGTCCTGCCAATCGGGTTCGCGGCTGAGGATGGCCGAAATACAATCCGCCACCGTCTCGCCTCGGAACGCCTTGCGTCCGACGAGCGACTCGTACAGCACGCAGCCGAAAGCCCAGATGTCTGTGCGGGCGTCGACCGCAAGCCCACGGGCTTGTTCGGGGCTCATATAGGCGGCGGTACCCAGGATCATCCCTTCGCGTGTGGCCTCGACGGTGGCGAGGAGGGACGAGGCCGGCATCAGGCCGCTGTCGGCCGCCTTAGCCAGACCGAAGTCCAGCACCTTCACGACCTTTGTGGTCGACACCTTGATGTTGGCCGGCTTCAGGTCGCGATGGACGATGCCCTTGGCGTGGGCGGCGGCGAGCGCATCGGCCGTCTGTGCGGCCACGCGCAGTGCATCAATCCGCGGTAGCGGCCCGGTCCTCAGCAGATCCGCCAGCGTGGGCCCTTCGACGAGCTCCAGCACCAGCCCGACGACGCCCTCGCTCTCCTCGAGGGTGTAGATCCCGGCGATGTGCGGGTGACTGAGCGTCGCCAGAATCTGCGCTTCACGCCTGAAGCGCGCGATGCGATCCGGATCGTCGGCCAGGAGGGCCGGCAACATCTTGATGGCGACTTCGCGCCCGAGCCTGAGATCGCGGGCGCGATAGACCTCACCCATACCGCCGACACCCAGCGAGTCTCTCAGCTCGTAGGCGCCGAAGGTGGTTCCCGTGGGGCGGGGATGTCGAGAGCGATCAACAAGATGCGAAGCGGCATCCAGCGCCTGACCTTCGAGGAATGAGTCGTCGGGAGACGACTCGTCGAGCAGCGTCTGGACCTCTCGACGAAGCGCGGCGTCCGCGCCGCAGCTCTCGTCGAGAAAGCCTGCACGCTCAAGCGGGCTGCGCTCCAGGGCCGCATGAAACAGCCGCTCCACGTCCATCCAGCGTTCGGGAGTCATCGCAAGAGCAGTGGCAAACGGCGCGATAGTAGCGTACGGCGCGCGCCCGGAGTGGCGGCGATCTCCTCTGGTCCGACCGCCGGTCGAGAAAGGGCGTCAGCCCGCCTTTCAACGACTCATCGCGACCAGCGCATGTGCGAATGGATAGCCAGTGGCGGCGAGTGGCGTCAGGAAGCCGTTGTCCTTGTTCACCACATAGAACGCGGAGTTGCCTGGCTTGAACTCGGTGGCATAGAGCCGATCGTGCGTGGCGTTATAGGACAGGCCCATGATTCCGAACCCGCCACCGCCGACAAAGTCGGTGACTTTCGTCGCGGTCCCGGTCTTCGGCTCGATCGTGTAGAGAGCCTGACCCGCAGAGCCGTAGATGGTTCCGCTGGCGTCAACGGTGAAATCGTGGAAGAAGCCAGGCGCCGGAACGCCGGTCGAACCGACACGAGTCACCGCGCCAGTCTTGGTGTCTACGGTGTAGAACGAATTGAACGTCGGCGATGCCCCGTTCGCATCACCGACCGCGTACAGCGTACCGTCGGGACCGAATTCGAGTCCCATGATCATCTGTCCCTGGACCGTGGCCCCGAAGACGTCGGCCTTGCCTGTCTTTGGATCAATCCTCGCCAGCTGCTGTGGACCGGGTTCGCCCATGCCCTTACCGCACATGCTGTACAAGTCACCCTCGGGGGAACGAGCCAGCGTGCCACAGCCGTCCGCGAGTGGCCCGAGTTCGCTGACCGTCACCTGGTCGCCGTCGCGAACACTGATGGAAAGCAGCTTGCCACCGCCGGTTGCGTAGAACGCATCGTCGCGCCCCGCTCCACAACTGGCCGACACTGCGCCCATCAGCACCAGAGCGCTCAGGCCGAAGAGCGCGCGTGTCCGTCCGATTCTCCAGCGCATGGCAGCTCCTTTTCGCAGACGTGGTAAACGTCGATCAGCGACTTTCGCGTTGTGGTGGCGAGTCATCTCGTCTCCCTTGAGGGGAATGTCAATCGAACACCGCGCATCGCGCGCTGCGGCTCCACGAAAACGCTGGGACGCGCGCGAGTCTGGCTGAAACGACTCTCGTCCGCAAGGCGTTCTTCCGCATGGCCCCTACCTGTGTAAGCGAGAATCACCGGCACTTCGGGTAATAGGGCAAGCCAAAAGCAGCGGGACACTGGGTCGAATCGCGCTCCATCACGCTTCGAGCCGCATTTCGCGTCGTAGCCACGCTTTCGCCAGCTTCCAGTCGCGCTTCACTGTTTCCGGGGACACGTTGAGGACCTCAGCAGTCTCTTCGACGCCGAGCCCGCCAAAAAATCTCAGTTCGACGACACGGCTCTTTCGCGGGTCCAGTTCCGCGAGCAGCCCAAGCGCATCATCGAGCGCAACCAGATCGGTGCCCTGTTCCGTTGAGACCATCGCTTCGTCCAGAACGACATGTGCCGCTTTGGCCCCCCGCTTCAGCGTACCCTTGGCGCGAGCCGCATCGATGAGCACACGGCGGATCAGCCGGGACGCGACGGCAAAGAAATGGGCGCGGTCGCGCCACGATACCGCTCGCAGATCGACCATCCGCACGTAGATCTCGTTGACGAGCGCGGTGGCCTGAAGCGTGTGGCCGGCGCGCTCCCGTGACATGTGCCAGTGCGCGCGTCGGTGCAGCTCTCGATACACAAGAGGGGTTAGCTCGTCGAGGGCCTGCGAGTCGCCCGCGCTCCAGGCCCTCAACAGCTGCGTCACATTCGTCGCGTCTTCGCTCATATGAGCAGTCCCGCCCTCCAGCCTAGACACAGCAGCTGCGGACTTG
>Ga0079218_10000265_pt1 | contig 14335 bp, 9 predicted proteins | sample NCCompost_FD_77181 | JGI IMG/M metagenome (GOLD analysis project Ga0079218, IMG submission 77181) | Agricultural soil microbial communities from Utah to study Nitrogen management - NC Compost | ecosystem: Environmental > Terrestrial > Soil > Agricultural land | place: USA: Utah | collected... | reverse complement strand
GAACGCCACGCCGCCGGCCGTCGAGAGCACCGACGTCAGGAACGACGCGCGCTGCTCGAGCGACCAGGTCTGCTTCATCGTGTCCACGTCGAACGCGGCCAGCTTGCCCAGGTTCCCGTCGGTGCCAGGCATCTCGAAGAGCACGCGGTTGGCGCCGCCGCCACTGCCACCGCCGGGCCGCTGCTCGATCGCCTGCGCCCGCAGCGCCATGCAGGTCTGGCTCAACGGAATGATCAGTTGCCGCGATGGCTGATGAAAGCTCATCGCGTGCCAGTTCTTTCCACCCGCCGTGCTCGGGCACGCGTCGATCCATTCGCCGACCTTGTGGGCGAGGATGTCGGGCCGATAGCGGGGCTTGCCGGTCTTGGGATCGAAGTGCTCCCACACGTTCTGGAAGACCGTCTCGACGTGCCCTTTGTAGGCGCCGGTCTTCCGGTCGTTCTTCCACAGCACGCCGTCCTTGCCGACCGAGAACACCCAGCGCTCGCGACCGGCATCGACGAGGACGCGCTCGAAGACGTCGTCCAGATCGAACGCTTCGCCGGGCGCGTGCTGGTAATGCCAGGCGAGCTTTCCGGTCGTGGCGTCGAGCGCCACCGTGGAACTCGTGTACAGCGCCGCATCGTCCGTCGCCATGCCGCGGCTGGCCGGCATCCACGGCTTGGCCTGCGTGGTGCCCCAATAGGTGAGATTCAGCTCGGGGTCATAGCTTCCCGTGATCCAGGTCTCTCCACCGGCACGATAGAGATCGGGCAGCGTGCCCCATGTCTCGCCGCCCGGCTCGCCGCTTCGCGCAATCGTGCTGAAGCGCCAGCGCTGTTGTCCGGTTTCCGGGTCGTAGGCGCTGATGAAGCACTTCTTCTCTTCGTAGATCTGGCAGGTGCCCATGCCCTGGACGATGAGGCCGTTGGCGATGAGGGGGCCGCTGTTGCTCGCATATACGTCGGGCATCAGCACCTTCCAGGCGGTCTCCCCGGTACGTGCGTCGAGCGCGATGAGATAGGCGTCCTGCCGGTTGAGGGCCCACGCCGCCGCGCTGTGAAAGATCAACAGGTTGCCGTAGAGCGCCAGCCCGCGCGGCGCGACCTCGGCCCCGACCGCGTGTTCCCAGATCATCTGTCCGGTCCGTGCGTTCAGCGCCTGCACGATGCCGCCGGTGTGGGCCAGATACATCGTGCCGTTGTAGACGAGCGGCGCCGGTTGATTGGTGCCGCCCTCGCGCATCGGCCACATCCAGGCGAGCTCGAGTTTCGACGCGTTGGCGGCCGTGACCTGCGTGAGCGGGCTGTAGCTCGTGGCGCTGTAGTCGCGCCGGATCATGAGCCAGTCGGCGGGATTCGGCTTCCGCAGCGTGGCATCGGTGACCCGCACGAAGCCCGGCACGGTGCCCGCGACGGTCACGCCGGTCCGACCAACCGGGGGGCCGGCGGCCGACGCTGGTGCACCACGTCCAGTCATCGCCTCACTGATCCGGATGGCGGTGCGCGCGGTCAGCGGCTGCCCGTCCGCGCCACCACCGTTGACCTGCAGAACATACGCCGCGATGGCGAGGTAGGTCTCTTCAGGGAGTCCGCCCGCATTGCCGGGCGGCATCGTCGACCGCATCTGCGCGACGAGCTCGCCGGTGCTGCGACTGCCCCACTTCGCCGCGAACTCCCGCCCCGCGAGCAGCGCGTCCGGCAGCTGGCGCAGGTTCGCGCCGTGGCACGTGGCGCAGTTCTGCTCGTAGGCCGTGCGCCCGGCAGATGCCTGCTCCGTCGTGAACGACGAGGTGGATTGCGCGCACCACGCGACGAGCATGGCGACGAGCGGCAGCAGAACTCTCAGGCGTGCGCGCACGGTAGCCCCCTTGGCTGCAGAGCATAGTCCGTCTGGTGGCCTATAATCGCCGCCTCGCGACATCTCGATTTTCCCGAGGGGGTGGCGTGGCCAACCGAAGAGACTTTCTCAAAGTCGCCGCCGGGGCGACGGCCGGGCTCCTGGCAGCAGGCGCCCCCGTGCCCGGCGCCCGAGCCGCGGCGAGCCAGGTGGGGGCCCAGGCCGGTCGCCGCCGGGAGGTGCTCCTCGGGGGACGGCGGATCCGTACGGTGGATCTCCACGCCCACTGCTTCGTGCCCGAGGTGTGGGATCTCGTGAAGGACACACCGTTGGCCGCGGTGGCCAAGAACAGCCTCACCGGCAACATCGCGCTTGGCAATCCGCAGCGTCTGATCGACATGGACGCGCAGGGGATCGACTACCAGGCGATCAACGTCAACGCCTGGGGGTACTCGGCCGAGCGCGCGCTTGCGCGCGATCTCGTCGCGCTGCAGAACGAGAAGATCGCCGATTGGTGCCGCAGACATCCGGACCGGTTCGTCGGCATGGCGACCGTCGCGTTGCAGCATCCCGATCTCGCCGCCGAGCAGCTCGATCACGCCATCGGCAAGCTGGGACTGCGTGGCGCCGCGATCGGCGGCAGCGTCGAAGGCCAGGAGCTGTCGGACCGGCGCTTCGATCCCTTCTGGGCCAAGGCCGAACAGCTCGGCGTGCTGCTCTTCATGCACCCGCAGCCGGCGCCGGGGACGACCCAGAACCCGCGATTTCAGGGGCGAGGCGGGCTGGAGAACACCATCGGCAACCCGCTCGAGACGACGACGTTCTTCTCGCATCTGATCTTCGAAGGGACGCTCGACCGGTTTCCCGGCCTCAGGATTTGCGGCGCCCACGGCGGCGGATACCTGGCGTCGTATCTCGGGCGTTCGGACGCGCTGTGCGGCCGGGGAGGCCGGCTGGGCGCGGACTGCAAGGCGCTGTCGAAGAAGCCGAGCGAGTACTTCCGGCGGCAGCTCCTGGTGGACAGCATGGTGTTCCGCGACAGCGCCCTGCGGCATCTGATCGCCGAGGTCGGCGTGGATCAGATCGTGTACGGCACCGACTATCCGTTCGACTGGCCGGTCGGCATCGATTTCGTGCTCAACGCCCCCTCGTTGAGCGACACGGACAAGGCGGCGATCCTGGGCGGCAACGCGAGCCGCTTGCTGCGCATCTGAAGCGAGCCTTGCCCTACGCGTCGGCGTCGAGCGCCTGACGGACCGCCCGCGCGAGCGCCACGGCGTTGAACGGCTTCTGCAGCAAGCTCGCCCCGGGCGGCACGCCGTGCGGGATCACCGCCTCGCTGGCGTACCCCGACATCAACAGGATCCGCGTGCCGGGGCGCGTCTGCGACAGCTGGCTGGCCACCTCGAGCCCGCTCATGCGCGGCATCACCAGGTCCGTGGCCAGCAGGTGAATCGGCCCTTCGTGCTGGCTCGCGAGCAGGATCGCCTCGGGGCCGTGCCGCGCGACGAGCACGGTGTAGCCCGCCGACTGCAGCACCCGCCGCGAGAGGAGGCGCACCACTTCCTCGTCTTCGACGAGCAGCACCGTTTCGTGCCCCTTGGGCATCGGCGCCTGCTCCTCGGCGGCGGCGGACGTGGCCTCGACATCGAAGACGCGCGGCAGGAAGATCTTGAACGTCGTGCCGCGTCCCGGCTCGCTGTAGGCTTCGACGTGTCCGCCCGACTGCTTGACGAACCCGTAGACCATCGCCAGGCCGAGGCCGGTGCCCTCCCCCACTCCTTTGGTCGTGAAGAAGGGCTCGAACACGCGGCCGCGTGTCTCCTCGTCCATGCCATGCCCGGTGTCTGAGACGGCGACCATCACGTACGACCCCGGCTCCACTTCCTCACGCTCCGACGCGTAGGCCTCGTCGATTTCCACGTTCCGGGTCTCGATGACCAGGCGGCCGCCCTGCGGCATCGCGTCGCGCGCGTTGACGGCGAGGTTGATGACGCCCTGCTCGAACTGGCCGGGGTCGATGCACGTGAGGCCCAGCGTCTCGTCCGCCGACAGGACGACCTCGATGTCCTCGCTGATCAGCCGCTGCAGGAGCTTGATCACGTCGCACAGCAGCGCATTGAGGCTGACGACTTCGGGCCGCAGCACCTGCTTGCGGCTGAACGCGAGCAGCTGGCGGGTCAGGTTGGCGGCGCGTTGTCCGGCGCGGCGGATCTCGGTCAACAGCTCGCGGTTGGGATCGGCGGGATCGAGCCCGTTGAAGGCCATCTCGCCGAATCCGATGATGGCGGTCAGCAGATTGTTGAAATCGTGCGCGATGCCGCCGGCCAGCTGTCCGACGGCTTCCATCTTCTGTGCCTGCCGGAACTGCTGCTCGAGCCGCTTCAGCTCGGTGATGTCGCGTGAAAAGCCGACCAGGCCGATGATCCGTCCCTGGGCATCGCGATAGACGCCGCGGCTGGTCAGAATCACCCGCGACACGCCGCGCAGGGTGGCGGTCTCTTCCAGCGTCTGTGGTTCACCCGAGCGGAGCACACCCCGATCGTGCTCGATGATCTCGTCGGCGATGCCAGGTGGAAACAGATCGTGGTCGTCCTTGCCGGTGATCTGGTCGATCGTCAACCCGAGCGAGCGGGCGCCGATCGAGTTGATCATCAGGTAGCGTCCGGCCATGTCCTTCACGAACACCGCCGCGGGCGTCCCTTCGACCACCGCGTTGAGCAGGCTGTAGCTCTCGACGAGCGCCCGCTCCGCCTCCTTGCGCTGCGTGATGTCGCGCACGAGCGCCACGGCGAAGCGCCTGCCTTCCATCCGGAACCGGCGCAGGCGCACTTCGACGGGAAACGTGGATCCGTCCTTCCGGCGGTGCCGGGAGTCGAATGCCAGCACCTGCTCGGACTCGAGCCGCGACCCGATCGTGTTCTCGAAGTCGGTGTCGATGTCGATTGCCCTGGGGTTCATGCCCACGAGCTCGTCGCGGGTGTAGCCGAGGCTGTCGCACGCCTGCTGGTTGACGTCGAGGATGACCCCGCCGCGGCCGTGCAGGAAGAAGGCGTCGGTCGCGTGGTCCACGAAGACGCGGAACCGGCTCTCGCTCGCCCGCAGCTCGTCCTGCGCGCGACGGAACTCCGTGATGTCCTGGACCGTCCCGAACATGCGCCGCGGCCGGCCCGGGCCGGCCAGGATGGCGTCCCCCTGACTGTGCACGACCCGCTCCTGCCCGTCGGCACGCACCACGCGGTATTCGACGTCGTAGCGCGGGCCGCCGTGGAGCGCCGCATCCAGCGCCGCGGATGCGTGCCGCCGATCGTCGGGGTGCACCACTGACCGCCACTCGGCGTCCCAGACGGCCAAGTCGCGATGGTACCCGGGCCCCAGCCCGAAAATGCGCAGCAGTTCGGGTGACACGGTGACGTGACCGCCGGTGAGGTCGCGCTCCCAGTGGCCGACGTGCGCCACGCGCTGTGCTTCGGCGAGCCTGCCCTCGCTCTCCCGCAGGCTGCGCAGCACGAAGCGGCTCGTCAGCCCGTCCGCGAGGCGCCGGGCGATCTCCTGCAGCAGGCGCTCCTCCTCCGGTGTCCACGTCCGCGCCCGCGAGCACTGATGCAGCCCGAATGCAAAGGGCTGGTCCGCGTGCGGGTAGACGGCCATGGCCATCATCGACCGGACGCCGTACGCCTCGGCGGCGCGGGCCGAGACCGAGTGGCGGGCTCCGGGGCCAAACTGCACGGCCCGGTCGGCGTCGCGCAGAATGCCGAACCGCTCCGCCACCTCGGCCGTCATCGGCACGTCGCGATGTTCGCCCGCTTCGCTCGCCCACTCGGGGCGCGCGCGCTCGACGAGCACGCTCCAGGTGTCGGCGAACGGATCGCACGGATGCACGAGGTAGGCCCGGTCGCAGTCGAAGATCGAAAGCGTGGCGTCGAGCACGTCCGCCATCAACTGATCGAGGTCGATCGCGCCCTGGATCGCCCGGTTCACGCGGTCCATGCTCTCGAGGAACCACACGTGCTCCTGCCGCTCCTGATCGGCGCGCTTGCGGTCGGTGATGTCCAGGTGGCAGCCGAGCATGCGCAGCGGGGTGCCGTCGACGTCGCGGCGCACCTCGCCCCGCGAGAAGATCCACCGCCACGACCCGTCCTTGTGGCGCATGCGGAACTCGCTCTCGCGCACGATCTGATCGCTCTCGAAGAACGCCCGGAGCCCCTCGAGGGTCGGCCCGATGTCGTCGGGATGGACCCGCTGGCGCCACTCGCCGAGGTCGCTCTTGAACTCGTCCTCGGCGTACCCGAGCTGCCGCTTGTATTCGGGCGAGAAGAGGACGGTGTTCGAGGCGATATCCCAGTCCCACAGGCCGACGTCCGACGCCTTGACCGCCAGCTGCAGCCGCTCGGCGCCTTCCTGCAGATCGCGAAACGCCGTCAGCCCGGTCACCGCGTCGGCCAGACGGCGCCCGATCTCGTGAAAGAGCCGTGTCTCCCGCGCCGTCCACGCCCGCAGCCGGCCGCACTGGTGCACCTCGAGCATCAAGGGCTGGCCGACGCGTGGACGCAGGGCCAGCGTCATGGCCGACGTGACACCGAACCTGTCGGCCAGCCGATCGGCGACGGGATGGTCCGCCGCGGGTCCGCACTCAATCGGCCCGTCGGCATTGAGCACGGCGCGCATCCATCGAGCCACGCCGCGATCCATCGCGACGTCCGCGGGGGGCATGCCGGCGCCGGGTGTCCCCGGGCGCGCACACTCCATCATCGGGCGCCAGGCGGGCGCCGCGGGATCGCACGGACACACCAGCCAGGCGCGATCGCACGCGAAGACGTCCTGCACGACCTCGAGCACGTCGTGCAGCATGCGATCGCGATCGTTGGTGCCCTGGATCGCACGGTTCACGCGGTCCATGCTCTGCAGGAAGCGCAGGTGCGTCCGGCGCTCGTCCTCGGATTGCTTCCGCTCGGTGACGTCGATCATCACGCCGCAGAGTCTCGGCGCGGCGGCGCCGTCCACGACGCTGACGAGATCGCGAATCCAGACCGTGCGGCCCTGATCGGCGATCATGCGGTATTCGAGCTCGGTGCAGCCTTCGGTCTCGAAGGCGCGCCATCTCGACTCGACAGCCCACTCGCGATCGTCGGGGTGGAGGTGCTGAGCCCAGAAACCGTTGGTCAGCCACAACGCCAGCGGATAGCCGAGGACGCGTTCGGCTTCAGGACTGACGAAGCTCAGCTGCCGCGATTCGACGTCGCCTTCCCAGACGATGCCGTCGATGCTGGCAACGAACGCTTCGTACATCCGCTGCAACGTCGGACCGGGCACATCGTGAATCACGATTACCCCATACAGCCGGAGTCACGGTGGCGCCGCGGGCCGGCCCACAGGCGTCGGCTCGACGACGGGAGGGGCGATGCTAACGCCCGATGCTGTCGGATGGCAATGCAGGAAGTGCAGGGTCGTGCAGGTCGAAAGGCTCAGCTACGCCCCCGTGAGGACCCTCAGACCAGATCGCCGAACCAGCCGCGCCGTGACATCCACTTCACCACTTCCAGCACCGGGACGATCGAAAAGGCGAACGCCACCATCAGCCCCCAGTCGGCGAGCGAGAAGCTGAACGTCCCGAAGGCGCGCTGGAGAAACGGGACATAGGCAATCGTGATCAGCAGCAGCAGTTCCCATACGACGGCCAGGTTGAGCCATCGATTCGCAAACGGCGATCGGAAGATGGAGAGGCGATCGGATCGGCAGTTGTAGGCGTTGAAGAACTGCACCAGCACGAGGAGCACGAACGTCATGGCCATCACTTCTTCCAGTGGCCGGCCTGCCTGCATGAGCCACGTGAAGAGCACGACGTTGACGAGCGCGGACCAGATGCCCGCGGTGACCAGCATGATCACGACCGGCCGCGTGAAGATGCCGACACGCGGATCTCTCGGACTGCGCCCCATCAGATCCGCCTCCGGCGGATCGACGGCCAGCGCCAGCGCGGGAAGGCCGTCCGTGGCAAGGTTCACGTACAGAATCTGCACGGCCGTCAACGGCATCGGCAGTCCCGCAATCACGGCGCCCGCGAGCAGGACGATCTCGCCGACGTTGCACGACAGCAGATACATCAAGTACTTCTTGATGTTCCCGAAGACGATCCGCCCCTCCTCCACTGCCGCCACGATCGTCGCGAAGTTGTCGTCGAGCAGGGTCATGCCGGCGGCTTCCTTGCTGACGTCGGTCCCGGAGATACCCATCGCAATGCCGACGTCGGCCTTTTTCAGGGCCGGTGCGTCGTTGACGCCGTCGCCGGTCATCGCCACGACCTGACCGCGGCTCTGCCAGGCTTCCACGACGCGCAGCTTGTCGGCCGGCGACACGCGGGCGTACACGGAGATGTCGGCGACGTCGCGCTTGAGATCGGCGTCGCTCATCGCCTCGAGATCGCGGCCGGTGATGGCCCGCCGGCCCTGGAGGATCCCGAGCTCGCCGGCGATCGCGCTCGCCGTCAGCGGATGGTCGCCGGTGATCATCACCGGCTGGATGCCCGCGGCCTTGCAGGTGTGCACCGCCGCGCGCGCTTCGTCCCGTGGAGGATCCATCATCGCCACGAGGCCGAGCAGCGTCATCTCCTGTTCCGCATTCGCGAGAGACGCGCCGCGTCTTCTCGCGATCGCGAGCACGCGCAGCCCTTCGGCGGCCATGCGGCGCTCCATGGCACGAACGGCCTCGCGATCCGATTCCTCCAGCGGCCGGTCTTCGCTCGAACGAAGCTGGCTCGTGCAACTCGCCAGTATGTCCTCGGCGGCTCCCTTCGAATACGCCGCGCTCCCGGCCGTTGGCCCGGCGCCAGGATTCGACGTGTGAAGCGTGGTCATGCGACGCCGCTCCGACGAAAACGGAATCTCGCCGATCCGCGGCTCCTGCGCATTGAGCTCGGCTTCGGTGAACCCGATCTTTCTCGCGGCGACGACCAGCGCCCCTTCAGTGGGATCACCGTCGATCTTCCAGCGGCCCTCGCGCGAGACGAGCTGCGCATCCGACGCAAGCACGCAGGCGCGCAACAGCTCGCGGAGGCCGGCTGACGGCTCGACGCGGCGGCCTTCATCGAGCACCTCGCCCGTGGGCTCGTAGCCACCCCCGGTGAGCTCCAGCAGCTGGCCATCCACGAAGAGCTGCCGGACCGTCATCTCGTTCCTCGTCAGCGTGCCCGTCTTGTCCGAGCAGATCACCGAGGTGCTGCCCAGCGTTTCGACGATGGGCAGCCGCCGGACGAGAGCATTGCGCTTGACCATTCGCCGCAGGCCGATCGCCAGCGAAATCGTCACGACGGCGGGCAGCGCCTCCGGCACCGCCGCGACGGCCAATGCGATGCCGAACAGGAACATCTCGATCACGGGCAGCCCTCGGGCAAGGCCGACCACGACGACGACCGCCACGATGGCGAGGGCCGCTTTGCCGAGCGTGGCGCCCAGACGATCGAGATTCACCTGCAACGGCGTCCGGCCGGCTTCCACGGTCTCGACCATCCGGGCGATACGCCCGAACTCCGTCGACATGCCGGTCTCGACGACGAGGGCCTGGCCGCGGCCGCGAGCCACCGACGTGCCCGCGTAGGTCATGTTCCGGCGGTCGCCGACCGGCAGCCGCTCGTCGGCGAGGGGATCGACGATCTTCTCGACGACCGCCGATTCTCCCGTCAGCGCGGCTTCGTCGATCGCAAGGTTCACGGCCTGCAGGACGCGCGCGTCTGCGGGAATGCGGTCTCCGGTCCGCAGCACCACGACGTCGCCCGGCACCAGGTCGCGGGCCGGCACGACAGTCTCCAGCCCGTCGCGAAGCACGCGCGCCACGGGTGCCGCCATCTGTTTCAGCGCTTCGAGGGCGCGGCCCGCGCGATGTTCCTGGATGAAACCGAGCAGCACCGCAAACAGGACGATCACGGTGATCACGACGGCTTCGAGGGTGTGGCCCAGGAATCCGGAGACCGTCGTCGCCGCCAGCAGTATCAGAATGAGGACGTTCTCGAACTGGGCCGCTAACGTACGCCAGGCGGACGTGCGCGTGGTGGCCTGCAGCTCGTTCGGTCCGCTCGCGGCCAGGCGCCGCGCGGCGTCGTCGCCGGCGAGGCCGCCGGGACCAGCACTCAGCCGTGCGAGTGCGTCTTCAACGGACAGGCTGTGCCAGACCGCGTCTGGCGCATCGGGCGCCGACACCTTCGTCGCCGACACTACGCCATCCCGCATCCTGCGACCGCGCTCATCGTCAATTGAAGCCCCCGGCTGCGACGGACGACCTGACGGTGAATACCGCTCCGGACGACCGCTGCCCATCGCAGGACCACGAGGACGACGCCCACCGCGACCGCCATCAGAATTCCTGACACGCCTATCGCGCCCATACGCTCCCTTTCGGCGTTGCCGCGAACAGCCCGACGATAGTGAGCGTGGCAATCATTTACAAATAGATAGTTCGTGACGTAACCGTGAGCTTTTTGTTATGTGACCAGACATACGATCGACGGCGCTCGCGAGGCTGGATCGCAGAGTTCGAGCGCTACTCGATCACGTCATGACAAACGGGACGTCAAGCGCAGAGGCGTCGCCCGCCGTGCCGTCCATGATTTGTCTCAGCAACGACGAGCAGCGTGAGGACGAGCTTCATGGTGTCCCAGATCTCGAGGGAGCCCACGGTATGTTGGAAGAGCGCAGCTCAGCCGACGAGCTTCATCTTCGTCATTTCGCCGACAGCGGCGTCGACGAGCTCCTTCACGAACTCCTGCAGCGCGCCTGGATCCTTCGTCTGGCTGGTGGCGGCCCACACGAGCCGATCGCGTGCGAGATCGTAGACGAGCGTCTCGACGACGACGACGGTCGTGTCCTTCGACCGCCTCACCACGCTGACGTCGCTCCATCCGTACCCGTAGTACCCCCAGAACGACTGGTAATAACCGGAGCTCCAGACGACAGGGGAGTACTCGCGTTCAGTCTGGCGGCTGACCGGTCGCAATGCGACCACTCCTTCGACCTGAGCGCGTTGAAACCAGCCTTTGGCGCTCTCGGCGCTCTTCAGCTCCGGCGCCGGCACGAAGCGATAGGTGGCCTTGCCGTTCACACCGCGGGCGGAGAGTTCCCGGACGAGCGCTTCCTCTCCGGACATCTGCAGAGACTGGCTGTCGGTGATGACGAGCGCCGCCACGGTCTTGCCGGCGAAATTCAGCCGCGCCACGTCCGGCGACCTCCACACATTCACGAATTGCGGGGCCGCCGTCACCGCGGCGGTGGCGCACGCGACAAGGGGAGCGATCCACGCTGCGCGCATGTTGGCAACCTCCCTGTCCCGCTGCTGCAAGAAGCCTGCTAGGCGCCCTGATCGGCCGCGGCGAGGCCTGGGACAGCCCGCAGTTCTGGACCATCGGCCTGCCGGCCCTCCTGCTGGTGTCGGCGGCGCTCGGATTCCTCGCCCGGCGCAGGGACTGGCTCTGGACCTTTGCCATCGTCCCCGCGCAGGTCACCACCATGATGGTGGTGAGCGGCGAGATCGGCAGTCTCTGGCCGTTGGCCGCGGCCCTCTCCGCGATCCTCAGCACCCCGTTCGTCGGCGCGGCATTCCTCGGGTCGCGCTTCCGGCGGGCCACTAGCGCGCGCTAGGAGATCGAGAGGAGCTCCGGGAAGCTGCGCACGGCCTCATCCTCCGACTCGAAGGTGGAGAAGATGCCCAGCAGGCGGGTGATCGTCAGCAGGGTCCGGTTTCTCGCGCCGACATGCAGCAGCTTCAGCCCGCCGGTGGTCTTCGCCACGGAGTTGTAGCACGCGACCATCTGGCCGAGGCCGCAGCTGTCGATGTAGCGGACACCGGCGAGATTCAGCACGATCGAGGTCCGCTGCTGCAGCAGCAGGCTGTCGACCTTGAGCTTGAGACGCTCGGCGCCTTCGTCAAGGGTGAGCGCGCCGTCCAGGTCGAGGATCGTGACGTCGCCGACCTGCCGTTCGCTCATCTCCATGTATTCGGGCTCATGGGCGTACCGACTGCGGCTTGAGGCCGGCGATGGTCCACGACTGCTCGCAGGTCCGGCAGCGAAACGACGTCGACGCCGTGATGACTTTCGCCAGCGTGTCGACGGATTTGGCGTGGCAGAAAGGACAGTGCGTCGGCCGCTCGACCGGCTGATCGGCAGGTCTTTCCGAGAGGGAACTCATGATTGCCTTTCACGGGAGCCATCCTCGGCTCCCGGGCCTAAGCGACTCGGTCGAACGTGACCGTGCGGGCCGCGAGGTTCGGTGTCGCCCGTCGATCGGCGGCGCTCCACGCATCCGCGTGGTGATCGCTGCTCGTGGCCGCATCGGTCCACCACCGGCCGTCGCTGCGCGCGATCGACGGCAGCGGGAATCCCAGCAGCGCCTCGATGTCGAGGAAAGTCATCACCACGGTCGTGGCGTAACGGTGCGCCAGGTATCCGTGGAGCGGCCCGTATATGCCAGGGACGGTGGCAACCGTGACGGGGTTGTGTCGTACGGCGACAGTGTCCGCGCGTGACGGCGACTGCCGCCACGCGCGCCACAATCGAATGAAACTTCGCATCAGCCCGTCGGCTGTTACCAGCGAGCCTCGCGGGACTGACGACCGTAGCCACCGCCGCCGCCGCCGTTGCCGCGCGGGGTCATCGGCTTGGCTTCGTTGACGGTCAGGTTGCGGCCACCGTATTCCTTGCGATCGAGCTCCTTGATGGCCTTCTGCGCGCCTTCCGAGTCGCTCATCTCGACGAAGGCGAAGCCGCGAGCCTGGCCGGTCGCCCGGTCGCGCACGATGTTGACGCTGGCGATCTGCCCGGCGCCTTCGAACAGCGTCTGAAGGTCAGCCTCGGTGGTCTGGTACGGCAGATTGCCGACGTAAAGCTTTGTGCTCATGAACTACTCCTGCATCTGGTCGATGCGAGATATCTGATGGCAGGCCCGAGCGAAATAGCTCGGCGACGAGGCGCAGGAGAGGCGAGGACGCTCGGATCTAGTGCGTGAGGCCGGAATGCGCAGCTGTCAGAAAGACAGGCGGAGTATAGCAGGTTTAGTCGAGAGCGACGCCGGGTTGCACCCTTCTGCAATTCGACGAGATCGCGACTCGCGGGGCAGCAAGCTCTAGCGGCCGCGATCCTCGCCGTTCACCTTTTCGAACACCCGCTCGGGCGGCGGCAACCCCTTCCGGGCGTTTTCCGCGGCCTGCCGCTCGTACTCCCGCTCACCGCTGAGCGAGTTCGGGACCGCGCGGTTCCCTTCGTGACAGCCGTACTCGTAGATTTCGTAGCCGGGCTGACTGGTCAGCGTCATCCGCAGCGTCCAGGGCGCAGCGTAGGTCTTCGGGTCCTCGACACGGATCTCGAACTCGACCATCTCCGGATCGATCCGGGTAATCCGCTCCGTCGTCTTCATCGCGTCGCTGTAGCGGACGCCGCCGCCGGCGGCGGCAATGCGATCGGTGAAGTTGGTGGTTTCGATGACGAGCGTGTTGCCTTCCCAGTGGCCGCGTGAGTCGCCCATCAGCTGGCGCAGCCCCTTGCCCACGTGCGGCCGGCCGTCGAGCGGAATGACGCGCACCTCGTGCACCATTTCGTGCGCGAGGATGACCGTGTCCGGCGTCTGCATGATGCGCGTGCCGTTGCCGTACACGACCGGCAGCCACGATCCAGCGATGCCGCGCGTGATGCAGCGGTCCCACAAGCTGAAGTCGTCGATGGTATTGAAGGGCCCCAGACCGCCGGTCCCGCGCGGGGCGGGGCGCGTGCGGGCCTCGGCGGTCACCGCCGGCATGCGGCCGTCCGCGGGTTCGATGACGAGCGAGGTGTACCCGAAGTCGCGCGTGCCTTCCTCGTTGCGGAAGGTGCCGGTCCGCGCGTTGTCCACTTTCCGCGCGTCCGCGCGCTCACGGGCGCGCGCCACGAACTCCTCGTCGGTGAGGTGGCGCCGCGCACCGAACTGGGGCGGGCGCGAGATCGGCACGCCGCGCATGTCGTCGCTCGTCCAGATGCCCTCGAGATCGGGATGCCCCCAGGCCAGCTTCGGCGCCTTCCACTTCGGGTTCGCGACGGCCGCGGCGGAAGCCTCCGCCGATCCCTTCGCCTGAGCCAGTGCCGGAGCGGCGGCCGCACCGATGCCCGCCAGTGTCACGACGCCCGCAATGAGATGTCGACGCATGGATCAGGGCTCCTTTCGTTCGACGAGCATGATCGCCAGGCCATCGGGATCTTCGATCATCGCGGCCCGTGTGTCACCCCACTTGTGGACGCCCGCGAGAATCTTCACCCCTGCCCTGCGAAGCCGAGGCACGTGCGTGTCCAGGGCCGGATACGTCAGGCCGATGTGGTCCAGCACCTGCCCGCGCGAGGGCACGAGCTTCGGGTCCCCGTCGCCGCAGCGGCCGGCGTGGCAGGGGCGGGCGTACCAGGAAAAGCTGTTGCCGATCAGATCGACCGTCACCCGTGGATTGCGCAGCGTGCCCTGCGGCAGCATCGACGGCCAGCTCGGAGGGCCGATCGGCACGTCGCACGGCT
>Ga0079218_10000262_pt1 | contig 14391 bp, 9 predicted proteins | sample NCCompost_FD_77181 | JGI IMG/M metagenome (GOLD analysis project Ga0079218, IMG submission 77181) | Agricultural soil microbial communities from Utah to study Nitrogen management - NC Compost | ecosystem: Environmental > Terrestrial > Soil > Agricultural land | place: USA: Utah | collected... | reverse complement strand
GGCGGTTCGTCGGTCACCGCGACCGTGACGCTGCCGCCAGTGCCCGGCCGCGGCGGCGTCACGATCAGCATGCCGCGGTTTCCCGGCTCTTCGCCAAGCAGCCCCGCGCTGACCGGCTGGCCGCCTTCGATGATCCACACCTGATAGATCCGGCCCTCGGGCGGCGCCGGTAGACGATCGGCCACCAGCAGCAGGCCCCGTGCCGGGCTCCAGTAGGCGCGCGCCGCGGCAGCAACCGCGCTCTCGCGTCCTTCCAGCGGGATTTCGCGCATATCGGCCGCGGTGAGGATCGAGAGCGCCAGATCGGTCTGGCCGCTGAACCGTTTCAATCGCTCCTGCAATTCGGCGTTGAGTGTCTGCACACGCGCCACTTCGCCGGCAAGCTCGCGGCGCGACCGATCGAGTCGAAATGCAACGACGCCAATAGCCAGTACCAGTACTGCCGCAGCAGCCAACGGCAGCATTCCCCACAACGGCCGGCGGGGCTGCTGAACGATTCCGACTCGACGCTCCCGGCGAACGGGCTCCTGCTGCTCCGTCGCGACGGCGGTAAGCACCCGTTCGCGCAGCGCTGCCGGTGGAGCCACCGGCGGCACCGACTCGGCGACTCCCGCGAGCACCGCGCGCAGCTCGTGCACATCCTTCGCGCATCCGCCGCACGCCGACAGATGCTCCTCGACCTCGCGCTGCTCCAACTCGGAGAGCTCTTCGAAGACGTAGCGCTCCAGCTTGTCGGCGAGCTCGGCGTGCCTCTTCATCGTCATGACCGCACGCTCCGTCGCAGAAAGGCCAGTGCCGAACGGATCCTGGTCTTCACGGTCCCGAGCGGGATCTGCAGGCGCTCGGCGATTTCCGACTGCGTCAACCCTTCAAAGTACGCGAGCTCGAGGGCCGTCTTCTGCTCCGCCGGCAGGGCGACCATGGCGCCGCGGATGCGCGCGGTCTGCTGGTTGGCGATGATCTGTTCGGGAATCGGGACGGCAGTGGAAGGAATCGTTTCGGGATCCGGCTCGACCCCGGCATCGCGTCTCGTCTGCCTGGCGCGCACGCGATCGATCGCGCGAGTACGCGCCATCATGAGCAGCCATCCGGCGACGGTTCCGCGCGACGCCTCGTAATTAGGGGCGGTGCGCCACGCCTGGGAGAACACTTCCTGAACCACGTCTTCGGCATCGCTGCTGTTGCGGACGATGCGGTACGCGAGTCCGAGCACGCGCGCGGCGTGCCGGTCGTAGAGCTCGGCCACAGCCTCGCGGTCCCCGGTCGCGAGACGACGCAGCAGCTCGGCATCGGCCTGCGGAGCGGCCGTCTCTGACGCTGAGTGCAGGTGCGAGTTCCTCGTCCTATCTACGGCCACGGGGATGATGTGGATTGCCGATGTTACCGCTCAGGCGATGAGCGCGTGGTCCGCCCACCCGGTTGCGTGAGACCCACGTATCTGGTATCTCTGCAGAGACATACTGTCATAAAGAGTCCTATAGTGGCAGCCACGATCCTCATTGCACCGGCGGAACACCTCGGCGGCCTTCAGGAGCAGCGCGGCCTGAAAGGGGCGACGACGTTCGCAGACACGGACGCGCACCTCGCTCTCGAACACATCACCAGCGAGAGACCGCAGATCGTCGCGCTGGAGCGCGAGTTCGCGGCAAGCCGCCGTGGCGTGGCACTCGTGAACCGGCTCAAGGGCGACTCGGCGTTCGCCAATACCGAGATCCGGATCGTCTACTCGCGCCGGGCGCCGCGCTTCAGGGTCGACGCCGAGATGCAGGTGATTATCGACGGCAACCCGGCACGAATCGTGGACCTCTCGATGGTCGGCGCCCAGGTCATCTCCGCCACGTCGCTGCGGCCGAACCAGCGCATCCGGATGTCGCTGGAAGGGGATCACGGTCTTCGCTTCAACGCGGCCGTCGCGTGGGCGACCTTCGAGCTGCCGACCGAAGGCCCGCGGTATCGCGCCGGCATCAACTTCCAGGACGCGAACGCGGCGGTCATCACGCGGCTGCTCGAGGCAATTACGGCAGCGAACCGTCCCTAACCGGACGGCCGCGGCGAGAATACCGCGTCGTCGGCGCGCCATGGCGTGCGGCATGGCACGCGACGGCGATACCCGCCGAGAATCTCGCGCATGTGAGCCGTCGCCGCGGGAGCCGTATTGCCCGCTTCCTCGATCGCCGCCTGCTGCCACTTCAACGCGTCCTCGAACCTCCCCACTTCGGCGGCGGCCATCGCACGCGTTTCGAGCAGCGTCCAGCTGCGGTTCGACTCGAGCAGCTTCTCCGTCAGCCGCACCGCCGCTGCGCCGTCGCGGACCGAGTCGTCCGGTGCCGCTGCGAGGATGCGCGCGAGCGCGTGCGCGAATCCTGGCTGGTCCGGATACATGGCGACGGCATCTCTCAGCGAATCGCGCGCCTCGCGGAACCGCCCGAGACGAACCAGGCCGATCGCGTAGCCAAAGCGCGCCTGCGACACCGCGGGGTTCAGCGCCAGCACCTTGAGGTAATGCGGTAACGATGCCTCGACCTGGCCCGTGCGGCGCAGCGCATCGGCCAGGCTGGCGTGTGCCTCTAGGTAATTCGGGTCGAGCCCGACCGCCGCTGTGAAATGCGCGATCGCTTCGGTGTCGCGCATGTCGGCCTCTGCCACCAGGCCCAATGTGTACCGAGGCTTCGGGAGGTCTGGCGCGATCTTCACCGCCGTTTCGAACGCCCGCCGGGCGGCCGGGCGGTCGCCGGAGAGAAACAGTGCGGTTCCCAGATTGAGGTGGACGGCAGCGTCGCCCGGCGACAGCTCGCTCGCCGTGCGGAGATTCGCGACCGCCGTGGCCCAGTCACGCCGATCGATTGCCTCGAGGCCGCGCGTCAGGTAGGCGCCACTGCTGTCGAACATTCCGCGCAGCGAGTCGATGAGCGGATCGTCGGGGACGATCGACGCGGCGTCGCCACGGTGTTTCAGATGCTGTTCCGCCCTGCTGCGGTCGCCGAGGGCCCGGTACGCGAGTCCCAATTGGTAGTGGACGGCCGGCGACGGATTCAATGTCAGGGCCCGCTCCAGGTAGCGGACGGCCTGCGCGTGGTCCTGCATCGCCAACGCTGCGCGACCGCGCCAGAACCAGGCTGCCGTCGAAGCGGGCTGCAGTTCGGTTGCCGCCGCGAGCTGCCGTTCCGCGTCCGCCGCGCGGCCGAGTGTCAGGTAGGTCTCGCCGAGCCAGATCCGCGTGGGAACAGCACGCGGGTCGAGCCGATGCGCCTCCTCGAAGAAGGATGCGGCCATCTCGGGCTTCTGCAGCGCCAGGTGGACGTGCCCAAGGTAATAGGACCAACGCATGTCCTCAGGACTCAGCGTCCGCGCGGCTTCGAAGAAGGGCCGGGATGCCTCGTGGGCTTCAGCGGCCAACAGTAACCTGCCCATCCGCCCGAGCGGTTCGCTCAACTCCCGCGGCGATGCGTTCGTGCGGGCGTTCACCAGCGTTTCGTATTCCGACCGTATCCGCTGCTGGACGGACTCGTCGAACCGCGACACATCCGGCAAGGCCGGAATCGATGGCGACTGCAATGCGTGCGCGTTCGCGGACGGCTTTGCCGTGCCGGTGCGTTCGCGGCTGCATCCGGCGGCCGCGGCCGCAAGCACGCACGCGAGGGTCACCCGCCAGAGGCCATCAACCGCTGCCCTCATCGTGGTCCGACGCCCCTTTGAACGAGTATCCACTTGTTCACCGCGGTAAACGGCCACTCGCTGGCGCCGCCGTCAGGCCACTGAACGCGAATGCGGGCCGGCTGTCCGGACTCGCCGAGACCAAACAGCACACGCGGATCGTTGGCCGAGGCATAGCTTCCATCCGATCTGATGCGCCGCCAGCGGGTTGATCCGTCCGCGAGCACCAGTCCTACGCGCGCGCCGAGCAGATCCCGCCGCGCGTCGTCCACCACGCGCACGCCCAGCCAGCGCGAACGATCGCCGCGCTGATTGAGCAGCACGCGCATCCGGCCGTTGTTGTTCGCGACGACAACGTCCGCATCGCCGTCGTTGTCGATATCGCCAAACGCGGCGCCACGGCCGACTTCCGACGCGGCAAACGCAGCCCCGGCGGCTGCCGTCACGTCGTCGAACCGGCTCGCGCCGAGATTGCGGAACAGCTGCTTCCGCTGATGCAGCGGAAACGGATCGCCAGCGGCGGCGAGCGACTGAATCGTTGCGATCGCACCATTGACCGTGAGGATGTCCAACCACCCGTCATTGTCGAAGTCGAACCACGCCGTGCCAAACCCTGTATACGGCAGGCTCTTCGTACGCAACGAAGAGGCCGACGACACATCCTGGAAAATCCCGGCACCGTCGTTCTCGTACAGCGTGGATCCCTCGCCCGTCAGGTTGGCAATCAACAGGTCATCGTCGCCGTCGTTGTCGAAATCACCGGCGTCAACGCCCATGCTTCCCTCCGGCTTGCCAGCGGCGTTGACGGCCACGCCCGCAAGCACGGCGGAGTTTTCGAACGTGCGGTTCCGCCGGTTCAGCCACAACTGGTTCTCCTCGCCGTCGTTGGCGACGTATATATCCGGCCATCCGTCGCCGTTCGCATCGAACGCCATCGTGCCGAGCGCGGGGCCATACTCCCTGGCGACTCCGGCGTTCAACGTCATGTCCTGAAAGACTCCACGCCCGCGGTTCCAAAACAGCCGTCCGGGCACGGGCGTGTAGCTCTGCGGGCTGCAATAGTCGCGAACGCCCGAAGGGGCCGCACATTCGATGTCCGACGCCGTGCTGTACCTGACGTAGCTCGAGACAAAGAGATCGAGCCAACCGTCGCGGTCCATGTCGATGAAGGAGGCGGCGACGGTCCAGCCCGGATCGGCGAGGCCGGAACGGGCGAACACGTCGGTGAACGTTCCGTCGCCGTTGTTCTTCAGGAGAGCGTCCGCCCCGAACCGCGTCAGGTACAGATCCGTCCAGCCGTCATTGTCGACATCGCCGGCCGCCACACCCATGCCATAGGAACGCGCGGTGAGACGCGCGCTGGCGGTGACGTCCGTGAATCGCACCGTGCGGACGCCGCCCGCCCCGGTTTCGAGATCGTTGCGAAACAGCCGATCCTGCGACGCGGGGGCCTGCTCGCCTTTCGTCAGGAGCTGGCCCTGCACGGCGTAGACGTCCAGGTCCCCGTCGTTGTCGTAGTCGAACAGCGCAACGCCGGGGCCCATGATCTCCGCGATGTATCGCTGCCCCGACATCCCGTTGACGTGGACGAAGTCGAGGCCCGACGCCTCGGCCCTGTCGACGAACCAATCCCCGGAGGGTGGAGCGCTGGCAGTTGAAGACGAGGTCCCGCCGGCACGGCAGCCAGCGAGGAGCATCGTCGCTGCGACTGCCAATTGCAAGATTTGCGAGAAATTTGACCGGGCAAACGTTCGCATAAGTCCTGCGCCACCCTTGACATCCGCGGACGCGGGAGCAACCATTCGGCGCGATTGCGCCGCGATATTACCTCTCGCGCGATATCGATTCATTCTTGTCCGCCGCAGCCCGGAGGGCGAAGGCGGATCGGCGAACCCAGCATTCGTTCTCACGACGTGATTCACGGGTCAACCGTCAACCGGGAGGTTCTGCGATGCGTGGTGTCCTTCGGTGTGTAACAGGGTTCGCGCTCCTGCTCCTTCTGCCTGCCGCCGCTCACGCGCAGGCAACGCTCTCCGGGCTTGTCCGCGACACTAGCGGAGCGGTCCTGCCCGGCGTCACCGTCGAAGCCTCGAGTCCGGCGCTGATCGAGAAAACCCGATCGGCCACCAGCGATTCGAGCGGCCGCTATTCGATTCCGGACCTGCGACCTGGTACGTACCGTGTCACGTTCACCCTCGCAGGATTTCGGACAGTGGTCCAGGAGGGCATCGAACTGAGCGGCACCGGCGTGTTTACGGTGAACGGCGACCTGGCCATCGGCAACGTCCAGGAGACGGTGACGGTCACCGGAGACACGCCGATCGTGAACCTCGAGTCGACAACCCGCCAGGCCGTGATGGATCAGGAGCTGGTGACGGCCATCCCCAGCTCGCGAACGCCGTTCACGGTTGGGGTTCTGATTCCCGGCGTCCGTCGGGGCGCGTTCATGAGCCAGGATGTCGGCGGATCGGTCGTGCAGGAAGTCGCGTCGCTGGAGGCGAACGGCGGACGGACCGCCGACCAGCGCATGATGGTCAACGGCGTTGCGCTCAGCTCGATGATTGCCGGCGGCTGGGGCGGAGGCGCCGTCCCCAATGCCACGGGCACCTCCGAGTTCGCGATCGACGTCTCCGCCGTTGACGCGCAGGCCGCGACCGGCGGGGTGCGCATCAACTTCATCCCGCGCGATGGCGGTAATCGCTATAGCGGCACGATTTTCGGCAGCTTCGCGGGTGAGGATTTCGTCGGCGACAATTTCACCGGCAGCGACGTTCAGGCGCGCGGTCTGGCCGCGCCGAACACGATCAAGCAGAACGGCGACTTCAATCCCGGATTCGGCGGGCCGATCAGGCGCGACAGGATGTGGTTCTTCGCCTCGGGACGGTACCTTTTCGCGGAGAACTACGTCGCCAACACGTTTCACAACGCCAACGCGAACAACATCAACCGCTACGACTACGTCCGCTCGGACCGTCAGGCCATCCTGCATCAGGACCAGCAGATCATCCAGGGACGCCTGACCTGGCAGGTCGATCAGAGGAACAAGATCGGCGTGACCGCCGACTGGGAGAACTTCTGCGCCTGTACTACCGGAATCGGCCCCGGCATTGGCGGGGCGATCACCTCGCCCGAGGCGGGCAACGATCGGCGTTTCCCGCTGCAGCGATTCGTCACGGTGGACTGGAACAACCCGGTCAGCAACAAGGTGCTGATCGAGGCGAGCGGCATCCATCGCGTCGAGCGGTGGGGCGGCATGCATCCGCAGGTCGGCAAGGCGGGCAATATCGACGCGCTGACCCCTGGAATCGTCTCGGTCACGGACTCCAACAACCCGGTGACCGGCGGCAGCCTCACATACCGCTCGGCGGCGCAGTTCAACAATTCGTGGAACTGGAACATTCACTACCGCGCAGCGGTGTCGTACATCACCGGCAGCCACACGTTCAAGGTCGGGTTCAACAACGCCTACGGTCACCACGAGAACACCACCTACAGCGATCCCGCGGCGCCCTACAGCTACACGTTCACGAATATGGTCCCGCAGAGCATCACCTACCGGATCGTGCCGCGCACGGTGGAGGTCGACGTCACGCGCGACCTCGGCATCTTCGTGCAGGATCGCTGGAATGTCGGCCGCTGGACGCTGATGGGCGCACTGCGTTTCGATAGTTTTGCCAGTAAATTCCCGGCACAGTCGGTCGGGCCGACCTTCCTGGCACCGACGCTGAACGTCAGCTTCCCCGAACAGGACAATCTCAATCTGAAGGACGTCACGACGAGACTCGGCGCCACCTACGATCTGTTCGGGAACGGACGCACGGCCCTCAAATTCACGCTCGGCAAGTATCTCGAAGGGCTGGGCACGACAGGCGGGTTTGCCGCGATTGACAACATCAGCGACAACCCGAATCCGATTCTCCGGCTGAACCTGCAGGACAGCCGGACCTGGACCGACGACGGCGACTTCATCCCCGAGTGCAACCTGCTGAACTACGGCGCAAACGGCGAATGCGCAGCACTCAGCAACGCGGCGACGTTCGGTGCAAGTATCCCCAACATCAGCTACGACCCTGATACGCTGACCGGCTGGAGCAACCGGCAGTTCAACTGGGAATTGAACGCCACCGTGCAGCACGAGATCATGCCGCGTCTCGGCGTCGAGGTGCAGTACGCGCGGCGCTGGTACGGGAACTTCCGTGTCGCCGACGACAACAGCGTCACGGCCGCGAATTACGACCGGTTCACCTTCGTCGCGCCCAGCGATTCGCGACTGCCGAATGGAGGCGGCCAGACGTTCACCGCCTTCGACCTGCGCGCCGGCGCGCCGCCGCAGCACCTGTTCATCACGCTCGCGGACAAGCTCGGAAAGATGACCGAGCACTTCGACGGCGTGAACGTCACCGTCAACGCGAGGCTGCAGAATGGATTCATGGCCCAGGGCGGCTTCGGCACGGGCCGACAGGTTACGGACGACTGCGACATCATGAACGCCGCGCCCGAGATCGCGCAGGTGCTCTTCAACCCGTCGCGGGTCTTCGTCTTCGGCACACGTCCGCTGGAACGCTGTAAGCAGAATAACGGCTGGCGTACGTCGGTGCAGGGTCTGGCCGCCTATACGGTCCCGAGAATCGACGTGCAGGTCAGCGCGACGTTCCAGAACCTGCCGGGCGTGCAGCTCGCCGCCACGGCCAACGTCTGCGCTGGCGCGATTGCTCCCCCCTGCGTGGCCGGCAACACCACGCTGGGGCGCCCGTTCCAGAGCGGCGGCCCGTTCGCTCCGTTCCGCGTCATTAACATCGTCAACGCCGGAGAAGTGTTCGTCGAGCGGCTGAATCAGATCGATCTGCGATTCTCGAAGATCTTCAGGTTCACCGGGACACGAACGAACATCAACTTCGACTTCTACAACGTGACGAACTCGAACTCGGTGATCGGCGAGAACGCCGCGTACGGGCCGGCGTGGCGGAACCCCACGAACATCCTGCTGCCGCGGCTGTTCAAGATCAGCGCACAGTTCGACTGGTAGGCGACGCGGGGATCGGGGATCAGGGATCAGGGTTGGAATTGATCCACGATCCCCGATCCCGTCTCACTGACAGCCGTTTGCGTACTTCGGAAGCTGCGCCTTCAGCCGCGCAGCTTCCGCGGTATCTCCGGCCTGCTCCGCCATCGAAATTGCCTTCAGCAGCGAGTCGCGTGCTTCGGTGCACCGACCGAGCTCGACGAGCGCGAGCGCGACGGTCTCCGCGTGTGCTGCGGACGGTTCTCGATCGAACACCGCGCGCGCCAGTTCCAGCGCCTTGACCCCGTCGCGCACGCTTCGATCGGGCGCCGCCGCCAGCAGCCGCGCCAGAGTGGTTGCGGTCGCGCTTGCCAGGGATGATTGCGCGCCGGCACGCGTGAGGACGGCGATGGCCTCGCGGAACCGCGCGCGATCCGAAAGCAGAATCGCGAGATCAATCGCCGTCTGCTGATCGGCCGGATCGATCCGGAGAACGGTCTCGAATTGCTCGATCGCCTTCCCCGGCTCGCCGAGCCGGACGAATGTCGTGCCCAGCTGCCTGCGTGCCGCGACGCTGTCGGGTGCATCGGCAATGGCTTTCGTGAACCATGCGACGGCGTTGAGGAGATCGCCGGCGTCGAACGCTGCCTTGCCGCGTATCAGCAGCAGGCGTTCGCCGCGCACGAGCGTGGACAGGCCGTCCACCTCGGCGTCGCCGATCTTGACGACCCCGCCACCGCGCCGGTCGAGCTCCGCCCTGGCCTCGTCGAGACGGCCGAGCCCGCGGTACGCCATCGCCAGCGAGTAATGCAGAGCGGTCGCCTCGGGTGCGCGGGCGAGCGCCGTGCGAAAGTGCTCGATCGCGTCCTTGAATCGTCTTTCCCGCAGGGCGATCTCGCCAAGCCCGCTGGCGGCGAATGCCGGGAACACCTCGCGCAGTTCCTGGAATTCGTCGCGGGCCTGACGCAGGCGGTTCTGGCGCAGATAGACGTCGGCGCGGCGGGCGGCCGCCTCGCGCCGGGCAGGGTCCAATTGCAGCGCGAGCCAGAACTGCGAGTCCGCATCCTCCAGCCGTCCCGTCTGCTGGAACAGGTATCCCAGCAAATACGGCCACGTCCCGCGTCTCGACTCGAGGCTGCCTGCATTCGCGTAGGCCGCCTCGGCGCAGTCGAACAGCTCGTAGGCGTGACACAGACGACCCAGCGATCCGTAGGCGGCCGCGACCGTCTCGCGGGAGGAACGCGCTCCACCGGCCTCTTCAACTGCGCCGAAGGCCGCCCGCAACTGCTCCGCGACAGGAGCCTCGATCGAATCCAGGTCCGGCATCGGCACCGGCCGCAGATCGTCGCGCACCGGCAGCACTTCTTGGCCGTACGGCGTCGCGACCTGCAGGGCGACCCACACCAGGAAGGAGAGTCCGGCTTTCGCCGGATGGCTGCGTCGGGCACGGTGACCCATCACGGTGGGTGCGCTCGTGCAGGCTTGCCCTGCTCCAACATCCAGTACCGATCGACGGCCAGGTCCCTGAATTCCTCGCTGCGGCCGTTCGCCCAGTCGACGCGAACGCTCCTCGCCGAGCTGTCACCGGCGAGGCCGAAGATCACCCGCGGGTCGCTGGCCGTCCCGTAGCTGCCATCCACCTGGACGCGGCGTCCCACGCGCGGTCCCTTGCGGCCCGCGAGCGCAACGCGCGCGTGCAGCGCGTCGCGCCGCCCCTCGAGCACGCGGATGCCCAGCCAATGCTGCCCCTGCCCCACGTCGTTGCGCAGCACGCGAAGCGGTCCGCTGTTGTTGAAGACAACGAGATCCGTGTCGCCATCGTTATCCAGGTCGCCCGACGCCAGTCCTCGCGCCACGTGAAGCGGAACGAACGCCGCGCCGGCGCGCTCGGTCAGCTCAATAAAGCGGCGACCCCGGTCATTCCTGTACAGCTGGTTCCGCTGCCGGAGCGGAAAGAGATCGCCCCGCCGTGCCTGTTCTCGCGACAGGCGCACCGCACCGTTGACGACAACCAGATCGAGCCAGCTGTCGTTGTCGTAATCGACGAAGCGGGTGCCGAAGCCGGTGAAGCCGAGTCTGAACAGTCCCATTTCGAGCGTGCGGTCCTCGTACAACATCGGCCCGACGCTTCTGTAAAGCGTGTTTCCCTCGTTGTCGAGGTTCGTGACGAACAGTTCCTCGTCGCCGTCGCCGTCCACATCGGCCAGGTCGACGCCCATGCTCCCTTGTGCCTGGCCGTTCCTGTTGACGGCAGCGCCGGCAAGGAGCGCCTCATCGCTGAAGGAGCCATTGCCGCGATTGATCCACAGCTGATTCGGATCGCCGTCGTTGGCGACGTACAGATCGAGCCAGCCATCGGCGTTGAGATCGGCTGCCAGCACGCCGAGCCCTCGCGCCGGCGAACGAAGGAGTCCGGTGCGCGGCGTGACGTCGGAAAACGTCCCATTGCCGTTGTTGTGAAGCAGACGATCGGCAACCGGCGAATACACCGCCGGATTGCAGTAATCCCGCGTCGAATCCGCGGCAAAGCATGCGCGCCTCATGTCCACGCCGAAGTCGACGTAGTGCGTCACGAACAGGTCGAGCCATCCGTCGCGGTCGTAGTCGAAGAACGCGGCGCCCGTGCTCCAGCGGGTGTCGCGTGTGCCGGTACTCGCCGTGACGTCCGCAAATGTGCCGTCGCCCCTGTTGCGCAGCATGTGGTTCGCGCCCAGTCCGGTGACGTAGACGTCTACCCAGCCATCGTTGTCGTAGTCGCCCGTCGCGGCGCCCATGCCGTAGCTCGCCACGGACAGTCCGGCGGCCTCGGTGACGTCGGTGAAGCGCAGGCGGCGGTCAGCAGCCGCGGCCAGGTCATTACGGTAGAGACGGCTGGTTGGGGAATGCTGCGTACCGTCTGCGCGGAGGGTCTTGCCCTGCACGGCGAGCAGATCGAGGTCGCCGTCGTTGTCGTAATCGAAGAGCGCGCCGCCTGACCCGATCACCTCGGGGAGCAGCAGCTCGCCGCTCGCCCCGTTGACGTGGGTGAACATGACGCCCGCCTCCCCGGTCACGTCGACGAACGGTACGGGCGGCGGCGATCGCTGAGCGAGCACGGCAGCGGTGCACATCACGCCAGCGCCGATAACTGCCACGCGCCTGCCCTGAGCGAGCGTCCGCGAGCCGAAGGGCCTGAACACGCCAGAAATACTACCGTTCAAAGCCTTCCGCCTGAAGGCGGAAGCTACGGAGGCGGCGGCTGAAGGCGGAAGCTACGGAGGCGCCGACCGGCGCATCGGCATCGCCTGGGCCAGAGCCGTCGCCAGTGCGGTTGCCGAGAAGGGCTTCGTCAAGAGCGGCATGTCACCCACGTCGAGCGGCTCGCCAGTTGAACTGTGTCCCATGAACGCCACGCGCACGAATGGCCGCTTCCGGCACACCGCCCAGGCGAGTTCCCGGCCATCGATGTCCGGCAGCCGCACTTCCGTCAGCAACACGTCGACCCTGAGGTCCTCTGCCAGGACGCGCAGCGCATCTTCGCCGGTCGTCACGACCACTGCGTCGTAGCCGAGATCCGCGAGCTGTCGGTCAACGGCGAGGGTCAGTTCCGGATCGTCGTCAACCAGAAGGACGTGCCGCGCCATGCGTAGAATCTACTTCTTCTTCTTTTCCTCCCATACGACTTCCAGCTCACCGGACGGACGAAGCTTGAGGATCGCGTTCGAGACGCGATCGGTCGGCATCGACAGCGGCAGATTGGCCTCGTAGACCAGCTCCTTGGGACCTGCCGTGCGCAGTTCCAGCTTCACGTTGCTCCTCCGCAGCAACTGCTCGAGATCGCGCCGCAGCTCCGGCGGGTCCTGCGCCGTCACTTTCAGCTCGAACGTCTTCAGTCGCTCGGGTTCCAGTGATTCGACGATCCACAACATGCCAAGGATGAAGAGCGTGGCGAATGCGGCAAGGCCGTACAACTCGACGCCCGACGCGAGTCCGACGGTCAGGCAGCCAAGCATCACGCTCGCGTCTTTCGGATCGTCCACCTTCGTCCGGTAACGAATCAGGCTGGCGACACCGACGATGCCGAAAGCGCGGGCCAGGCTGGCGCCGACGATCAGCATGACGAGCCCGCCAACCACGGCCAGGACGATCTGGGTCTGAATCACCGGCGCCGACCGTGGCGGGGTTCCCCGCGCGCGCGGCCGGAAAGCCAGCACTGCGCCGAGAACCGCCGCGAACGGCAGCGCAACGACCGCACGGGCCACCATTGCCACGTGCGGTTCAAGGATGTCGGGAAAGTACTGCGAGAACTCCGGAGGCAGCCCCTCTGATTGCATCGCGCGTCACCGCCGCTGCCGTCGCCGTAACCGCTACGGTCGAGTTTGCAACGAAAACTCCGCCGTAGGGACAGCAAACTTCAGGCCTAAGGCCGAAGGCCAAAGGCCCAAGCGAAGAACGAAGCCGCTTCCCTCAATTCCTTCGGCCTCGACGCCTAATGCCTCGACCAGCTCTTAGGCCTTAGGCCTTACGTCTTAGGCCTTCCATATGGCATCCACTTTGAGTCCCATTACCTCTTCGATGCCTGCCGACGAGCTTTCGATTTCGACTCCGCTTTCGACCTACAGACTCCAATTCAACGCGGACTTCACCTTCGACGATGCCGCCGCGATTGTGGACTACCTGCACGCACTGGGTGTCTCGCACTGCTACGCCTCCAGTTACCTGAGAGCCGTACCCGGGAGCACACATGGCTACGACGTGGCCGATCCGACGCGGTTGAATCCAGAGGTCGGCGACGAGGAGAGTTATCGCCGATGGATTGGACGTCTGCGCGAGTGCGGCATGGGCCACATCCTCGACATCGTTCCGAACCACATGGGGATCGCCCTGTCGGCGAATCCGTGGTGGCAGGACGTGCTCGAGAACGGTGCCAGCTCGCGGTATGCCGAGGTCTTCGACATCGACTGGACGCCGCTCAAGCCGGAGCTCGAAGACAAAGTCCTGCTGCCGGTCCTTGGCGACGCATATGGAGCGATTCTCGAACGCCAGGAAATTCGTCTCGAATACGATCAGGGGGCGTTTCGTGCGCGCTATCACCAGACGGTCTTTCCGATCGCGCCGGGCACGTACGATCGCATCCTGTCCATCGACAAGGACCGTCTGCTGCAGGACATCGGTGAGGAATCGGAGGAGGGAGTCGAGTTCCTCAGCATCCTGACCGCGATTCGCCACTTGCCCGGACGTAAGGACGCTGAGCCCGAACAGCTGGCGGAGCGCGATCGCGAAAAGGAAGTGATCAAGCGGCGGCTGGCCGCGCTGACGGATCGCTCGGCCCGCGTTCGCGAGCACGTCGATGCCGCAGTCGATTGCCTGAACGGCATCGCCGGCAACCCCGGCAGCTTCGACGCGCTCGACGGTCTTCTCGGAGCGCAGGCCTACCGCCTCGCGCACTGGCGCGTCGCCGGCGAGGAAATCAACTACCGGCGCTTTTTCGACATCAACGAGCTTGCCGCCATCCGCATGGAGGATCCGTCGGTGTTCGAGCGCGTGCACGCCTTCGCGTTCGACTTGATCAGCCGCGGCTACGTGGACGGCATGCGGATCGACCACGTCGACGGTCTGTTCGATCCGGGCGGTTATCTGCGCCGCCTCCGCCAGCGCGCCGGCGAGCTGCGGGCGGACTCCCCGGCCGGCTCACGCAGCTTCTATCTGGTGGTCGAGAAGATTCTCGCCAGCGACGAGGAGCTTCCCGACTGGCC
>Ga0079218_10000258_pt1 | contig 14424 bp, 13 predicted proteins | sample NCCompost_FD_77181 | JGI IMG/M metagenome (GOLD analysis project Ga0079218, IMG submission 77181) | Agricultural soil microbial communities from Utah to study Nitrogen management - NC Compost | ecosystem: Environmental > Terrestrial > Soil > Agricultural land | place: USA: Utah | collected... | reverse complement strand
GAAGGCCTTCGCCTTCCTCCTCACGCCGATCTTCGTCGGGCTCCTCGCCGTCACGTGGAAGGGCTGGACCACGCTCTCGGAGAGCCCGCGTCTCCTCGCGGGATGGGCGGCGCTCCTCACCTTTTTCTTCGTGTTTCCGCTCTTCCTCGCGCGCGCGGGCCGCGCGGCGATGGGTCACGAGCCGGAGCTGGAAGCGAAGCGCGTCTGGCGCACCGGCGCCGCCGCGCTCGTCGTCGGCGCCGCGGCGATCGTCCTCGTCCCGTCCTGGCGCGACCTCGGGGGCTGGCTCGCGGGCACGCTGTCGGACCTGACCGGGGTCCCCATCGTGATGGAGCGCCCGTGAGCGTTTGGGTGGGGCGGGAAACGCGCCTCCTCGTCCAGGGGCTCACCGGCCGCGAGGGGACCTTCCATGCTCTCGCCTGCCGCGAGTACGGCACCGCGGTGGTCGCGGGAGTTACTCCCGGCAAGGGAGGGACGACGCACGAGGGGATCCCCGTCTTCGACACCGTCGCCGCCGCGGTGAAAGAGACGGGCGCGAACGCCTCGATGATCTTCGTCCCGCCCCCCTTCGCGGCCGACGCGATCGCCGAGGCGGCGGACGCCGGCATCCGGATCGTCGTCTGCATCACCGAGGGGATCCCGACGAACGACATGCTGCGCGTGAAGGAGATCCTCGCCGACAAGAACTCGGAGGGCGAGGCCGTTCGGCTCATCGGCCCGAACTGCCCGGGGATCATCACCCCGGGCGAGTGCAAGATCGGGATCATGCCCGGTCGAATCCATCGGCCCGGCACGATCGGGGTCGTCTCGCGGTCGGGCACGCTCACGTACGAAGCCGTGGACCAGCTGACGCGGCTCGGCCTCGGTCAGTCGACCGTCGTCGGCATCGGCGGCGATCCAGTCAACGGCACGAACTTCGTCGACTGTCTCCATGCCTTCTCGGAGGACGCCGGCACGGAGGCCGTCGTGCTGATCGGCGAGATCGGCGGCATGGCGGAGGAAGAGGCGGCCTGCTTCGTCGCCGGGCACTTCGGCAAGCCCGTCGTCGCTTTCATCGCCGGGCAGACCGCGCCGCCCGGGCGGCGGATGGGGCACGCCGGCGCCATCATCGCGGGGGGACGCGGAACGGCGGCGGAGAAGATCCGCGCCCTCGAGGCCGCGAACATCCACGTCGTCCGGTCTCCCGCGGACATCGGTTCGCGCATGAAGGAAGTTCTCGGGAGATGAACGCGCCGCCGCTGTACCAGGAGACCCAGAGCTTTTCGCCCTGGGTGGTCGTGCTCGTGATCGCGGTCGTCGTCCTTCTCGGAGCGGTGCTGCTGATGCGGCTGACGACGACGGTCACCCCCGACGCCGTCTCCATCCGGTACGGTGTCCTCTATCGGACGAGGATTCCGCTGTCGGACGTCGCGCGGGCCGAGGCGGTTGAGTACTCGCCGATCCGCGAGTACGGGGGCTGGGGCATCCGCGGATCGTCGCGTCGCCGGGCCCTGAACGCTCGGGGCAACCAGGGTGTCCTCCTCACGCGCGCCGACGGGACGACGCTCCTCGTCGGCTCCCAGCATCCGAGGGACCTGCTCGACGCCCTGGCGCGCGCCGGCGTCGCGACCGAAGACCGACTCCCGATCGTCGTGAAGGATTTTTGAGAAGGAAGCCATGACCGAACGCACTCTCGCCATCCTGAAACCGGACTCCGTCGCCGCGGGACGCGCCGGCGCGATCCTCGCGCGGCTCGAGGAGGAGGGGTTCCGCCTGCGCGGGATCAAGCGGCTGCAGCTCTCCGACGATCAGGCGCGCGCGTTCTACGCGGTTCACCGCGAGCGCCCCTTCTTCGACGGGCTCGTCCGTTTCATGACGGAGGGCCCGATCGTCCCCGTCGCCCTCGAGCGCAACGACGCGGTCGCCCACCTGCGCAGGACGATGGGGGCAACCGACTCGAAGAAGGCGGACGCCGGGACGATCCGCAACCTCCACGGCACGGACATCGAAAGGAACGCGATCCACGGCAGCGACTCCGCGGAAAACGCGGCGAAGGAGGTCGCGTTCTTCTTTTCCGAAGCGGAGCTGATCTAGGCTGGCGTCAGCTCTTCCGCTTCAGCGACACGAGAATCCGGTTCGCGACGCCTCGGAACATCGCCACTTCGCGAGCGGTCATGGGACGGCCCGCGGCGATGCGGCGCCAGTCGCGGAGGGAACGCTCGCGGTGGCCGGTATCGTAGAAACCGATCGCGTCGAGAGCGCGATCCCAGTGCTCGATGGCGGCTTCGACCTCGCGCGAGGCGGCGAGGTCCTCCTCTCCGGCCGGCGCGTCGACGGAAAGGCCGAACGCGCGGTGCACGGCGAGGACGACCGCGGCGGCGTGCGAGAGGTTCATCGTCGGAAAGTCGGGATCCGTGGGCAGAGTGAGTGTGGCGCTCGCGCGCGAGCGTTCCTCCTCCGTCAGACCGCTCCTCTCCGGCCCGAAGACGTATGCCACCCTGGACTCCGGCGGAAGCGACGCGAGAAAGGCGGGCAGCTCGCGGAGCGACAGCCACCTCTGCTCCGCCCGCCCCCGTAGAGAAGACGTCGCGACGACCGCGTCGAACTCCGCCACTGCCTCGAGGAGCGTCTCGTACCGGCGCATTGCTTGCAGGATGTCGTCCGCGCCGGAGGCGAGCATCTCGGACTCCTCGTCGGGGTGGCACGCGGGCTCGATCAGGCGGACGTCGGCGACGCCGAAGTTCTTCACGGCGCGCGCCACGGAACCGAGGTTTCCGGGAACCCGCGGGCGAACGTGAACGACGGCAGGATTGGAGGCGGCCATTCCGGAATTATCGGACGGGAAAGGGGCTTTTGATTTTTCGATGAAACACGTCTACGCCGGATTCTTCGTCTTTCTCGCGACGGCCGTCGCCGCCGCTCAGGCTCCCCGCGTCACTCCGACGCCGGCCGACGCTCCGACCTACACGGAGTCCGCGGGCTCGGAGTACGTGCTGTTGCCGGTCGTCGTCCTCGACAAGAAGGGACGCTTCGTGGAGGGACTCCAGCAGAGGGATTTCCGCGTCCGCGTCGAGACGACTCCCGTCGTCCTCGACACCTTCGAGCGCGACGACGGCGCTCCCGTCTCGATGGCTTTCCTCGTCGACTCGTCGGGAAGCATGGAGATCGCCGGGAAGATGGAGAACACGAAGCGCGCGATCCGGTCGATCGTGGAAGCCCGCCAGCCGGGGGACGACTTCGCGCTCTTCGCTTTCTCGGAAGGGGAAGTCCGCATGGTCGCGGACTTCTCGAGCAACACGAAAAAGATGCTTGCGGCTCTGGATGAGATTTCCGCCGGCGGCCAGACCGCTCTCTTCGACGCCGTCGCCGCGACCCCGAAGCTCCTGAAGGGCAAGAACGCGAAGCGGGCCATCCTCCTCTTCACGGACGGTGTCGATAATGCGAGCAAATTGTCCCCCGACGAGATGGCAGAGATCCTGCAGCAAGTCTCGACGCCGGTCTACGCGATCGGCATGAAGAATGTGATGTATGACCTTCTCGACCGAAAGCAGCGCGAGGAGCTTTTCGTCGAGAACCTGAGGATGCTGGCGGCTTCGAGCGGGGGCAAGATGTTTCTGGTGGGCGAAGAAGATTTGAGACCCCTCGCGGCCAAGCTCTCTTCCGAGGTCCGGAAGCAGTACATCCTCGGGTTTTCCCCGTCGGGCCGGGGCGAGTTAAAATACAGGACGGTTTTCGTGTCGGTCGCCAAGAAGGGCAATTGGGTGGTCCGGACGCGTCGCGGTTATCGGGGCACGGCCCCGAGCACTACGGCGTCCCGTTAACGAAAGGAGGGTGCATGAGCATCCGAAAAGGTTCCAACCGTTCCGTGGTGGTCGGGGCGCTTCTTTTGGGGATCGTTGGTCTCACCGGCTGCGCGACCAAGCGCTACGTCGGCGAGGAGGTCTCTAAAAGCAGCGCCGCGTCCGAGAGGAGGATCAGCGAGGTCCAGACGCAGGTCGAGGCGGCCCAGACTCGGGTCCGCGAGCACGACTCAAAGCTCGCGGAGCTCGACTCGACGACTCGTCAGGCTCTGGAGCGGGCCGAGGCGGCGGGCAAGCTCGCCGAAGGCAAGTTCGTCTACTCGCTCGTTCTCTCCGACGACGCGGTGAAGTTCCCCGTCAATCGGTTCCAGCTCTCCAAGGAAGCCGAGGAGAAGCTGACCGAGTTCGCTGACAGGCTGAAGGGCGAGAACAAGAACGTCTACCTGGAGATCCAGGGGCACACCGACTCGAGCGGTCCCGACATGTACAACCTGGAGCTCGGCGAGGCGCGCGCGGAAGCCGTCCGCCGTTTCCTTTCCAAGCAGGGAATCGCCCTGAACCGGATGTCCACGATTTCCTACGGCGAGACCGAGCCGGTCGAGAAGAACACGTCCCGCAAGGGCCGCTCTCAGAATCGGCGCGTCGTCGTCGTCGTCCTGGCCTAGTCGACTCTTTTCGGTCGAGAACGCCCCGAGGAAACTCGGGGCTTTTTTTTGTCCGCCGTTTCCGTTTCGGTGCCGGCGGGCGGCGTCCGGCCCCTGTGCCGGCGTCGGAGATCGTCAAGGATGGCCTGGAAATCGGCGGGAAGCGGGGACTCGGCCCGCACGGGCTTGCCCGTCTCGGGGTGGGCGAAGCCGAGCGTCCGGGCGTGGAGCATCTGCCGCGGCGCGGCGACGCGCTGCGGGGGGCCGGTCCGGCGGCGATAGACCTCGTCGCCGATCAGGGGCCGGCCGGCGGCGGAGAAGTGGACGCGGATCTGGTGGGTGCGGCCCGTCTCGAGGCGCACCGAGACGAGCGTGGCCGCTCCGAACCTTTCGAGCGGTCGGTAGTGGGTGACGGCGTGGAGTCCCGGCTCGCCCGCCTTCGCCACGCCTCGCCGGCGGTCGCCTCGGTCGCGGACGAGCGGCGCGTCGAAGACCCCGCCCTTGGCGACGTCGCCCTCCACGAGCGCGACGTACTCCCGCTCGATCGAGTGCGCCCGGAACTGCTCCTGGAACGAGTGCAGCGCCTCCCGCGTCCGCGCGAAGACGAGAGCGCCGGACGTGTCCTTGTCGAGCCGGTGAACGACCCCGGCCCACGGCCGGCCGCGGTAGCGGTGCTGGAGGTACGAGAGAGTACGGCTGAAGAGCGTGTCGCTTTCGTGCTCCGCCGTCTGCACCGAAAGGAGGCCCGCCGGCTTGTCGACGATCAGGAAGAGCGGATCCTCCGCGAGGACGGTAATGCGGCTCCGGACGCGGCGTCTCTGCGGGCGGTTCGGGTCGTAGTGGATCGGGACGTCCTCGGGCACGTCCGCTCCCGGCTCGTCGGTCACGGCACCCGCGACGTCGACGCGGCCCGCTCGGACGGCGTCGCGCGCCGCGCGCCGGGAGAGGCCGAACCGCTGCGAGACGGCGAGGTCGAGCCTCACAGCCTCATCGCGCCGCGCCCTCCGCGGGCACCCGGACCTCGACGAAGAAGTCGCGATCGCCGATGCGGGGAGGAGGCGCCGCGCCCGGCCCGAAGACGGCGGCTGTGCGAAACTCCTCGTCGAGAAAGCGACCGAGGCGCTGGAGGTAGTCGCGCCCGAACGCGGTCGGGCCGTGGCCGATGGTGAGCACGTTCACGAGCACGACGGCGCCCGGGGGTCGGCCCCGAAGCCGGGCGATGACCTCCTCTTCCGCGGCGGAGTCGAGGTGTCCCGGGAAGAACTGGTCCTGGGCGAGCGGGTTTGGCCGGTCGAGCGCCCAGTTGAAGAATCCGGCTTCGGGAAAGCCCGCGATCGTCCCGCCCGCGGGCACTCGCGCGCCGAGATCCGCCAGGGCTCCACGGGAGGCGCCCGCCACCGGCTCGGGAACCATGAGGGAGCCCGCCGGCGTGTCGACCCTCGTCCAGGCCGGATGGCGGTAAGCCGTCGCGAGGGCGGCAATCCGCGCCGCGAGGAAGATCGCGAGGGCCGCCGCGACGAGCCGGGGAAAAGGGGACGGAGTCGGCGTGACATGGATCCGTCGAGGAAGCCGCGACGCCCCGCGCAGGAGAACGGCGCAGCCGACGACGATCGGAAGCGGAAGGTAGAAGCCGTTGTACGGACCGACGTATCCGGCGGCGAGCAGGAGACGCGCGGAGAAGAAGAGCGCGAGGAGGAGCGCGGAGTCGGGAACCCCGGCGAGAATGGTCTCCCGCGAGCGGTCGCGCAGTCGCCGCACCGTCCCGACGAGCGCGAGCAGGAGGAGCAGCGGGGGCAGCGGCCGGACGAGCGGGGGAACGAGCGCCATCGTGTCGCGGAGCCCGGCGGGCGGGAAGAGCGCGACGAACGCCGCCGCCGCGAGGACGGCGAGCGCGGCGACCTCGATCGCCAGACCGGCAGCGGCTGCCCGCGACCGCGCCCGGGCCGCTGCGATCGACGCGACGAGCAGCCAGAGTCCCGCGAAGACGAAGGCGATCGCGGCGAGAGCGAGCTCGGCGATGCGCAGGCCGGGCCGGTCCACGCCGGAGAACGACGAGTACACGCTCGCGAACTCCCGCGGGAGGAACAGGAACGTGAGCCAGCCTTCTTTCGAGAGGATCGCTCGGGGTGTGCCGGCCGACACCGCCGCGTAGGCGAGGGCCGCGCCGGCGACCGGCGCCGTCGCCAGCCAGCCGAGGCGCCTCTTCGCGGGTGTGTCTCTGCCCGCGATTCGTTCGACCAGAAGCGCCGCGATCGCCGCGAGCCCGATCTCCGGGCGGGACAGGAGCGCCGTCGCGAGGAGTAGCGCGGCGCCCCGGTCCCGCCGTAGCGTTCCCCCGCTGCCGGCGAGAACGATCGCGCCGGTGGCTGCCGCGACCGCGATCGAGGTGTCGAGGCTGTATGGGAAGAGGTGACAGCCGCCCGGCCGGAGGAAGAAGGCGACGCCGACCGCGAGCGAAGCGGCGAGGGAGGCCGGGCCCTCCGGCAGGAGACGCCCGGCCAGCCGTCTCAACGCTTCGAGGTGAAGGAGAGCGATCAGGCCGGCGAGCGCGATGCGCGCGGCGAAGGACCGTCCGAAGAGGAGGTCGACTCCCGCCGCCAGGTACGGCGCGAGCGGACCGTAATAGAACCGGACGTCCCGGTAGAGCGCCTCCCCCTCGGCGACGCGGGCCGGCACCATGAGCTCGCGTCCGGTGTCGACGAACGGCTCGATCCACCGGTTCCACGAGATCCCGGCGAGCAGAACGAAGACGGCGTAGGGAAGGAGGCCGGCGGCGCGGCGACTCACGGCGTCGCCGAGGGACGCGATCGCCCGGCGAGGTAGGCGAGGAGGACGGCCGCGCAGGACGCCGCCGTCGACCAGACGAGCAGCCAGCCGGCGCGGCGCGCGGACGCGGGCGGTTCGGGACGGCCGGGTGACGGCACCCCGCCGGCTTCCGCGCGCAGCGCCCGGATCGCCCGCAGGAACGCGACGTCACCGCCGGCTTCGGGCCGACCGCCGGCGGTCAGGGCGCGGCGGGCCTCCTCGACGATCGCCGCGTTTCCTCCCGCCTTGCGATAGGCGTCCAGGGCTTCCTCGCCGGCGGCGCCCCGGAACGCTCCCGCGACCGCGCGCGAGTCGTTTTCGGAGACGAGCGCCAGGCGGTGGGCGGCAAGCTCGCCGGCGAGCCGCGCCGCCGCGGCGGGCCGGACCGCCGCCGACTCGAGGTTCTGAGCGCGGTCGAGGCGCGTCGCGAGAGCGGCCCGAAACGAGAGAAACGCGGCGAGGGCGAGCGCGGCCGCGAGGATCGCCGCGGCGGCCGCCAGGATCTTCGCCGTCGTCCCCGCGCGCACGGCGCGATGGTAGCAAGATGCGCCCTCCAAGCTACGATCCGGGCGCATGCAGGAGAAGATGGCGAGCCGCAACCGTCTCGTGCGGGCGGTCGCTTCCGCGACCTCCCACGTGTGGTTCCCGCTCTCGCTCTTCCTCGCCCGGCGCCTTCCCCGGCGCGTCCTCCGCGCCGTGCTCCGCCAGACGGTGAGCCGTTACATGCAGCTGCGCCCCAAGTACACGAGGGCGATTTCGGCCAACCTGGCGATCATCCTCGGTCTCCCCGTCGAATCGCGGGGCGTCCGGCGCGCGGTGAAGGACCTCCTCGACGCGCACTTCACGGCGTGGCTCGACTTCCTCCACTTCGCGACGCGGCCGCCCGAGGAGGCGTCGCGGCTCGTCGAGAGCGTCGTCGGATACTCGCGGATCGTCGACGGACGCGACGCCAAGAACGGCGTCCTCCTCCTGACGGCGCACCTCGGCAACTGGGAGGTCGGCGGTCTCATGCTGGCGGAGATGAAGCAGCCGATCTCGGTCGTGCTCGTGCCCGACATCTTTCCGGCGGTCGAGCGGGCTCGCCGGGACCTCCACGCGCGGGCGGGAATCACGGAGATCCGCGTGGACAAGAGCCTCGCGCCGACGCTCGCGGTCTTGCGCGCTCTCAAGGCGAACGGCATCGTCGCCATGCAGGGAGACCGCGACTTCAGCAACACCGGCATCGCGGTCCCCTTCTTCGGGCGCGCCGCGTACTTCCCCCGCGGGCCGTTTCTCGTCGCAATGGCCACGAACGCGACGGTCCTTCCCGCGTTCATCATCCGGACGCCGGACGGGCGCTACCGCGCGGTCGTCGAGGAGCCCCTCGAGATCGACCGGGGGAGAGACCGTGAGGCCGCCCTCCGGAAGAACGTCGAACGGTACGTCGCCGTCCTCCAGAGGTACGTCTCCGCCACCCCGGAGCAGTGGTACTGCTTCTACCCCTTCTGGGAGGACCCGAGCCGGGCGGGGTCAGGCATGTAGTTTGGTGTTATTGGACCGACGCCGAAATCAATAAGGCCAAACACCACGCCTGACCCCAGGCTAACCCCAGGCTAAAGCGGCTTGCGGGCCGATACCGCGGCGACGAAGAACGCGTCGTAGTGGCGCGCGAGGCTCTCGACGTCGGGAAGTATCCGGGGAGTTTCGAAGCCCGCGGCGGCGAGCGACATCCGCCAGTTCTGCGGGGTCAGGAAGCCGTGGTTCGGACGCGTTGCGGCGTCCGTCGCGACGCCGGTGAAGTTCTCGAGGAAGTTGAAGACGAACTCGACGTAGATCGGCTGCCCGTCGAATGGCCGCACGCATTCCGAGAAGACGGCGACCCCTCCGGGCTTCAGCGCCGACTTCACGCGCGCGAGCGTCGCGGCGAGGTCCTTCGCGATGTGGATGGTGTTGACAGCGTAGACGACGTCCGCGAAACCGGTTTCGATTCCCTGGGGACCGAAGTCGCGGTCCATGTCGAGGCGGACGAACTCGACCGGCAGGGCGGGCCACCGCGCGCGGATGTTCCGCTCGGCGCGGCGGAGAAACGTCGGGACGACCTCCGTGAACACGTAGCGGCCGACGCGGGGGAGCGCGGCGTCGCGAGCGAGCCTCTCCGCGAGCGCGAGCGCGGCGGAGCCCGAACCGCCGCCGATCTCGAGGATCGTCGCGGGCCGGCCGGAGGGGAGCGACCGCACCACGGCCTCCGCGCCGAGCCGGTTGTTGATCGCATAGAGGAGGTTGTCGTTCGAGAAGTACTCGAACCAGAGGGGGAGCCGGGCGGGGGAAAAGAGGACTTCCTCTCCGCTCGACTCGCCGCGGAGGAATGCCGGGACGTGCCCGACCATCGCGCGGACGACGGAGAAGGGGGGGATCGATCCGGGGTCGATCGCGCGAGCGCGCGCCTCGGCGCGGTCCGGGTCGCCGACCGGGAGCGGCCCCCGCGCCCGGTAGACCGCGTCCCGTCCGGCGCCCTCGACGTCGAGGTGCTCTTCGGCGGCGAGCTTGCGGAAGAACCAGCCGACCGGGATTTCGGCGCGCGGCGCCCACCCCCGCGCCTCGACGAGCTCGCGCACCGTCGTGCCGCGCGAGAGCGGCGCGGCGAGGTCGAGCTCCGCGACGAGGTTCAGGAGCACGTCGATCGTGAAACGGTCGAACTCCTCGGAGCAGAGGATGAACTCCGGGGAGAAGAGCGAGCGGATTTCGAGGTCCGGGATGCGCGCGAGAAGAGTCGAGAGGTCCTCGGTCCGAGCGGCCATTTCCGGATTCTATGGGGCCGCTCCGCGCGGCGCCCCAAGCCTTACACTCATTCCGTGCACCTTCTCGCCGCGGCGGCGGTCGCCGGGACGCTTCTCGCCGCGACCCCGCCTTCCCGCGTCGTCGTCCTCGCCTTCGACGGCGTCGACGCCGCGCTCGTGGAGAGCATGATCGCGTCCGGGCGCCTTCCGAACCTCGCCGCGCTGGCGGCCCGGGGCGGCTATACGCCGCTGACCCCGCCGGTCCCGCCCCAGACGCCGGTGTCGTGGACGTCCTTCGCGACGGGCCTCGACCCGGGCGCCCACCAGATCTTCGACTTCCTGAAACGCGACCCGGCCGACATGACGCCGACGTTCGCCGTCGCCCAGGAAAAAGAGGTTCCGTTTCTGCTCGGAAAGAACACCCCCGCCGCGGCCGCGGCGATTCTCGCGGCGTTTCTTCTTCTTCCGGCGATCCTCCTCGCGTCCCGGCGCCGACGGTTCGCCGCAGCCGTCCTCTTCGCGCTCGGCGCCGGCGCGGGTGTCGGGGCCTTCCTCGCCGCGCGCGCGTGGCTGCCCGCTACGCGGCCCTGGATCGAGAGCAACCGCCGCGGAACCCCCTTCTGGGTCGACGCCACGGCTCGCCCCGGCACGGTGATCCGAATGCCGGTCACGTTCCCTCCCGAATCGTTTCCGGACGGCCGCCTCCTTTCCGGTCTCGGCGTCCCCGACCTCTCCGGGAGGATCGGCAAGCCCGGTTACTACACGTCCGACCCCTTCTTCGCTCCCCGCGAGGGAAACGACTTCTCGATCGAGCTCGTGCGGCTCGAGTCGAACGTGGGCCGGCAGACGACCCGGATCCTCGGGCCTCCGGGGCGCGCCTTCGGGCGGGAGGGTGCGATCGAGCTCCCGATGGCGCTCACGGTTTCCGCGGCGCGCGACCGGCTGTCGATCGAAGCGGGCTCGTCGCGGGTCGAGCTGGCTGCCGGGGAGTGGAGCGACTGGACGTCCCTCGCCTTTCGCGTCAACCCGCTCGTCACGGTCCACGGCTACGCGCGCTTCCACCTCGAGCGCGTTTCTCCGGAGATCGCGCTGTACCTCTCGCCGATCCAGTTCGACCCGGAGCGGCTGCCCCCGGGTTTCGAGATTTCGACGCCGGCCGGATACGCCGAGGACCTCGTCCACCGCTTCGGGAGGTTCAAGACGATGGGGTGGGCGATCGATACGTGGTCGATCCAGTCCGGGACTTTGAAGGAAGACGCCTTTCTGCAGGACGTCGCGGCGACCGTCGCCCAGGAGCGCCGGATGCTGGCATCCCTCCTCCCGGAGGGGAGGAAGCTCCTCGTGCACTACTTCGAGTTTCCGGACCGCGTCGGTCACGTCTTCTGGCGCTTCCGCGATCCGAAGCATCCCGCCTACGACGCGACGCTCGCTTCGCGCTTCGGAGACGCCGTCGAAAAATCCTACGAGACTGTCGACGCGATCGTCGGCGACACGGTCCGCGCGCTCCCGCCGAACAGCGCGCTGCTCGTGCTGTCCGACCACGGATTCGCGACCTGGCGCCGCTCCGTGAATTACAACTCGTGGCTCGTCGAGAAGGGCTACCTCGTTCTGAAGGGGAACGCGCTCCGGCAGAACCTCGAGGCGCTGTTCTCGCGGGGCGCGTTCTGGGAGGCGGTCGACTGGTCGAAGTCCCGCGCGTACGCGATGGGCCTCGGCGACGTCTACGTGAACCTGCGCGGCCGCGAAAAGGACGGAATCGTGGCGCCGGGCGAGGAGTACGAGAGCCTGCGGGCGGAAATCGTTCGGGGGCTGCTCCTGCTCACCGATCCCGCCAGCGGCGAGCGCGCGGTATCCCGCGTCTTCAAGCGGGAGGAGGTCTACCGCCGTTACGATCCCCGGTTGATCCCCGACCTCTTCGTCGCGAACCGGGCAGGATTCCGGGTCTCGTGGCAATCCTCGCTCGGCGTGCCCACCGGCTCAGTCTTCGAAGACAACCGCGACGTCTGGAGCGGCGACCACTGCTCGCTCGACCCCGACCTCGTCCGCGGCGTGTTCTTCGCCTCGCATCCGTTCTCGGCGCCGTCGGTTCCGGCGGTCACCGACGCGACGGCCGCGCTCCGCGCGCTCCTGTCGGGATCCGGCGCGGGGGGCGCGATCGCGTGGCGATGACCGGGCTCGGCGCGCTCGTCCTGGTGGCCCTCGTGGCAGGTTCGGAGCCCGACAGGGCGCCGCTTTCGCCGGAATCCGAGCGCCAGGCCGACCTCGCGCGCCTCCGGGCGCGCATCGAATCGCTCCAGGGGGAGCTTTCCCGGAGCCGCCGGAAGGAGGCGACCCTGGCGGAGGAGCTCGCGTCCCTCGAGCTCCGGCTCCAGATCGCGGCGGGCGAGAAGGAGATCCTCTCGCGTTTGCGGGAAGACTACGCCGCCCGGCTCGGCGAGATCGGTCTCGAGCGAAGGGCCGCCGAGGATGCCGCGCGCGCCTCCCGCCGCGCCCTCGCGGCGCGGGCGAGACTGCTCCACCGCTTCGGACGCTTCGGTTACCTCCGCGTGCTCCTCGAGGCGCGGGACGTTCCCGCGTTCCTGGACGGCGTCGCGCGGCTCGACTCTCTCGCCCGGCGGGATGCCCGGCTCCTGCGGGAGCACCGCCGCTCGCAGGCGAGGCTGGAGGCCGGCCTCGCGCGCGAGCAGGCTCTCAAGGCGGAGACCGACCGCCTGTACGCGCGCACCCGCGAGGAAGAGCGGCGCATCGCCTCGCTCACGGGCGCACGGCAGAATCTCCTCGAACGCCAGCGCTCGGTCGCCGACTCGCAGCGGCGCGAGGTGCGCGTCTTGTCCGACAAGGCGACGCGGCTGGAGGGCCTCCTCGAGCGGCTCTCGCAGAGGCCGGAGGAGCCCGTCGGCCCCTCGGGCGGCATCCGGCCGTGGAAGGGAGTGCTCGACTGGCCCGCCCGCGGCACCGTCGTCGAGACCTTCGGGCGCCATCGCCATCCGAAGTTCGACGCCTGGACGCTGTCGAACGGCGTCTCGCTCGCGGTCCCGCCGGGAACTCCCGTCCGCGCGGTGTTCGCGGGGAAGGCCGCCTACGCGCAGTGGCTCGCCGAGTACGGCAACCTCGTGATCCTCGATCACGGCGACGGCGTCTTCACCCTGTACGCCTGGCTGCAGGCCGTGTCAGTCCGTCCCGGTACGTACGTTGCCGCGGGTGGAACGGTCGGCCTGGCGGGAACGGGCCCGGGGCGCGACGAGCCGGGCCTCTACTTCGAGGTGCGGGACCGGCAGAAAGCGACGGATCCGGTTGCCTGGCTGAGGTGACCGCGCGAAGCGCGGTCATCCTGAGCGAAGCGAAGGATCTGCTGGTTTGAAGCGCGAAGCGCGGTCATCCTGAGCGAAGCGAAGGATCTGCTGGTTTGAAGCGCGAAGCGCGGTCATCCTGAGCGAAGCGAAGGATCTGGGGTTTGAAGCGAGGAACAACCCCCCGGATCCCGGTGTTACCATCCCCGCGATGAAGTCCAACCGCTCGCGCGTCCTCTTCCTCGTCGTCTCGGTCGCCGCCATCGCCTCCCTGCGGGCCATCGATTCGGGAGTGGGAAGGGACCCCGCGACGCGGGCTCTCTCGGTGTTCTCGGAAGTCTTCGCGCTCACGCGGTCGAACTACGTCGATCCGGCGGATTCGAAGGCCCTCCTCGAGGGCGCCTACGACGGGATGACCGACGCGCTCGACCCGTTTTCGTACTACGTCCCGGCCGCCTCGATGTCCGCGTACCGCGCGCAGCAGGCGTCCGGGGCCCTCGGTCCCGGCATCGTCGTCGCCCGGCGCGGGGGATTCCCCTACGTCGTCGCCCCGCTGCCCGGCTCGCCCGCGGAGAAGCAGGGCGTTCAGTCCGGCGACCTGATCCACGCAGTGGACGGGAAGAACCTCCGGACGGCGCCGCTCTGGAGGATCCGGTCGGCCTTGGAAGGGCCCGAGGGGACGACGGTCGAAGTCGGCCTCTTCCGGGTCATCGAAGAAAAGAAGATCACCGTCCGGCTCCGCCGCGACCGGTTCGATCCGCCCGCGGTCGAGACGCGCTGGGAGAAGGACGTCGCGATCGTCCGCGTGCCCGGCTTCACGCCTTCGACCGCCGAAGCGCTGTCCCGGGCCATCGCCGAAGCGGGCCGCCGATCGATCGACCGCCTGATCTTAGACGTCCGCGGATCCGTGGGCGGCGAGTTCGCCGACGTCGGCCCCGCGGCGTCTCTCTTCGTCGGAAAAGGGCCCGTGGCGAAGCTCATCACGCGGAAGGTCCCGTTGAAGCCGGTCGAGGCCCTCGGCGACCGGGTGTGGAGGGGTCGAACCGTCGTGCTGACCAACGACGCGACCGGCGGTCCGGCGGAAGTCTTCGCGGCGGCGCTGCGGGATCGCGCGGGCGCGACCACGGTGGGCGAGACGACGGCGGGCATG
>Ga0079218_10000257_pt1 | contig 14437 bp, 9 predicted proteins | sample NCCompost_FD_77181 | JGI IMG/M metagenome (GOLD analysis project Ga0079218, IMG submission 77181) | Agricultural soil microbial communities from Utah to study Nitrogen management - NC Compost | ecosystem: Environmental > Terrestrial > Soil > Agricultural land | place: USA: Utah | collected... | reverse complement strand
GACGCGGTCGATCCCGCCTCGCGTATGTGGTAGCCGCTGATGGAGATCGTGTTCCACATCGGCATCTCCCGCGCGCAAAAGGCCATCACGTCGGTGACGATGCGGAGGGAGGGACGAGGCGGGTAGATGTAAGTGCCGCGGGCGACATATTCCTTGAGGATGTCGTTCTGCAGCGTGCCGGCCAGCGAATCCAGCGCGACGCCCTGCCGCCGCGCGACCGCGGCGTAAAACGCAAGCAGGATGATCGCCGTCGCGTTGATCGTCATCGACGTCGAGACGCGATCAAGCGGAATCCCGCCGAACAGCGCCTCCATGTCGTCGATTGAATCGATCGCCACCCCGACGCGGCCAACCTCCCCCGCCGCCAGCGGATGGTCGGAGTCGTAACCGATCTGGGTGGGGAGGTCGAACGCGACGCTCAGGCCGGTGACCCCGTGATCGAGCAGATAGCGAAAGCGCTGGTTCGACTCGGCAGCTGTCGCGAAACCGGCGTACTGACGCATGGTCCACGGCCGGCCTCGGTACATGTCCGGCTGGACGCCGCGCGTGAACGGGAATGTTCCGGGGACGCCGATGTCGGTTTCGAAATCCGTCTCGGCAAGGTCGACCGGCGCCGCGAAGGTTCGTGTCTCGGGGCGCGTGGCCATCGACGCCGAGATTCTACAAGGGCCGGGGTTGCACACGATTGGTTTCGCCCCGGAGCAGGCGGGTCATCTGCAGCAGGCGGACTCGCGAAAATGGGCCAAAAAACGGTCGAATTGTTGACACCTTACAGTGGTGCCTCTACAATGCCGACAGTCTTCTTCGGAGGGCTAAACCCCTGTATTTGAAACCTTTGGCGCCCGATCCCTGCTGGTCTCCCCGGCCAGGCAGGTTCGGATCGGGAAACGCCCCGGATCCCGGCCCGGCGGCGGTGAGGAGGGAACAGGAATGGATGACGTCGTGAACCGGTTCGCGAAAGAGCTGGCCGACGCGATCGCCGCTGCCGTTGCCGAGAATCCCCAGGTGGAAGCCTGCCGAGCCAAGGCCCGGGAGGCCGGTTTCGACATGCGCGTGACGCTCGAGGCCGTCGTTGGCTTCGTGAACCGCACCAGCGGAAACGCAGTCACGAAAATCACGACGCCTGCGCGGCTGCTGCCGGCGCGGCGGTCCTTCGACCTCACCGCCAACGACCGCCGGTTCCTCCGGTCGCTGCGCATCGGTGCGGACGAGGCGAAAGAGGCGGTGGAATAGCCTTCGCTCCGGGTTCCTCCCCTGCTTTCAGATTTCGGGCCGACTGAAAAGTCGGCCCGTTTCATGTACGGCTAGGATTTTTTCCCCTGGTTCGCCACCGCGGCGGCCGCGGCTTTCACCGCCTCCGGATCGCCCAGATAAAACTTCTGCAGCGGCTGCAGGTCGTCGTTGAGCAGGTAGACGAGCGGGATCCCCGTGGGGATATTGAGTTCGACGATCTCCTCGTCTGGGACGTTGTCAAGATACTTGACGAGCGCGCGAAGGCTGTTGCCATGTGCGGTAATCAGCACCTTCCGGCCCGAGCGGATCTGGGGCGCAATCGTTTCGTGCCAGTAGGGGAGAAATCGCGCGACCGTGTCCTTCAACGATTCGGTGAGCGGCATTTCGGAGGGTGGCAGCTCGCTGTAGCGCCGATCGCGCGATGGATGGCGCGGATCGTCGGGCGTCAGCGCAGGCGGTGGGATGTCGTAGCTCCGCCGCCAGATCTTGACCTGATCCTCCCCGTGCTGCGCCGCGGTTTCAGCCTTGTTCAGCCCCTGCAGTGCCCCGTAATGGCGTTCGTTCAGGCGCCAGGACCGATAGACCGGGATCCACATCAGGTCCATCTCGTCGAGCGTTATCCAGAGCGTGCGGATGGCGCGCTTCAGCACCGAGGTGTAGGCGAGGTCGAATTCGAACTTCTCCGCGCTCATCAGCCTGCCGGCTTCACGCGCCTCGGCCCGCCCCTTTTCGGTGAGGTCGACGTCGGTCCAGCCGGTGAATCGGTTTTCGCGGTTCCAGGCGCTCTCGCCATGACGGAGAAGGACGAGTCTGAGCATGTGATCCTACGAGCCCGATTTGGCCGACTGGCGAATCGCCAATTGCGGGATTGCCGCCGCGCCGGCGTAGACGCCGCGCGACGCGAGCTCCTCTTCAATGCGCAGCAACTGATTGTACTTGGCCGTGCGATCGCTGCGGCTGGCCGATCCGGTTTTGATCTGACCGGCTGAGGTGCCGACCGCGAGGTCGGCGATCGTGCTGTCTTCGGTCTCGCCGGAACGGTGGGAAATAATCGTCGCGTAGTTGGCATGCCGCGCCATCCGAATCGCATCAAGCGTTTCCGACACGGTGCCGATCTGATTCAGCTTGACCAGGAGCGCGTTGCCGACGCCTTCGGCAATCCCCTTCTTCAGGATTGCCGGGTTGGTGACGAACACATCGTCACCCACCAGTTGGACCTGGAGTCCGAGTGTCTGGGTCAGCAGCTTCCAGCCTTCCCAGTCCCCTTCGGCGACGCCGTCTTCGATCGAGATGATCGGATACTGGCGAACCCAGTCGGCATACATCTCGACCATCTGCTCCGGCGTCCGCGTCGGCTCGCCGGACTTCTTGAAGACGTAGCGGCCGCCGTCCCAGAGCTCGCTCGATGCGACATCGAGCGCCAGGAAGATGTCCTGTCCGGCGCGCAGCCCGGCCTGCCCGACGGCTTCGAGGACGATGTCGAGCGCTTCGCGATTCGATTTGAGGTTTGGCGCGAATCCGCCCTCGTCGCCGACGCCGGTCGAGTGTCCGCGCTTCTTCAGGATGCCGCGAAGCGCGTGAAAGATCTCGGTGCCTGCCCTGAGCGCGTCCGCGAAGGTCGACATCCCGGCCGGCATCACCATGAACTCCTGGAAGTCGACGCTGCTGTCCGCATGAGCGCCACCGTTCAGGATGTTCATCATCGGCACCGGCAGCAGGTACTGCTCTTCGTCATCGCCGGCGCCGCTCAAATGAGCGAGGTGGGCATAGAGCGGTTGCCGCAGCGAAGCTGCCGCCGCTCGCGCCACGGCCATCGATACCCCCAGCAGGGCGTTGGCGCCGAGCCGGCTCTTGGTCGGCGTCCCGTCCAGGGCGATCAGCTGCTGATCGATCGCCCGCTGATCGAGCGGCTTGCCGGTCAGCGCGGCAGTGATTTCTCCGTTGATGTGGGCGACCGCCGTGCGCACGCCTTTGCCGAGATAGCGGCGCTTATCGCCGTCCCTCAGTTCCAGCGCTTCCCGCTCGCCGGTGGAGGCACCCGACGGCACTGCGGCCCGGCCGAACGCGTCGCCGGCCCAGACATCGACTTCAACCGTTGGATTGCCGCGTGAATCAAGAATCTCGCGGCCGTGAATGCGGGTGATGTTCATGCTTCTGCCGGGCTCCCTCTGTCTGCGTCTGCTTCAGCGCGGAGTGCCTCCTCGCTGATTGGGCCGATCAGTGGCTCGTCGTCGGCGGTGACGACGACCACGCCTCCCTCGGTGACGATATGGCGGCGGCGATCCTCTTCGCAGTTGAAGCCGATGAGGGCGCCGCGCGGGATCAACACGTCGCGGTCGACAATGACGCGCTTGAGACGGGCGTGACGGCCGACGCGCACACCCGGCATCAGGATCGACTGCTGGATTTCGCAGAAGCTGTGCACCCGCACATTCGGGCAGAGAATGCTGCCGGTAATCTGGCTGCCCGAAACGATACAGCCGCCGGAAATCACCGAGTCGAGCGCCTGCCCGCACCGGCGTCCCTGTTCCGCGAAGACGAACTTGGCCGGCGGCGCCTGGGGCTGATACGTGCGCAGCGGCCATTCCGGGTCGTACAGGTTGAATTCCGGATTGACCTGGCACAGGTCCATGCTCGCGTCGAAGTAGGCGTCCAGCGTGCCGATGTCGCGCCAGTACTTGGCCGCCTTCTTGTTCTCGTCGTAGAAGCGATAGCAGAAGACCGGCGCCGAATGTATCAGCGACGGGATGATGTTCTTGCCGAAATCATGGTTGCTGTCGGTTTTCGCGGCGTCTGCCTCGAGCGCGCGCACCAGCACGTCGGCCTTGAAAATGTAGATGCCCATCGAGCCGAGCGCGGTGTCGGGTGATCCGGGCATCGAGGTCGGGTTGGCCGGCTTTTCCTGGAATCCCGTGACGCGGTCGTGGGCGTCGATGGACACGATCCCGAAGCGCGATGCCTCCGACAGCGGCACCTCGAGGCTGGCCAGCGTCGCGTCGGCGTTCCGCTCGACGTGAAACCGCAGCATCTTCGAGTAGTCCATCTTGTAGACGTGATCGCCTGACAGCACGATGATGTGGGATGGCGATTCCTGGGAGATCGAATAGAGATTCTGAAAGACCGCGTCCGCGGTTCCCAGATACCAATGCTCCCCGACGCGTTTCTGCGGCGGCAGGATCTCGATGAACTCGCCGAGCTCCTCGGAAACCACGTTCCAGCCCATCCGGATGTGACGGTTGAGCGACAGCGACTTGTATTGCGTGGCAATGTAAATATGGCGGAGGCCGGAGTTGATGCAATTGCTCAGCGTGAAGTCGATGATGCGGTATGGACCGCCGAAATAAACCGCCGGCTTCGCCCGTTCTTTGGTCAGCGGGTAGAGGCGCTCGCCCGCGCCGCCCGCGAGCAAGATGACCAGGATATCGCCGAGGTCCACCTCGCTATTTTGTGCCGGTTTCACGGTTTGACTTGACCAAGTTTCGTGCCTATGATCGGTTGATTCAGTTTCTTGGATGCCCCTGTCCTGGGGTCTCCCATTCCGGAGTGGATGATGCAGATTGGTCGGGTGCTTTCGTTGGCCGTAGCAGTGGCCGTGCTGGCCGGTGCGCCGGTTCTCGTTGCGCAGAATAACCAGCAGCCGAACCGCCGTGATCAGGAGCGGCGGAGCCAGGCAGATCAACGGGACATCCAGGCGTTGGTGCAGACTGTCGATGCCGTGGCATCCGGTAAGCAGCCGGCTCCCGCCGACATCCCGTTGCGGTGGGACGGCAATCACTTCCTGAGGGGCGGCGACGGCTCAACCTACATTCCGTTCACGGTTGTGGCCGATGCCAGCAAGCTGGCGGCACCGGGCACGGCGCTTTACATCCGGGTGGTCAATAAGGGCGCGGCCGCGCCGGCGGCACCTGCGGCCGACAGCAACAACCGCAACCGTAATCAGCAGGCGGCGCCGCCGCCGACGTATCCGTGGGACAACGTCAATTTCATCGAGGTGAAGGGCGACGGCCGGATTTCGCGGGCGATCGCGCTCAAGCCCGGTGAATACGAGATGTTCATCGTGATGAAGGAGCGCAGCCCGCTCGAACAGCCGCGCAACGCGCCTCCCGCCAAGATGGGCATGCTGCGCCGCGACATCACGGTGCCGGATTTTGGCAGCGCGGAGATCACGACGAGCTCGGTGCTGCTCGGTTCGGTTGAGCAGATCGCGTCGCCGCTGACCCCGGAGCAGCAGCAGGAAAATCCCTACACCTTCGGCAACATGAAGGTGGTGCCGTCGCCCGACGCCAAGCTGAAGAAGAGCGGCGAGCTGCAGGTGCTGTTCTGGGTCTACGGCACGCAGGCAAACGCCGGCAAGCCGGACGTGCAGATCGACTACAACTTCCACCAGAAAACCGCCGAGGGCGAGAAGTACTTCAACAAGACGGCGCCGCAGGTCCTGAACGCCTCGACGCTGCCGCCGCAGTTCGACGTCGCCGCCGGGCATCAGCTGCCGGGCAGCCTCGTCGTGCCGCTTGCCAGTTTCCCGGTCGGCGATTACCGCCTCGAGATCAAGGTAACTGATAAGATCTCGGGCAAGACGTTCACGCAGAACGTCAACTTCACCGTCGAGGCCTGAGCCGAAAGGAGGCCGTGCCGCCTATGACGTGCCGCTTCACCGTGTCGTTGTCGACGGCGGTGATGTGTGTGGCGGCGTTGGCGTCGCCCGTCTCCGGCCAGGTGCGCGCGGTGCGCCCGGTGGCGCAGATCGCGGCAATTCCCCATGCGGAGCTGCGCGGGATCGTGCTCGACGAGCAGGGCCGGCCGCTGGCCGGCGCGGTGGCCACGGCGCTCGGATCGACGACTGCCTACGCCGTATCCGACGTCGAGGGTAAGTTCCTCTTCCAGACCCTTCCGTACGGTCCATATCTACTTCGCGTCCATCTCCAGGGATACACACCGGCGCCGTCGCGGCTGATCCAGGTCAATCGCGAGACGCTGCCGGTATCGTCGGTCGTGCTTACCCGCCGGAGCAGCGGCGAGGAGCCCGTGGGGGTACTCGCCGCAGGCGTTGGACCCACCGACGCCGGCAACGCAGCAGCTGGCGACGGCGAGACGCACGACCACGGCGAGGTTGCCTGGCGATTGCGGCACCTGAAGCGCAGTGTGCTGAAGGACGCCGCTGTCGGCCTGGTGGGCGTTGCCGGCGCAAGCGGATCCTTCCTCGACGACTCGCTCGACGGGCTCGGATGGGCGGTTGGTTCGCCGGCGCGGTTCGCCACGTCGCTCCTCGCCGACGTGCCGTGGAACGGCCACTTCGACCTGCTGACCAGCACGTCGTTCGACCGGCCGCAGGACCTGTTCTCGCTCGACACCATGCCGCGCGGTATGGCCTATCTCGCCCTCGAAGCACCAACCGCGGGCGGTCAATGGGCAGTCCGCGGTGCGATGACGCAGGGCGATCTTTCGTCCTGGATTGTCGCTGGTTCGTATCGCCGCGCGCCCGCATCGCACCGCTATGAAGCCGGATTGTCGTACGGGATGCAGAGCTACCTGGGCGGCAACGCCGAGGCGCTCGCCGCCGTCGCCGAAGGTGATCGCAACGTCGGCGTGCTCTATGGCTACGACGACTGGACGATTACCCCACGGGTCCGCGTCAACTACGGCGCGAAGTACGCACGCTACGACTATCTCTCGCACCAGGCACTCGTCAGTCCCCGCGCCAGCGTGACGCTGAAGCCGCGCCTCGACGACAGCTTCCGGATTCGGGCCGCGGTATCGCGGCGCGTCTCCGCTCCCGGTGCTGAGGAGTTCGCCCCGCCGTCGACCGGCCTGTGGCTGCCGCCGGAACGCACCTTCTCGCCGTTGACGGCCGCCCGTGGGTTCGTTCCCCAGGAAATGGACCACGTCGAAGTCGCCGCCGAACGCGAATGGGCGGGAGGACTGGTGACCGGCGTCCGCGCTTTCCACCAGGCGGTAGACGACCAGATCGTCACGCTGTTCGGCGTCGTCATGCCCGGCGCGGTGCCATCCACGCTCGGCCACTATTACGTCGCGTCGGCGGGCGATGTGGATTCGAGCGGCTGGGGCGTCAGCGTCAGCCGCGCGATGCCAGCCCGCGTTCGCGCCTCCGTCGACTACACCAATGCGCAGTCCAGCTGGTTGACTCGCTCACCTGATGCCGACGCGTTGGCGCTGGTGGCGATAGCCATGCGACGGGATGCCGGGCAGCGTATTCACGACGTGACCACGTCGATTGAGAGCACGCTTCCGGTCACGGAGACGCGGCTGTTTGCGATTTATAAAATCAATTCGGCGCTCGCTGATGCCGACGCGGGCGCGCCTGGCGCCGGCGCGCGCTTCGACGTGCAGGTGAACCAGTCGCTGCCGTTCCTCAATTTTTCCGGCGGCCAGTGGGAGATGCTTGTCGCTGTCCGGAGCCTCTTCCGCGACGATCTGCTCGACGCATCTGTCTACGACGAGCTGCTTGTGATGCGCTCCCCCAAGCGCGTCGTTGGCGGCGTTACGGTTCGTTTCTAGAAAGACCGGGCCAGCGTCAAAAGCTGCATTTTTGACGCCTGGCCTTTTTCTGTCGCCGTTTTTGTCGTCCATTTGATTGAACGGCAGGTCCTTTTGTTTGGATCGCCGGGGTCGCTCCCGTTGCTTCAGAGGCGTAACGATAGCAGTGTCAATGGTTTACGAGCACGATAGTTCGCCGCACCGCGGTATGTCGTTTGCTCCCGCAGGGGACGTCGCGGCCGTGCAGGTGTCCGTACGCCGCCCCAAACCCATGACGCCCCCGAAACTCGGCAGCGCTGCGGTCTGGATCCGCTGGAGCGGACCCAGTCTGCCGATCCTCGTGGTGGCGTCGCTGCTGTGCCTCGGCGTCGCGAATATCGTGGCCCGCGCGAACTTCAACGAAGCCGAAGATGGCGTGCTCTGGGTACAGGGACAGGAAGGCGTCGTCGCGTCTGAGATCGCCGATGGCACGCCAGCTTCGGCGGTCGGGCTGTCTCGCGGCGACGTTCTGCTGGCGATCGACGACGTGCCTATCCAGGAAGTGGGCGACGTCGTCAAGGCGCTTCACGAGTCGCACGAGGGCGCCGCGGCCCGGTACACGGTTCTGCGGCTGGGCGCACGGGAAGTGGTGTAGCTCAGCGTCGCGCCGATTCCGAACGGCGCCCGGGCGTTCTATTTCCTGCTCGCGTCGATCGGCATCTTCACGCTGCTGGTCGGCGGCGCCGTGCGGCTTCGCCGTCCCCGCGATCCAGCCACGCTGCATTTCTTCTGGTTGTCGGTGGCGTTCTTTGGATTGTTCACCTTTTCGTTCAGCGGCAGGCTCGATCGCCTCGACTGGATCTTCTACTGGGGCGACGCCGTATCGATCCTCCTGCTGCCGTCGCTGTTTCTTCACTTCGCGCTGGTCTTCCCCGAGCGGAGCCGGCGGTGGACCGCAGGGGGCGCCGGCCGGCTGCTCGTCCCGCTGATCTACGTGCCGGCGGTGCTGCTGGGCGCGGCCCGGGCAATTGCGCTCGCGCGCAGTGCCGACAACGCCGAACTTTTCGTCGGCGTGATCGCGACTCTCGATCGTCTCGACTACGTCTACCTGATCGGCTGCTTTATTGCCGGACTGTTCGCTTTGTCGCGGGCGCTGGCCGAGGTACGGTCGATTACCGCGCGGCGGCAGCTGCGGTGGATTGCGTGGGGCACGGCGCTGGGTGTTGCGCCGTTCGTGTTCGGCTACGCCGTGCCATGGGCGATGGGCGTGGAGCCGTCGCTGCTGATGCAGTTGTCAGCGGTTCCCCTCAGCTTCATCCCGCTGGCTTACGCGTCGGCGATCGTCCGCTACCGGCTGCTTGACGTTGAAGTCATCGTCAAGCGCGGACTTGTCTATGCCGCGGCGGTTGGCGCGGTGATCGCCATTTACGCTGCGCTGCTCGAAGCGTTCGACCGGATGTCTTCGACCGGCGCGGGCGGCAATAACTGGGTGCTGGCGATGGCGGTGACCGCCATCGCGCTGGTGCTGGCGCCGCCGGTCAAGCAGGCGATTCAGAACGCGCTCGATCGCGCGTTCTATCGGGATCGCTACGACTATCGCCGCGCGCTGGTCGGCTTCGCCCGCGACCTCAACACCGATCTCGACCTGAACCGGTTGGCTGATCGCCTGGTCTCGCGCGTGATGGAGACGCTGCTGGTCGACCGGATGGCGCTGATGCTGGCGGACGAGACCGATACCCACTTCGCCTCGCTGCGCGCGTCGGGCTTCGACGGCAGTCAGCCGCCGGTGCTGCCGCGCGGGTCGAGCATCGGCGAACGGCTCGACGAAGGACATACCGTTGCGCTCGACGACCCGATCGCCGCCGCGCGCATCGCCGCGGAAGACGTCGAGTTCTGGCGCGACGAGGGTCTCTACTACTTCATTCCCTGCGTGTCCAACGAGGGCACGATCGCCCTGCTTGCGCTTGGCCGCAAGAACAGCGGAGAGCCGCTGCACAGCGAGGATACGGCGCTGCTGTCGGCGGTGGCCGGCCAGATTGCCACCGCGCTCGAGAACGCGCGCCTCTACCGCCAACTGCACGTCAAAGCCACCGAGCTGGATCGTCTGCGTGCGTTCAACGAGAATATCCTCGAATCGCTCGACGACGGCCTGCTGGTGCTCGACCTGGCGGACCGGATCGTCTGGTGGAACAAGGCGCTCGAGCAGCTCTATGGCGTGCCGCGCGTCGCGGCGGTGGGCCGGCTGCTCCGCGACGTCTTCGACCCGCCCGTCGTCGAGGCAATCTGCGCGGCCCGGCGCGATACTCCCGATGGCGCGGTGTTGTCGCGCATCCCGATTACCCGTCGCGGCGAGGAGGCACCTGCCCGGTCGATCATCGTCAACGCGGCGGTGGTTCCGCTTCGCGCCGCCGGCGACGAGGCCGCGACTGCCGTCGGCAGTATCGTCATCCTCGAAGACATCACCCAGCGCGTCGAGCTCGAGGAGCAGCTGCAGATTTCCGAGAAGATGGCCTCGATTGGTCTGCTGGCGGCCGGAGTGGCGCACGAGGTGAACACCCCGCTCACCGGCATTTCCAGCTTTACCCAGATGCTGCTCGACGGCGCCGACCCGCAGGATCCGAAGACCCGGCTGCTCGAGAAGATCGAGCGCCAGACGTTCAGGGCCGCGAAGATCGTCAACGGGCTGCTGAACCTTTCGCGGCCGCCGTCGGCGGCGGCGTCGGAATTCTCGCCGGTCGATCTGAACTCGGTGATCGGCGACGTGTTATCGCTGTTGGAGCATCAGTTCGAGCTTCAGCACATCAAGGTCCGCCGTGACCTGTCAGGCGAGCCCGTGACCGTGCTCGGATACGAGCACAAGCTGCAGCAGGTGTTCCTCAACCTTTTCCTGAACGCCAAGGACGCGATGCCGAAAGGCGGCTGGTTGTCGGTGACCACGCTGTTCAAGGACGGCAAGCCGGCGGTCGAACTCGCGGACACCGGGTCGGGAATCCCGAGCGAATATCTCGCCCGGATCTACGACCCCTTCTTCACCACCAAGTCGATCGGCCACGGCACCGGGCTGGGGTTGTCGATCACCTACGGTATCGTTCGCGAACACCACGGTTCGATCGACTGCGAAAGCGTGGTCGGGCAGGGCACCCGCTTCGTCCTGCACTTCCCGCCGCTGCCGATCGAGCGGACCGCACGCGCCGCTCATTCCTAGAAGAACGCCCATGCGCCGGAACGCCTCCATCCTGGTGATCGACGACGAAGAAATCATGCGGGAGATCCTCGACGCGCTGCTGTCGCGCGAGGGATATCACGTGCGGCTGGCGTCGTCAGCCGCCGAAGGCATCGAGCTGGCGCGCTCGGTGCCGTTCGACGCGGTGATCGTCGACGTGATGATGCCCGGCATGGACGGCATCGCCGCCCTCGACGAGCTGAAGAAGCTCGACGAAGAACTGCCGGTGCTGATGATTACCGCGTTTGCGTCGGTCGAGACCGCGATCTCGGCGATGAAGCGCGGCGCATTCGACTACATCACCAAGCCCTTCAAGAACGACGAGGTGCTGGTGGTCGTCAGGAACGCGGTCGAGCGGCGGCAGCTCAAAGCCGAGAACACCGCGCTGCGCCAGACCCTGCAGGCACAGCAGCACAATTTCGCCGGCATCATCGGCCGGAGCCCGCGGATGAAACAGGTGTTCGACCTGATCATCCAGGCCGCGCCGAGCCGGTCGACCATCCTGATTACCGGCGAGAGCGGTACCGGCAAGGAGCTGGTGGCACGGGCGATCCATACGAATTCGTCGCGGTCGGATCGGTCGTTCGTGACGGTGAATTCCGGCAACCTGCCGTCAGACCTGCTGGAATCGACGCTGTTCGGCCACGTCAAAGGCGCGTTTACCGGGGCGGTCTACCCGAAGAAAGGGCTCTGCGACCTCGCCGACAAGGGCAGCATCTTCTTCGACGAAATCGGCAACATCCCGCTCGAGACGCAGGCCAAGCTGCTGCGCGTGATGCAGGAGCGCGAGTTCATGCGCCTCGGCGGCATGGAGACGATCAAGGTCGACGTGCGCATCATCGCTGCCACCAACTGCGACTTGAAAGAGATGGTCGAGGACGGAACCTTTCGCGAGGACCTGTTCTACCGCCTGCACGTCATCAGCATCTACCTGCCGCCGCTGCGTGAGCGCAAGGACGACATCCCGGTCATCGCCCATCACTTCCTCGCGAAGTACAGCGAGGAGAACCGGAAGCCGGGGCTCGAGCTGACCGCGGCGGCGCTCGACTTGATGATGGAGTACGACTGGCCCGGGAACGTCCGCGAGCTCGAGAACGTGATCGAGCGCGCGGTCGTGCTGGCGACCGGTTCGCGCATCGACACCGAGCTGATCCCGGAGAACGTGCGGTCATCGCCGCGGTTCCACATTCCGCGGTTCGTGGTGCCGCCCGAAGGGATTTCGTTCAAGGACGTGATCACGTCCGTCGAGAAGCGATTGATCGAGGAGACGTTGGAGGCGGCCGGCGGCGTGCAGAAGAAGGCGGCGGAGCTGCTGAAGATCAAGCCCACCACGCTGAACGAAATGATCAAGCGCTACGAGATCGGCCCCCGGCGCAAGAAGGACGGGGATGAAGAACCGGAGGAGCGTCGCTCGGGCCAGCAGCGACGCCAGTCGTTCCCGGCCACCGAGCTCACCCGCGAATAGTTCCCGCGCGATTCAGGGTTTTCGTACGCGCATGACCAGGCGCTCGAACCGGCCGAGCACGGCGTCCCAGCGATGGTGCTGGCGAATGTACTGGCGGCCGTTTTCACCGAGGCGTTCCCGCAGCCTCGAGTTCGTCATCAGCATTTTCATGCCCTCGACGAACTCGTTCCGGTTTCCGTAGTACAGCCCGGCGTTCGCCCGTCGGCAGTGTTCGACGGCCGCTTCGTTGCGCGCGCTGGCGAGCACGGGCGTGCCAACGGCAAGGCTCTCAAGCACGCAGAGTCCCAGCAAATCTCCCGGGTCCGGCGCGATCGTCACTTCCGCGGCTTCGTACGCAATCATTCGTTCCCGATCGGGCAGGACGCCGGGCATGCGGATGTACGGCTCGTCGGGCACCTTCATCATCTTGACGCCCATCAGCACCAGCGACGTGTCGCCGTCGGTGCCGACGTAGCTGTCGAAGTACTCCAGCATCTCTTCGCAGCCGTTGTCCGGTTCGACCCGCCCGCCGTACAGCGCAAACGATCCGTACAGTCGATGACGGCGGCGGAAGGGGATGCCGCGGCCCGCAAGATAGTCGGGCGATTCCATCTGCTCGGCGTCGGCGGTGTCATCGTCTTCGCGGATCGTATCGGCCGGATCCTGCTGGTGGCGCGGATAGGTCTGCTGCGCCGGCGTGTCGACGCCGACGCCGACGACCTCATCAGCCGGATGAAAGAATCTCAGGTAGCCGCGCATCAGGCGCCGTTCGGCGGCGGACGCGAAGCCGACGCCGCGCACGGACTCGAGCACCTCACTCCACAGTCCAAACCGCAGGATTGGGTCGATCTGCAGATGCGGAAACAGCACTGCCCGTTCGGGTGCCACCGCGATCCCCTGCACGGTGGTCGCGTGGTAGAGCGAGAAGAACACGACAGCGTCATAGTTGCGGTGGTGACGCTTGAGGAAATCGATCAAACCGGGGGACGATGGCCCGAGCCGCCGCACCCATTCCTGTTCGTCCGCGCGGCCATGCGGCTCGGCGATCAGACGGACGGTGAGCTGGTCAAGCGCGTCGGGGTCATGCGGCTGGTTGACGGCAAACCGGCGAACGAGCACGCCGCGAACGCGATCGGCGCCTTCGGTGGATTCGTTCTTCCAGGTGAAGGAGTCACGCGCGCACGTCGTCAGCACGTCCACGTCGTGGCGCTCGCAGACCTGTTCGGCCAGAAGCCGGCAGGCGTGCTCAGGACCGAACGAGATATCGGCGCCATACCGCGGCGTGACGAAAGCGAGTTTCACGCGTGCACCTCGGCAGGCTGATCCAATCGAGCTGGTCCGGACGGGAGGCTGGCCAGCAGGTCGAGCGCCGCCGGTACGGCGGGGCGGCGCCTGGCAAACCAGCCGGGCAGCGGCTCCATCGACTTCTGGTGCGGCGTTGCCGCCAGCCGTTCGAACATATCCATGTACTTCCGTTCGATCACCGGCCAGCTATAGTGCCGCTGAAAGTAGTCAGCCCCATTCCGCCCCATCGCCTCGGCGAGGGCGGTATCGTCGAGCAGACGCTCGAGCGCGGCGGCAAAGTCGCCGGCGTTCTCGTAGTACAGCCCGGCATTGCTGCGAACGCATTGTCCTCTGAGCACATCACAGCGCCCGTTGGCGAGCACCGGCCGCCCAAGCGCCCACGCCTCGAGCGCGACCATCGACAGGCTCTCGAAATAGGACGGCATCACCAGCGCCTCGGCGGCGGCGAGGACGTCGAACTTGTCCTGGTCGGACACGAATCCGAGGTGTTTGATCCTCGGATGCGGCGGAATCGGCATCGCCGGAGTCCCAATCAGTATCAGGTCGAGCTCCCGGCGGGAGAATTCGAGGTAGCGCAGGAAGTAGTCGAATAATTCGGCGCAACCTTTGTTTTCCTCGATCCGTCCCACATACAGCACGAACGGGCGCGACAGGTTGAAGGCGGCCCTGGCGCGGGCGGCGTCGGCGACCTGAGGAATCATCGAGCCGATGCCGACGACGACGCCAGGCACGTCCTCGTTGTGCGCCAGCCCGTGGAT
>Ga0079218_10000256_pt1 | contig 14442 bp, 9 predicted proteins | sample NCCompost_FD_77181 | JGI IMG/M metagenome (GOLD analysis project Ga0079218, IMG submission 77181) | Agricultural soil microbial communities from Utah to study Nitrogen management - NC Compost | ecosystem: Environmental > Terrestrial > Soil > Agricultural land | place: USA: Utah | collected... | reverse complement strand
CTCGCGAGCTTCTCCGCTCGCAATAACCTAACCTTGTACGTGCACCCCTCGCATGAGCAGGCAGAAGAGTTTTATCGAAACTTCAAGAAGATCTTCTCCCAGGTCGCAGAGATCGTGAGACGTGTTCATGAATGTGGAGTTGTGCTTTCTGACTTGTCTCCCAACAACATAATTGTTTTACCGGACCTGGAGATCAAGTTGATCGATTTCGAAGGGGCTCATGAGCTCGGAGTGGATGCGCCGGTATTTATTTACACTCCTGGCTTTGCTTACAAGGATCAGATGAACGGAGCGGCTTCCGATTTTGCAAGTGATTACTTTTCACTCGGCGCGAGCATGCATTATTTCCTGGCCCCGGTAAATCAAATCTTCCTTATTAATCCGAAGGCCAGGTTTACGTTCATCGAGAGCGTTACCAGGGATATAGGATTTCCGAAGACCATTTTTGAGATGATTTCGTCTCTTATAGATAAGGACCCGGAGAAAAGGTTAAAGCCGAAACAGGTAGTTGAAATCCTGGAACGAGACGAGCCAGTTAACGTGCCAAGATTCGCGACTGACGGGCCCGAGGCTGATCATATTTACCAGAATGATGTTCAGTCAGTGGCTGAGTTCATCTTAAGTGTCGCCAACTACGAGAGGAAAGATCGGCTCTTCCCAGCCGACAACGCAATTTTTGGAACGAATCCGTTAAGCCTTGCCCATGGCGCCTGCGGTGTAGCCTGGGCGCTAAACAACATGTTGGGGGGCAAAGTTCCTGAAACGGTTACCAACTGGATTTTGCAGCGGAATAAGCACAGAGACCTTTATCCGCCTAATCTGTACATGGGATTATCCGGTATCGCCTGGGCAATGCTTGAATTGGGATTCCACGAGGAAGCCCAGCAGGTACTCTCATCGACCAATAATCATCCGTTACTTCATGACGCATTCGACGTTTTTTGCGGAGTTGCCGGATGGGGCATGGCAAATCTCCGGTTCTTCATGGAATTCCAGAATGAGGAATATCTGCAACGCGCGATAGAAGCGGGCGATTATCTGCTCGAGATTAAATCGGAAGACGAAAACGGTTGTTACTGGAAAGCGGATGATGAAATTCCGCTCGGATACGCACACGGCGCGAGCGGAGTCAGCGTGTTTATGCTCTATCTTTACCTGGCAAGCGGGCAGGATAGATTCCTCGATGTCGGAACCAGGGCGCTGGATTTTGATATCAGTCACGCAGTGCCTAATCTGGAAGACGGTTTGTCGTGGAAGGCTTCGACCACTTCGGGAAGGATTATGTATCCGTATTGGCGCTACGGCGCTGCCGGAGTCGGCGCGGCGGTTCTCAGGTACTACTACTTTTCAGGCGAGGAAAAATATAGCGAACTGCTTGAAAAAATCTTCCTTGAGACCAATCGCAAATACTCTGTTTTCCCCGGCTATCAATTGGGTATCACAGGCTTGGGAGAGTTCCTGCTGGATATGTACCAATTCACGGATGACAGTCGTTGTGTGGACGCTGCCTATCGGATCGCCACAGGTGTATCTTTGTTCCGTATAGAACGAAAAGAGGGCGTCGCCTTTCCTGGAGATTCGCTCCAACGAATCTCTTGCGATTTAATGACTGGGAGCGCCGGAGTTGGTCATTTCTTTCATAGGCTGGTCAATAAGACAAGCGCTATGATTCAGGTTGATCAACTCTTGAACGGTGTTGGTAAGCGGCCGCTCAAAAAAGCAGGGCAAGTTAGTGAGGTGGACCAGGAGCGCGTCGTGGCATTGCCGGCGGCCATTGGTTAAGCGTTCGCGCGCCGAGTGTGTCTGATGCAGCCGTGGCTGGCAAGCGCGACGAAGGTCTCGCCCTGCGAAAGAACATTACGCTGAGCTCTTAAACTCTCTTCGACAGCGTACGGCCCGAATACTCTTAAATTTTAATTTCCAACGGATCGCTGGATCATGTTTTTGTTTCACACCATTCCTTACGTTCGCAATCAGAATGACTTCAATATTGCCGATCAATATGGCGCCTGGGTGGGGCACCAGGACTTGATAAGGGCAGTGCTAAAGTATGGTTCCCTGGAAGGAATTCATTTTTTCTTACCATTCCAGAGGCATTCGCAGGAAGAACTCGCTCGGGGGCTGGAGGAACTGCGGCGGGACTTTCCCACGCAGCGGATCGAAACCAGGCGACTGATTGATCTGCAGGAGCTGGCTAAAGAATACCGCTATGTTCTTGCAGATGATTTCGAAATGTTCACGTCGTTGGCGCTCTCGCGACATGTGGACGGTCAGTGCCTGTTTCCCCTCTGCAACATCGTTCATACCATTCCTCAATACACAGCTCTCATGGGATATCTCAGCACGATGTTGCTCGCCGAACCGTTTGACGCGATTGTCGCGACCAGCGAGGCGGCAAACAATGCCATTAAATCTATCTTCGAAGAATTGACTGAGTTCGTCCGTTCCAGGTGGAAGATCAAAATTCCGCGAGTCATTAAGCCAACCAGAATTCCAATGGGCATCGACGATGAGTTCCTGCGACCTTACGACTCTAAAGCAGCGCGCTCAACGCTGAACTTGCCGTCGGATACGATCAACATTCTCTATCTCGGGCGGCTCTCAGAAGGATTCAAGGCCGATCTCGAACCATTGCTGACCGTGTTCAGCCGGCTGGCTGTTGAAGACTCGAATCTGCGTCTCGTCGTCGCCGGGCAGGACGTACAAAACAAGTATAGTTCGAACCTGCGTTCACTCGCGGAGCAGTTCGGGATCGGTGAACAACTCATAATTCGCACTAACTTTCCTTTTTCCCAGAAGCCGCTGTTCTACTCGGCCTGCGATATCTTCGTCTCTCCAGTGGATAACATCCAGGAGACCTTCGGCCTGTCGATTCTGGAAGCGATGGCTTGCGGCTTGCCCGTGATCGCATCTGATTGGAGCGGGTACCGTGATCTGGTCGTACATGGAGAAACCGGCTTTCTGGTTAGCACGATCTGGAATGGGGCAGCGACACGTCTGGCCGAACTCGCTGCGCCCTTACGAAACTCAACGACGGCCGGACATTATCTTGCACAGCAGACTGTCGTCGACGGCGAGGAGCTTTTGAAATACTTAAGGTTGCTTCTTGATAATCCCGATTTGCGAAAGCAATTTGGCGAGAAGGGAAGAGAACGTGTCGCAGCTAGATTCTCCTGGCCGGTGGTGGTTAAGCAATATGAAGAAGTGTGGCGAGAGCAGTGGCTTCAACTCGATCGCATCGATCGAAGAACCGAGTTGCATTTGCCGTTGAACTACAACAAGCAGTTTGGACACTTCGCGACCAGATTTCTCGATGGAGAAGTGGTTCTTAAGGCTAGCGCGCACCGGTCCTCAGAAGGCGCCTTCTCTATCGGCGATAACGGTCTTCCTTACGCAGTAAAGCTCGAGGATATTCAGCAAGTCATAAGTCAATGTCAGGTGCGCCCACGGTCAATAAGCGAGCTGTCAGCGTCAGGTAATAGCTCCATACTCAATGCGGCAACCTGGCTTTGGAAAAAGGGTTATCTGGAAACGGTATGAGCTTCAACCTTTCGAGTGTGGTCTAAATACCGATTTGGATCAGAAGTCGTGCGTTCATGAATCAGCCCGAGCAAAAGAATCCGTCGCCAAGCTCGCTGGCCCTGTTGTTTTATGTTATCGAGGGCAATAAGCGTAAGTTCTTCATTGCTCTCTTCATGGGGTTACTGCTGAACGGGTTCATTAGCATAGTCAGTCCTCTGTCTCTGAAATACCTTTTCGACGAGGGCATCATTCGCGGTCGATTCAGATCCTTTGTAATTCTCAGCATTGTTTTTGTCCTGGTGTTTACAGTTTGGCGGTTAGGTCAGTACTGCTCGCGCATGTATGTCCAGCGATTGCGGATTGCTGTGACCAAGCGCGTCTCCCTGCAAATGCTCCAGAAGTATTATGAAATTCCGTATGACGAAATCATTAAGAAACAGCAGGGCTATTTCACCTCCAGAGTTTATGATGAAGTTACCGCTGCTGCGCCGCCCCTCCTGGATTGTACTTTTTCCATCTTCAACTCCGCGGTTACGCTGATCCTGGCATCAGTTGTCGCAATCTCTTTGTCCTGGGAAGCAGCGCTCACAATTTTGGTCTCTGTGCCGCTGGTCTATGCCGCCTCAAACAGATACGCAAAAAGAATTAAGAACATAGCCAAACTCGAAAAAGAGGAGGAAGCTAAGCTTCGAGGTGTGTTGGGCCGCGCCATCGGCTCTTACAAAATCGTCAGAACCTTCAAGCTGAACGAAAAAATCCTGGCCGGTACGACGGAGCGTTTCAATAGCTTTGCGGACGCTTTCCTTAATCGGTTTAGAACCGGCGCCCGTTACGAGATTCTGAGCGGGACGCTCATGTCATATGTAGAGACGATTGCCACCATCGGCGCGGGTTACCAGATGCTTCGAGGAAGGCTGACGTTTGGCGGATTCATGGGTTTCATGAACGCGTTTTGGCTGGTGATTGGATCGGTGAGAGGGATCTTTGATCAAGTTCCGCAGTTGTCCAGAGTGACCGGGCTGGTCGAACGGCTAAAGGAGTTTGAAGAAATTGAGAGTAAGCACACGAATGTAAGATACGCCGACACGGTTAAGCTCGAGCAGGTGAGTTTTGCTTACAACGGCAAAAATGTGCTGCGAGACTGTGAGTTCCAGCTGAGCAAAGGAGAACGAGTTTTAGTCATTGGTCCTAATGGTAGCGGTAAGAGTACGCTGGCCCATCTTATAGCCGGCCTGTTTCAACCTTCCGCGGGAGCAACGACGACGTTTCCTCTCTCGAAAGTCAGTTGCGTCATTTACCCTCACGAGTTTATACCCGGTACAGTCAACGATAATGTGAGCTTTGCCAGCTCGGACAGTGAGCAGATTAAACTCAATAGACTGGTCCAGGATTTTGGGCTGAGTGATTGTCTGGAAAAGGATGCCACGGAACTCTCTGCCGGTCAGAGAAAGAAACTCGAAGTCATAATGAGTCTGGTGAAAGAAGCCGATATGTATCTCCTTGACGAACCTTTAGCCGGCATCGATGTTGATAGCAAACATAAAATAATGAATGAGATATTTCGGTGTACGCATAACAAGATGTTAATCACTATCATGCATGGAGATGAACAATTCCATCCTCTATTTGATCGAGTAATAAATTTGGGGGACTGATCAAGCACTCTTTGGTACGGATGGCGATCTCATGAGAGACCCAAAGATTTTCTACTTTTGTTATGATCACGACCGCGCAACCGGCGGACAGAAACATACCTACCAGCACGTCGATATCCTCAACAAGCACGGATATGAGGCTTTCATTTTTCACAGAAAGAAGGATTTCAGGCTCGACTGGTTCGAGAACCAAACAAAAGTAATTGACGTAGAGCGCGTGAAGGAAATCTACAACAGCGACCACGACTACATTGTGCTCCCGGAAGATTTGGGAACGAGAATATCGAATTACCCCGGGAAGAAAATCGTCTTCAACAAGAATCTCTACTGTGGTTTTCAAGTATTCGGCGATCAAAGACCATCGTACGACCCCTATCAAGACAAGAACGTGCTGGCGGCGCTTACAGTATCCGAGCACAACACCAGCCACTTGAAGTTTGCCTATCCTCATCTCGATGTGATCAGAGTCTACGCCGGAATTGACGATCGAGTTTTCCGCTACAACGAGCTGAAGCATAAGGAGCGTCGGATTTCCTGCATCGCGAAGTCCGCTGCGAGAGGAAGTTTGCTCACGCTCTACCATACGCTACAGGCACGGGCAGAAGCGGGACTGAATAAATTGAAAGATTATGAGTGGACCTTTGTTGAAGGACAGTCAGAGAAGCAGGTCGCTGAGGTCTTGTTTAAGTCGTTAATCTTTGTCTTCACCAGCTTTGAAGAAGGATTGGGCAGGATGCCGCTGGAAGCGATGTTGTCTGGTTGTCTGGTTGCCGGGCTCAATAGCGGGCCGCCTAAGGAGTACCTATTACCCAGGTGCCGATTCGAAGTGGGCAACATTATTGAAATGGCCCGGTTCATCGAAGAGATTACTGAGTCGTTCCCGGGCAAGATCGATCACTGGCAACAACTTAGCGAGAACGGCAGGGAGAATGCTCTCACTTATTCCCTGGAGCATCAGGAACGAAGTGTTATCGAAGCGTGGGAACGAATTGTTTCGAGGAAGGCCGCCGCTGCGTGAAGACGAGCAACGGATGGATTGTTGGTTGCAGCGGTCAGGTGGGCCAGAGCTGAGGGGAAACCATAATGACAAAAAGATCGGATGATAAAGACGCGGATGTTGGTGGCTCGGGTGGTGGCGTGAGCGAATGGCTTACAAGTGTGTGGCAGGAGATTCGCTACAGCTTGCGGACGTTACGGAAGAATCCGGGTTTTACTCTTGCTGCATTGGCCATTCTGGCTTTAGGGATCGGCGCGAATACCACCATCTTTACTGTGGTTAATGCAGTCCTCCTGCGCCCGCTACCTTATCCGGATGCTGACCGCATAATGATGGTGACCCGCAGCTTTGGCGCAGACACCATAAATGCCGCCAATATGCCGAAGTTTGTCTTCTGGCGCGAAAACAATCGCTCCTTCCAATCTTTGGCTGCCTACAGATCGATGGGCTCAGGTGTGAACCTGGCAGGTGGCAGTGAACCGGAATACGTTCCGGGGCTCAGAGTATCCTCGGATTTCTTTTCAGTGCTCAATGTAGAGCCTGGTCTTGGACGAAGCTTTACCCGCGAAGAAGATAAGGACGGTGGTCAGCAAGTAGTCGTCCTCAGCGATGCCTTGTGGCGTCGGACATTTGCTGCAGACCCTGGACTAATCGGTAAAGCCATATCGCTAAACGACGTGAGTTATTCGGTTGTTGGAATTATGCCGGAGAGTTTTCGTTTCGCCATTCCAGCTGATGTCATCATACCGCTCCGCGCCTCAGCCACTGGTGATAAGGGAAATAACTGCTGGGTGCTTGGACGATTGGCGGATGGGGTAACACGTGAGCAGGCGGCTGTAGAGATGAATCTAATCGCGGAGAGATTCCGCGCAGCGAACCCTGACATGATGTCGAACGAGGAGAGTGCAGGTGTTTTGCCATATCAGGAGAGTTTGACGGCCAAGGCCCATCCACTTTTGATGATCCTCTTTGGTGCGGTTGGACTTATACAACTCATTGCCTGTGCCAACGTGGCTAGTCTCCAGTTGGCGCGTTCAGCCGCGAGACGCAAACAAATCGGCATCCGTATGGCTCTGGGAGCCAGCTGGCGACGGATCGTTCGCCAACTGTTGACTGAATCCGTTGTCCTCTCCTTTTTGGGCGGGGCAGTGGGACTCCTGCTTGCCAGCCGTGGTGTACCACTCTTGATGCAATTTGTGCCCGAAGGAATGATTCCACGGGCTCAGGAAATAGGCTTCGATAAACAGGTGTTTCTGTTCACGCTTGGCGCATCGATTCTCGTGGGATTGATATTCGGATTGGCTCCTGCTTTCCAGTCCGCACGAGTGAATATGAGTGATGCTTTAAAGGAGGAAACTGGAAAAGCCTCGATGGGCCGAGGTAGAAGTCGTTTTCAAAGCGTAATGGTTGTCGCTCAAATTGCGCTCTCATTTGTGCTGGTTGTGAGTGCTGCATTGTTGATCAAAACGTTTACGAACCTGCGCAATCTGGAACTGGGTTTTGACCCAAACAATATTCTGACTTTCCAGGTCACGTTGGGTGGTTCCAGATACAAAACCTCCGAACAGACTTTGGAGTTCCAGAGGCGCGCGCTCGAAAGAATAAAGAGTCTGCCTGGCGTCGAAACGGCTGCGGTCACAAATACCCTGCCGCTGTCAGGATCATTCAATCTGCCTATCGAAATTGATGGGCAGGGATCGGAGATGATGTCAGTTGAAGCGCGGATCGTGACCCCCGAGTATTTTCAGCTCATGGCCCTGCCTGTTAAGGCAGGTCGTGCATTTGGAGAGAACGACACTGGAAGTTCGCCAAGCGTGGTAATGGTCAACGAAGCATTCGAGCGAAAATATCTGACTGACGCCGATCCGCTATCCAGACGCGTGATCGTCGCCCGTGTCCTGGGGGATACCACGTCGCGCCAAATCGTAGGGGTAACACGCGATGCGAAGCACCTCACTATCAAAGCTGAACCGACTCCGGTGATGTTTATGCCGGTCACTCAAGTGCCCGAGAAGATAATGTTGGCGACCATGACGGTTTCGCCAACACGGTTCCTCGTGCGGACAACAGTTGAGCCACTCTCGTTGAGTGCCGCAGTGAAGCGCGAGGTGCTTGCACTTGATCCTGTCCTGCCAATGACGAATGTTCGTTCGATGGATCAGATCGTGTCGCGCTCAATAGCGCCGGATCGATTTAATATGTTTCTGCTTGGGATGTTTGCGGTAATCGGCCTGGCGCTGGCGATGATCGGGGTCTACGCAACTATGAACTACTCCGCGATTCAGCGGACACATGAGATTGGCATCCGCATGGCATTGGGGGCGAGCTCTACAGATGTGCTCAGGCTAATCCTCAAGCGTGGTGTGGTCGTCGCTGTGATCGGGATTGTTATTGGGCTGGGCGGTGCGTTCGCTCTAGCGCCGCTTATAAGAAACCTGCTATTCGGAGTAGGAGCGACCGATCCCGTAACTTTGGCTATAGTCGCCGCCGTGCTAGCTACGGCTACTCTCCTGGCTTGTTTTATTCCGGCTCGGCGCGCCACCAAAGTAGACCCAATTATTGCGCTTCGCAACGAGTAAGAAAGACTAGAGTAACTTTTGCTTGACATTGACGAAGACTTTCGTCAATATGGCTTCCGACCTCTTCCGAGGCACAAATGCCAACGGTAATCAGATACTCGTGATGAGATTAGGCGCAAAAATGTCAAAGCAAAATCGGCCGCTACCGACCAATGCTGAACTGGAGATACTGCACGTGCTGTGGGAACTTGGCCCCTGCAATGTGCGCCAGGTTCTTGCGGCCATGAGGCAAAACCGACAGACCGATGTGGGGTACACAACTGCCTTAAAGATGTTGCAAGTGATGACAGAAAAGGGATTAGTTGGCCGTGACGAAACCCAGCGTCCACAACTGTACCGGGCGCAATTGCCCAAAGAGCAGACACAGCGACTGCTGCTTAGCGATCTGCTCCAGAAGGGCTTCGGCGGTTCAGCTAAGCACCTGATCATGCAGGCTCTGGCAACCAGAGGACCTTCGGAGGAGGAGCTGGCTCAGGTCGAAAAACTTCTGGATTCGCTGGAAGGAAATCAAACATGAAAGTCGACGTTCTGTTATCGCTACCGATTATGCGAGCGCTTGGTTGGGCTCTGTTTTACTCACTTTGGCAGGGAACGCTATTGACCATCCTCCTCGTCAGCGCGCTCAAGCTCCTGCCGAGCAACGTGGCGAACGTTCGTTACACCCTTTCCTGCGTGGTGTTGCTGCTAATGGTTTTGCTGCCAGTGGCGACTGCCCTGAACGTAGAGGTGTGGCAGCATCAGACAGCGTCGGCTGAGTTTGCGTCAGCCAATACGACCTCTACTCCCGGAACGGATCGATCTGCTATTGAGACCTCCGGTATACAAACATGGCGACATCAATTGAAGCGCCAAATTGAACCTTTGCTTTCATGGCTGATCCTGGCGTGGTCGATCGGAGTGAGCGTACTTTCGGTGAGGCTGCTCGGTGGCTGGGTGCAGGTACAACAATTGAGTCGAAGGGAAAGGCGCCCGGTCAGTAACATTTTGCAAGCGAAGACTAAAGAGCTCGCACAGCGTCTGCGCGTGCGCGTGCCGGTGCGAATATTAGAATCAACTTATGTCCGGGTGCCCGCCGTGGTTGGCCGGCTGCGTCCTGTGATCCTGCTGCCGGCTAGTGTGCTGACTGGACTATCCGCGCAACAGCTTGAAGCAATTATTGTTCATGAACTCGCGCACATTCGGCGGCATGACTATCTCGTTAATCTGTTGCAGACAGTAGTTGAGACGTTGCTGTTCTATCACCCTGCCGCGTGGTGGGTTTCGCGCCAAATTCGAATTGAACGCGAGCATGCCTGCGATGATCTGGCGGTATCAGTTTGTGGCGATCGGTTGAAATATGCGCGTGCTCTGACGAGCGTCGAACGTCTACGTAAAGTGACCGCGCCGGAATTGACGATGGCGGTTAACGGCGGTGAGCTGTTGAGCCGCATTCGCCGACTCGTCGAACCACCGTCACGCCATTCCTATCAATTTGGCATAATCGCCGCAAGTACATTCCTCATTGGGATAGTTTCTCTGGGAGCGATGACGCACACGTTGTCCCTGACCTCCACCGCGCATACTGCCGGTGACGCGATATTTAACGAACGAGCACTGACAATTCCTTCGGAGCCGCTCCCAACTCGTGATACGACTGTTGAAACAATGCGATTTGCAGATGGGCTAACGAGTTCCGCGAGAAAGGCGCCTGTCACGACGTTAGAGAAAACGGAAAATAGAGCCAGTTTGGAATTGGCTACCGAACCCAAGCGCGACACCCCTACGGAAAGCGGAGATAACGCGCAAAAAGAATCTCACAGCACACAGGCTCAAACGCCAGTCGCTGCAAACAACGAAGCAGCGGGCCAGCCGAATGACTCTTTGATGGAGGACGTACAAAGCGGAAACCGCGAGGTGCGCGCTCGGGCCATGAAAGAGCTAAGGCGAAGGGCAAGACAAGACGCCATACAGGGCATAAACGATAGTGTTATGGAAACCAGCAGGCAGGTGAATCTGCAGGCAGAAAAAATCATGAAGCAGGCAATTCAGAATGCCGTGCAAGCGCCTGAGAGCAAATCCAGGCCGTAGTGTTTTTGAAGGAATCCCCCCTTCCTTCACGAGGGCCATTCGTCAACCTAAACATCCGTCACGAAGACTCATCTTAATATCCTATGAACGCACGATTGGAGGATTTTCTTGCCGACATCAGACATGCAGTAGAAAAGCATATGCATGATGATGTCGCGCGGAGCGAACTCCTGGGAACTTTGGAGCGCATTGGCAAAGAAGACGGCGTCGTTGGATTTACAAAGAGTGCCATGGAATTCATTGCTGCAACTGATCAGTATGCCCAGTGGCTCACACGCTATGCGTACACTATTCTCTTTTATCTTGTACCTCCGTATTTTTCGGATGAGACTAAATCGCAGATATTTGTGGACGTCCAACGGGGAAGGGCACTACTCAAGCGCCACCGTGACTGCGATGTGTTACCTCCTCACGCCAAACTTCACTTGGGTTGTGGCTCACGGCGTGTGCCTGGATGGCTAAACGTCGATATTCAGCGAAGTGATTACGATGTCGATTTGGCTGGTGGGTATCTGCCGTGGAAGTCAGGGGTGTTTGATCTTGTAGTCAGTCAGCACTTTGTTGAGCATCTTGAACTGCAAGCACAGTTGTTGCCGCTCTTCGAAGAACTGCGTCGCGTGTTAAGACAGGGCGGCGAAATCTGGTTGAGTTGTCCAGACATAGAGAAAATATGTCGTTCGTATCTGGACCATGGGATGCTCGATCTTCTGGAGGATAGAAGAAGTCGCTTTCCGTCGTATTCTTTGGAAGATATCCCCACCTGCCATCTGATCAATGATCTGTTTCATCAAGGTGGCGAGCATAAGAACCTCTTCGACTTCGAGCTATTGGAGTGGGCGCTCAATAAAACCGGCTTCAGCGAAGTAGTACATGTTAACGAGGAAGATCTCTTGCAGCGTTTCCCTGAATTTCCCGCTCGCAAAGATGATGCACAGTCTATCTATGTGTGGGCCATTGCAGCATGACGCTGGGAGCTACTGGCCGGTTATCGAGAATCTTTTGAGTTCAAACGTTTCTGCGTTGAGTCTCTGCAAGAAGGACAACGATTTCGCTTAATGAGGTAGAACAATGAAACGAAAACTTAGTTGCTTGTTACTTATCCCCACACTAGGGACGGCCCTTATTTTGCAGCCCGGCACTAGCGCTCAGAGCACATCGCCAGGGTTGCCTGATAATGCTCAACGCGAGGATCGCACTCAAGACTTACCTGAGCGCGAGCAGATTACGAGAAGTCATCAACTGGAGGCGGGAGCGCAAGTTGATGTGTCCAACATCCGCGGCCCGGTTCAGGTGGATACTGTCGCCGGAGATACCGCACATATAGAGGTAGTGCGTTCGGCGCGTAAGCGGGAGGAGCTTTCCCAGAGCAGCTTTATTATCGAACGGACGCCAAATGGCCTGGTTATTCGTAATCAACGCCAGATGCTAAAAGCTGACGGCAAACAATCAGGTAACCGTATTCGCGAGCGCGTGAAATTAACGCTGCCGCGCAATGTTAATCTCAAGCTGTCTGGTATAAATGGGGATCTCCGAGTTGGCGAACTTGAGGGCCAGATCCAGGTTAACGGGATCAACGGCGTCGTCAACATCATGTCCGCAGATACCATTCTAGAGATAAGAAGTGTGATCGGAAACGTTAGTGCTGCCGTTAAGCGCGTTGACAGCCGCGGAATGTCCGTGAAAGCGATTGTCGGCTCAGTCGAGTTGGGCTTCAGCGAGGGGGTCAACGCTGATTTGAAGGTACATACCGCCACGGGCGGAGTTATTTCCAAAATACCCAGACTGGTATCAGAGGGCATTTACAATCCTGCCAACCTTCGCGGGCGCATCGGAGAAGGCGGCCCGCTAGTCGCAGTTTCAGAAGTGGTCGGTAGCGTGACACTGCAGTCTCGCTAGAGTCCTGTTTCTTAAAGTTCACGTCACGCCTTTTCTCACCTGCGTTGCTCCAACCTTGGCCGTCGGCCAAGAAAAATGACGTGAACTTTAGAAACACGGCACCAGGCGCTTCCCAACAAAACTTTTGGGTCCCACCCAGCAGCCACGGAGCCTGGCTCCATTTTGTTGCGTTGACTAGCCCGTTGACTTGAGCCGGCGCAGCATCTACATTCGGCAATCACAATCAAGTTGAGCCGCTCTGGCTGCTCACGAGGAACGAATGTTATTCTGAGTCCTCGCCTATTCCGAACGTCACGAGGGGCAAACTCCTCTGTGGTTGTTCGATTCGAGTCTACGAAGAAACAAGAGAATAAATACCATGAAACTAACACGTCGAATCAGTCTTGCTCTTATTGCCGCAATGTCGGTGGGAATCGCCGCGACCGGCTCAACCACCGCGGGTAACTGGCCGCAATGGCGCGGCCCGGATGGCTCAGGAATTTCTACTGAGAAGAACCTGCCCGCCGAGTGGACTCCCTCGAAGAACATCAAATGGAAAACCGCGATCGATGGCCGCGGACACTCGTCGCCAATCGTATGGGAAAACAAGATCTTTTTGACGACGGCGATCGAGGGCGACGTGGTTCCGGGAGCAAAGGCGCCCACGCACATGATGGGAGATAAGGAATTTGTGCATCCTGACAGCGTTGGTGCGAACAAGAAGCACACCTTCAAAGTGATCGCGCTGAATCGGGACACGGGCAAGATTCTCTGGCAGTCAGTGGCGTTTGAAGGAACACCGTACGACGATCGTCATCGTAAGAGTTCCTATGCGGCTTCGACGCCTGCGACTGACGGCAAAATGGTCTTTGCCTTTTTCGGCAGCGAAGGACTCTACGCTTACGACTTCAACGGCAAGCTCGCGTGGAAAGCCGATATGGGAAAACTCGGCACAGTGGGCATGGGCACGGGCACTTCGCCGATCGTGTTCGAGAACCTCGTGATCGTGCAGGCCGATGAAGAGAATGCCACTGCGTCGTTCATCGTCGGGTTCGATAAGAAGACCGGCAAGGAAGTGTGGCGGACGCCGCGGAAGGTACAGGTGAGTTGGTCCACGCCGTTGCTCGTCAAAACGGCAAAACGCGCGGAATTGATCACCAGCGGCACCGAGTCGATCATCTCGTACGATCCGGCAACCGGAAAAGAACTCTGGACACACAAGGGTGTCGAGAGCAATGCGATTCCGTCGCCTGTCGCCAACAACGAAACGGCGTATCTCGTTGCGGGCTTTCCAGCGAAGATCGCAATGGCGATTCGTCTCGGCGGCAGCGGTGATGTGACCGGCACTCCGAGCGTGCTCTGGAAGCACACGAAAGGCACTGCTTATGTTCCTTCGCCGATCCTGTATGGCGACTATCTGTATCTGACGACCGACCGCGGAATTCTCACCTGCATCGATGCGAAGACAGGCGAGATCAAGTACGAAGGCGGGCGCATTCCGATCCCCGCCACTTTTACTGCTTCGCCGGTTGCGTTCGAGGGCAAGATTCTGATGACGAGCGAAGACGGCGACACGTTCATCGTCAAGGCTGGTCCGAAGCATGAGATCATCGGCACGAACTCGGTTGGCGAGCCGGTTTATGCGTCGCCGGCGATTGCCGATGGACGGATCTACATTCGAGGAGAGAAGCATATTTACGCGATCGGCAGCTAAGCGGTAAAACCGTGAATCTGTGTTTGCACTAGT
>Ga0079218_10000254_pt1 | contig 14446 bp, 12 predicted proteins | sample NCCompost_FD_77181 | JGI IMG/M metagenome (GOLD analysis project Ga0079218, IMG submission 77181) | Agricultural soil microbial communities from Utah to study Nitrogen management - NC Compost | ecosystem: Environmental > Terrestrial > Soil > Agricultural land | place: USA: Utah | collected... | reverse complement strand
CCCCAGGCGCCTTTCAGATTCAAAACGCCGGCGGAATTGAGCATCATGATGATGCTTTTGTGGTCAAAGTTGGGCCCATGGGACCAACGCCGACACCGACTCCAGTACCACTAGAAACTCTCTCCTCGGTTACGTTGAATCCTGCAACTGTTTTGGGGGGCAATTCTACGCAGGGGACGGTCATGCTGAGCGGGGCGGCGCCCGCTGGTGGAGCAATTGTTACTCTCTCCAGCAACGACGCGACGGTCTTGAGTATGGCTCCGACCGTCACTGTTCCACAGGGCGCAATCAGCGCTAACTTTACGGGCCTTACGAGTCCTGTACCCACAATGAGATCCGTCACTATTTCCGCAACTTTCGGTGGGCTGACACGGACGGCCTTGCTTACCATTAGACCCGCTGACACAGTGACAGTGCAGCGTGCTGAATACATGAAGAAGTCGTTGCGCGTGGATGCCGCCAGCACCGATGCGACTGCCACGCTAAAGGTCTATGTGACGGCGACGGGGGCATTGATCGGTCCGATGAAAAGTCGTGGCGGGGGTTACAGCGCCATGTTGTCGTGGCCGACAAACCCGCAGAACATTACTGTGAGGAGCAGTCTCGGTGGTGCGGCGTCGAAGACCGTTACGGTCAAGTAGCGGGAAAAACGTCGGGACTGGTGGAATGTGAGGTAGATACGGTTGAGGCCGCGTTAGCGCATAGCTTCTCGGCCTCTTTATCGGCACTCGTGTTGATACAAAACTCGGACGATGTTTTAACTTTGCCTCGCGTGTGACTTTTGGGCAAAACCTTCACACTAACTCTGATTTCTGGTGGCGGCCGGCTTCTCGTCGTTTCACCAGTTCGGGCTTACATTAAGCGATGAAGAATCCGGTGGAGACCTTGTTGGAAGATGATCATGAGTCGTTGGCCGTATTGCTTATTGAACTGGACTCAGAATTAAAGGCTGCCAATGTCGCTCGGGCTTTCGATCTGCTCGATCGTTTTTGGGCGCGTCTAGCCGTTCACATTCGTGCCGAAAATCTCCATCTCTTCCCCGCTATTGCCACTGCCGCCACGTCGCTCTTTACCGGCAAAGGCAATTTGCCAACAGTTGAGGAAGCGCACAGCATTCTCTTGCAGCTCCGCTCTGACCACGACTTTTTCATGAAGGAACTTGCGCAAATGATAAAGGCGGCGCGAGAGCTCGGTGGGCGAGAAAGGCTACCGCGCAAAGAAATTAAGGAATGGCGCCAGCGCATGACTGAGCTTAGAAAACGCCTGGAAACTCACAACGTCCTGGAAGAAGGACTGGTTTACACCTGGCCCTCCTTGCTCTTCGATCAAAAGTTGGTCGCATCACTTGGCGATAGCCTGAGGCACGAATTGGAAAACCTGCCACCAAGGTTTGCATTGCATTAGTGATGCGAGGACGAAAGCCTGACCGCATATATTCAAGATCTCAGTTAGGGCTGCGGATGATGGGGAGAATTCCGCAATCATTCTGGCAATTCCCACGTTTAGTCAACAGAGATCATTCAGACATCAGGCCTTTATCAACGGCACAGTCGTTGCCAAGTTACATACAGGACGCGTGTTTCTAAGGAGGGATCCAATTGGCAACTACGACAAGCTTTGCCCCCGCTGAGGGGTTGAAGACGGAAAAAATGCCTGGTCACTGGGTGTTGGCTCGCCTAGGTAAGCGGGTGCTGCGACCAGGCGGCATGCAACTCACTCGGCGCCTACTGGAGGCGCTTCGAATTCAACATACAGATGACGTGGTCGAGTTTGCGCCGGGCATGGGCGTTACCGCGCGAATCACGCTCGAGCTGGGTCCGGCATCGTATACGGCGGTTGAACGGGACCCGGCTGCGGCGAAAATCGTGAGTAGCTATTTGAAAGATGGGCAGCAGTGCGTTTTGGGAAGCGCCTCGGAAACGGGACTTCCTGATCGGTGCGCCACAGTCGTTTATGGCGAGGCCATGCTCACGATGCAGACTGAAGAAACAAAACGCCAAATCGTGAGAGAAGCTTACCGGCTTCTCAAGACTGGTGGGCGCTACGGTATCCATGAGATGTGCCTTACGTCGGACAATCTCGACGAGGCCGCAAAGAAGAGGACCGAGAGAGAGCTAACGGGCGTGGTGCATCATGGTGTCAGGCCTTTAACAGTTTCAGAATGGCGCTCGCTTTTGGAGTCGGAAGGATTTGAAGTTCAATCGCTGGATCTGGCTCAGATGAGTCTATTGGAACCAACTCGATTGATCCGTGACGAAGGCCTGGTTGGCGCGGCGCGCTTTGTCGTTAATCTTCTACGTGATTCAGAGGCGCGACGGCGCGTGTTGGAAATGCGCTCTGTCTTCCGGCGCAACCGCAAGCAACTGGGAGCTGTCGCCATTACCGGGCTCAAAAAATGAACCCGTTTTAGTTTAATAAGTTGAGGTGTTGAATGAGTAAAGCGATCATCGCAGATGAAACTGCAGATCGACCTGCTGAGGTTAAGCAGCTCGTTGACCTGCTGCAGTATCAGGATGACTCTATCGTCAGCCGGGTGCTGCTGAAGAACAAAGGCGGAACGGTCACGTTGTTTGCTTTCGACGTAGGCGAAGGCCTGAGCGAACACACCGCACCGTTCGATGCGCTGGTTGTGGTCACCGACGGAGAGGCGGATATTGAGATCGCCGGCGCTAGTTTCAAAGTAAAGCAGGGTGAGACTATAACCCTGCCGGCAAATCGCCCCCATGCAGTCAAAGCAGCTACGAAGTTCAAGATGCTACTCATCATGATCCGCGCGTGACGTCCAGGTAGAAGATTTGTGAACCGTCAAATCATAGGGTTTGATACCGACGAAGAGGGTCACTGGCGAGCTGAGCTTGATTGCGGCCACTTTCAACACGTTCGGCATGACCCGCCTCTGACAACGAGACCCTGGGTACTAACGGAGCAAGGCCGCGCTTCCCGAATTGGCCATGAGCTCGACTGCAAACGCTGTGACGATGAGCTTGAGGAACAGAGTTCCAATGTTAAAGATTTTGAATGCTCTGAGTTAGTGAATGAAGATGAAGAACAGCAAGATTAGCGCGGCAGCGGCTAACCTGTATCCCGGTTACTTTGCCCTGGTGATGGCGACTGGAATCATCTCAATTGCCACGCACTTGCTAGGGATGACGCCGATCGCCTGGACGCTATTGGTCGTCAACGTCGTCGCATACTCCCTTCTCGGCTTGTTGTTGTTGATTCGTCTAATAGCGTTCTTTCCGCGGGTGCTGGCTGATCTCGGGGATCATGTTCGCGGTCCAGGGTTCTTCACTGTTGTAGCAGCAACATGCGTGCTCGGCAGCCAACTCTTGATCGTCGCTGGCTGGCAAAATACGGCAGGCATTCTGTGGCTGGTCGGCGTTCTTCTCTGGACGATCATCATGTATTCGTTCTTCGCTTCAGTCACGGTGCGCGAAAACAAGCCACCGCTGGAGAGCGGATTAAGCGGCTCATGGCTGATTTCCGTCGTAGCCACGCAATCGATTTCAGTTTTAGGAACGATGCTGGCAAGTCGGTTCGGAACATATCGTGAGGCTCTACTTTTCTTCACGCTCTGTATGTTTCTGCTCGGCTGTATGCACTACCTGCTGCTGATCACGCTCATCTTCTACCGCTTCACCTTTGTTAATCTGACCTCAGCGTCACTGACTCCACCTTATTGGATAAACATGGGATCAGTCGCCATCACAACTCTTGCGGGAGCTAGATTGATGCTGGCAGCGGCTGAATGGAGTTTTCTTGGAGAAATCTTGCCATTCCTCAAAGGGTTTACTCTGTTCTTCTGGGCCGCGGGCACCTGGTGGATCCCTTTGCTCTTCATACTCGGATTCTGGCGGCACGCCTACAAGCGTTTCCCGCTCAGCTATGACCCGCAGTACTGGGGCATGGTCTTCCCACTGGGAATGTACACGGTCTGCACTTTTCAACTGTCGAAGGCAATCAACTTCGAGCCGTTACTAATCATTCCGCGTTACTCTATTTATATCGCGCTTGCGGCATGGTTGGCCGCTTTCGTTGGGCTGATCCACAACCTGGTGCCTGGGAAAACAAAGGCCGTTTCTGTAATACGTAACGCATGAACAACGTTTTAATCTTCGACCAACGATTTTCGGAGGAGTAATCATGAATTCACTTGAAACGAGAACAGTGCGAGACCTCGCGGTTGAAATTCCCGCCGCTACGCGAGTCTTTGAAAAGATGGGAATCGACTACTGCTGTGGTGGTAACAAATTGCTGGCCGATGCCTGCGCCAGTGCCGGTGTAGAATTCAAAGACGTTCAGAGGGAACTGACCCTGGCCGCTCACGCACAAGCGGAAACGCCAAACTTTCTAACGTCAACGCTCGAAAACCTCATTAGCCACATCGTCCTCAAACATCACAGCTTTACTCGTCTTGAGATTGCCCGGCTGAACGCCCTGTTGGACAAAGTCTGCCTGGCTCACGGCGAAAACCATTCGGAGCTTATTGAAATCTATGTGCTGTTTCGGGAGTTAGGCGCCGACCTGGAAACTCACATGACGAAAGAAGAGCGTGTGCTTTTCCCTTACGTCATCAGGATGGAGGCGGCAGCAAAGCAGCAGGTACCTCTGTTCCGGGCCCCGTTCGGCACCGTCGCCAATCCAGTGAGGATGATGATGTTGGAGCATGATCGAGCCGGGGAGCTGTTAAAGAAGATCCGAAGACTCAGTTCAAACTATGTTGCACCCGCTGACGGCTGCCTGAGTTACAAAACGCTCTATGCGGCTCTCGAAACGCTCGAAAAGGATTTGCACCAGCATATTCATCTGGAAAACAATATGCTGTTTCCCAGGGCGATTGAAATGGAACCAATAGTTGAAGCAACGTCAGTCAACTAGCACGACAACATCACTGAAAAGACTAATTCGATTATGGGCGATCATAACGTACAGCCTGAGCTTGACGAGCAAAAAGTGCAAATGTTCATGAAAGCGCTGCTCGAGGATCTCCATGCGCTGGATTACATGCTCGACAACGATCTAATTGAAAGTGGAGTACGTCGTATTGGCGCAGAGCAGGAAATGTTTCTCGTCGATAAAGGTCTGCGCCCGGCGCCCGTCTCAGTCGAAGTTCTCAAACACGCCAATGACCCGAGACTGACAACCGAAATTGCGAGATTTAATCTCGAAGCTAATCTCACTCCGTTGAACCTCAGCGGTGATTGTTTTGCGCAAATGGAGTCTGAACTAAATGAGGTTCTTGCTGGGGCGCGGGTCAGCGCAAACCATTTTGGCGCGGACGTGCTGCTGGCGGGAATTCTGCCGACTTTGCGAAAGTCTGATCTCACGCTCGCTAATCTCACGCCCTGTCTCCGCTACCAGCAATTGAATGATTCCGTAATCCGACTTCGCGGTGGTCCGTTCAGTATTCACATAAAAGGTCTGGACGAGATAAACCTGATTCACGACAACATCATGATGGAGTCGTGCAACACGAGCTTCCAGATTCATTTTCAGGTAAGCCCAAAGGAGTTCGCGCCGCTCTACAATCTGGCCCAGGCCATTACAGCTCCCGTGCTGGCGGCCGCAGTCAACTCTCCTCTTTTATTCGGACACCGTTTGTGGCAGGAGACGCGACTCGCTCTGTTTCAACATTCAACGGATGCCCGTTCGGCAACGCAGCAGGCACGGAGTGAACCTACGCGTGTAAGTTTTGGCAGCAAGTGGTTGGAGAAGTCAGTGCTGGAGTTATTGCAGGAACAGATCGCCCGCTTTCGTATGATTATGATCAACGAGATCAGCGAGAATCCTTTTTCCCAGCTTGCTCGTGGTGAGATCCCGCAATTAACCGCACTGCGAATGCACAACGGAACAATCTGGCCGTGGAATCGAGCATGTTACGGAGTCGCGAACGGAATTGCTCATTTGCGAATTGAGAACCGTGTCCTGCCTTCGGGCCCTACAGTTCTGGACGAAATTGCCAATACGGCTTTCTTTGTCGGTCTAATGGTTTCCTTACCTGAAGAGTATGGGGATGTAGCTAAGCTAATGTCCTTTGACGACGCCAAGACTAACTTCTTTGCAGCCGCGCGTCATGGCTTAAACGCTCAATTCAACTGGGTGGACGGAAGCACGCATGCCGCTTCAACACTCATTCTCGATCATCTGCTTCCCTTGGCGCAGCAAGGACTCAAACAGGCGAATGTGAATCCGGTAGACATCGAACATTACCTCGGCGTTATCGAAGCTCGCGTCCGCAGCGGTCAAACAGGTAGCCAATGGGTTATGAAATCTCTGTGTGCAGTGAAAGACAGCCCCACTGAGGTTCGAAACCGATTGCTGGCGGGAGAAATGCTGATGAGACAGAAGACTGGGGAACCGATTCACGAGTGGCCCGTGCTCGAAGCAAGCGAAGCGGATGACTGGCGGCAAAGCTATCAAACCGTTGGACAGTTCATGGCAACGGATCTCTTTACGGTTCGCCCCGATGATTTAGTTGATCTGGCCGCGAGTGTTATGACCTGGAGACATATCCGGCACGTTCCAGTCGAAGACAATGAAGGCCGTCTGGTAGGGTTAGTATCGCATCGAGCGCTGCTCAAGCTGCTTACTCACAGAACGCAGGATGGCCAAGTTGCTATTACGGTGCGTGAGATCATGACTTCGGAACCGCTTACGGTGTCGTCAACAACTCCTACGTTAGACGCCTTGGAGATCATGCGACGAAATCGGATCGGTTGTCTTCCGGTAATCGATGAGGGACGACTTGTAGGGATCGTAACTTCCTACGATTTTCTCGATGCGTCCGCGCGGCTATTCAAAGAACAGTTAACAGCCAAGGCCGAGTCCACAAGTGATCAGAAGCCGCCGGAGCTCCAAAGCCGGACTGCCGGAGTTGGCAGCAAACATTGATTGCTGAGCATTTTCTCGCACGGTGCTGCGCAAGTTTCCCCGAAAATCCCTCACTAGTTTATCAATCCCGCACATTAGCAGGGGTTACCAGCGGCATTTGCTTTGCTCCTTAGATCACCCAGGGAACGGAATTAATGGTGCAGCGGCGGTCCACTGACGGTCAGGAGGAAGTGGAGGTTGATACTATGACTAAAGACGACCGAGACATTCTCGAAATCCTTAAAAGCGAGTTGGACTTCATCGAAAAGGGCGGGTATGGACGGTCCGTTCGCACGCCATGGAAACCGAAGCCAGCTTTCCAGGAATCCCTGACCTGCATCAACTACGCCGACCCTAACCATACTCACCCGTGCAACGAATGTCATTTACTCGACTTCGTCAGTCCCGAGCACCAACGCGAAGAAGTACCTTGCCATTTCATTCCTTTGAATGCAGCTGGGGACACTATCGAAGGTCTGGAGCTGGAAGACAACGAGGCTAAACTCGAGCGAGAGGTTAAAGATTGGCTTCGTGCCAGGATTCGTGAGATCGAGGAGCAGCGTTCAAAACCTGCCGCCGTTTAGTCCGAAGAACACAGGAGGCTGCGTTCAAACCGGCAAAGCCCATGCTCAAACGGTTGCTTTCGCAAGTGACGCCACGGCGGCGACTAATTCCGCCGAACTAGCCGGTTTGGCAACGTGCATCTGGTAGCCCTCGGCGATCGCGCGCGTGCGATCTTCGTCGCGAGCATAAGCTGTCAAAGCGGCGGCGGGCACTCGGCCTCCGTTCTCTTCGTTAAGTGCTCGCACCTTGTGGATCAGTTCATACCCATCTTCGTAAGGCATGCCGATGTCACTCATCAAAACGTCCGGCCGCCATTGCGGCAACGCTGTAAGTGCTTCGCCCGCGGAGCAGCAGGCCTTCACCTCCGCACCCGAACCTCTTAGGACGGCGCTGATCATTTGCCGCGCGTCTGTGTCGTCGTCGACGACCAGGACACGCACTCCGCGCAGCGATGTCTTGGCGGTCTTTTGATGGCGCGATTCAAGCACGAGGGCGTCAGTTTCGCCTTCACTCATGTCCGCTTGAACGGCCGGGAGCGGCAGGGAAAACGTGAAGGTTGAGCCCCGGCCCTCGCCCAGGCTTTCGGCCGCAACTGTACCGCCGTGGGCTTCCACGAGGTGTCGCACGATCGCAAGCCCTAACCCCAGTCCACCGTGAGCTCTCGTAGTCGTGCCATCAGCCTGGCGGAACCGTTCGAAAACGTGCGGCAAAAACTTCGGGTCAATGCCTTGTCCGTTGTCACTAATCGAAACCCTCACGCGGTAATCAATTTGCTCGAGCCTAAGCTTAATGTGGCCGCCTTGCGGCGTGAACTTCACGGCATTGACGAGCAAATTCCAGACTACTTGTTGCAGTCGCACCGCATCCCCCGACACCTGGCAAAGCTCCGGATTAAACGCGCAGGAGATCTGGATTCTCTTAGCGTTCGCCGCCGGACGTATAACTTCTACCGCGTCGGAAACAATCTTGGTTAGCTCGACTTCACGGACGTCAAGTCGCAACTGTCCAGTGATGATGCGCGACACGTCAAGCAGATCGTCTATCAATTGTCGCTGGTTCTGAGCGTTGCGCTCGATCACTTCCAGTCCCCGCGAACTCGTGGGCGTATCAGGCTCGGAGGAGCGCAACAGGTTGGCCCAACCGAGAATGGAAGCCAGCGGCGTGCGCAATTCGTGCGAGAGCGTGGCCAGGAACTCGTCCTTTATTCGGTTGGCAGCCTCCGCTTCGGACCGCGCCCGTCGTTCGCGATCCAAAAGCCGATCACGCTCTTCCTCCGCGCGCTTCAGTTCAGTCAGGTAATGGTTCAGCTCCTCCACATGCCGCTCGGCTTGCGCGGCTTGAGCTTGAGATGCTTCGATATTCCTCAGATACGTCCTGTAGGTGAGGTAGATGATGGCGATGATTGGCGCTGTGAGAGTAACGGCGTAGAAGCCGAAGGTTCCGATCAGTTTTGCAATGATGCCCGCCGCCGATGCGCCGGCGATATAAGTCACCGAGGTCCAGAGGTAAAAAGCTCGCCACGTTTTCCAGAAGGGCTGTTCGGTCTTGAAGGACTTTTCCGCGGCGACTAAGCCTGAATTAGCCGCGTACTGTGTGAGCGCCATGATCCAGATTGCGCCGATATAGCCGCTGGTGTAGCCCGCTCGTGGCAACTCGGTGATAGGGCCGAAGCATGTGCGCAAAGTCCAAACGGTAAGGAACGTGGCGCAGGCCATGACGGCTGAGTTGAAGAGGATGGTGCGTGGCTTGCGGCTAATTCGGAGTGATGCACAGAGCCCGTCACCGATCGCCAGCAGGACCGCAGCTTCGCCACCGTACAGCAGCATCGTGAGAAAGATGAAAGTGTCGGAGACTGTGATACCGCCGGAAACCAGTGGGATTCTGATAACGACGCTTGAGCTAACTGCAACTACGAGGAGGGCGAGAATGGCAAAAGGCAGGTCGAGACTTGCTACTGGTAAGCGGTAGAGTGATAACAGGAAGATCGCAGCGCCGACAGCAATGATTCCCCACATGTACGGCGCGACGAATCGTTGTCTGCTCATAGACTCTGCCCTTCAACAACCTAGTCGTCTCCGCTCAGTTGTCTTTCCTTATACAAGTAGATCGTGTCGTAAAGGCTCCGCAGTTTATAGCCCACGCTGTAATAGAAGGATTGTGCCACCACATTGCGCTCGTTGACGAGCAGGCAAACGGTGTCTGAGCGCGAGAGTAGGATTCGCCCGAGGTTGAGCAGGCACCGTCGTCCGTGCCCACGCTGACGATGCCGCCGGTTTACATAAACACCTTCGATGTAAACTGCCTCGGTAGTTTCGGCCATGATGTCGGCCTTGAAAAGGAGAGTGCCACCTTTTACTAAGACCCAAATGCGGCCGCGCTCAATTCGTTGAGCACAACGTGCCCGAAAGCCCTCCGGATCTGTTGTTAACGGGTTAACGCCGCATTCGGCAACCGCCATAGCCGCCTGCACGCGCAAGATCAGCGGAAGATCCGCAATGGTTGCTGGACGCAGACCTGCTGCTTCACCCGCTTCGATAGGTAGTTTCTGTTCCAGCAACAACTCTCGGCAAGCGACGCGCATTTCCTGCCCACCACATGAGTAATTGGACCAAAAGTTGTGCACCGCTCCACGCTCGCCCATGACGACGTGAACCGAAGGGCACGTTTGCGCGACACCGGCGAAGGCCTTCATGGCTCGGGAGGTCCTTACATCCAGCTGTGTCACGTGGCCAATCAAAGCGACACCCTCGAGCCGACCCGCGCCATCGCGGCAGGAGTAAAACTTACCGCGATTGAGAGGGCTGACAAGGCCGTTGTCGCGGATGAAACCCGCCATGTAAACGTTGTGCACGGGTTCAGCGGCAAGGAATTCCAGCGCTTCGGCTTCTTGCCCTTCATTCAAAGGGCAAACGTCCAGGGGATCAAGCGCGGCCTGCTTAAGTGTGGCCTGTATAGGTAGCTGTCTAGGGAGACTTATAAGAGGTATCACCGTCAGCTTGAACCCTCCCGACCAGGATAGGAAAGCTTTTTAATACTCCAGGAAATCTACCCCGTCATCGATCATGATGAGCATCGACGCGGTCTCGTCCCCGCCAAGCGTTGCGGACTGAGCCTGTAAAGTTAAATCACCTGTGATGACTCCGTCGCCGGTAATGACCCCGTCGCCGGTAATCACTCCATCGCCCAGGACCATGCCGCCGAGTAAGGTGCTGTTCAGCAGCATGCTTACTTCTAGGAAAGCTAAGCCATCGCCAGTAATGACCCCGTTACTGGTCATGATGCAGTCACCAGTAATTACGCCATCGCCGGTAATCACTCCGTCACCGGTGATCACACCGTCTCCCGTGATCACTCCACCGTATGAAACGCCGATGCTGTAAATGCTTTGATACTGACTAATCAGAGCATCACCGGTCGTCCAGGTGAAATTGCGGAGAATCCCACGCGACCAGGAGAAGGTATGTCCGGCGATAGTTGTTTGTTGAAGCGGGAGCGGGTTCGTTCCGAGAAGGGGCTCCCCCACAGCTGTCGTCGCAGACAAATCCTGGCGCACTAGTCTCGCAAGCCTGATCGCGCCCTCGATGTTCAGTGTGCCTGTACCTTGCTCGAAAGTGTTAAAGCCACTGAGCGGCTGAGCCGTGTACTGGAGAATCATCTTAACTAGATTGGGCGTCAGTGTGGGATTCGCCTGCAGAATCAGAGCTGCTGCGCCGGCCACAGCCGGAGTAGCCATCGAAGTGCCGTTTAGATACATCATGCGACGGTTATCGACGGGGCTCACTCCCGCGTCCAATGTTGGGTTGTGTGCAACTAGCGCGTTATCGACGGCCTGCGCCTGAACGATCTTATTGCCGGGAGCGATTAAGTCGGGCTTAACCAGGTTGTCGTAGTGTTTGACATTATCTTCGTCGGTCCAGAAACTGCGAGTTGGGCCACGGGAGCTGTACGACGTAACGCCGTCGTCATTTCGCGCGTCGGTCCCAAATGAGTTAGCTGCGCCCACGGTAATGGCGGACGGCTCGTTGCCGGGAGAATGGATACGTCCGTAGACTTTATTGCCGGCGCTGTCTTTTCCATTATTACCAGCGGCAGCGGCGACCACGATGCCTGCGTCCACCAGCCGGCGTACTGCGAGGCAAAGTGGATCGTATCTGTACGACTCCACCGCTGGAGTGCCAAGGCTCATGTTGACGACCCGGATGTTGTAAGTGGCGCGGTTGGTCAACACCCAGTCGAGGGCTTGAAGCAGGCCGCTAATCGTTCCGGCTCCCTGCGAGTTAAGCACACGAAGGTTGAGGATATTAGCGTTAGGTGCGATGCCGGTGTACTGCGCGTTCGAGATGCGGCCGTTGCCCGCAGCCATCGAAGCCACATGAGTTCCGTGACCGTAGGGATCGTCGGAGCGCCCTTCACCGGTAAAATCACGGTTGACGACGACGCGCTGGTTATTGCTCCGGTCCAGAAATGCCTTGTGACTTACGTCAACTCCCGAATCCAGAACGGCGATTCCGATTCCGGTGCCGTCCAACCCGGCAGTCGTCGTGCCGCTCGTCTGACGCACAGCATCAGCTCCGGTAGTCAATGACACGTGGCCTAACGTGCGCACCTCCCGGTTAAGAGAGACGTATGCTACGTCGTCTCGCGCTGCCAGCGCCGCCGCGGCCGCCGCCGAAACTGTTACCACTCGAAAATTAAACTGTTGGAACTGGCGGGGGTTGGTTACGCCGGATCCCTGAAGTGCTGAGTCGAGCTCGGAGGTCCACGATGCGCGGGGTTGAACAATGACGCGAATGCGGTCATTTCCCTGTCCGACGTTTACTTTCTTAAGTACGTCTGCGGCAATCTTGCGCAACTTTGGTTTGGGAGTGCTTTCTGCGTGAGCGTGATCACTTACAAGCAGGCCGGCGAAGATGGTCAGCGCGACTATTAGCGCTATCCACGGTCTACACGAGGATTTTCTCATTCTGTTTCCCCCACCGAATTTTGGTGTGTGATTTACCTTTATCCGGGCGATAAGCCGAGAGGTATTCCGCGGGTTAAGCAGTTAGTCTCAGAGGCTGTAGTTAATCACCAGAGTCGGGGGTGGTTCTGGAGGTGAGGCATTCTAGCAAAGAATTTGGAATTTGCAAACTTGTTTAACACCCTTGGGGAAATTAGGAAAATGAGCAGTATTGGGGTTTGGTTAAGACGTTTGCTCAACCAAAAAAGCCTCAGGTAGGGATGTCTTGTGAGTTCATTCGTGGGAGACCTTCCACTTCCGTTACGGCCCGGACTTCTACCGTCCCGATCCGAGCTCCCGGAATCCGCGCCGCAATCGCAACTGCTTCTTCGAGATCCTCCGCATCGATCAGAAAGAACCCACCCAGTTGCTCTCGTGTTTCAGCGAACGGACCATCCGTTACAAAGCGTTTACTGTCCCGCATCCTAACGCAGGTTGTCTCCGCTGTGGGATGGAGAGGCGCCGCACTTACGTACTTTCCTTGTGAGTGAAGGTCGTTCGCCAGTTGGACCGACTCCCGAATTAATTGCTGACGCTCCGATTCGCTACGTTTGGCGAAGGTTACCTCGTCGTGGTGGACCAGAAGCATGTATTTCATGAATCTCTTTCTCCGCTAAGGGTTGAGAATGGCAGTTGGCAATTGCCATCAGCCGATTGCCGGTTAGGCGCTGCACGCCCGGTGATACTCAAAAGTGCCGCGACTAGAGATGTGATAACAAATCGGCAATCGCCAATCAGCAATGCCGAGGCCCACTAGGCATTTCTTCTCGCTGAGGGTCGGAGCAGGCGAAACAACGGGTAACTAGCTCCGAGCGCCAGTAGGGCATAGAGACTATTACGCGTGCCGCCTGCAATGTCGCTCGCTATAGCGCCAACGAGAATCAATATCGATCCCGACAGGGCCACGGCCGTTGTTACAGGATATCCCCAGGCACGATACGGTCTTTCTCGTTCAGGCTCACGGCAACGCAAGACAAACACTGAAATGAAAGAGAGGGCGTAGTTAGCGACAAAGAAGAACGCCAGAATCAAGGCTACCGTTTCAAATTTCTTTCCAATCAAAATGATCGCTACAGCCACTGCGGTGCTCAACAATAAGGCGACTTGGGGCGTGCCTCCTGAGCTGACAGCGGCAGCCGACTTCGTAAAAAGGCGATCACGACTCATCGCGAAGAGGACACGTGTCGACATCAAGTGGAAGGCATTGATGGCGCTAAGCATCGAAAGAATTGTTAGAGTCCGGAACACCGTGTCGCCATGCCTGCCAAATACAACTTTCGCTGCTGCGCCTGCTGCAAAGTCCTTTCCGGCAATTTCTCCGATTGGCAAAACGTAGAGCAGTGCGAGATTGACCAGCAGGTAGATAGCGATCACAGACAGCACGCCGACGAAAAGTGCGCGTGGGATATTACGCGCCGGGGTTTCCACTTCTTCGGAAAAGTAAACAACGCCAGTCCAACCGTCGTAAGTGTAGATGACTGATTGCAGTGATAATAAGAACGCCATAAGGAGCGCGATACCTTGCGGCCTGATGTGTGGCGCGTCTGCGGCTGCCTCTCCACCCCAAATAAAGGCAGCAGCTATCAACGCTAGAAACGCCAGGGCTTTCAGCAGGCTGGTTATGTTTTGTACGCTGCTGCCCCAGATCACACCGCGCCATTGCAGCAAGGCAAAGAAGATCGCGACGAGGGCAGCAATTAAGACAGTCCTTTCCACGAATGCTGGGACTAAGACGCCGGCAAATTCCCCGACGACTAGCGAAACTGCCGCGGCACTGCCACAGGTCGAGATCCAGTCTGACCAGCCGACAACGAAGCCGGCGTATTCTCCAAGTGCATGCCGGACAAAAACATACTGCCCGCCCGAGCGAGGGATCATTGTGCCCAGCTCGGCAATCTGAAAAGCGCCCAGTAAGGCGTACAGACCACCAACTAGCCAGACGCCGAGAAACAACCATTCGTTCGGGAGTAACTGGGCGATGCCTCCGGGTGTGCGAAAAATACCCGCCCCAAT
>Ga0079218_10000253_pt1 | contig 14461 bp, 12 predicted proteins | sample NCCompost_FD_77181 | JGI IMG/M metagenome (GOLD analysis project Ga0079218, IMG submission 77181) | Agricultural soil microbial communities from Utah to study Nitrogen management - NC Compost | ecosystem: Environmental > Terrestrial > Soil > Agricultural land | place: USA: Utah | collected... | reverse complement strand
GCGGCGCCAGCTGACCGTGCTGGTCGCCGGCTCCGGCGTGTTCGAGTCCGACGCGTACCTGGCACTCGACGCGGAAGACCAGGCCCGCATGCTGCGAGCGTTCCAGGAACCGTGTGAAGAGGCAGTCCGTAAGTTCGGGGGCACGGTCGTGCAGCGCACCGACACCGGCGTGCTAGCGTGCTTCGGGTTCCCGGTGGCCTACGAGGACGCTGCCGGCCGCGCGGCCCGAAGCGGCCTCGCGCTCGTGGACGGCTTGAAGCGGCTGGTGCTGAAGGGCCTGCCCGATCTACCGGCGCCTCAGCCGTGGGTCGCCATCCATACCGGTGCGGGGGTTGTCGAGGTCACGGGCGATCGCGTGTCACTGGTCGGCGAGGCACGAAACGTGGCCGTCCGGCTCGAAGATGTCGCCGTCGACGGTCAGGTGATTTGTACTGACGCCAGCCATCGCCTGTTCCAAGGGCAGCTTCACTGCGCCTCTCTCGGGCGGCAGACGGTCAAGAAGGTCCCCCAGCCCCTCGAACTGTTCCGGATCGAGCGTGTCGTGCTCTCTGGGAGTCCGATTGACGCCGCCGGGCCGGCCGGGCTCTCACCCCTGACCGGCCGCGACCAGGAGATCGGCCTGCTGATGGATCGCTGGGAGCAGGCCCGCGACGGCATGGGGCAGGTCGTGCTGCTGACCGGCGAGCCGGGCCTGGGCAAGTCGCGTCTGGTTCACGCGATGAAGGAGCACGTGCTGGGAACGATGGTGGAAGGAGAGATGGACGCGCCCGTCATCGAGTGGCGCTGCTCACCGCACTTCCAGACCACGCGGCTGTACCCGGCCGTCGATTTCTACGAGCGCGCGCTCGCGTTCGAGGGCGACGAGCCGGCGCAGGCGCGGTTCCAGCGGCTGCTCGACCGCCTCGAGCAGTACGGATTGGCGCGGCCGCAGACCGTGCCGCTGTGGGCGTCGCTGTTGTCGCTGCCGACTTCCGAAGATTTCCCCCGGCTGCCGCTCTCTCCGGCGCGGCAGAGGGAAGAGACGTTCCAAACGATGCTGGACTGGCTGCACACGCGCGCCGCCCGCACGCCCGTCCTGTTCGTCGTCGAGGATCTGCACTGGGCAGACGCGTCGACGCTCGAGTTCCTGGAGCAGTTTCTCGCCGAGGGGCTGCACGACTCCATCCTGGCGCTGTTCACGTTCCGCCCCGAGTTCAAACCGCCGTGGCCCGCCGCCGCGCACCAGACCAGCCTGGCACTGAACCGGCTCACTCGCCGGCAGGCCGCGGACTTGATGCGAAAGAAAGCGCGGACCGAGTTGTCCGACTCCTTCGTCGACCAGATCTTCGACCGCACGGGCGGCGTGCCGCTGTTCGTCGAAGAGTTCACCAAGATGGCGCAAGACTCAGGCGCGCTGGAGGCCACAGACACCGCGACGTCAACCTGGCTGAAGCGACAGATCCCCGCGACGCTCCAGGACCTGGTGATGGCGCGGCTGGACCGGATGGAGGGCGAGCGTGAGCTCGCTCAATTGGCGGCAACGCTCGGCCGCGACTTCAGCTACGAGCTGCTCGCCGCCGTCGCCGACGCGGACGAGCCGACGCTGCAACGCGACCTCGAGGAGCTGGTGCGGGCGGAGATCCTGTACGCGAAAGGCCGCCCGCCTCACGGCAGCTACACATTCAAGCATGCCCTGCTCGAGGACGCGTTGTACAACGCGCTGGTCAAGGAGAAGCGGCAGCAGTTTCACCGGCGAATCGGCGAGGTGCTGAAGGAGCAGTTCCCGCAGACCGCTGAGACGCGGCCGGAGCTGCTCGCTCATCACTTCACCGAAGCGGGCCTCGTCGCGGAGGGCGCCGAGTACTGGCTGAAGGCGGGCCTCCGATCGGCGGACCGGTCGGCCCACCACGAAGCGATCGGTCAGCTCACGAACGCCGCGACGCTACTCGCCACGCTCGAGGAAACGGAAGCCCGCGATGAAATGGAGTTGCGAGTGCGCAGCGCTCTCGCCCCCGAACACATCGCGGTGCGCGGTTACGCCGCGCCCGAAGCGGGACCCGTGCTGGATCGCGCTCGGGAGCTTTGTGAAAGGGTCGGACAGCTGCCGCAGCTGTTCGGGATTCTGTTGGGCACCTGGGAGTGGCGCCTGGTAAAGGGCGACATCCGGATGTGCGTCGACCTAGCCGCGGACGGGATGGCGCTGGCAGAAGAGGCGAACGACCCCGGCATGCTGATGGAGGCGCTGTTCGCGCAGGGTGTCACGAAGTTCTATCGCGGCGAGTACGCCGACGCGCGAGTGGACTTCGAGAAGGCGATCTCGTCCTACGACCATCGCGAGCGCACGAAGGCGTGGGCGGCGCACACCGGTCACAACGCCGGAGTCACCCATCGCAACTATCTCGCATTGACGCTGTGGCAGCTTGGCTACGCGGACCAGGCCAGGGAGGTGGATACCGAAGCGCGTGGGCTGGCCGACACGATCCGCCATGCGTTCACGACGGCGCATGCGATCGATTTCACGGCGTGCCTCTACCAGTTTTGCCGGGTCGGAGCCGAGGTGCAGCGAGCGGCGGAGCAGGAAGTTGCCCTTGCCGCCGAACAGGGCTTTCAGCTCTGGCAGGCGTTGGGCACTCTTCACAAAGGCGCCGGGATGCTGCTGCAGGGCCGGACGGACGACGCGATTCCGGTTCTGCTCGAAGGGCTGCGGTTCTTTCGCGCCACCGGCGCGGGACTGCGGATCCCGTACTACCTGGGCATGCTCGGCGACGCGTTCACACGGGCCGGACGCTTCGAGGACGCGCACAAGGTTCTCGACGACGCACTCGCGACCGCCGAGCAGAACGACGACCGCTTCCAGGAGGCGGAGTTGCACCGCCTCGCCGGCGAACTCGCGCTGACCGAGTCACCCGAGGATGCAGCGGCTGCCGAAGCGTCTTTCACCCGCGCCATCGCCCTGGCGCGCCGGCGGAAGGGCAAAGCGTGGGAGTTGCGCGCCACCATGAGCCTCGCCAGGCTCTGGCAGCGCCAGCGCCGCAACGAGGAGGCCCGCGCTGCGCTCGCCGCGGCATATGGGAGCTTCACCGAAGGTTTCACCACACCGGATCTCATGGACGCCAAGACGCTGCTTGACACCCTGGCCGGGTGAGACTGGCGCTCGTCTTCTTCAGTCGCCCCAGCGAAGGACCTCGAGCCGCACCCGCGTGCGGCCGTCGCGGACGAATCGGAGCGACTCGGCCGCCCCGTGCGACACGTCGATAACGATCCCAGCGGCGCGCGGGCCGGCGGCGGGGCCACGATCGACGATCCGTACCTGCACCGCGCGTCCGTTGGCGACGTTCGTCACCCTGACCAGCGTGCCGAACGGGTAGGTGGGGTGTGCAGCGACCATCGCTTTCATGTCGAAGCGCACCCCGCTCGCGGTCGTCTTGCCGTGGAACGCCTCGCCGTAGAACGTCGCGAGACCTTCGCGAACTTCGAGAGTGCCGCTGGGCACACCGGCGGGGACGTTCGGGCGCGACCCGCATCCCGCGAGCATCAGCAGGCTCACGACCAGGAGCCAGGCCCGCGCCTGGCTCCGCTCATCTCGAGAGTTGTCCCCGGATCGCGCCGGGCTGAAACGCCGCATTGTGAACGTTGACGTAGTACTGCGAGGGCGCCTGCATGATCGCCTTGAGGAGCTCCTGATCGACGCTCACGCATCCGCTCGACGAGCCGCTCGTAGGGGGCGTCAATCCCACCACGACGGGTCCCGGCACGCCGGCGGCTCCCACGTGAATGTGCGCGGCGTTGGCTGGATCGATGTTCATGACCGTCAGCTCGAAACAGATCTCACTCTGGCCGTGATTGAGCGTGAACACCGCAGTTCCGGATCCATCGGGATCGCCGGGTCCCGGAGCCTCTTCGGCTCCGACCAGGGTCGCGGTCAAGGCGGCGCCGCCGTGATCGGTCCCCGGAAGCCGGACCGCCTGGCTCGAGCCAGACGCGGCCGACGTTGACATCGCGCCAGGCTGAGTTGGCGATTGATTACACGCAAACGTGCCCAGCAGCGCCACGGCCGCGAACAGCCGCGCTCCAAGTTCAACAAGTTTTCGGTCGAGTTGTCTTTGACGGGTGCTCGGTAACATCGCGCATGCCTCCATCAGACGACGTGGTGAATGAGTCGCCCCCGCACCAAGCTTCCAGCTGGCTGCAAACGATGTTCCGACTTCGCGTCAGGCGAAGGCGTCTTCAAGAACACGCACCAGCTCGAGCGCACCCGCGCCGTCGGGATCGAGCGTGGGGTTGTAGATGGTCAACTCCAGTCCGACCGCCCGACCAGATTGCAGCGCCACACGCAGCGTCCTGGTGAGCTCGCTCCACGACAATCCGTCAGGAAGTCGATAGTCGACTGCGGGCATGATGGCATCGTCGAGCACGTCCGCGTCGACATGGATCCAGAACCCTCGCTCGGGCCCGCCGTCACGGGTCAAGTGCGTCACGGCGTCACGCGCCGCCGCGTCCACGCCGTCTCTGCGCACCGCCGCCAGGTCAACGGCGAGGAGCTGCGCCGGAAGCGGCGGACTCCCGTACGCCGCCTGTTCGTCGCCGTCGCGAAACCCGAATGCGACGGCGTCTTCGTCGTTCACCAAGGGTCCGAGCTGATCGAGATTCACCAGCACCTCAGGCCCCCTGCCGGTCACGAGCGCCAGGTCCATCGACGCCGCTTCGCCGTTTGGATTCGCCTCCGGGCTGTAGAAATCGGCGTGGCCGTCCACGAACAGCAAGCCATAACGACCTCGTCGCTTCAACGCGAGCAGGTCGCCGAGCAGGATCGAGCAGTCGCCGCCGAGCACCACGGGGAATTCCCCCTTGTCGATTACGGCCCCGACTGCGTCCGCCAGCTTGCGAGAAAACATCGCTATGGCGGCTGCGTTCAGCGTCCGGGTTGTCGGGTCGCGGCCGGGGTCGTACGAACTCTCGGGCTCGACCCGGCCCGCGTGATGCGCACGCAGGCGATCGATCAGGCCCGCCTGCAGCAGCGCCTCGGGCAGCGTCTCGACTCCAGTGGGCCGGAGACCGAGGATTGACGGGGCTTCGATCACGGCGATTCGAGGCATCTCCGATGTCGCGTATGCAGGTGGGTGGCGACCGTCAGCGCTTCGGGGCTTCACCGAGCTGCAGGCCGAGCGTCAGGGTCCCGTGTCCAGGCGGGGGGAGAACGCCAGCGGCCGCGAGCTCGCGCCAGACGTCGAAATTCAGGTCGCTCTTGAGTGTTCCGGAGCTCTTGAGGTGTTCCGTGCTCCAGACCTGCAGCTGAAATCGAAGCGCGAGCAGCCCTGTCTCGACGAACTCGACGTCCGGTGCCGGCTCGCGCAGGACGTGTGGATGCCGCGCGGCGGCGGCGAGCAGTGCACGGCGAACGAGCTCCGGGTCCGATTGGTGCGAGACATGGAACGGCACCACATAGGCGGTCAGCGTGCCCGGCCGGCTCCAGTTCGTCACGCGCTCGGAGATGAACTGGGAGTTCGGCACGACGATCGCGACGTTCTCGTCCGTGACGATGGTCGTGGCGCGGGCGGCGATGTCACGCACTTCGCCGATGGCGCCGGCGATTTCGACGCGGTCTCCGATCTTGATGGGCCGCTCGAACAGAATGATGAGCCCGCTGAAGAAGTTGCTCATGATGTTCTGCAGGCCGAACCCGAGTCCAACGCCGATCGCGCCCACCAGCACGTTCAAGGAGGTCAGATCGATTCCGGCGCTCTGCAGGATCACCAGCACGCCGAGCGCCATGACCCCGTAGCGCACGATGGCGCCCAGCGCTTCCCTCATGCCGATGTCGAAGCCGCGGCGCGCGAGCACCCTGTCCACGAACCAGCGCGTCACGCGACGCGTGACCCAGACCAGTGCCGAGATCAGTGTGATGACGACGATGAGCTTGAGGGGCGTGAACTCGCTGCCAGCGATACCCGCGTTCAGGAACCCGCCGACGCTGTTCAGGACGTCCGCGATAGGCATACAGCGGTAACCTCGTGCGCGGAGGGGCTACTGGGAGTATGCATGTCCGCTGCCCATCCTCCCCTCATATAATCTCGACGCCTGGAGGGCTACTCATGCGCTGCACCGTCTCCGTGCCCGGACTGGTCTTCGCGTTCACGCTGTCGTCCCTGGCGGTTGCCGGCTGCGGCACTGGTCCTGCCCAACCAGTCTCGGCTCAATCGGCTTCCGCCGCACGCTGGAGTCACCAGGACTGGCCGACAGGCCACTACCGGGTCGTCGAGGGATGGCCCAAGCCGCTGCCGGACACTCGTCACTCGCACGAAGGGTGGACATGGGGCTCGTTCGGCGGCGTCTACGCCGAGAACCCCAACCGCATCTGGATCGCGATGCGCGGCGAGCTGCCCCTGCCGGCTGGCGCCAAGCCGTGGACGCCGTACGCGGCGCTCGAGCCGACCCGCGGAAATGCCACCGGCAACGGCGACGGCATTTCAGCTACGTGTCAGCCGGAGGCGAAGCGCGGATGGGAACGCCGCTTTCAGCATTCGATCATCATCGTGGACGGCCAGGGCAACTTGGTCGGCGAATGGCCGCATCTCGACGAGATGTTCAGCAAGCTGCGCTGCGGCCGGGGACCGCATCAGATCAAGATCAGCCCGTACGACAAGGAGAAGCACGTCTGGATCATCGACGACCAGCTGCACATGATCTACCGCTTCACCTATGACGGAAAGCTCGTACACAGCAAGGGACAACTCGGCGTGCGCGGCCGGGGACCGAACACATTCGATCGGCCGACGGACATTGCGTGGCTGCCGGATGGCACCTACTTCATCAGCGACGGCTACGGCGGCACGCGCGTGGCCAAGTACGACGCGAAAGACAACTTCGTCATGGATTGGGGACAGGCACCGAAGGATCCAAAGAACCCTGGCCCCAACGAGTTCAACACCGTGCACAGCATCGCGATCAGCGCCGACCGCCGGCTCTTCGTGATCGACCGCGGTCACGCGCGCATGCAGGTGTTCGACGAGAACGGGAAGTTCCTCGACATGTGGACGCTGCGGTCGCCGCACTGGCCCGCCAGTCAGACCACGTTGATGGTGAATCACTTCATCGATCAAGCCGGCTTCATCTGGGTCGGCGATGCGCCAACCGCGCGCATCCTGAAGTTCGATCAGAAGGGCAATTTCCTCTACGGCTGGGGCGCTCCCGGCGGTCAGCCGGGACGGCTTGGCTGCTCCCACGGCATGACGACCGATCAACTCGGCAATTTCTATGTGGCCGACTGCATGATGGGACGCGTGCAGAAGTTCGAGCCGATCCCGAACGCGGACCCGACGAAGATCGCCGGGCCGATTCTGCGCACGTGGGACACGTGGAAGAAGTGAGCCTGCGGCCGCGCGCTTACTTCCGCGTGATTCCAGCCTCGATGATGAGACCAGCGCCAAGCTCGCGCTCGGTGAACAGGATCTCCGAGTAGCCGAACGCCTCCATCAGTGTCGCCACGGCGACGAGTCGCGGCAGCGCGCGATCGATGTCCTTTCGCGTCTTCAGCTCGCGAAAGGCCGCCGGCGACATGGCGACGATCTCGTGCAGTTTCTGTTGCAGCTGCGCCAGCGTGAGGACACGACCCTCGAGCGGCGCAGGTGGAAGCAGGCCAGCGGCCATCTCACCGAATTCGACCCCGACCAGCGTCTTCATCCCCTTCATGAAGGGCGCCTTCGACGCTTGCTCGAGCAACAGGCTGCGAAACGCCGCCGCGGCCGCCTCGGCATGGTCCGCCTTCGCGAAGAAGCTCTCGTAGGCGACGCGATACCCGAGATTGAACACCTGGTATCGCAACATACCCGCGGGTCGCGATACGAGCTCGATGCTGCGGCTGCCGTTGTCGATCACGGCGTAGCCCTCTCGACCGAGAGAACCCGCCAGGTACGCCAACTCCGATTCCCGCTGCTCGGTGGCGATCTCCATCGCGATCCCGAGCTGCGCCGCGATCGCCACGGCGCGTGTCCCGTTCGGCGCGTCGCGAAACGCCGCCGTGCCGACGGCGGCAACCGGCGCGGCGCCGTCCTTGTCGCAGGCGCGCTTGAACGCGGCCAGAGTGGCCCGTATCTCGTCGAGCTTGGGGTCGCTGATGCGACCGTTCCGCGCCACGTCGTCGCCGACGCCGAGGGTCCGGGCCTCGATGAACTGCTGCGTGTAGCGGCCGTTCTCGAACGACGCGACAATGCGCCGGAAGCTGTTGCTACCCATGTCGATGGCGCACATCACGTCAGCGCGTGCTTCGACTGGCAGTGACGCGACCATGAAGAACAGCAAGAGGAGTCGAACCATTTTCCAACCTGTTCAGCAGCCTACTACGGTCGCTGGACTCGTGCCTGCCATACCATCTCCGTGGCAAGGCCCTTGCCGCCCGCGTCATGGATCAGGTTCTCAACATCGGGTTTTTCGTATTCCACTCTTCGTGGATTCTGTTCAACTGCGCAGGCTGGATCTGGCGGCCGACGCGTGCGTGGCAGCTGGCAACGGTGTCGCTGACCGCGCTGTCCTGGTTCGGCCTGGGCATGTGGTACGGATGGGGCTACTGTCCGTGCACGGACTGGCACTGGCAAGTCCGCGCGCGGCTGGGTCATCACGATCCACCGTCGTACATCCAGCTGATGATCCGTGAAGTGCTCGGCGTCGAGTTGAGCCCCAATGCTTCGGATGCCGTGGCGCTGGTCACGCTGACGGCAGTCGCGGCGATCAGTATCCGGTTGAATCTGCGGGATTGGCGCGCTCGACGACACGCCGCCTGAGAGCGAAGGTGAACGTGCCTGGTGGCACGGGACGCCAGCCCCCTCGGTCTGGCGTCGTCCACGCTTGCTTCCTAGTGTTAATGACGCACTTCTTCTTATCGTCGAGCTGGCCCAGATGCCTCGGCGGGAAGTCGGGTCTCTTATATCCGTTCCAAGACAGCTCAGGTAGCTTTTCGAGCCTCGGGACCCGTAACAAGCCGGTTAGGCGGCCGTGATGCGGGACACGCCGTCGAGCGGCGCCTTCGCGACTGGGAAGGGCTGGATTCCCACTATTCCGCGCGAGCCCGCACCGCCGCCGAATGCGGCTTCGCCGAACGATTTTCGCAACTGGCTCACACACTCGATGTGGCGACAGCGTCGACAACGGAGCTGTGACGTTGTTGACACAAGGCTCCCCGACCGCTCTACCCTTTTTAACGCGTGACATGACGGACCTCGCGACATTGCGGCGTGGGCGGAAGTCTTTCGAGGAACGGGCGTGGTCCGACTCGCGTCGACTCTTGGCAGCTGCTGACCGTGCTAGAGCCCTTGAACCGGAAGACCTCGAACGAGTCGCGACGGCCGCCTATCTGTTGGGCCGGGATGACGAGAGCGAGGCTTTCAGAGCGCGCGCGCATCAGGCATTCGTCAATCGAGGCGACCACGAAGGGGCCGCCCGGTCCGCAGGGTGGCTTGCCTTTGCACTCCTGCAGCGCGGCGCCGTCGCTCCGGCGTCCGGCTGGCTCGCCAGAGCTGCACGTATCCTCGACGAGGCACAGATCGACTGCGTGGTGCGCGGATATCTGCTGATTCCCTCCGCCATTCGTTGCATCGTGCAGGGCGACGCGGCAGGAGGCCACGCGGCATTCAGCCAGGCCGCCGACATCGCTTCCCGCTTCGACGATCCCGATCTGGCATCGCTGGCGCGTCACGGGCGCGGCCGCGCCCTCATTCAGATGGGAAGCATCGCGGAAGGCGTCGCGTTGCTCGATGAAGCGATGGTCGCGGTGATCGCAGGCGACGTGGCGCCGATCCTGGCAGGTGATATCTATTGCAGCGTGTTGGAGGCGTGCCAGGAAACGTTCGATCTGCGCCGGGCGTACGAGTGGACCACGTCTCTTGCTCAATGGTGCGCCAGTCAGCAAGATCTCGTGCGCTACCGCGGCGAGTGCCTGCTCTATCGTGCGGAGGTGATGCAGTTGCGGGGCAACTGGGATCATGCGGCACAGGATGCGCACGACGCGTGCGGGCTGTTAACGTCCGGGGAAGGTCGGCCGATGGCGGGCGCGGCCTTCTATCGGCTGGGCGAAATCCACCGGCTCCGGGGCGAGTTCCCCAAGGCTGAAGCCGCGTATGCACGGGCGAATGAGCGCGGACGTAAACCCTATCCAGGACTGGCACTGCTTCGTCTCGCGCAGGGCCAGATCGAGGCCGCGGCCGCCTCCATCCGCGGCGTTCTCGTCGACACGCGAGCGCCGGCAGCTCGCGCCAGGGCACTTGTCGCGGCGATCGAGATCCTTCTCGCCGCGAGAGATCTCGACAACGCGCGCGCTGCCACCGAAGAATTGACGGATATCGCGAGCCGCATCGACGCGTTGCTCCTTCACGCCGCGTCCGCGCATGCTACTGGTGCACTCCTCCTGGCCCAGGGTGATATCACTGGAGCGTCAACGTCGCTGCACCAGGCATGGGAGATCTGGCGCGATCTGGAGATGCCGTACGAAGAGGCGCAGACCTGTCTGCTGGTGGCGGCTGTCTGTGAAAAGCGGGGCGACGAGGACGGCCGTCGTCTCGAGCTCGAGACGGCGCGCCGGCTGTTCACGCAGCTCGCCGCCGAACCCTTCCTCGCGCGCATCGCCGAGCAGTCGCAGCGCGCCTCCTCGAAGCAGCGAATGGGCTCGCTCAGCGAACGCGAGGCGCAGGTACTTCGGCTGCTCGCGGCCGGCAAGACGAATCGCGCCATCGCCGACGAGCTCTTTATCAGCGACAAGACTGTCGCCCGGCATGTGAGCAACATCTTCGACAAACTTGGCGTGTCGAGCCGCACGGGCGCGACCGCCTGGGCGTTCCAGCACAACCTCATCTGAGGCGTACGCAGAAATACCCAATTTCAAAGCCTCCGCGGTTTTGGGTATTCCATCCGATGTCAGCCCCTGCGGCCTCCGTCTAACGTCAGGGTCAACACGGAGGCTCAGATGTACGACGCGATCATCGTCGGCGCGCGGTGTGCGGGCTCGCCGACCGCCATGCTCCTGGCTCGACAGGGGTTCAAGGTGTTGCTCCTGGACCGGTCAACCTTCCCGAGCGACACCATCTCGACGCACATCCTCTGGCCTCACGGCGCCGAGATCCTGGCGCGCTGGGGTCTCGTTGGCACGCTGGCGGCGACAGGGGCACCGCCGATCTGCCGGCACATGACGTTCGACGTCGGCCCGTTCGCCCTTCGCGGCGCCATTCCCGACGCCAACGATGGCATGGGCGGCTTCTGTCCTCGTCGCACCGTGCTCGACAGTCTCCTGGCCAATGCAGCGGCCGAGGCCGGCGTCGAGGTTCGGGAGGGCTTCACCGTCGGTGAATTGCTGGTGACCGACGATACCGTCGTGGGCGTTCGAGGCCATGGAAGAGACGGAGGGCCAGTCGAGGAGCACGCCCGGATCGTGGTCGGCGCCGATGGCGTGAACTCCTTCGTCGCACGGGCGGTGCGGGCTTTGGAGTACGACGTTCGCCCGGTTGCGGCCTGTGGCTACTACTCGTACTTCAGCGGCGTCGAACAAGACGATATCGAGCTGTACGTCCGGGACCACCACGCCTTCGGTGGCGCGCCAACCAACGATGGTCTCCATCTCGTGATGGTGAACTGGCCGGCCAAGAACTTTCGGGCCGTGCGCGCCGACATTGAAAGGCACGTGTGGCGGGCGCTCGAGTCCGCACCCGACTTCGCGGCTCGCGCGCGCGCGGGCCGTCGCGAGGAAAAATGGTACGGCACGGCAGGCGTGCCCGGCTACTTCCGCAAGCCCCATGGCAAAGGATGGGCGCTCGTCGGCGACGCGAGCTACAACAGAGATCCGATTACCGCGCAGGGCATCAGCGACGCATTCATCGACGCCGAAATGGTCGCGACCGCCGTCAGCACGGCGTCCTCGGGCGCCGATCCGCTCGAAGACCGATGGGCGTCTCATGAGGCGGCGCGCAACGAACGCGTGCGACCAATGTACGAGTTCACCAGTCAGCTCGCGGCACTCGAGCCCCCTCCGCCCGAGATGCGGGCACTCTTCGCCGCGCTACATGGCAACCAGGATGCCACCAACGCCTTTCTGTCGGCGATCACCGGCGCCATTCCGCTGCCCGATTTCATGTCGCACGAGAATCTCGGCCGCATCATGGCTGCCGCGAGGACTGTGGAACTCCATCGATAGACGGCAATGTGAGAGGAGTGAGCCCATGTACGTGATCCGTGAGGTCCTCAACTGCAAGCCCGGAAAGGTCCGCCAGATGGTTGAGAAGTTTCGGAGCATTTCAACGGTCTTGAAAGACATGGGGCAGGAACCGCTTCGCGTGCTCACCGATGTTACGGGCGAGCCCTACTGGACCATCGTCGCTGAGGCAAGGGTCGAGAAGATCGATGATTTCTTCGCCATGGAGCAACACCTCATGACCAATGAGACGCTTCGGAAGACCATGGCTGACTATCACGACCTCGTCGACCGCGGCCGGCGGGAAATCTATCGACTCGAGAGCTGACGTCCTTGAGGGATCAGCACCTCGGAACCGTGATCATCGGCGGAGGCCAGGCAGGTCTGGCTGTCGGCTATCACCTCACGCAACGGGGTCTGCCGTTCGTGATCTTGGATGAGAACAACCGGATCGGTGATGCCTGGCGGAGGAGGTGGGATTCACTACGGCTGTTTACACCCGGCCGCTACGACGCACTGCCGGGGATGCCGTTTCCGGGTTCCCCCACGTCGTATCCGACCAAGGATGAGACCGCCGACTATCTCGAGGCGTACGCCCGCGAGTTCGAGCTCCCTGTCCGAACCGGCGTCAAAGTCGACAGACTGTCCAAAGCCGGAGATCGATTCGAGGTGAGCTGGGGCGAGCACACACTATTCGCCGAGAACGTCGTCGTAGCTACCGGCGCCTTCAGCAGCCCGAAACTGCCGTCATTCGCACGCGAGCTTGATGAGCGCATCGTCCAGCTCCACTCCAAGGAGTACCGCAACCCATCACAACTTCAGGAAGGAGCAGTGCTCGTAGTGGGCGCCGGGAACTCCGGGGCTGAGATTGCGATGGATCTCGCTCCTCATCACAAGACATGGCTGTCCGGACCGGACACGGGGCAGGAACCCACCCGCGCCGGAAGTCATCTCGATCACCTGATCACGCCCCTCATATGGTTCGTGGCCACACGGCTGACGGTGGAGACGGCGCTTGGGCGTAAGCTCCGCGACCACTTTATCGACCCCCCTCGTGGAATCCCTCTGGGGCGGGTGCGACGAAAGGATTTTGCCCCCGCAGGCATCGAACGAGTGGCGCGCATGACTGCCGTGAGGAATGGATATCCCGTCCTGGAGAATGGCAGGGCCCTCGAAGTGTCGAACGTCATCTGGTGCACCGGATACGCACCCCGTTACGACTGGATCGAGCTGACGCTGCGAACGCACAACGGCCTTCCCGTTCACGATCGGGGCATCGTCGAATCCTGCCCAGGTCTCTACTTCGTCGGGCTCCTCTTCCTCTACTCGCTGAGCTCGGCGTTGTTGGGCGGAGTGGGACGCGACGCCAAGTACATCGCCGAGCACATCGTTTCAACGCGGCTCAGCCCCTCAGTTCTTCCATCTCGGCAACCATCTCGTCCAGTTTCCTGAACACGTTGCGATACACGGTATTCACATCGAAGTCGAAGATGACACCACCAAGCAGGTCCACCACGATTGCTATCACCGCCACGCCCGCGATCAGGATCAGCGGGACGCCATAGACGAGACGAATGCCGGGATTGCTCTCGACGATGTGGCGGATCGCCAGCTGGCCACCCGCCGATTCCCCCATTCCGATCGCAATTGCGATGAACGTCACGGCATAGATGTGCCGCTGAACGCGCCTCCCCCACGCGAGACGGTTCTTCAACCACCGCTGGAACGCCTTGAGATACTGATAGCTGTCATCACTGACTGGCGCGTCGAACATCGTAATGTGTGGAAACTGTCGCCGGACGACGATCAGTCCCACCCAGGCCGCACAGAGGATCGCCCCCCCGTACGGCATGCCAAGCGCGGCATACAGGGCCCACGCGATCGGCGCCCCGATCACGATCGCGATCTCGTTGATTCGCTGCATGCGCTGGATCCGGTCGGCGATGTGCATCGACTTCCGCGTGTAGAGGTCGTTGACCTTCGGCGCCACCAACGCGTCCGGGTTCAAGAAGCCGTCACGCCACGTCGCTTCTATGGTCTTTCTCATCGAGCAGCCTCCTGAGGCGGTCCTTGATCCTGTTGATGCGCACGCCGACGTTGTTGGGATTGGTGCCGATGATCTCGCCGATCTCCGAGTACGACTTCTCGTCCAGATAGAGCAGGATCACGGCCCTGTCCACTTCCGACAGCTGCCGAATCGCGTCGTACAACTGATTCAGGGACTCGTCTGCGAACGCCCGGCTGTCTTCCATGAGCTCGGGGGGGACGACGTCGGACGCGAAGGTCCGGCGGTTGCGCTTGTGTGTCTTGAGG
>Ga0079218_10000252_pt1 | contig 14510 bp, 9 predicted proteins | sample NCCompost_FD_77181 | JGI IMG/M metagenome (GOLD analysis project Ga0079218, IMG submission 77181) | Agricultural soil microbial communities from Utah to study Nitrogen management - NC Compost | ecosystem: Environmental > Terrestrial > Soil > Agricultural land | place: USA: Utah | collected... | reverse complement strand
ATTTCCAACGTACAGCGCTACCTGCGTATTGCTACTCACGGGCGTGGCATCTGGGAGATTGGAATTCCCGGGCGCCAGTTACCCGTGACAAGAAATGCCGGAGCCACAATTGTTGCCGAAGGTTGCGCACCTGGTAATGGCGTAATCGATCCGAGTGAAGACATCACCATAAGCTTAGGAGTTACGAATATTGGGCCGGGACCAACTGACAACCTCGTGGTCACCCTGTTGCCTACGGGAGGCGTCACTTTTCCGACTGGCCCTGAGAGTTACGGGGTAGTTGCCACTGGCGCAACAGCGTTTCGAAACTTTAGCTTCTCCAACAATGAAAGTTGTGGCGACACCATCACCCTGACTTTCCATATGCAGGACGGAGCCATAGATCTTGGCAACTTCAACATTTCGTACACGCTCGGCGTGCTGGTGAATTCGCCTGCCACCTTTACGGAAAACTTCGACGGTGTCGTTGCGCCGGCCCTGCCGGGTGGTTGGACAACCGCTCGCTCAGGCGCGGGGGCCAATCCGCCTCTTTGGGTAACATCAATCACGGCCAACGACACGGCGCCCAACTCTGCATTCGGAGCGGGATCCACAACTCCAGGCGAAAACAGTTTGACCTCGCCAACTATTCCCGTCCCAACCGCACCTCTCGGTGGTTCGAACCCGGGCGTGCGCTTAACCTTCCGTAACAGTCACAACCTTGAGCCGACCTTTGATGGCGCTGTGCTCGAAATCAGCATCAACGGAGGGGCCTTCGCGGACATCCTGGCAGCTGGCGGCAGCTTCATTGAGGGCGGCTACAACGGAGCAATCACGGTAACCGATAGTGTGCTAACTGGTCGGGCAGCGTGGACCGGAAACTCGGCCGGGTTTATCACCACGACCGTGGTCCTCCCTCCTGCTGCTTATGGGCAGAATGCACAACTGAGATGGCGAACCGCTTATGACACCGGTACAAACCCAGGCGGTGGAGGACAGCGCATCGACACCATCTCAATCTACCAAAGCACACGCTTCTGTTGCAGCGGCGCCTGCGTCCTTAGCTGCCCGTCGAATATCACAGTTAACAACGATCCAGGCGAGTGCGGAGCAATAGTTAATTATCCGGCACCGACATACACCGGAAACTGTGGCACCGTTACTCCCAGCCAGGCATCAGGAACTTTATTCCCGGTGGGCACCACTACAGTAGTCGTTACTGGTCAAAGGTTGGACGGAACTAGCGACACCTGCTCCTTCACCATCACGGTGAATGACACCCAGTCGCCTGTGGTTAGTACACCCACAACCACTCCAAATACAATATGGCCACCAAATCACGAGATGGTCGACGTTACCGTCAACTACACGGCAACTGATAACTGTCCGCTTACCTGCGTGCTTACCGTCGCCAGTAACGAGCCGACTGATGGCTTGGGAGATGGCGACACGGCGCCTGACTGGCTGGTAATTGATGATCACCACGTCCAACTGCGCGCTGAACGGGCTGGAAAAGGCAGCGGGCGAATCTACACGATCACGACCACGTGCACAGATGCGTCCAACAACTCCATTATTAAGACCAGTACCGTGCTCGTGCCCAAGAGCATGAAAGGCGGCTCATGGTCCGCGATTGCCATCGAAAGCAAAGCGGCCAAACAGGGCGTTGCGCCTTTGATGGAGCCACTCGTAATGGGAATGGTCAACTTTGATTTCGCTGCCAAGACCGCAACTGCGCGGAGTAGTCGCAGTGAAAGTCTTATTAACCTGCTCGTTGGAAAACTGGAATTCCGAACTCTCGGCTTCGACTCGAGGACAGTGGCCGGTGGCCGGACACAGTTTAGGGGTTTGGGCACTGTCAACAATCTGCCTGGCTATCGTTATATCCTGACCGTCATTGATGGTCAGGCTCCAGGCGGGGGCGGGATCGATAAGTTCCGGTTAAAAGTCTGGAATGACAAAACCGGAGAGACGGTTTTCGATAATCAGGTGGGGGCCGCTGATGATGCCGATCCCACAACTGTTGTCGGTAATGGCGCGAGCATCAAGCTTCCGTGAGAAACAGATAGCAGATGCTGGATGTCAGATGTTAGAAACTTATGGCAAATGCTAGATGCCGAGGGTTAGGCAGAAGGCGCTAGGGACTCGCAGAAGCTAGCGCACAGTGTACTTGCACAATAAAGAGAGCCGCGGGCGATCTGATCGTCCGCGGCTCTTACGACTGTATAGGTGTCTCTTTCCACCTACAGCTAACTCTAGCATCTAGCATCTGACATCGACCCTAGACGCCCAGCACGTCAATCAATTCCTGAACGGCAGCCGCACTCTTTTGCAAAGCGATTCGCTCGTCTGCCTGAAGATTGATCTGAATTATCTGCTCCAAACCCTTCGCTCCCAGCTTGCAGGGAACTCCGACGTAAAGTCCATTGATCCCATATTCGCCTTCAAGATAAGCAGCGCACGGCAGAATCTTTTTCTTGTCCTTAAGAATCGACTCCGTCATTTCTACTGCAGCTGCGGAGGGCGCGTAATAAGCCGAACCGGTTTTCAGCAGCGACACGATCTCCGCGCCGCCGCCGGCAGTACGTTTGACGATGGCGTCGATCTTGTCCTTGGATAACAACTCGGGAATAGGAATGCCGGCACAGGTTGAAAAACGCGGCAGCGGCACCATTGTGTCGCCATGCCCGCCGAGCACAAACGCGGTAACGTTTTCGACTGAGACATCGAGGGCCTCGGCAAGAAAGCAGCGCATCCGCGCAGAGTCGAGTACCCCCGCCATGCCAATCACTCGATGCTTGGGAAAACCTGATCGGCGAAAAGCCACCTGACACATCGCATCAAGCGGATTTGAGACTACGATCAGGATTGATTCAGGTGAGCGTTTGACAACTTCATCGACAACTTTCGAGACGATATCGGCATTAGTCTTCAACAAATCGTCGCGGCTCATCCCCGGCTTGCGCGGCAGACCGGCCGTGATGATGACAACGTCAGAATTCTCGGTGCCGTCATAAGAGTTCAAACCTTTCAGCCGCACGTCAAACCCTTCAATCGGCGCCGCCTGAGCCAAATCCAAAGCTTTGCCCTGCGGCACACCCTCGACAATATCGACCAGGCAAACATCTCCCAGTTCCTTTGCGGCGAGCCAGTGAGCAGCCGTCGCGCCAACGTTGCCGGCGCCTACAACTGTGATCTTATTTCGCGCACCCATGAGTTGATTCCTTTCGGGGAAGAATAAGGTAGCGCAAGCTGTTAGCTTGCAACGTTGAATAGCACAAGAGACTAACTCGCATTTGCAAACTAACTGTTTGCGTCACTCTGTTAGGATTTGAAAGAATCGGAGTGTACAAGTGGCTCAACGAGGGTGTCAAACATGGATTGCCGATTGGTCCGGTAGTGAACCACCACCTAAAGACAGTACTCATGAACATTACGAGTTTGTATTATTCAGACCGTGGCTTTAGCCCGGTCACTCGTTTTGGGAATACCTTCGGTCGGGAAACCGTTTAAACGGTGTCGGGTTCTGACGGCTCAAGACACCGGGCTGAGGCCCGGTGAGAATGAAAAGCGTAGCGAACATAAAGCCGGGGACGATTCGGATCGATTGGATGGCTCTATGTCTTTGATTGATTGGCTTCATCGTTTGTTTAGCGTAACAGAAGGGAACACGCCTTATGCTTCGGACGAAGACAATCGTGATCCGGATGGCAATTCCGATCCCTACAATCCCTTCCCCGAACTTGTTGAGATCGCGATTACCGACGTGATCGATCTGCACACAATTCCGCCGCGCGATGTTGCGCGCGTGGTGGAAGAGTATTTACGACTGACTCATGAAGCGGGTTTGCCCGTAGTGCGGATCATTCACGGCAAAGGAATCGGCGTGCAGCGGACAATCGTGCGCTCAATCCTGGCTAAAACAGCTTTTGTAGTTGATTGGACAGATGCACCGCACGAAGCCGGTGGTTTAGGAGCAACGATAGTGAGATTAAACCATCCCGGTTTCTGAGCGTCGTTGCGACCGCCGTGAAATTGTCATCAGCTCCTGCACGTGTCCCTCGTCGTGCTCGACCATCATTTCGATCAGCTTCTCGAGATTTATCACGCCCACACCTTCGAGGATCGCTTCTCGCATGATCTGTTCGGGATTCAATTTTTTCAGGAGACTAAGATTTCTTGACCGCGCGTCGTTGAAGGCGGCAAGCGCTGCTTTTGCGTCCTGATTATTGTAATCGCGCTCAATTGCCAGCCGCGCGCCGTCAAAGTCCGCTAAAAAGGGATTGTCTTCTTCTAAAATCCGTACAATCCTTTCGCCGTAGCCTTCGATTTCGAGATCGCGCAGGTGGCAGATATTCTCCAAGGCAGAAAACTCTTCCGAGTCTTTCAACTCTAGATCAGCTTGCGAGAGCTCTTGAAAAACGCTCGCCAAGACAACCGGAGTTTGCCCCAGCGACTCGATGACTTCGCGAAACTTTTCAGGAGTCATATACGATTTATCATAGCGCACCGGACTCGTGCCAAGATGTATCCTGCCTTGCTTGTTTGCGATTTTCAATTACGCTTTAAGATTCTTGCTTTAAGTTTGAGGTTCTTGGTTGGTTACCGGCAAATCGCCAATCGGCAATCTGCAATCGCCAATCCAGAACCTCCTCTGGTATTTTAACGTTAAAGAAACGTCAGGTCAGAAGCTTCTGAAACACAATTCAAAATGTCCCGAGCTGAAACCGCCCTTCAGGCAAATATTAAGCAAGCACGCGAAACTTTGGATGCATGGGTGCGCGAAGTAGTGCAATGGCACTTCGATCCCGCTACCGGCTGTCCTTTCTGGTTGGAGTACGCCAGCACCCTTGGCTGGGATCCGCGTGACAAAATCCACTCCTACGACGACCTCGCAAAGCTTGGTGCTTTCCAAGACGAGTGGCTCCGCGGTGGGCCCGTGCGTCGTTGGGTTCCAAAAGGTTACGCGGGCCGCCCTGTCTACACTTTTGAAACCGGCGGCAGCACGGGAGTGCCAAAGTCGCGCATCAATATTGAGGACTTTCGCCTCGATTACGAAGCCTTCAGTCCTACCTTGCCGGATGAGTATTTTCCCAAAGACTCAGATTGGTTGTCCCTGGGTCCCACGGGGCCGCGGCGGTTGCGTTTAGCGGTCGAACACCTGGCCCAATTTCGTGGCGGCATCTGTTTTATGATCGATCTCGATCCGCGCTGGGTAATTAAACTGTTGAAGATGGGGCAGCCAAAAATGGCTGAGCAATACAAACAGCATGTGGTCGAGCAAGGCCTGACTCTTTTGCGCGCGCACGACAACATTCGCTGTCTCTTTACGACGCCGAAGCTGTTGGAAGCACTGTGCGAGAAAGTGTCGCTGAAAAAGCTGGGCATTACCGGAGTTTTTTGTGGCGGCACGGAAATGACGCCGCAGTTTCACCGGTTCGCCGTTGAAGAGCTTTTGGAAGATGCTTACTTTGCACCCACGTATGGAAATACGTTGATGGGTCTGGCGGTGCACAAGCCGCGCCTACCGGAAGACAACTTCGCGGTGATTTACTACCCGCCTACGCCACGCGCGATGATTGAAGTTGTCGATCCCGACAATCCTGAGCGGGTTGTGGAATACGGCGAGACAGGTCGAGTGCGTTTGACGACGCTGACGAAAGAGTTTTTTATGCCGCGGTTTCTTGAACGCGACGAGGCAGAACGCGAACCGCCTTGCGAACTCTATCCCTGGGATGGCGTAAGGAATGTGCGACCGTTCTCAAGATTTCAAGCGACGGTAGTTGAAGGCGTCTACTAGGAAATGATGAATTTGGAATGATGAATGCTGAATTCATCATTCATCGTTCATCATTCATCATTCACAATGTTGCATATCCCAATAATCCGCAAAGGCGAGCTTTATCGAAGTCTGGATGTTGCCACCGTACCGCACCATCGCACGCGCGAGCCGTTCGTCGAAATCAGCCAGGCCAACAGCGGTTTGATTCGGCGCGACCTGCGCGATCAACAAACCGCGCGGGCTAAACTCACTTCACAATCGACCGCCGAGTTAGTAGAGATCTGCGCGCAAGCTGCCGGCCACTTCAGCCACGACTCGTTACCCTTGGGTGACGTCAGTCAAACTGCGGAAGACTACGTCAACCAGGTATCAGCGACCACCGGCATGCCTTATGTCCTCGCACGCAACAACATGGACAAGATCCGCGGCGTGCTTGCCGGAGTGGGCAATGTGCTGGACGGCCTAACGCGTAACATCGATTGGCAGGTTCTGGATCGAGGCTTCGGCGAGCTGAACGGCCAGGCTCTCAGTTTCTATCCGCGCGCAGAATCTTTGGGCGTTGTCTTACCCAGCAATTCGCCAGGCGTGCACTCACTCTGGATTCCGGCATTCCCCCTGAAGACTCCGCTCATTTTGAAACCTGGCAGCTCCGAACCGTGGACTCCTTACCGCATTATCCAGGCTTTAATAAAGGCTGGGGCTCCGCGCGAAGCCTTTAGTTTCTATCCCACCGACCACGCAGGTGCGGGTGAGATTCTCAGAAACTGTGGACGTGGGATGATTTTCGGAGATGCATCGTCCACAAGTCTTTGGCAGGGCGATTCACGGATCGAGATTCATGGCCCGGGCTTCAGCAAGGTCGTGATCGGTGAGGATTGTATTGATGACTGGGAACAGTATCTGGATGTAATGGTGCGCTCGATCGCCGATAACGGCGGGCGCTCGTGCATCAACGCGTCGGGAATCTGGGTACCGCGTCACGCCGAAAAAATCAGTGAAGCCCTGGCTGAGCGCCTGTCCCAGATCAAGCCCCGACCCGCGGACGACGACGAGGCACGACTGGCACCCTTCGCGGACGCGAAAGTTGCCGCGCGTATTTCTCAAATCATTGACCAGGCGCTGTCGGAACCAGGGGCGCGCGAAGTGACGAATCGAAACAGCACACGACTAGTCAGCCATGACGAATGCTCTTACTTGTTGCCCACCATCGTGCTCTGCGAAGCTTCCGATCATCCGCTCGCAAACAAGGAGTTCATGTTTCCTTTTGCAAGTGTCGTTACCGCCGCTCCGGAAACGATTCCGGAAGTGTTAGGACCGAGCCTCGTAGTTACTGCGATTACTTCTGATTCCAGACTTATCAATAAGCTCGTTAACTCCCCGCATGTAGATCGCTTGAATGTTGGAGCCGTGCCAACCAGTGTTGTGAGTTGGGACCAACCACATGAAGGCAACCTCTTCGAACACCTGTACGCGCGGCGTGCCTTTCAGCGCGCGGTTGCTGTCTGATTTGCGACTGCGGGCGACTCAATGAAGATTCTTTATCTCACTGGCGGCGCGGGACAGATGTATTGCGGCAGTTGCTTGCGAGATAACGCACTCGCGGCTGAACTGATCGCCCGCGGTCACGACGTAACTCTACTTCCCATCTACACACCGACGCTGACAGATGAACCGAATGTAAGCAACGGAAGGGTATTTTTCGGCGGTATCAGTGTTTACCTTGAGCAGTACGTGCCGCTCTTTCGCAGGTCGCCGCGCTGGATTGACCGTTTGTGGGATTCAAATTCGATGTTGCAGCTTGCTTCGCGCCGTTCAATCTCCACCAGCCCGAAGATGTTGGGCGAGCTCACCGTCTCCATGTTGAAAGGCGAGGACGGGTTTCAGCAGAAGGAGGTAGCAAAACTGCTGGAGTGGGCCAAACACGAAGCGCCTCCTGATCTCGTAAGTTTGCCTTATTCCCTTCTACTTGGTCTCGCAAAACCGATTAAAGAGGCCCTCGGTCGTCCAGTTTGTTGCACTCTGCAAGGCGAAGATCTTTTTCTGGAAGGATTGCAGGAACCGTATCGCAGCGAAGCGCTGGCTCTGATTCGGGCACAGATCAAGCACGTCGATGCGTTCATCGCTGTCAGCGACTACTACGCCGAGTTCATGCCCGGCTACCTCCAGGTTCCCCCAGAAAAAATTCGCGTCGTGCCCCTCGGCATTAATTTGCAAGGTTATGAAAGCCGGCCGGTTGAGCGCGGCGGACCATTCACTGTAGGTTTTTTTGCCCGCGTCGCCCCCGAAAAAGGACTTCATGTTTTGGCCGAGGCTTACTGCGTGTTACGCAGGAGCGGCAAGCTCCCTAAAGCGCGGCTCGAAGCAGCCGGGTACATGGCGCCGGAACATCGGCAATACCTCGCAGACATCGAGAACAAGATCGCAGCCGACGGGCTGAGTGATGAATTTCATTATCGCGGCGTACTCGATCGTAATCAGAAGATCGCTTTCCTCCGGCAACTGGACGTGCTCTCCGTGCCGGCGACATACGACGAACCCAAGGGCATGTTTCTATTGGAGGCAATGGCCTGCGGAGTGCCGGTGGTCCAGCCACGACGCGGGGCATTCAGCGAAATTGTCGAGCGGACGGGCGGTGGTCTTCTGGTTGAAAAGGATGACCCGCAGAGTCTGGGCGAGGGTCTCTTGCGAATTTTTCGCGATCCGGAGCTGGGAAACAAACTCGGACAGCAAGGACTGCGCAAGGTTCATGATCACTACAGTGTGAGTTCTATGGCCGATCGCGCGCTTGAAGCATATGGAAGTGTGCTGGCCCACAGATAGAAGCAAAAGCGCCACAGATGAACACAGATTTTCACGGATGGGAAAACGCAAACAGATGTTGAATTCGAACAAGTCTGTAACATATCTGTGTATCTCCGTGTACATCTGTGGCTCGTGATGTTTTCGTGGGAGAATTTAGTTTTGCTAAGGGTTGAACACGTCACTAAAGAGTATTCGTCGCCGAACGGAACACTCCGGATTATCTCGGACGTTTCGCTCGCTCTCTCACGCGGTGACGCGGTTTCGATTATGGGTCCATCCGGCAGCGGCAAAAGCACCCTCCTTTACATCATGGGCGCTCTCGAACCTCCAAGTAGCGGCACGGTCACATTAAATGGGCAGAATCCTTTTGAACTTGATCAGAAAGCCCTTGCCGCATTTCGCAATAAAGAGATCGGGTTTGTGTTTCAGGATCACTGTCTGCTACCGCAGTGTTCTGTAATCGAAAATGTTTTGACTCCCACGCTCGTCTCCCAGGCTAACCTCAATGGCGCTGATGTAACCAAACGGGCGCGTGACCTAATCGAGCAGGTCGGCCTTGGTGATCGTCTCGATCATCGTCCGGCAAAACTTTCCGGCGGCGAAAAGCAGCGGGTTTCCCTGGCCCGCGCTTTGATTACAAAACCGCAATTGCTGTTGTGCGACGAACCAACTGGCAATCTCGATCATAAGTCCGCGGAGGTGGTTGCTTCGCTACTCCTGGAATTGCACCAGCAACAGGAGACGATACTCGTCGTGGTCACTCACAGCGCCGAGCTGGCCGCCCGCTTCCCCACACGTTTCGAATTAACCGACGAACATTTGCGACAGTTGTGATGACCACCTTTCAACTCATCAAACGCAATCTTCGTTTTTACTGGCGCACTAATCTAGCTGTCGTCCTCGGTGTAGCCACCGCCGTCGCAGTGCTCGCGGGGGCTTTACTGGTTGGCGATTCCGTGCGCGCGAGTCTGCGCGATCTATTCCTGCAACGGTTGGGAAACACTACGTATGTCATCACCAGTTCAGGTTTCTTCCGCGAACAGCTGGCTGCCGACATTCAGTCGCAAACGGGATTTGGTCAGAGCGGGTTCGACGACGCTTGTCCACTAATTTCGCTCGAAGGAACCGTTTCCCACGAATCCAGTAAGCGACGTGGTTCAGGAATTCGCGTTTATGGAGTTGATGATCGTTTTTGGAAGTTTCACGGCCGCAATGCAGCGACGCCCGGCGAACGCGAAATCTACATCAGTCAGAATTTGGCGGAAGAGCTAGGTGTAAATACTGGAGATCCCTTGCTGCTGCGTTTTGAGAAGTTTTCCGAGATTCCTATCGAATCGTTGCACAGCAAAAAGGAGGATCTCGGAGTCACGCTGCGCCTCGATGTGCGTCAGATTCTTGACCAGAGGGCCTTGGGAGAGTTTTCGATTCAACCGCAGCAGACCAGCCTTCGTGCGGTATTCGTGTCACTGCGCGGATTGCAATCTGCGCTGAATCAAGAGAAGAAAGCGAACTTGATTCTCCTTTCTGGAGATCGCTACGGCGGCAAGGATCCTCAACAAGCCGTCAACGAACTAGCCGCGACTTTAAAAGCATGGGCCTCGCTTGAGGATCTCGGGATCAAACTCCGGCGGCTCGACGAGTTGGGAAGCGTATCGGTTGAACACGAAAGTAGACTGGTCCCGGACTCGCTCGCGAAAACTGCGATGGCCACCGCAAATTCGGTCGGCCTCTCAACGGTCCCCGTTTTTTCCTACCTCGCAAATTCCATCGGCCTGGGTGAGCGTTCCGTCCCTTATTCCCTGGTGACGGCCGTCGACGATGCAAGATTTGCGCTTTTGAAGACTGAGGGAAGCCAGGAAATGGAGACGGCGAGACGCGGTGACAACGGGACCCAAAAGCCTCCGATCATTCTCAACGACTGGGCTGCTCGTGAGCTAGCCGCTCGACTCGGCGATCTGATTTCCCTTGAGTATTACCTTTGGCATGAAGGTGGTCGTTTGGAAACCCGACGCAATGAGTTTCAGTTAGTTTCCATCGTGCCAATAACTGGTTTTGCTGCTGACAGAAATTTGGTGCCTGAATATCCCGGCATTACGGGTTCCGAAGACCTTTCGGATTGGGATCCTCCTTTTCCTGTCGACCTACAACGAGTGCGAAAGCAGGACGAAGACTACTGGGATCGATATGGAACTACACCCAAGGCATTCATTCCGCTGACGGCGGCACAGGAAATCTGGTCGTCGCGATTTGGCAACGTAACCTCGATCCGACTGCTGCCCAAGGCAAATGCCGACACATCTGCTTTCGACAACTATCAGCAGAAACTCAGAGCAGCACTCGACCCACAGACGATGGGTCTAGGTGTGGTTCCGGTGCGAGCTCAGGGTCTGGAAGCTTCCCGCGGCGCCACGGACTTCGGCGAGTACTTTCTCTATTTCAGTTTCTTTCTCGTGGTCTCGGCGCTGCTATTGACGGCGCTGTTCTTCAGACTCGGAATCGAGCAACGCGTGCGAGAGATCGGCGTGCTGCAGGCGATGGGGTTCCCTGCAGGGCGCGTTAGAAAAATATTTCTCGGTGAAGGAATTGTTCTTGCCGTGCTGGGCAGCTTGCTGGGTTTGGCCGGTGCCATCGCTTATGGTCAGCTAATAATGTTGGGGCTGCGCACCTGGTGGGTTAACGCCGTCGGCACAACTCAACTCACGCTGCACGTTGCGCCAACCTCACTTCTTCTTGGCGCGTTTGGCGGCATTGAGGCCGCGGTCATCTGCGTCGTCCTCACCTTGCGCAGATTAGGAAAGCAATCAACGCGCAGCCTCTTGTCAGGTCAGTTAGAACAAGCAAAAGAGAGAAGAGTAGGTAGAAAAGTCGAGCAACGCGGGTTCAGCCTACGTCTTCTGATCGGGATTGGCTTTGCCGCATTCGGCATTCTTCTTCTGGTTACGGCCGGGATAAAGTTAATCGGCGAGACTGTGGGTTTCTTCGGGGGCGGTGTGCTGTTACTGATCGGGCTCCTGGTACTTCAGTCTGCCTGGCTGCATCGCGTTGAATCGAAGCCGCTACAGGGAACCGGTTGGTGGCCCCTCTCGCGTCTGGGTTTCCGCAACGCCTCTTCGCGGCCGGGTAGAAGCGTCTTGTGCATCGCCCTGATCGCTTCGGCGGCGTTCATCATTGTTGCCGTGGATGCGTTTCGCCATCGCGAAGGAGCGTCAACACTGGAGCGAAAGTCCGGCAGCGGCGGATTCCCCTTGCTGGCCGAGTCGCTAGTCCCAATCGTGCATGATCCAGGTACTAAAGCCGGCCTTGATGCTCTTAATCTCACCCACGATGCTTCGTCGCCGCTTGCAGGTGTTGCCTTCGAGCGCTTTCGCGTACGACCGGGTGATGATGCGAGCTGTCTCAATCTATACCAGCCAAAAAATCCCAAAATCATCGCGCCGCGTGACAGTTTTCTTCAGAGCAATCGTTTTGCATTCGCTAGTACGTTTGAACCAACTGCTGAGGAGCAAGGCAATCCCTGGCTGCTGCTCAACCGCAGATTCACTGATGGCGCCATCCCGTTTATCGCCGACGCTAATTCGACGACTTACGTTCTGCATGTGAAGATGGGTGAAGATCTCGTCTTGCCTTCGGGCGAACATCTGCGCCTGGTGGCCACACTCGCCAACAGTGTGCTGCAAAGTGAGCTGATAGTTTCCGAAGATAATTTTCTGCGACTTTTTCCGAGCGAAGAAGGTTACCGGCTGCTACTGATCGACACAGCTCCCGAACAAGCAGCAACAGTCGCGGCCACACTCGAGGACCGGCTTGCGGATTACGGCGTCGACGTGGTGCCGACCAGCGAACGGCTGGCAAATTTTCATCGTGTTGAAAACACCTATCTTTCTACTTTTCAAATGCTCGGCGGCCTGGGGTTGCTGCTGGGGACCCTCGGAATGGCCGCCGTGCTTTTGCGTAATGTACTTGAGCGCCGCCGCGAGCTGGCGCTCCTGCGTGCAGTCGGCTACAACGCTGGTCATCTTGCCTTGATGGTAATTGCGGAAAACTTTTTCCTGTTAATGTGCGGGCTGTTAACTGGCGCCGTCTGCGCCGTGATGGCAATTGCCCCGGTATTTTTTGAACGTGGGGGCCGGGTGCCGGGCGTTTCTCTGGGCTTCCTGCTCCTGGCGGTATTAATATCAGGATTGACAGCATCGATCCTGGCAACCTGGGCGACTCTAAAATCGCCACTATTGCCGGCACTGCGGGCGGAGTAGCAAATCAATGTGTAAACCTAATCTTGCGATTCTCATCCTCCTATTTAACGTCACATCACTCGCCTATGCCGACAACTGGCCGCAATGGCGGGGCCCAGGGATGAACGGCGTCAGTGCGGAGAAAAACCTGCCGCTGACCTGGACTACTGAAGAAAACATTATCTGGAAGGTTGCACTTCCAGGCTTGAGTGGATCGACGCCAATCATTTGGCGCGAGCGAATTTTTCTCAACGTAGCTGAGGGCAGCGACCTGTATTTATGGTGCGTCGATCGTAAAGCAGGAACGCTGGCGTGGAAAAAACTGCTCGGCAGCGGCAACGTCAAAATGCGCAAGCAAAACATGTCGTCGCCTTCCCCGGTTACCGATGGCAAGAACGTTTACGTGATGACGGGCACGGGCGTGCTGAAGGCTTTTGATTTCAGTGGTAAGGAACTTTGGGCGCGCGACCTGCAGCGTGAATATGGGGCGTTCGGTCTGCAATGGGGATATGCCTCTTCGCCGCTCCTCGCCGACAACGCCCTCTATATCCAGGTGCTGCACGGAATGAAGACCGACGACCCTTCTTACGTGATGCGTGTAGACAAAACCAGTGGAAAGACGGTTTGGAAAGTAGATCGACCAACCGACGCAATCACTGAGTCGCCGGACTCTTATACGACACCCGCCCTGCTGCGTTACGGTAAGACAGCGGAGCTCGTTGTCACCGGCGGCGACTGCGTTACAGGACACGATCTGGCAACCGGCAAAGAACTCTGGCGCGCAAATGGTTTGAATCCTGATAACAATCCTTCGTACCGGATCGTTGCCTCGCCTGTTATCTTCAACGAGATCATTTACGCACCGACGCGGGTAAGGCCCTTGCTCGCTTTAAAAGCCGGCGGCCGCGGTGACATTACGACTTCCCACCTGCTCTGGTCCACACTTAACGGACCGGACGTGCCGACACCGCTTACTGACGGTCAATATTTTTATGTGGTGAATGATCGCGGCATCATGTGGTGTCTTGATGCCAAAACAGGAGCTGAGATCTATGCGCAACAGCGCTTGAAACCCGGCAGCTATAGCGGTTCGCCGGTGCTGGCTGACGGAAAAATTTACGTTACTAATGAAGATGGTCTAACGTCTGTCGTGCGCGCTGGACCGAAGTTTGAAGTACTCGCCGAAAACTCGCTGAATGATTATTGTCTGAGTTCGCCGGCCATCTCTGACGGCCAGATTTTCATTCGCACTTCCCAACATTTGTATTGCATCGGGAAGAAATAGTAGCTCAGCGAATTTCCAGGTTTCACGCCGTAGGCGTGAGACTAATAGCCGTGGGCAGCGTCCACGGATCTGGTTGTTAATCGTGTTTCGACCTTGAAGGGTCGCACGCTTGGATTGTATGTGACCCTTTCAGGGTCAGAATTGTTCTTGCTGGTTTCCCCGTGGGCGGTGCCCACGGCTATTGACTTCGTCCCCTGCGGGGACAAGGCACAGACAACATTACCGCGGAGGTGCACATGCGAGGAAGGCTAATTAACCGGAATCTGCGATGCTTGTCGTTTTTCATGATCATCGCGTTGCCGTTGGGGCTATACGCTCAGACTTCCCAGCTTGGTAAAGTTGAATTTCAGACTTCCGGCTCGCCAGCCGCGCAAGCGGAATTCCTCCGGGGTTTAGCGGCGCTTCATTCTTTTTGGTACGAGGAAGCACT